>Ga0070711_100000044_pt1 | contig 83348 bp, 76 predicted proteins | sample LARL53metaG_FD_65452 | JGI IMG/M metagenome (GOLD analysis project Ga0070711, IMG submission 65452) | Corn, switchgrass and miscanthus rhizosphere microbial communities from Kellogg Biological Station, Michigan, USA - LAR L5-3 metaG | ecosystem: Host-associated > Plants > Roots > Rhizosphere ... | reverse complement strand
CGTAGCCGAGCAGCAGCGGGATCTTGAGCCGGGACTCTTCCACGGCCACGCGCTGCGCCTCGTGGGTGTGCGCGGCGCCGATCACGCCGAGGAAGCCACCCACCCGACCCGCACGCACCAATGCGAGCTGCGCCGGGCTGGCGGTATCCGCATCGCCGGCGATCACGTTGAGCTGGCCCAGCTTCTCTTCGAGCGTCATGCGGGAGAGGAGCGAATCGACCAGACGCTCGCTGGCGTCCCGCGGACGATCGGGCCGGGTCCACCCGAGGGCGAGTCCGCCAGTCAGGGCGACGACACCGCTCCACCAGGCAAGTCGAGACAATTCAGTCGGAGATCTTCTTGGCGAACCCGATGATCCGATCGAGCGCCTTCTGAATGTTCTCGGACGACGCGGCATACGAGAGACGTACGTACCGATCGTCCCCGAACGCCGCGCCCGGCACCAGGGCCACGCCGGTGGTGGTGATCAGCCGGGTGCAGAAGTCGGTACCGCTGATGCCGCCGAAGGAGTCGACCCGGAAAAAGAAGTAGAATGCGCCGAGTGGCTCCACGAACTCGACGCCCGGCAGCTCCTGGCGGAACCGCGCGACCACCAGGTCACGACGCTTGCGGAACTCCGCCACCATGCGGATCACGTCCTGCTCTACCCGCTCGTCGCCCAGCGCCGCGGCGGCGGCGAATTGCGCGGGATGATTCGCGCCGGTGGTGGTGTGCGACTGGAGCGCCGCGATCGCCTTGGCCGTGGCGCCCGGCGCGAGCGCGAATCCGATCCGCCACCCCGTCATCGCGTACGCCTTGCTCACGCCGGAGATCACCACGACCCGCTCGAGCATTTCGTCCGGGAGATCCAGGAAGGATGGCGCGGGCCCGGTGCCGTAGTGGATCCGCCGGTAGATCTCGTCCGCCACCACCCACACTTTGCGGTCCCGCGCCCACGTGGCGATCGCCTTGATTTCGGCGTGGGTGTACACGGCTCCGGTCGGATTGCAGGGCGAGCAGAGGATCAGACCGCGGGCGCCGGGGACCACGCGGTCCAAATCGCGGACGCTGACCTTGAGGCTCCATTCCGGCTCGCCCTGGACGAGCACCGGCCGGGCGCGCGCCAGGTACACGATCTGCGGATAAGACACCCAGGCGGGCGCCGGGATCGCGACGACGTCGCCCGGCCCGAACAGCGAGAAACAGACGTTGAACAGGGACTGCTTCGAGCCGTTCGACACCACGATGTTGTCGGCGTTGACGGGACGCCCGCCGGAGAGCAAGGAGAGGTGCTTCGCCGCGGCGGCGCGCAGCTCGAGAATCCCCTCGTTGGCGGGATAGTGCGTCTTCCCCTCGCGGATCGCGCGCACCCCAGCGTCCGACGGAATGCCGGGCGTCGGGAAGTCCGGTTCCCCCGCCCCCAGGTCGATCACATCTTCGCCCGCCGCCTTGCGGCGCTTGGCCTCCTGCGAGATGGCGATCGTCGCCGAGGTCTCGAGGTGCTGCAGGTTGGGCGACAAACCGCTGGGTGGACTCATGGGCGAGAGGATAGCCCTACCGGCCAAGGGCACGCAACCGCGTCTGTCGGGGCAAGGCATGCCTTGCCCCTAAGGCATGCCTTGCCCGTACAGACGCGGTTGCGTGCCCGGTCCCCAAGACGTACCATCCCCTGCCATTCGCCCTTTGACAATCGAGGACCGTGTGACGGCAGCTGACGCAAAGGCCGCGCTCGAGCGCGGCCGGCCGGTGGTGCTCGTGACACCGCCAGCCGTGGAGCAGGTCGGAAACCTCTGGGAATTGGTGGGTCCCGCAACGCCAGGGCACGGCCCGGGGGTTTCCCCGCACGTGCTCATCGTGTGCGCCGATCCCGCCACCGCCGCCGAGTGGGCCGCCGCCGCGCCTGCCGAGATGCGCGCTCACGCCGTCACCGGTCTGGCCCGTAGTGCCCAAATCCTCGCTCAAGGGTTGGTGCACGTTCTCACCGGCGAGGTGAACGACCTCGCCGCGCTCGTCCAACGCTCCGCCTTGAAGCTCGAGCAGGTGTCGGCCGTGGTGATCGCCTGGCCCGAGACGCTCATCGCGGGTGATCGCGCCGCGACGCTCGACACCATGCTCGCCGAGCTTCGAGATGCTCGGCGCATCGTGCTGAGCTGGAATCCCGCCGCGCTCGCCGACTTTCTGGAGCGGCACGCCCGTCGTGCCGAGCTGGTCGGGACACCCGGAAGGGACGAGAGCGGCAAGCAGCTCCCACCGGTCTGCCGTGCCAGATTTGCCATCGTTCCGTCATTCCATCGTTCCGTCGCCGTGCATGACACCCTCGATGCGCTCGGCGCGACCAAGGCATTCATCTGGACCGGCGGCCCCATCGCGCCGCCCGATCAACCTCCCGATGCCGTCGTGTGCTCCGCTCTCCCGACCCGCGACGAGCTCGCGACGCTCGCGCGGATGGGCGAGCCGGTGCTGCTTCTCAATGCGCCGCAGCTCGCGTACGCCCGGTCCATCGCGGCGCTGGCGCCGCTCGCGCTCCCGGGCGTGGCGGACCGCGCACGCGATCGCGTCGAGGAGCTGCGCGACCGGGTGGCCCGACGGATCGCGGCCGGCGGCGTGGACGCCGAGCTCGCGCTGCTCGACCCGCTGTTTCAACGGTTCGACCCGGCCGAAGTGGCGGGAGCACTGCTGGCCATGCTCCACGAGCCGCAGGACGAAAAGGAGGAGGCAGCCGCGCCGCTCGCTCCCGATGCGCGCGTCAAGCTCTTCGTCAACGTGGGAAAGCGGGACCGGGCATCCGCGAAGGACCTCGTGGGAGCGCTGATCCGTGAAGCGGGTGTCGCGAAGGCGGACATCGGACGGATCGAGGTGCGGGACTCCTTCAGCCTCGTCGAGCTCGCGCCTCCGGCCGCGCAGCAGGCCGTTCAGAAGCTCGCCGGCGCCATGATTCGCGGGCGTCGGGTGGCCCCGAGGCTCGACCGCAACACCTGACTCGGAACGCAGGCGTAGTCATTCGGTACAATGCGGGTGCCGACCGGAACAACGCGCGTGCAACCCATCGCGCTCAACGGCTACCACGGATCCCCCACGTCTGGGAACGTCACGATCCATACGTTCGCCCGTGAGCAGCGCCTGCGTCGCGCAGTCGCGGGCCTGGGAAAGTGGTGGGGGGTGGCCGTCCTCTGCGTGTTCATCCCGGTCGCGCACTTCATCCTCGTCCCGTCGTTTCTCGCCTACGGCGCCTGGCAATTCTTCCAGCGGGCGGGTACCGTCGAGCTCGCGACCGACGCGCGCGGCACCTGCCCCGATTGTGGCGCCGAGCAGGCGCTCGAGCTGGCCCCGCGGTGGCGCGTCCCTCAGCCGGTGACGTGCCGGCACTGCCACCGGGGGCTCAGGCTCTCGTTACCGTCCTAGTTGCTCCGCTAGCCAGCGCAGGCTCTCGCCCACGTGCGCGTGCCAGTACTTCCAGTTGTGTTGTCCGGACCATTCGGCGTACGCGTGGGCAATGCCCATACTCGTGAGCTCCGCGTGAAACGCGCGCGACTGGTCCACCAGTCCATCCTCCGTGCCGACGTCGACGAACAGCGACGGGATGGAGTCGCCCGCAGTCTTGAGGGTGCGGATACGGTGCGCCGGATCGCGCGCTTCCCACGACGCGATCGTGTTGCCGAACGCCGGCGCGACCGAGGGCCACATGCCGCCCCATGCCGCCTGGACGGCATCGATCGAAGACAGATACTGCACCGGGGCCGCGAAGGGGTGCCGCCCCCGATACAGGGGCGATAACACACCGGAGTGACTCGCGGCCGCGGCAAACAGATCGGGATGTCCCACCGCGAGCATGACAGCGCCGTATCCCCCCATGCTCAGTCCGGCAATGCCCCGGTGACGGCGATCGGCCATAGTCCGATACGTCGAATCGATGTGCCGGACGACGTCGCCCGCAATGTAGTCATCGTAGCGCGGCGTTTTCACGCAAAACGTCGGCGCCGCGCGATCGCTCCCCGCGCCGCCCGCGCATTCCTCGTACGCACGTGGCCTGACCCAGTTCGTGTACCAGCCGTCATCGCCGTCGGGCATCACGAGGATCATCTCGGGCATTCCGGCGGCAATGAGCGAGTCGGCGATGACATCGATGCCCGCGAGTGAAACCCAGTCCGCCTCGCTCCCCGAGTGGCCATGGAGATAGTAGGCGACCGGAAAGCGCCGCGTCGGGTCGCTCGCGTATGACGGCGGGAGGTACACCAGATAATGTTTGGTGACGCCGAGCGAGGGCGCGAAGAAACGCTCGACGAGCACCGTGCCGTGTCGCTCGGCTTGGGGACCTCGCGGAACGACGGCGAAGAGGGCGGCGGCGCCCAGCGCAGCCGCGAGTGGTCGAATCAGCACGAGTCTTTCCCTCGAGCGAGTCAGTTAAATAAACGTCGACGGGCCGCCCAGCGGGGCGGCCCGTGAAGAGAAAACGGAAGACGGCCCACTACTATCCCTTCTTGTTGACCGCCTGCTTGAGCTGCTTGCCGGCGCGGAACGCGGGGGCGATGGACGCCTTGATCTGAATCACGCCTCCGGTCTTCGGGTTGCGGCCCATGCGCGCGGCGCGCTTGCGGGCCTCGAAGTTACCGAACCCGGTGATCTGCACCTTCGCGCCCTTCTTCAGCTCGCCCGCGATGATGCCCTTGTCGTCGAATAGGGCTTCGATCGCGCGGCCCGCGTCGGCCTTTGACATCTTGGTGCGCATGGCCAGTGCCGCGGTCAGTTCGGCTTTGTTCACCGTGTCTCCTTGTGAGGGTCTAGGGCTGAAACCCTTGGAAATCCGCCCCTTTCACGGAGGGGCACCCGAAAACCCGCATAAAACCGCCACAATATGGGGGTATCCCCCGGAAATCCGCAAGATTCGGGCACTTTCGCGCCTCAGGGGGTCATCGGAGGACTCCCACGAGCCACGGGAGGATTTGGCGGCAATGACGTAGTCCTGTACCATCGAAGCGGTTACCAGCGTCCGCGGGCACCCTCCACATGGGAAAGGAGATCCACGTGAAGAAGAACCTCGGTATGCTCCTCCTCGGCATTTGGCTCGTACTGCATGGACTCATTCAGGTTGTGGACTTCAGCTTCTCGGGGCTCACCACCGTGATGGCGATCCTCGCGATCCTCTCCGGAGCACTCATCATCGTGGGCCGGTGACCCGTGCCATCGTCGTGTTCGCCGGTATCGCGGCCGCCGCCACGTTGAGCGTCGATCACATGGACAGCATCCCGGCGCTGCTGGTCATCGCTCCGGGATACGTCGTGCAGGCGTGGCTGTTCGAGCGACATCACGCGCTAGGTGGCCTGGGATATCGGCTCACCATGATCGGCGTGTCGGCGCTATTCTGGACCGTGCTCCTGCTTGGCATCGCACTAGGATGCAAGCACCTCGTCGCTCGTTTTGCGAATCGTCAGGAATCCTGATGCCACCTACCCGCGCCAACGGCAAGATCTGCTACGTCGAGCTCCCGGCGATCGACGTCCGTCGGTCGGCGGCCGGCCGCCGTCGTCACAGCCCGGCGTGTTGTTCTACATCATGGTCGACAGCGTGAAAGACACCGTCGCCGCCGTCATGGCACACGGCGGCGAGATCGTGCAAGCCATCGGGGCCGACGCGCCGGAGATCACGGCGCGGTTCCGGGATCCCGGCGGGAACGTCATCGGCCTGTACCAGGAGCCGGATTCGCGTTGACCAGCCCTGGGACGCAAGTGCGCGCGACTCGCGGAGCTACCCAAGAAAAGGGATACGTGATGCACTCCGTCCGACGACGTGAGTTCCTTGACCGAGCCCCACGCCCCGACTACGCTTCTCCCCGCGTGTCCGGTCCCCGCCACTCGGACACCTGACACCGGACACCGGACACCCGACTTCCACCATGTTTCACGGCACACGCCCCGGCTGGATCGAAGTCATCGCCGGCGTGATGTTCTCCGGCAAAAGCGAGGAGCTCGTGCGCCGGGTGCGGCGCGCGGTGATCGCCCGGAAACACGTCCAGGTCTTCAAGTCCCACCTCGACGCGCGCTACGCGGGCCTCTACTCCGTCAGCACGCACGACGGCGGCACGGTCGAGGCCGAGCCGGTGGACTCCTCCGAGGCGGTGATGCGCGCGATTCGTCCCGGCACCGAAGTCGTCGCGGTGGACGAAGTGCAGTTCCTCGACGACGGCATCGTCGACGTCGCGAACACGCTCGCGGATAAGGGTGTGCGCGTCATGCTGGCCGGCATCGACATGGATTTCCGTGGCCTGCCGTTCGGCCCCATGCCCACGCTCCTCGCGGTCGCGGAGATCGTCGACAAGCTCCAGGCCATCTGCGTGTGCTGCGGCGGTCCGGCCAGCCGCAACCAGCGCCTCGTCAACGGCCAGCCCGCCCTCTGGGACAGTCCCACGATCATGGTCGGCGGCCGGGAAACGTACGAGGCGAGATGTCGGCATTGTCACCAGGTCCCGAGAGTCGATGAAAACCAACGCGCGCTGCTCTGAGCGGCGAGGTGTCCGGTGTCGGGTGTCCGGTGGCCGCACGCCCGGACACCGGACACCGGGCATCTGACACCGGCCTTGCTCAACATCGCCCTCACCGGCAACATCGCCGCGGGCAAGTCCAGCGTCGTCGCGCTGTTCCAGCGCTGGGGCGCCACGGTGATCGACGCCGACCTCCTCGCCCGCGAGGCGCAGGCCCCGGGTGGCGAAGTGATCGCGGCGATCGCCGGCCGGTTCGGCACCGATGTCCTCGCGCCGGACGGTAGCCTCGATCGAACCGCGCTGCGCTCGAAGGTCATGGGCGACCAGGCCGCGCTGGACGCGCTCAATCAGATCGTGCACCCCGCCGTGCAGCGCCGCCGCGATCAGCTCGTGCAAGAGGCCCAGGAGCGCGGCGACGTGCTCGTGGTGAACGACATCCCGCTGCTGTTCGAGGTGCTCGACCCGTCCCAGTTCGACGCGGTGGTGCTCGTCGACGCGAGCGTCGCCATCCGGCGCACGCGACTCCGCACGACGCGCAGCCTCTCGAACGAAGAAGCGGATCGCATGATCGCCGCGCAGATGCCCGCCGAGCGCAAGCGCGACAAGAGTCAGTTCGTGATCGAAAACGACGGCTCTCTTGCGGCGCTGGAGAGACAAGCCCGAAGGGTGTTCGAGGAATTACGGCGGCGCGCCGCGACGAGCGCCTTGGGCGCTCCCGCGCACGCCCTGCTGCTCGCGACCGCGGAGGCGACCCAGCACCCCGCGCTCAACGCGATCGCCGCCCGCTACACGGACGCGGGACTCGCCGTGCGCCGGGTGACGGGCGCCGCGGCGGCGATCGAGCGGGCGTTGGGTCGCGCGCCACGCCCCGACGCGATCGTCGCGACGGCCGCCGCCGCGAGCGCCGCCGAGCAGGCCTGGACGCGCGCGGGACGCCCCGGATTGCTGGTGGCGATGTCCGACGATCCCGATCCGGTGGCCGTGCGGCTCGACCTGCGGCCGTGGGGATACGATCGGCTGCGGTTGGTCGAGCCGGGCGCGGCGGGTCTGGCCCCGCGCGTCGATCTGTTCGTCGCGGCCAACCCATTGGCTTGACAGAGGTTTCGTGCTCCGGTAACCTTCGGCCCGACGTTCTACAGAACCGCGAAACGAGCGATCCCGCATGGCGAACATCCCAGCCGACCTGCGTTACACGAAAGATCACGAGTACGTAAAGCAGAGCGGAGACGGGGGCGTCATCGGCATCACGGACTATGCACAGGGGGAGCTGGGCGACGTCGTCTACGTGGATTTGCCCAAGGTGGGCGCCAGCTTCGGGCGGGGGGACGTGTTCGGCACCATCGAGGCGGTGAAAGCGGTCTCGGAGCTGTACGCGCCGCTCGCCGGGACGGTGACCGAGGTGAACGCGGCGCTGCAGAACGACCCGGCGCTCGTCAATCGCGATCCCTACGGCGCGGGATGGATGATCAAGCTCCGCGTGAAGACCCCCGCGGAGCTCGACCAGCTCCTCAGCGCCGAGGCGTACAAGAAGCAAATCGCGCAATAGGGCCGTCGGGGATGCTCAAGCTCACATTCCACGGGCATGCCTGCTTCTCGCTGGAAGCGGACGGACGACACGTGGTGATCGACCCGTTTCTCACCGGCAATCCGGCGGCGGACGTTCAGGTCGCCCGGCTCCCGAAGGTCGACGCGGTCCTGCTGTCGCACGGGCACGGCGACCACCTGGGCGACGCGATTCCCATCGCCAAGCGCGACGGAGCGACGATCGTCGCCACCGCGGAGCTGGCCAGGTTCTGCGGGCAACGTGGCGCCACCGTGCACGCCATGCACATCGGCGGGGCGCATCAGTTCCCGTTCGGGCGGGTGAAGCTCGTGCCCGCATTTCACGGCGGAGGAGTGGAAGGAGACGCGACGGGCCAATTCACCACCAATCCTTGCGGCGTGGTCGTCACGATGGGTGGGAAGTCCACCTACCATTGCGGGGACACGGGTCTGACGCTCGAGATGCAGCTACTCCAGGGCCGCGTCGACGTGATGCTGGTCCCGATCGGGGACAATTACACGATGGGGATCGAAGATGCCGTCCGGGCGGTGGAGCTCGTGAAGCCCGCCACGGTGATTCCCATGCACTACAATACCTGGGACGTGATCCAGGCCGACCCGGAACAATTCAAGCGTCAGGTAGGAGACCGGGCACGCGTCGTCGTGCTCGCGCCGGGCCAGTCGCACACTCTTTCCTGACGCCCTCATACCGATCCATCTCATGCCGACCGTACGCGCTTCCCTCGCCCCCGCCGACCGATTCGCCACCCGCCACATCGGACCGAGCCCAGACGAAGTACGGGGCATGCTGGCGACGGTGGGTTATGAGTCGCTCGATGCCTTCATCGACGCGGTGATTCCCTCGGACATCCGGCTGGGCCGTCCGTTACAGCTCCCTCCGGGCCGCACCGAGCGCGAGGTGCTCCAGGCGCTGCGGGGTCTCGCGGCACAGAACCAGCTTTACCGCTCCTACATCGGGATGGGGTATCACCATTCGTTCACACCCCAGGTGATCCAACGCAACATCGTTGAGAACCCGGGGTGGTACACCGCCTACACGCCCTACCAACCGGAGGTCGCGCAGGGCAGACTCGAGGCCCTGCTCAACTTCCAGACGATGGTCGCCGATCTCACCGCCCTTCCGATCGCCAACGCCTCCCTCCTCGATGAAGCTACCGCCGCCGCCGAAGCCATGAACCTCACGGAGGCGGTGGCGCGTGTGCCCGCCGGCACGACGCCGATGTTCATGATCGCGGAGGGCTGCCATCCCCAGACGATCGCGGTGGTGCGGACGCGAGCCGAAGCGCGCGGCGTGCAGACGGTGGTCGCGGACCCCGCTGGCTTCGAATTCCGTCCCGGTGTGATCGGGGTGCTGCTGCAGTATCCCACGACCGACGGGAGAATCGAGGACTACCGGTCCTTCTGCGAGCGCGCGCACGCCGCCGGCGCCCTCGTGACCGTCGCGACGGACCTCCTCGCTCTCACCCTGCTCGCGCCGCCCGGAGAGTGGGGGGCGGACATCGCCGTGGGCAACTCGCAGCGATTCGGTGTGCCGATGGGGTACGGCGGGCCGCACGCGGCCTTCTTCGCCACGCGCGAAGCGCACAAGCGGCATGTGCCCGGTCGCATCATCGGCGTCTCGAAGGACGCCGCGGGCCGGCCGGCGCTGCGCATGGCGCTGCAGACGCGCGAGCAGCACATCCGCCGCGAGAAAGCCACCAGCAACATCTGCACAGCGCAGGTGTTGCTCGCCGTGATGGCGAGCATGTACGCCGTGTACCACGGTCCTGATGGCTTACGTCGGATCGCCGAGCGGGTGCATACGCTCGCGGTCCTGCTCGCCCAGGCGCTCGGGCGGCTCGGCTATCGCGTGGTGCACTCCTCGTTCTTCGACACGCTCTGCGTGGAGGTCGAGTCGTGGGCGCTGCCGCGGCTGCTCGATGCGGCCCGTGCCCGCCGCATCAACCTGCGCGTGATCTCACCGACGCGCGTGGGTGTCGCGCTCGACGAGGCCACGACGCTCGGCGACCTCGCGGACCTGGTCACAGCGTTTTCACTTAATGAAGTCCTGCCGTTCATGGTCGAGGACCTGGGCGCGAAGGCCGATCCATCCATCCCCGACGCGCTGCGCCGCACGTCCTCTTACCTCGCGCATCCCGTGTTCCACCGCTACCGCTCCGAGACGGAGATGCTCCGCTATATCAAGCGGCTCGAGGCGCGCGACCTGTCGCTCACATCCGCGATGATCCCGCTCGGCTCGTGCACCATGAAGCTGAACGCCACGACCGAGATGGTCCCCCTCTCGTGGCGGGAGTTCAATCGGCTCCATCCGTTCGCTCCGCGTGAGCAGGCGACGGGCTATCGCACGTTGTTCCGCCAGCTCGAGGACATGTTGGCCGAGATCACGGGATTCCCGAAGGTCTCGCTCCAACCCAACTCGGGTGCCCAGGGCGAGTTTACGGGCCTGCTCGTGATCCGCGCGTACCACCGCTCGCGCGGCGAGGGGCACCGGACCACGTGCCTCATCCCGACCTCCGCGCACGGCACCAATCCCGCGAGCGCCATCATGGCCGGCCTCGAGGTGGTGCCCGTGCAGTCGGATGCCCGCGGCAACATCGACGTCGCGGACCTGCGCAGCAAAGCGGCCCAGCATAAGGACACGCTCGCTGGCCTGATGGTCACGTATCCATCCACCCACGGCGTGTTCGAGGCGTCCATCCGCGAGATCTGCGAGATCGTGCACGCGCACGGCGGCCAGGTCTACATGGATGGCGCCAACATGAACGCCCAGGTCGGTCTGGTGCGCCCCGCGGACATCGGCGCCGACATCTGCCATTTGAACCTGCACAAGACGTTCTGCATTCCGCATGGCGGCGGCGGCCCGGGCATGGGGCCGATCTGCGCGGCCCCGCATCTCGGACCGTTCCTCCCGGACCACCCAGTGGTGCCGCTCCGCCAGGAACAGCCGTGTGGGACGGTGTCGGCCGCGCCCTGGGGCAGCGCGTGGATCCTGCCGATCTCGTGGGCGTACATCGCGCTCATGGGACGCGAAGGACTGGTCGAGGCGACCAAGACCGCCATTCTCGCCGCGAACTATGTGGCGCGGCGCCTGGCGCCACACTATCCGCTCCTCTACGCCGGCCAGAACGGCCTCGTGGCGCACGAGTGCATCATCGATTGTCGACCGTTCAAGACGTCCGCGGACATCGAGGTGGAGGACATCGCCAAGCGCATCATCGATTACGGCTTCCACCCGCCCACTGTGTCCTTCCCGGTCGCGGGGACCCTCATGATCGAGCCGACGGAGAGCGAGTCGAAGGAAGAGCTCGACCGCTTCTGCGATGCACTGATCGCGATCCGTCAGGAGATCAAGGAGGTCGAGCAGGGCAAGCAGCCGCGCGGCAACAACGTGCTCACCAACGCGCCGCACACTTTGGAGGACGTGATCGCGAACACGTGGGACCGGCCGTACGCGCGCGAAAGCGCCGCCTTCCCGGCGGTGTGGACCCGCGCGCACAAGGTCTGGCCATCGGTGAGCCGGGTGGACGGAGCCTACGGGGATCGGAATCTGGTGTGTGTCTGCCCGCCGATGGAGGCGTATGCGCTGGCGGCTGATTAGGGAGGCGACGGGCCGAACCGGGATCCAGAACATGGCCACCGACGCCGCCCTTCTCGCGGAGTCCAACGTCACAGGCCAAGCCTTTCTCCGCCTCTACCGCTTCGACCCGCCCTGCCTCTCATTGGGACGAAACGAGCCCGTGGAGCATTACGATCAGGCCGCGATCGCCCGTCTCGGCCTCGATGTCGTCCGGCGGCCAACGGGCGGGCGGGCCGTGTGGCACCAGGACGAGGTCACCTACGCCGTCGCCGCTCCGATCGCCGTCTTCGGCGGGTTGCGGAAAGCCTACCACGCGATCCACGACCGGCTCGCGCTCGCGCTTCGGTCCCTCGGCGTGGACGCCACGCTGGCCCTCCACCATCGTCCACCATCCTCCACCATCCTCCACCATCCTGCGGCGTGCTTCGCCTTTCCAACTGGCGGCGAGGTGCTCGTCGCCGGCCGCAAGCTGATCGGCTCGGCGCAGGTCCGGATGCGGAGCGCCTTCTTGCAACATGGATCGATCCTGCTGGACGGCTCACAGGACATCGTCAGCATCGTGAGCCGTCAGCGGTCGGCGGCGGGCGGTGAGACGACGTTGTCCGCCGTCCTCGGACGACGTGTGAGCTTCGACGAGGTGGCCAATGCCATCGTCGCCGCGTGGGGCGCGGAGCTCACCTTCCCCCAGCCTCCACCAACTTCCACCAACCTCCACCAACCTCCAATACCTTGCTCCACCCGGGCGCTGGTGAAATCTTAGGCGCCATGCAAACTCCTCGACCGACTGTCTTTGCCGCCGTCGCGTGCCTCGCGCTGCTCGGAAGCTGTGAGCGGCGCGGCGGCTGCACGGGCGACCACTGCGGGACCCTGGTCATCGCCTACGCGGGCGAGCCGGACATCCTGCTGCCTCCGGTGAGTGAATTCGCGGCGACGCGGGACGTGACGGAGCCGATTTTTCTCAAGCTCGCGGACCTGGGTCCCTCGGGAAATACGGTGAGCGACGAGGATTTCCAGCCGCAGCTCGCCGAGCGCTGGGAATGGGACACCCCGACCACACTGGTATTTCACCTGGATCCGCGGGCACACTGGCAGGACGGTCAGGCAGTGACCGCGGCGGACGTCGCGTTCACCTACCAGGTGTACACCGACACCCTCGTGAACTCGCCGTTCCGGTCGTCGCTGCGCCAGATCTCGGCCGTCACCACGCGCGACTCGCTCACGGTGGTGTTCCGGTTCCGGCAGCGGTACCCCGAGATGTTCTACGACGCCGTCTACCACATGCGCATCATGCCCTCGCACCTGCTGCGCGAGGTGCCGCGCGACCAGTGGCGGAGCACGGCGTTCGGGCGGGCCCCCGTGGGCGACGGGCCCTATCGTTTCGTGGCGTGGAAAGCGGGTCAAAGCATCGAGCTGGCGGCGGACTCGACGTTCTTCCTGGGGCGGCCGTACATCCGGCGCCTCATCTGGCGGTTCACGCCGGACCAGCAAGTCGCGGTGACCCAGCTGCTCGCCGGCGACGCTGACGCGATCGAGGTGCTGATCACGCCGGACAACGTCCAACGCGCGTGCGCCGACCCCAAGCTCGCGTGCTATCCCTACAAAGGATCGGCCTACGGCTACGTGGGCTTCAATCTCGCCGCACCGGGCGACACGACGAAGCCGCATCCGCTGTTCGCGGACCGCGACCTGCGGCGCGCGCTCGTGCTGGCCACGGACCGTGAGCGGCCGCTGCACAATGTGTTCGGCGAGCTCGCGCGCGTGCCCCCGGGCCCCATGTCGCAGCTCTGGTGGATCTGGGATCCTGAGATCCGAGAGCTCCCCTACGACAGTGCGCAAGCCGCGCGCCTGCTCAAGCGACTCGGGTGGATCGATTCCGACGGCGACGGGATCCGCGACAAGGACGGCCACGCGCTATCGTTCCGACTGCTGGTGCCGACCACCAGCGCCATCCGCCGTCAGTACGCGCGCCTATTGCAGGAGTCGTTCCGCACGGCCGGAGTGGACGTGCAGCTCGACGAGGTCGACTTCAGCGTCTTCAACGAGCGTGCCCGGGCCGGCCGGTTCGACGCATTGCTCAACGTCTGGAACACCGATCCCACGCCCTCCTCTGGCTTCCCGCAGACGTGGACCAAGGCGGGATTCGGCCGCTCGAACTACGGACGCTATTTCAATCCACAGGTCGACCAGCTCGTAGACCGCGCCGTCTCCGCTGCGGCGAACCGCGATCAGGCACGCCGGGCGTGGCGGTCCGCGTTCGAGATGCTGAACCAGGACGCACCGGGCATTTTCCTGTTCGCCACCGAGAACGTCGCCGCCGTGAACAAGCGGTTCACGGACGTGACGATCCGGCCCGACTCGTGGCTGGCGCTCGTGCGCTCGTGGCGCGTTCCCTCTGACCGCTTGACGGATCGAGACCGCGTGGAGCGCTAGGTGATCGTGTGGGTGGTGCGGCGCGTCGCCGCCTCGATCGCCATCGTCTGGGCGGTCGTCACCCTCACGTTCTTCGTCATTCACGCGGCCCGCGGGTCGCCATTCCTGCCGGAAAGCAGCCAAAGCGTCGATCCGGAAACGATCGCTCGGATCACGAACCAGTTCGGACTCGACCGACCGCTGTGGGTCCAGTACGTGCTGTACCTTCGGAACTTGGCGACGGGCAACCTGGGAGAGTCGTTCGCGCTGCGCCGCCCAGTGGCCGACGCCCTCGCGGACGCCATTCCCAACACGTTCGTCCTCGCGCTCGCCGCCCTACTCATCGATTTCGCCGTGGGTCTCGCCCTGGGGATTTACCAGGCGGTACGGGAGCGGAGCGTCGGGGACATCGTGCTCGGCAACATCGCCTTGTTCGTGAACTCGATGCCGACGTTCTGGCTGGGGCTGGTGTTGCTGCTCGTATTCGCCCAGCGCTTGCACGCCTTCCCGGTCGGCGGACTCTCCGATCCCGTGCTCTGCCCCCGGCTCGACTCCGCCGCGTGCCTGGGTGATTTCGTCTGGCACCTGACGCTTCCCGCCCTGACACTTGGGCTCGTCGGCGCGGCGGGAACGGCGCGCTTCCAGCGGGCAGCCATGCTCGAAGTCATTCGCCAGGAGTACGTGCGCACGGCCCGCGCCAAGGGCCTGCAGGAGCGCCGCGTGTTGTTGGTCCACGCGCTGCGCAACGCCCTGCTCCCGCTCATCACGCTCGTCGGGCTGGCGTTTCCGTTCCTACTCACCGGCGCGGTCCTCGTCGAGACGGTGTACGCCTGGCCGGGCATGGGCCAGCTCGCGGTACGGGCGATCCTGCAGCGGGACTATTACGTGGTCACGGGCGCCGCGCTCGTCACGAGCACGATGGTGGTCCTCGGGAACCTGATCGCCGACCTGTTGTATGCGGTCGCCGATCCGCGTATCCGAGTGCGCGGGGCAGGCGCATGAATATCTGGAACTGGGTCGCCCTCAGCGGAGCCGTGGTGCTCGCGTTGATCGTCGTCGGGGCGGTCCGGCGGCGCGCGGGGGCAAGCGCGTCGGGGCGGCGGTTCTTCCGCCACCCCACGGCCGCGCCCGGGTTGTTCGTGCTGGCCTTCTTCGTCATGGTGGCGCTCGCGGCGCCGCTCGTAGCGCCGTTCCGGCCGTACGAGCAGATCGACATCGATCACCTCCAGAATCACGCGCCGTCGACGCGTTACATCCTCGGCACCGACCCACTCAGCCGGGACGTCTGGAGCCGGCTCGCGCACGGGGCCCGGATCTCGTTGGGCATCGGGGCGCTCGCGATGTTCGTGGCCGTGACCATCGGCGCGGCGGTGGGCGCGACGGCCGGGTACTTTCGTCGCTGGGTAGACACGGCGCTGATGCGCCTGGTGGACGTTGGACTCGCGATGCCACGCATTTTCGCCTTGCTCGTCGTCGTGGCGCTGTGGGACCGCATCGCGGTCCCGGTGCTCGTGCTCGTCATCGGACTCACGGGCTGGTTCGCCACGAGCCGGCTGGTGCGCGCCGAGGTCCTGAGCCTGCGCGAGCGTGAGTACGTGGCCGCGGCGCGGGCGCTCGGTGCGAGACCGAGTCGGGTGATCGTCCGCCACGTGTTGCCCAACGCCGCCGCGCCGATCATCGTTTCGGCGGCGTTGGGCATCGGCAACGTCATGCTGCTCGAAGCCGGGCTGTCATTTCTGGGCATGGGCGTGCCATCACCCGCGCCGAGCTGGGGGAACATGATCGCCGACGGGTGGTCCAAGATGGCGGTCGCGCCCTGGTCCGCGACTTTCCCCGGCCTGGCGATCTCCCTGGTCGTGATGGCGCTGAACGCCGTGGGCGACGCGCTGCGCGACGCGCTCGACCCCCGCAAGGAGGCGGTGTGACGGAGCCCCCCGAGCCCTCCCCCCTCCTGCGCGTGCGCGACCTGAAAACCTATTTCGTGACCGAGCAGGGCAGCGGCACGGCCCGGGCGGTCGACGGCGTCTCGTTCGACGTGCGGCCAGGTGAGACCCTCGGGATCGTCGGGGAGTCGGGGTGCGGCAAGACCGTCACCTCCCTCTCCATCCTGCGCCTCATCCCGGAGCCCCCGGGGCACATCCGCCCCGGCAGCTTCATCGAGTTCGAGGGACGCAACATCCTCACGCTCGAGCCGAAAGAGCTTCGCGCCGTACGGGGCAATCAGATCGCGATGATCTTCCAGGAGCCGATGACCTCGCTCAACCCCGTGTTCACGGTGGGCGATCAGATCGCCGAAGCGGCGATCGTGCATCAGCACCTGTCCCGCGCGGCGGCGCGGCGCCGCGCCATCGAGATGCTCCAGCTCGTCGGCATTCCCGATCCGGAAGAACGCGTCGATCATTACCCGCACCAGATGAGCGGCGGCATGCGCCAGCGCGTCATGATCGCGATGGCGCTCGTGTGCCATCCGAAGCTGCTCATCGCCGACGAGCCCACGACCGCGCTCGACGTCACGATCCAGGCCCAGATCCTCGAGCTGCTCGAGCGGCTGCAGGCCGAGCTCGGCATGGCGGTCATGCTCATCACGCACGATCTGGGGGTGGTGGCGGGAACCGCGGACCGCGTGGTGGTGATGTACGCGGGCCAGGTGGTGGAGCAGGCGTCCACCGTGGAGCTGTTCGCGCGCCCGTTGCATCCATATACGGAAGGGCTGCTGGCCTCGGTGCCGCGACTCGACGCTTCGCAGCAGGACCGCGCGCGGGGCCGGCTCCACAGCATCCCGGGGCAGGTCCCCGCCGCCACCGCGTGGCCGGACGGCTGCCGGTTCCATCCGCGCTGCCCGTACGCCTGGGACCGTTGCCGCGCGGAGGAGCCGCCGCTCCTCGAGTCCGGCGCGCACACGGCGCGCTGCTGGTTGCTTGCCGAGCCCCAGCGGCGGTCGTCTCCGGTGCCCCTGCCCCCCCCACCCCAGCCGTAATGCACGTGCCTGCGTCCCCCGCGTCCCGCGCGTCCCCCACCCTCCCGACCCTCCTGGCCGTGCACGACCTCGTGAAGCACTTCCCGGGCGAGCGCGCCTGGCTCGGCCTCGGGCGACCACGCAACGTCGTGCGGGCGGTGGACGGCGTGTCCTTCGCCATCCCGCCGGGCCAGACGCTCGGCCTAGTGGGGGAATCGGGCTGCGGGAAGTCCACCACCGGCCGGGCGATCCTGCGGTTGGTCGAGCCCGATGGGGGGCGAGTCACGCTCGACGGCATCGACGTGCTCATGCTGCCCCCACGCGAGCTGCGGGCACTGCGGCGCCGCATGCAGATCGTGTTTCAGGACCCGTACGGCTCCCTGAACCCGCGCATGACGATTCGCCAGATGCTGGCCGAGCCCCTCGTGATTCATCATATCGCGGCGGGAGCGGATGCCGAGCGGCGCATCGCGGCCCTGCTCGAGGAGGTCGGGCTCAACACCGGCATGGCCCGGAGCTACCCGCACGAGCTTTCCGGCGGGCAACGCCAGCGCGTGGGCATCGCGCGGGCGCTGTCGGTTGAGCCGGAGTTCCTCGTGCTCGACGAACCGGTGAGCGCGCTCGACGTGTCGGTGCAGGCGCAGGTGCTGAACCTGCTTGTGGAGCTGCAGGAGCGACGGGGGCTCACCTACCTGTTCATCGCGCACGACCTCGCGGTCGTGAAGCACATCGCCGACCAGGTCGCCGTGATGTATCTCGGAAAGATCGTCGAGCGCGCCCCCGCCGGTGCGCTGTACGCCGCGCCACGCCACCCGTACACGACCTCCTTGCTCTCGGCCGTGCCGGTGCCCGACCCGCAGGCGCAGCGTGACCGGATCGTGCTCGCGGGGGACGTCCCGTCACCGGTGCATCCACCGGCGGGGTGTCCGTTTCATCCCCGGTGCCCGCATCCCAAGAAAAACGAGCGCTGCCGCACCGAGCCGCCCGCGTTACGCGAAGTGGCGCCCGGTCAGCTCGCCGCCTGTCATTTCGCCGAGGAGCCGTTGTGACGCCGGACGCACGTGGGCGCATCGGGACGATGCTGCGGGACGCCCAATTCTGGGTGCCCGTGGTCGTTCTCCTCCTCGGCTTGGTGGTTCTCTGGTGGATCCGCTAGTCGCACTCGACGCCGGGCGGTTGCGGCGGCTGCAGCTCGCGGGCATCGCGAGCGGGTTCGCGGCCGGCGCCTGGCTCGGCGCGGCCGAGGCACCGACCAAGATGGTCACGCTCGGCCTTTCGCCAGTTGTGATCTCGCTGACTATGGTATTCGGCGTCTTTCTCGCGCGGTGGAGCGTTCCGGCGCTGCTGAGGGGCACCGCGGCGATCGGCGCCGACGTTCGCCAGGCGCCGCACCTCGTGGTCTGGGCGATTCTCGCGGGGTGCCTCTGGGCGGTCGCCAACACACTCACGGTGTTCGCGATCCGCGACATCGGGCTCAGCATCGCCTTCCCTCTGTGGAACGCAAACAGCCTACTCGGCATCCTGTGGGGCGCGGTGTTCTTCAACGAGCTGCGCGGCGCGGATTGGTCGCGCCGGCTCGGCGTGTTGGGCGGCGCCGTGCTCATGTGCGTCGGCGCCACGCTCCTCGCGATCGCCTCCTCGGCCGGCGCGGTGGGCGGACACGCGGCCCGTGGCGTCGCGGCCGCTTTGGCGGCGGGCGCCCTGTGGGGCACGATGTACATCCCGTACCGCAAAGCCTATCTCACGGGCATGAACCCGCTCGCCTTCGTCACCTTCTTCACGGTGGGTGAGGTCGGCATGATGACCGCGCTTGCCCTCACCGACCGCGGCGGCGTCGGCCCGCTCCTGGCGGCGCTCAGCGGCGCACGCGACGTGCTGTTCTGGTTGTTGCTCGGCGGATTCGTGTGGGTGGTGGGAGACCTGTTCCAGCAGTACGCCGCCAAGTACATCGGCATCAGCCGCGGCATTCCGCTGTCGAACACGAATCAGCTCTGGGGTCTGGCGTGGGGCCTGCTCGTCTTCGGGGAGCTACGCGGCCGTTCCGCGGCGACGCTCGGCCAGGTGATCGGCGGCTCGCTCCTGATGGCGCTGGGCGCGGCGGCGATCGCGCTCGCCTCCGCCACGGGCGGCGAGCACCGCCGCTGGCAAGAGGCCGCGGAGCGTGAGGGCTCCCGCTACGGCATCGACCCCACGTACGTCCGTGCCGCCCTCGCCGGCGAGAGCGCGGGCCCGGCGCCTGCCCGTCGAAACTGGCTCGACTGGACGCTCGTCGCCGGCGCCACGGCGGTGTTCGTTGGATTTGGTGTGATAGCCCGCGTCCCCTCATTGTCGATCCAGTGGGGATGGGTGGTAGGTCTGGCCACTACGATGATGGCGCTGCTCGTCGGAACGGGCTTGCTGCTCTGGCGGACGACCAGGCTGAACTAAAGGAGGTTGGGGAGGTCAGGGGAGGTTTTGGAGGATGGGGGAGGTTGCTCCGCTGACGTACCGACCTCCCCCAACCTCCCCCAACCTCGATAACCTCCCCAAACCTCCCGCAGGCTTCAGCCCGCGGCTAGTACCGCTCCAGATCGTGCCCCACGACGACCCGTCCGTCGAACGACTTTCGCACGCCGGCGAGCAGCTCCTCGTCGGTGGCGCCGCGGCGGATGATGTGCGACAGGATCAGCAGCTTGGGCCGGATGCGCGCCGCGAGCTGCCCGAGCTCCACGTCGGACGTGTGAAACTCGCGCATGTAGGTCGGCCAGGGGGTGCTCTCGGTGGCGTTGGCGACCATTCGCGCGGCGGGGTAGACCTCGTGCACCAGCACGTCCGCTCCCGCGGCCGCGCGCACCAGGCTCTCACTTGGTTTGGTGTCGCCGGAGATCACCACGCTCCGGCCCGGCGTGTCCAAGCGGTAGCCATACGCCTCGCGCCAGGTCCCATGCTCGACGGCGAATGCCGTCACGCGCACGCCCGCTGAGTCGTACACCACCCCGGGACTGATCTCGTGCACGTCGACCCGGTACCCGCCCGGCGTGCGTTTCTCCAGTCCGTTGGTGCGCACGTCGATGTCCTCCGCCCAGGCCGCGAGGACATGGTCGGTCATGGCACGGAGGCCATGGGGACCGTACGCCGCAAGCGGTTTCGTTCGGCCCATCACCCACGACGTGAAGATCAGGTCCGGATACCCGAGCGTGTGATCGCTGTGGAGGTGGGTGACGAACAGAGCGGTCACGCCGTCGATCGGGAGGTGGGCGGCGGCGAGCCGCCGCTCGACGCCCGGGCCCGCGTCCACCAGGAACACCCGTGCGCCGACGACGATCGCCGTTGCCGGCCCAGATGCCTCCGGGTCGGGGCGCGGCATGCCGGTGCCGAGCAACACCACCACGGTGCTCTCGCGAGGGGCGGTCCCCTGGGCGCCGAGCCGCACCGTCGCGGCGAGGCCGAGAATCGCGAGAAAGTAGCGCGTCAACGCACGTCGCCCATCAATCGCTGCACCGGCCGAATGAGCAAGAACATGACCACGGCGGCACCCAGAGTCACCGCTGCGGTCGCGCCGAACAGGGTGGGCAACGGGGTCGTGCTGATGAACCCGGCCGACCAGCCGGCCAGCTTGTTACCCAGGGCGTTGGAGAGGAAGAACACACCGAGCATGAGTCCAACGATCCGTGTCGGTGCGAGCTTCGTGACGACCGACAGCCCGACGGGGCTCAGGCACAGCTCGCCGAGCTCTTCGATGAAGTAGCACCCGACCAGCCATAAGGGGCTGATCTTCGCGCCTCCCTGCGCGATCGCACCCGCTGGGATGAGGAGGACGAATGCCAAGCCGACGAACATGAGCGCGAGCGCGAACTTGGCCGGACTTGAGGGCTGTCGTGGTCCGAGCTTCACCCACAACCACGCGAAGGCCGGCGACAGCAGGATCACGAACGCAGCCTGAATCGATACAAACCACGATGCATAGAGCTTTATCCCGAGCAGCTCCAGGTGCACGTAGCGGTCTGCGAACAGATTGAGTGTCGATCCGGCTTGTTCGTACGCCCCCCAGAAAAGCGAGGCGAACGCGAAGAAGACGACAACCGCCGCTACGCGTTTCGAGTCTTGTACCGTGAAATCAGCTCCGGACATGTCTACGGCGGTCGACCCAGGCCCAGGTCGGGCCGCGAGGCGATCCATCGCCGGCTGCAGCCGCCTTCGCCCAACCACGTACTGCACGAGTCCCAAGGTCATGCCGACGCCAGCGCACGCGAACCCGATGTGCCAATCCACGCCCTCGGCGAGCTTCCCCGCGATAATGGGGCCGAGAAACGCCCCGAGGTTGATGCCCATATAGAAGATCGAAAACCCGGCATCGCGTCGTTCGTCGCCCTGATCGTACAGCCCGCCCACGAGCGTGCTTACGTTTGGTTTGAGCAAACCGGTACCCACCACAATCAGGGAGAGACCGGTATAGAAGAACGGCAGCGCGTGCAAGGCGAGGGTGAAATGGCCTAGCGCGATGACGGCGCCGCCGATGAGGACGCTGCGATAGTGGCCGAGCCAGCGGTCCGCGATAAACCCACCGAAGATCGCCGCGAGCCAAACGCTACCGACGTAGTTCCCGTAGACGGCGCCGGCGTGCTGATCGTTGAACCCGAGCGCCTTCACCATATATAGGATCAGGAAGCCGCGCATCCCGTAATAGCTGAACCGCTCCCACATCTCCGTGAAGAAGAGAGTCGACAGCCCGCGGGGGTGCCCCAGCCAGCTCGTGTCACGTAACGGCGAAACGGGGGTCGCGGCGGTCACTCGAACAGCTCGTTCTGGTCTGTCGACTCCACGGCGGGGCGCGTCCGCAAGAGCTCGCCCACGCGCTGCTCCCACTGCTCCACGTCGAAATGGTTCTCGCTCAGCAGGGCGCGCCGCAGCACCGGCGAGAACTCGTGAAACGCCGCGAGCAGCTCCGTGACCGCCTCCCGCAGCGCCTGCGTCTGGAAGCCGCTCTCGGTGGCGCCCATGTCCTCGAGGATGCTTTGCTCCGTCCGCGAGGCCACGATCGGATCGGGACGTCCCTGGACGAACACGCTGGTCCGGCGCTTGGGCCCGCGCTCCTCCTCGATCGGCATCAGTCCGATGATGCCGTCCGAGCGCCAATACTTGCCATAACCGAGGAACACCATCCGGTCGCGCTTGATATCCATGCTCCCTCCGGAGCGCCGCCCGTCCGCGGAGCGCGGTCCCGGCCCGAACGCCACCCGGAACCAGGACAGCACGCCGCCGATCAAGCTCATGGCTTGCGCCGCTTGAAGATGTCGTTCACCACCACCGTGTCGATCTTGCCGTCCATCCGCACGCGGACGTCGTAGTTCTCCCAGTACATGAAATTGGCGAGCGCTTCGAGAAACTTGCGGTTCGCCACACCCTGGGGGGCATCCAGCCACTTCTCCGCTTGACCGACCGGCTCGCGCATGAGGACCGGCTCGAGACGTTTCACGAGAGCCGGCGTGAGCGGTACGAGGTCTTCGGGGCGGCTCGTGAAGAAGTACAGCTGGTGGAGACGATACAAGCGCTCGAGCTCGCGGATCGGATTGGTGTCGTCGTACACACGGATATCGATGTAGCGATCGTTCAGCCCGAGATATCCGCCGTTCTTCCGCACCACGAGCAGCGCCGCCGATTCCATCCCCCGCTTGTCGCCCCCGCCCGCCTGGCCGGCGACGAGCGCCGCGAGCAACCGGTCCGACAGCGCGCCGGTCGACCGCTCGAACGCCGCCGCCATGTTCTTCACGGTCTGGTCCGAGACCATGATGTTCGCCTGCGCCGCGTAGCCTCGCCCCGCGATCAGCTGGCCCTTCCCACCCACGCTCCCACCGCCGCTACGCCCTCCGGCCCAGTCGAAGCAAGAGTCGCCCGTCCAGCTCGCCGCCGCACCGCGCGCGTCGATCATGCCCACCTGCCGCTGCGCGGGTCGCGGATCCGTTCGCATCACAATGCGCATCGCTTCCGGCGCACTGGCGCCCATCGCCATGAGCTCGAGACCCTTGTCGCCGTAATCAGTGTTGCCGAGCGACTGCGTGGCCACCGCGCCGACGCCGGCCTTGGCCCACGGCACGATGCCCCCGACGTTCGGGAACTTGGATTGAACGGCAACGCCCAAGTCCCCCGTGGCGGAGTCGTAGGCGACGATACTGTAGGTGTGAGCTCGCTTGAGCAGGTCGGGCGGGCGCGGGGTCGGGGTCGGGGTCGGGGTCGGCGCCTGCAAGGCGAGGAGTACTAGAGCGAGCACCGGTCAGTCCTTCTTCATCTTTTTCTTGAGCTCCTCGAGCTGGCGGTCGGCGGCTGCCTCGCGCGCCGCGCGGTCCATCTGCGACTTGAGCAGCTCTTCCTGGGGGTCGACGCCCGGGCGGGCGCCCCCGACGCTCTGCAGATTCCGCCACGCACGCTCGGCCGACCGCTCCGCTTCCGTCTGCGGCCGCTCCCGCTCGGCGCGGGCGAGCTGCGTCTGCATGTCGCCCAGCTCGCGCTCGTACAGACTCGATTCATCCCGCAGGGCCGCCAGCTTCTTCTCGAGCACGCTCATGCGCTCGCGATGTTTGGCCGCGAACCGCTGCGCGATCTCGGCCGTTTCCGCGTCCTGGATCTCCGCCGCCAGTCGACCCCGGCGCTCGGCGTCGGCGAGCCGCTGCCGCTCCTGCGCCAGCTCACCCTCGGTGCGGGCCACGGCGTCGCGCGTCTCCTGCACGGCGACCTTCGCCTCGACCACCGCCTCGCGCATCTGGCGCGTCAGGTCACGCAAGTCCCCCGGCGGCGTCGCCGCGTCCAGGGCGGCGCCCAAGGCGTGCCGCAGGCGCTCGAACACGAGGCCGCTAGCTTTTCCGGACCGTTTTGGCGAAGAACGGCGACAGCACCTGCTCCACCGCGTGCGACTTGCACTTGGGGCAGGTCGGTCGCCTGCGGGCGTGCTCCTCGATCGCCTGTTGCTGGCTGAAGCGCGCGCGACACTTCGTGCAGCGGTATTCGTAAATCGGCATGGCGGAAAGAACGTATTCCGCCGTGAAACAGGCTGTCAAGTTGACGCTCCGGGGGCACGCGCCAATGATTGCTGCCATGCGGAGTCGGGTTGCGCGGGCCGCGCTCGCCGTCGTGGCCGCGTTGGCTTGCAACGACGGGCTGCGTCCCACCACGTGTTCCGGCATCTGCGGCACGGTGACGTTCAACGGCACGGCGCCCGAGAGCACCCAGGCCGTGTACGTCGTCGCCTACCACACGTTTCCGCATTCGCAGGATAGCTTGTTCAAGTTTCAGCCATCACTGGCCGCCCTGCGGGCGCTCCCACTCACCGGCATCCCGACCTTCTATGACGCCGCCGTGCCGCCGGGACGCTACGAGTGGGTGCTGGCCGTGTGGGTAAAGCAGGGATTCAACCTCACCAACGCCGACTCCACGCTGCGCGAGGCTGGCTACTACCGTGATCCAGCTGACACCAGTCAGCCCGGCGTGGTGACCGTCGCGGGAGCAACGCAGCCGGCGGACTCGATCAACTTCGTCGTCGACTTCGGTCACATGCACCCCCCCTGCCACTACTACAGCCCCCCGTGCCCGTGAGACGCCTCCTCCTTCTGATGGGGCTCGCCACCATACCCCTCGGCGCCGCGACGGCGCAGGGAACGGCCACGCTGTACGGCGTCGTGCGGGACACGCTCAGCCACCCCGTCCGAGCAAACGTGCGCGATGTTAAGAGCGGCCGCGAAACGACCGCGGACGCCACCGGTCGCTATCGCTTGATGATCGTCGGGGGAACGGCCGTGGTGCGCGTCGCGTACCTCGGTTTGCGATCGATCGTGGACACCTTCACCGTCGCCACGGGCGACTCCCTCGAGCGCGACTACCGCCTCGAAGCCGCGGCCGTCGAGCTCCAACCGACCATCGTCACGGCCGCGAAGCACTCCCAGCTCCTCGATCAGTCCGTCACGAGCGTGGCGCTCGTGAGCGACACCGACCTCGCCCGGCGGGCCGTGAGCACGGTGGACGAGGCTGTGAACAAGGCCCCCGGTGTCCTGTTCCTCAACGGACAGGTGAACATCCGCGGCTCGAGCGGCTTTGTCGAAGGCCTGGGGTCGCGCGTCCTGCTGCTCGTGGACGGCGTGCCGGCCAACCAGGGCGACCGAGGCGGCATCGACTGGGACATGGTCCCGGTCGCCGACGTGGATCACGTCGAGGTGGTGAAGGGCGCGGGATCCGCGCTGTACGGATCAGCCGCCCTGGGCGGCGTGGTGAATCTGATAACGCACGATATCCCCGTCGGCTTTCACGGGCGATTCCGCGCGACAGGTGGCACATATGCGAACCCGCCATACGATGCGTGGCAGTTCCGGGACTACACCGGTGGACTGGCGGGCGTTGACGCCACGGGCTCCTATGGGACCGAGACCGTGCGTGGCAGCCTCACACTGGGCGGGCGCCATTCGGATGGTTATCGCGAGCAGGACCGGAGCAACCAATGGGAGACGTCAGGCCGCGCGGAGTGGGTACCCGAGACAGGCACGCGCGTGACCGCCTCGGGCGCATGGACCAGCCATCAGTACCAGAACTTCCCCACCTGGTGCGTCGCCGGAGCGTGTGACACGCGGGGACAAGCCTATCAACCGTTCATGATCGACAACTCGGGGCGCGGCAGCTACACGCGGTCCAATAAGGGATACGTCGCGGCCACGCTCGATCGAACCTCGTCTCCCAGCTTCGCGTGGCAAGCGCGCGGCTCGTGGCTGCGCACACACTTTACGGACGCGAATCCCGACGATTGGTCCGTGGCGAATCGCCTCGGCGCCGAAGCGCGGGGGGTACTCCATGTCGGGGGTGGCGATGACCGCGTATTCACGGCGGGGATCGAAGGCGCGCATACGGGAACCAGGAGCGACATCTTCGGCGACTCCGGGCGCGTGGGCGACCATACGGAGATCGAGCTCGCGCCGTACGGAGAGGCGGAGCAGCGAATCGGTCGCCTCGTCCTGACCGCGGGCGCGCGGCTCGACCACGTCATCGTCGATGACTCCATCGCTACGACCGTAGCAAGTCCGCGCATCGGTGCCGTGATGCCCAGCGCACTGGGCACCTGGCGTGCCTCCGCCGGACGCGGCTTCCGCGCCCCGACGCTCGCCGAGCGGTACGTGACGACGACGGCATTCGGATTCAAGGTGGTTCCGAACCCCGATCTCCGCCCGGAGACCGCGTGGTCGTTCGAGATCGGCAACTCGGGTGCATTTGCGTCGTGGGGTCGCCTCGATGCTGCGCTCTTCTGGACCGAGGCGAGCCAGCTGATCGAGCCCGCGTTCATCCTCGTGGATTCCACGCCTGAGATCCAGATCCGGAACGTCTCGCGTGCGAGGCTCAGGGGGCTCGACGCATCGATCGCGGTCACGCCCGTTCCCGCGCTGACCGCTACCCTTGCCTATCTGTATCTCGATAGCCGCGACCTGACCCGAGACACGGTCCTGTCGTTCCGGCCGAGGCATCTCTTCACCGTGAGCTCCGACTATCGGTGGCGATCGTGGTCCGTGGGCGCCGATTTCCGGTACACGAGCCGGATCGAGCGCATCGAGCTCGACCAGATCTTCGGGCAGGATCCCCGCGTGGCGGCGCGCGTGCTGGACCTGCGCGCGGGATGGGAGCGGGGTCCGGTTTCCGCACGGCTGCTCGTCACCAATGCCCTGAACTACATGTACAACTTCGTGCCGCGTACGCTCGAGCCTGTACGCACGATGTCGGTCGTCGCGACCTGGACGTATTAGATTGGGGGCGATGATCCCCTCCGCCGGCGTGCTGCTCGCGATCGCACTCTCTTTCTCGACCGCGCAAACCGGCCCGCTCGAGGGTACCTGGGAGCTGACACGCATCTTTCGGTCTGGACGAGCAGCGGCCACGAGCGCCGTGCCCGTCGACTCCACCGTCTATCTCCGGATAACCCTCGAGACGCACCCGGGCGACTGGATTTCGGGGCGCCTGTACCGCCGCTATCACGGCGAGCCCGAGCGGAGCAAGGTCGAGGGTGGTCCCCTAGGCCACACCGGACGCTGGATCATCGGCGTGGAGCTCGACCGGCCCGCATCGACCAAGGCTCGAACGGCCGCGTGGCTGGTCGGGGGCGGGGGGGGCGACACGCTGCGCTTCGGCACATCGCTCGTCCCCGACGCCGACAGCCTCGAGCTGCGGCGCATCGCCGCGGACGCGCCGTACCCGACCACAGTCACGGAAGTGGTGACCGTCCCATGATGCCCCGCGACCTGGCACGCGTGGCCACGATCTTCGCAGTGGCGTGCGGCGGCGACCGGACGCGCTCTCCCACCTGCGGGATGGCGCTCCTCATTTCCCCGTCGCTCATCCAGGAACAGCTGAGGCACCTCCCGTTCGTGCTCACCGAGCCGCCCCGGGGCTTGCCGGCATCGCTGCCCGTTCGCGTCGCCGGTACGACAGCGCAAAGCACGGTGCAGGTGACCTACACCAAGGGCGCATTGACGATGGACTACCAGGGCTCGGGATTCCCCGCCACATCCGTGTCCGACTCGACCGTCTATGCGCTCCTCGTGGTGGACGACTCCACGCAACGAGCGCAGGGTGTGCTCATCTACGAGTCGCAGCGACCGCCGCCGGGGTATCCGAGCATCGGCCAGCTCGTCGCGGGCGACCGCACGATCCCCTTGTTCGGCGTGCGGGTGCAGTGGGCGAACATGAGCAACCCGCGGTGCCCGCTGTTCGGAGCGCCCCCCGCCCCCGCCCCCGCCCCCGCCCCCGTCCCCCCTGCGTGACCAAGATCGTCGCCGTCAGCGCGACGCGCCGCATCGACGACGGACGGGAGCGGGTCGCGTTGAACACCGCCTACGTGCGCGCGCTCACCCGTGCAGGCATGGTGCCCGTGCTCGTTGCTCCCCTGCTCGATCCGGATGCGGCCTGCTCGGTGCTCGACCGGGTGCAGGGCCTCGTGCTCTCGGGCGGCGAGGACGTCGAGCCGGCCCGCTACGGGGCGAAGCCTCACCCGAAGCTGGGGGAGACCGACGCCGCGCGCGACGCGGTAGAGCTCGCGCTCATCGCCGGCGCGGAGCGCCGGGGACTCCCGGTGTTGGCGATCTGTCGCGGCCTCCAGATATTGAACGTGGCGCTGGGCGGAACCCTGTATCAGGATCTCCCGAGCGAGCGCCCCGGACCAATCGATCACACCGATACGAACGCGCGGCACGCCGTGCGGGTCGAGCCCCGTACACGCGTGCACCGCGCGGTGGACGCCGAGACCGCGATGGTGAACACGCGGCACCATCAGTCGATTCGCGACCTTGCCCCGGGCCTGCGCGCCACCGCCTGGGCCGCAGACGGCGTGATCGAGAGCGTCGAGCCGCGGGACACGAACGCGCCCTGGACGCTCGCCGTTCAGTGGCACCCGGAAGACGATCTGGACGCGGCGGTATTCGGCAGTTTTGCGGAGGCCTTGCCATGAGCCTGGCGTTTCCGTCGGCCGAATGGGTCCAAGCGTACGAGGTGGCGATCAACGCGAGCGACGCATACCGCGCGGCGTCGCTCGAGTGGACGCACGGTCCGGTCGCGCTCGTGGTGAACCGGCAGCCCGAGATCGGGATCGCCGATCCGGTCGGCATCTGGCTCGACCTCGATCGCGGTGCCTGCCGGGCCGCCCGGGTGGTCTCTCCGGGTGACGCCGACAAGGCGCCCTTCGTGATCTCAGGGGATTACGCTCACTGGAAGCGCGTGATTCGCAAGGAGCTCGGACCGATCGCCGGGATCATGCAGCGGAAGCTGTCGCTCAAGGGCTCGCTGCCGATTGTCGTCCGATTCGTGAAGTCCGCGGAGCAGCTGGTCGAGGCGGCCACGCGGGTGCCGACGCGATTCCTGGACGAATGATACGGGAGAAGGGAGCAGGGAGCGGGGAGCGGTACCCTTCGTTGCGCCGTCCGGTACCGCTCCCTGCTCCCCGCTCCCAGTCTTGTTAGAGATTCCGAAGTATCTTCTCGGGAGTACTGACGTTCGGGAAGAACACCCGGTCGCTCAGGCGATTGAACGCCACGCGGAGCGTCGGGAACCGGTCGGCGGCGGCGCGATAGATCGGAGCCACACCGAAGCGTTCGGCGAGGCGATGCGCCGCGGCGAGGCGGTAGCCCTGGCGGCCCAGCTCGTCGTAATACGGGAGGTCGGGCCCACCCTTCCGCGAGCGCCGGGCGGCGATGTAGTCAGGAAACAGACCGGCAAGCCACAGGCTGTAGTTCCCGAGGTGCACACGCAGCAGGAAGCCGCGTTCTCCAGCGTCGTCGAGCCCCGCGAGGTCCTCCACCATGTCGACCAGATAGTGATAGGTCTCGTCGTCGGCCCCACTCCGCACGCGGGAACGCCGGTCGTGATCGCCGAACTCCAGCAGGAGCGCCGCGAGGTAGTCGGCGAGCAGCCGGTCGTCGACGCCGGCGGCCCGGAGCGTGTGACGGACCGCGACGTAGGCGAACAGCGCGGGCGATGGAACGGCGAGCGTGCGCACCGCGAGCAGGGCCTCGAGCAGGCCGGGCTCGTCGAGGAGCTCATCGGGTCCCTGCTCGAGCATCACGCGCTCGTAACGCGCGCGGCGCGCGGCGTCGCCGCGCGCCAGCGCGAGCGCCACGAGCCGAAGGTCCGGCCCTCGCAACCGACTTCGGATGTTGGCCAGGATCATGCCCAAGCCTCCCTCTAGCGCTCCTACCCCCCCAGGCGGCACCGAGTTGCTGGCGCGCCTGACCACGCTGGCCCAGGAACTGACCGGGGCATACCGGCCGGCGACGGTGATCGAGCTCGTGGCGCGCGCCCTCGGCGAGACGCTCAAGCCCGACCGCCTGTCCGTCATCCTACTAGACGCCGAAACGAACCGGCTCGCGGTGACCTACGACACGCAACCTGTCCCCGCCAGCACCGACGACCCCTTGCTCCAGCTGGCGCTCCGGCGCGGTCCGCTCGCCTTTCTCAAGGACGTCCGCGAGGAAGCCCGCCGGCGCGGCACGGAGCTGTCCGACGCTCCGGCGTCGTGGCTTGGAGCGCCCCTGGTGGCCGGCGGTCGGACCATGGGCGCCGTCTCGCTCTCGAGCGAGCGCGCGGGCACCTTCGGCAAGACCGAGCTGACGCTCGTCGCCGCCGTCCTGGCCCAGGCCGCCATCGCGCTCGAGAACGCCCGCCTCGTGGAGCTGCTGTCGTCCGCCAAGCGCGAGTGGGAGAAGACCGTGGACGCCATCTCCCAGGCGATCTGCATCGTGGACGCGCACGGCACGGTCCGACGAGCCAATCGCGTATTCGCCGAGCTGATTCAGACCGCCGTCACGGCCATCCCGGGCCGCTCCTGGATCGGCTTGCTCCCGCCCCAGTGGTCGGATCCCGTCGCGCGCGCGATCGCCGAGCCGACCGCCAGCACCGCCGAGATCCGCGCGGGGGACCGGACGCTCCTGCTCACCGCGATCCCGATGGCCGACCCTGGCGCAGCGGTGCTCGTGTTCGAGGATCAGACCGACCGCCGGCGCCTCCAGGAACAACTCATACAGTCTGAGAAGATGTCGGCGATCGGTCAACTCATCGCCGGTGTGGCGCACGACCTGAACAACCCCCTCGCCTCGGTCGTCGGGTTCAGCGACTTCCTCGCCGAAGCGGGCGGGATCCCGCCGTCGCTGCAGGAGCCGCTCCAGGTGATTCGCCAGGAGGCCGAGCGGGCGGCCACGATCGTCAAGAACCTCCTCTCCTTCGCCCGGCGCCAGGAGGGCGAGCGGACGCCGCTGCCGGTCCGGGTTCTGCTCGACTCGACGCTCGCGCTGCTGCGCAACCAGCTGATGGCAGACAAAGTCGAGGCCACACTCGAGGTCGAACCGGGGCTTCCCGACATCGAGGTGAGCGCCAACCAGATCAAGCAGGTGTTCGTCAACATCATCAATAACGCGTGCCAGGCGATCGCGAGCGACGCCCCGTCGGGCCGGATCTGGATCACCGCCAAGCGCGTCCACGACAGTGTGGCGGTGAGCGTGACGGACTCGGGACCGGGCATGCCGGAAGAGATCGCCTCCCGCGTGTTCGAGCCCTTCTTTACCACCAAGCCTGAGGGCGCGGGAACCGGTCTCGGGCTCTCGATCTCCCAGGGGATTGTGAAGGAGCATGGCGGGCGGATCACGCTCGAGACTCCACCAGGCGGTGGAGCGACCTTCACCGTGGAACTGCCGCTGCGCGCGGAGGCTGCGCCCCCGGAGACCGCACCCCGGCTGGCGACAGAGGCGCCCCAGCTCAGTATTCTCGTCGTCGACGACGAGCCCCACATCCTGCACTACATGCGCGCCACGCTCGAGAGCTGGGGCCACATCGTGGAGGTGGCGAGCGACGGCACCTATGCGCTGGAACGGGCCTTGGCGGGCACGTTCGACGTCATCATCTGCGATCTGCGGATGCCGCACCTGTCGGGACGCGAGATGTACACCAAGCTGGCCCGGCAGGACCCGCGGGTCGCGGAGCGAATCATCTTCGCCACGGGCGACACGGTCCGCGGCGACACCCTCCAGTTCCTCGAACAACTCGGCCGGCCGTACTTGCGGAAGCCGTTCACCCTGGCCGAGCTGCGCGCGGCCCTCGGCCACGCCGGGAAGCAGCCGGCCTGAGGGAAGCGGGGAGACGTGCGCGTCCTGCACGTTGACTCCGGCCGCGAGTACCGGGGCGGGCAGGATCAGGTGCGCCTGCTCGCGCGGGAGCTGGCCCGCGAGCCGGACGTGGAGCAGCGCCTCGTCACGAAGCGCGCCAGCGAGCTGGCGCGTCGCACGGCCGCCGACGGTGTCACGGTGCGGGAGGTCGCGTGGGCCCTGGGGCTCGACCCGCGAGCGTCGTGGCGCATCGTGGTGGAAGCGCTCGCGTGGCCTCCCGATGTCATCCACGCCCACAACGCACATGCAGTGACCCTCGCGCTCTGGGCACGCCGGTTGCTCGGGCTCGCGGGCCGCGTCCCCCCCCCCCGACTCGTCGCGACGCGCCGGGTGGTGTTCCCCGTGGGGCGGCGCAGCGCGTTGCGCCAGGCCGACACCGTGATCGCGATCTCCGAAGCGGCGCGGGCGGCGCTGCTCGCGGCGGGGTTCTCGCCCGGGGAGGTGCGGGTTGTCCGATCGGGCATCGACCCAGACGAGATCCGCCGCGCCGCCGCGCCGCCCTTCGCGATTCGGGAGTCGCTCGGGTTGCCGGCGGGGACGCTGCTCGTGGCCAACGTCGCCGCGCTCGAGCCGCCGAAGGACCAGCGGACGCTGCTACTGGCCGCGCACACGGCGCGGTCGTCGTGTCCCGACCTGCATTGGATCATCGCGGGAGACGGCCCCGAGCGTGACGCGCTGGATGTCGAGGTACGACGCCTGGGGCTAGCCGATCGCGTCCACCTGCTCGGGCACGTGACCCGGGCCGACGCGCTCCTGGCGGAGAGCAACGTCGTCGTCATGTCGTCGCGAGCGGAAGGCCTGGGGACCGTCGTGCTCCACGCCCTGGCGCTCGGGAAACCGGTCGTCGCGACGGCGGCGGGCGGCCTCCCCGAGGTCGTGCCGTCCGAGTGGATCGTTCCGGTGGGCGACGCGGCGGCACTCGCGCGGAAGGTGATCAAAGCACTGGATCACCCTTCCCGCCTCCCCCTTCCCGCGCAGTTCACCGCGTCCGCCATGGCCGCCGGTGTCTTGGCTGTCTATCGGTCGCTCGTCTAGATTGCAGGGCCATGATCTACGTCTGCGTTCCCGTGCACAACGAAGCCCGCACAGCTGGGTTGGTGCTCTGGAAGGTGCGCCAGGTTTTCACGGCGTTTCCGCGCGAGTATCAGCTCCTGGTGCTCGACGACGCCTCGACGGACAACACCGCGGAGGTGCTCGCCTCCTACGCCAAGGTGCTGCCGATGACGATCGTCACGCACACGGAGCGCCACGGGTACGCGCGGAGCCTCGAAGCCCTCCTCCGCCTTGCCCTGCAACGGACCGACCGGCCCAAGCGGGATTGCGCGATTACCCTGCACGCCGATTTCGCCCATTCGCCGGAGGCGATGGAAGACCTCGTGAAGCGCCTTGAATCGGGCGCGGATCTCGTGGTGGCCGAGCTCCTGGAGGAGCAGGGGGGGGGTCGGGTTTCGCAGGCGCTTCGTTTTGCCCGCCGCTGGGCCCCACGGCTGCTGCGCATCGCCGGGGTGCGGGACAGCGTCTCGGGATATCTCGCGCTACGGCTGATCATTCTGCGCCAGGCGCTGCGCGGCGATGCCGCGCCCTTCCTTCGGACGGACGGCTGGTGCGCGAGTGCGGAGCTGGTCGCACGGCTTGCGCCGCACGCGCGTCGGCTCGACACCGTCCAGGCCGCGACGCGCTACGACCTGGTGCAGCGTCCGTCGCGGGTTCGGCCGTGGCGCCAGCTCCTCGGTGCCTGGCGCGCCCGCGCGGTGATCCGGGCCGCCCGCGCCGCGACGGCGCTCCTGCTCGTTGCCGTGACCTTGCAGGCGCAGTCGGACAGTGCGCGCGTGGACTCGACCCCGCCCCGGCCGTGCCAGTCCGACTCAAGTACTCCCCGCGCGATTCCCCAGGCCGCCCCCGCTCCGGCTACCGCTCCCCAGCCCCTGGCGGTCCCGTTCCCGGTCGGAGAGCGCCTGGTCTATGGCGCCCGCTACGGACCCTTCAGCGTCGGCACCGCGACGATGCAGGTCGCGGGCATCGACACGGTCCGGGGTGTCGAATCGGTCCATTTCGTGTTCCTGATCGACGGGGGCGCGCTCTGGTATCACATTCATCAGAACCTCGAATCGTGGGTCGGGCGTCGCGATTTCCACTCCCGCCGGTTTGTGAATCAGACCGAGGAGAAGGGCAAGTCGTGGGAGCGGAGGTTCGAGATCTATCCGGATTCAGGTTTTTACCGCGAGGCGGGCCACGACACCACGGTCGCGACCGTCGCCGATCCGCTCGACGACGCCGCGTTTCTCTACTGGATTCGCACGGTGCCGCTCGAAGTCGGCAAGAAGTACGAGTACAACCGCTACTTTCGTCCCGAGCGCAATCCAGTGATCGTCGAGGTGCTCAAGCGGGAGAAAGTCGGCGCTGCGGGACGAAAGTGGAACACGATCGTCGTGCGGCCGCGCATTCCCAACGGGGGCGGGATCTTCGCCGAGAAGGCCGATGCCCGGATGTGGCTCTCCGATGACAGCCTGCGCGTCATGGTGGCGTTGCAGTCCAACTTCTCGTTCGGCCAGGTGACGCTCAAGCTCAAGGAGTACTCCGACGCCCCTCCGGAGCACCCATGACCGACTACCGCGAGGTGGACGTGTCGCGGCTCAAGACGGTCCCCATCGCGAAACGCTCCAACAAAGTCGACGCTTCCCTCCTCGCGCACGCGCCCGGCCCCGACCGCAGCTTCGCGGCGTTCTGGGATGCCCTGCCGGACGTGCTCGCGGCGAAAGACCTCCGCGACGTCGCCCATCGGCTCGCCGCCGCCACCGGACGCCATGGAGTGGTCGTCATGCTCGGCGGACACGTCGTCAAGGTGGGCCTCGGACCCCTGCTCCGCGAGCTGATGCGGCGCGGCGTGATCACGCACCTCGCCTTGAACGGCAGTGCCTCGATTCACGACTTCGAGCTGGCGGCCTACGGCGGGACGAGCGAAGACGTCGCGGCCGGCCTCGCGGACGGCACGTTCGGCATGGCGGAGGAGACCGGGCGCGAAATGAATGCCGCCGTGGCGGCCGGCGCGAAGAGCGACAAAGGGATGGGCGAGGCCCTCGTCGACTATCTCCGGGCGCGGCCGCGGCTCGCCGCTCCCGAGGCCTCCCTGCTCCTTGGTGCCGCCGAGCGAGGGGTCCCCGTGACCGTCCACGCCACCATCGGCGCCGACATCATTCATCAGCACCCGACCGCGGATGGTGCCGCGCTCGGAGCAACGAGCTATCGGGATTTCAAGCGGCTGGCCGCGTCACTCCCCTCGCTCCACGAAGGCGGTGTGGTGCTGAACATCGGCAGCGCGGTCGTGATGCCCGAGGTATTCCTCAAGGCGCTCACGGTGGCGCGCAACCTGAATGGGGGTCGGCCCGCGGGGTTCACGGCGTGCGACTGCGACATGCAGCGTCACTACAGGCCGCGGGTCAATGTCGTCGAACGCCCGACGCTCGGGGGTGGCCGTGGGGTCCAACTCACCGGACACCACGAAATTCTGATTCCGCTCTTGGCGTGGGCGGTGTTACGCGAGCTCGAGGCCCGCTGACGCTAGGCGTCGGCGGGACGGCCCTTGATCATCTCGCGAACCTTGTCCGCAGTGCTCGGACTGATCACCCGCAGGACGAGATAGAAGATGAATCCGAGGGCGGCCAACCAGAGCAGGGTCATGGCCAGCGCGACCAGACCACCGAGCACGCTGAACACGATCTTGAGGCCGAGCCACGCGAGCACGGCGAAGAGCGCGAAACCCAGGATGCTGCGAAGCATGAGAGATTCCTCCGTAGAGCTCCGACGAGGGGCCCGTACGACGGAATGTAGCAGCGGGTTTCAGGAGGACGCCAGGCGGTGAAGGCCGTCGCGGTCGCGATCGTCGGCGGGGGGGCCGTGGGCGCCGCGTGCGCCCGGTGGGCGGCGCTTCGAGGATTAGAAGTCGCGATCTTCGAGCCCGGCCCGGCCCCGGCCGCCGCGTCCCCCGCCTCCGCCGGCATGCTGGCCGCCCAGATTGAACCGGGCGACGAGGCACTCGTTTCCCTCTCCGTGCGCGCCCGCGACCTGTACGAGCCGCTCGCCCCGGCGCTCCAGGAGACCACCGGCATCGACATCGGCTTCTGGCGCGCCGGGATCGCCTCCCTCGCGTTCGACGAGCCCACGGCCGACCGGCTCAAGGAAGACGTGGCTCGGCAGCGCCAGGCGGGCCTTCGGTGCGACTGGCTCGATGCCGGGGAAATCGGCGAGCGTTGGCCGGGGGCCAGTCCGGATTGCCTCGGCGCCCTGTTCGCTCCCGAGGACGGAGCCCTGGACCCGGAAGCCCTCGCTCGCGCGTGTCTCGCCGACGCTCGCCGGCTCGGCGCGACCCAGCATGTCGAGAAGGTCGAAGCCCTCCAGATCGCGGGGGATCGGATCACCGGCGTCGTCACAGCACGCGGCACGACTCCGGTCGAGCACGTCGTGCTCGCGGCGGGCGTGTGGTCACCACAGGTCCGCGGCCTGCCCCGCGCGCTGCCGATCGAGCCCGTGCGCGGTCAGATGGCGGCCACCGCATGGCCCGACGGGACTCCCCCGGCGATTCTCTATCAGGACCACGGCTACGTACTCGCGCGCGGCGGCGAGGCGCTGCTCGGCAGCACCATGGAGCGTGCCGGCTATGACGCACGCGTCACGAACGAGGGGCTCGCCCAGATCTTCCGCGGCGCCGTCCGGTTACTCCCGGCGCTGCGCACACAACCGGTGCAGCGGATGTGGGCCGGACTCCGCCCGGCGACGCCCGACGGCCGGCCCATTCTGGGGCGCGATCCCGCGGTCGAACGACTGTGGTACGCCGCGGGTCACGGGCGCAACGGGATTCTGCTGGCGGCGCTGACGGGCGAGATCATCGCTGATCTGCTCGCCGAGGGCGAGACGGACGTGGACCTCGCGCCCTTCGGCATCGACCGTTTTCCACCGGGCACCTAGCACCGGACGCCCGATGTATCGCACCTGCGCGTTCTGTAACGGCAACCTTCCGGGCGATGGCGGTCCCTCCGGTCTCGGCGTGGGCCAGCGGCTCGCGTTCGACGAGTGGAAAGCTCGGCTCTGGGTGATCTGTCCGAAGTGCTCCCGCTGGAACCTCGCGCCGCTCGAGGACCGTCTCGAGAAAATCGAGGCGCTGGCCCGCGCCGCCGGTGAAGGCCGCGTGGCGGCGGCCACGGAGCAGGTCGCCCTGATCCGGTGGCAGCAGTATGACCTGGTGCGCGTGGGAAAGCCCCGGCGGTTGGAATTCGCGACGTGGCGCTACGGTGAGCGTCTCAAGGCCCGGCGCCGCGAGCAGCTCAAGTTCGTATTGCCCGTCACGATCGCCGCCGTGGGCCTCGCCGTGGCCGTGAACGTGACGGCCGGCGGCTCGCTCGGCGTATTCGTGTGGAACGTGCCGCGCGGGGCGCAATGGCTCTACACGCGGATGATCGGCCGTCGCTCGGTGACCGTGGCCGAGCCACCCATCTGCGAGCGCTGCGGGAGCGTACTTGTGGTCCGGGCGCGTCACATCGCGTATGCACGCGTGGTGAGACAGGCCCAGAGCGACATCGCGCTCATTCTGAGTTGCCCCAATTGCCACTCCGAGGGGGCGATGCTGGTCGGCCGCGACGCACAGATGGCCTTGCGACAAGGGCTGACGTATCTGGCCCTGGCCCGCTCGGGCCGTCAGCGCGTCGAGGACGCGGCGCGCCTGGTGGAAGGCGCGGGGGGACCGGAGCAGCTGATTCACGACGTCGCCCGCCGGGAGCTCACGCTGCGGAGCCTGGCGCCAGAACGACGCCTGGCGCTCGAGATGGCGGTGGATGAGCGCGCGGAAGTCGCGGAGCTGGAGCGCCAGTGGCGGGATGCCGAGGAACTGGCCGACATCGCCGACGGGCTGCTGTCCACGACGACGGAGCTGGAAGAAGAGCTGCGGCGCTTGAAGAAGCGCCCGGAGGGCGATCAACCGTCTAGTTGAAATTCGGTCTGTTGCCGTCTCTCGGGCTCCACTATCTTCCGAATCCTGATGGCCACAACGCTCACCCAGCTCGCCGCTCGTAAACCCGCATGGCTCAAGGTGCCTGCCCCCGGGGGCCCGAACTACACCGAGCTGAAGCACCTCATGCGAGACCTGTCGCTCCACACGGTGTGCGAAGAGGCGCACTGCCCCAACATCGGGGAGTGCTGGGAGCACCGCGCCGCCACGTTCATGATCCTGGGCGACGTCTGCACTCGAAACTGCACTTACTGCGCGGTCGCCCACGGCACGCCGGCCGCTCTCGACCGCCACGAGCCGGTCCGCCTCGCCACGGCGGTCGAGCGGATGGGGCTCCGGCACGTGGTCATCACGAGCGTGGACCGCGACGACCTGCCCAACGGCGGCGCGGAGATGTTCGCGGCGGCGATCGCCGAGATCCGGCGCCGCACCCCCGGGACGTCCGTCGAGGTGCTCATCCCCGACTTCAAGGGCAGCGCCGAGGCACTGAGGATCGTGGTAGAGGCGAAGCCCGATATCCTGAACCACAATCTCGAAACGGTCGAGCGACTGTACCGCCTGGCCAGGCCGGGGGGACGCTATCCACGCGCGCTCGAGCTGTTGCGGCGAGCAAAGGCGCTCGACGCGAGCCTGCTTACCAAATCTGGCCTCATCTGCGGCCTCGGCGAGGAGTGGGATGAGCTGTTGGTCGCGATGCGCGATCTGCGGGCGCAGGGTGTCGACATCCTGACGGTCGGCCAGTACCTCCGTCCGTCGAGCCAGCATCTTCCCATTGCGCGCTATTATCGACCCGACGAGTTCGCCGAGCTGCGTCGCCTCGGCATGGCCATGGGGTATCGCCACGTGGAGGCGGGACCGCTCGTGCGGTCGAGCTACCACGCATGGGAGCAGGTCGAGCGCGCGAACCTGTCCGCCTCCCGCTAGCCGCCCCCCCCACCGACCGCCATGGCTACGGCGACCGCCCAGCCCGCCAACAAGACTGCGTCCTCTGACGTGGAGCGCCGCATGCTCCGCCAGATGCTCCTCATTCGCCACTTCGAGGAGAAGGCTGCGGAAGCGTACGCGCTGGGCAAGATCGGCGGCTTCTGTCATTTGTACATCGGCCAGGAAGCGGTCGCAGTCGGCTCGCTCGCCGCGCTGCGCGACGATGACTACGTGATCTCCTCGTATCGCGAGCACGGGCAGGCATTGGTGCGGGGCGTGTCTCCCAACGCCGTGATGGCCGAGTTGTTCGGGAAGGCGACCGGGTGCTCGAAGGGCAAAGGCGGGTCGATGCACCTGTTCGACGCCGAGAAGCGCTTCATGGGAGGTCACGGCATCGTCGGGGGCCACATTCCCCTCGCGGCCGGCATCGGGTTCGCGATCCGCTATCGCGGCGGCGATCAGGTCTGCCTCTGCTACTTCGGAGAGGCGGCCGTCAATATCGGCGCCTTCCACGAGGCGCTGAACATGGCGTCCGTGTACAAGCTGCCGGTCATCTTCTGCTGCGAGAACAACCGCTACGGCATGGGCACGGCCTTCGAGCGCGTCGCGGCCGTGACGGACGTGGTGGAGCACGCGTGCAGCTACGACATGGCCGCCGAGCTCGTGGATGGCATGGACGCCCTCGCCGTATACGACGCGACGCGCCGGGCCGTGGAACGGGCCCGAAAGCGGGGGCACCCCACTCTGCTCGAGGTGCGGACCTATCGCTACATGGGCCACTCCATGTCCGATCCGCTCCACGGCGTATATCGGACCAAGGAAGAGGTGGAAGAGCAGCGCAAGCGTGACCCGATCTCGCAGCTCGCCATGAAGCTCAAGGAAGAGGGCACGCTGGATCAGCCCGGCCTCGACGCGCTCGACGCGGAGATCCGCGCGGAAGTGGAGGAAGCGGTCCGATTCGCGGACGCGAGTCCGGACCCCGATCCCGCCGAGCTCACCACGCACGTGCTCGCCGACTGATGGCCACGCTCACCTATCGCGATGCGCTCAATCAGGCGCTCCGCGAGGAGATGCAACGGGATCCCGACGTGTTCCTCATCGGGGAGGAAGTCGGTGTCTACCAGGGTGCGTACAAGGTGAGCCGGGGCCTGCTCGAAGAGTTCGGGCCGACGCGCGTGGTGGACACCCCGATTGCGGAGCTGGGCTTTGCGGGGATCGGCGTCGGGGCCGCCATGGCGGGTCTGCGGCCCGTGGTCGAGTTCATGACGTGGAACTTCGCGGTCCTCGCCCTGGACCAGATCGTCAACTCCGCCGCGAAGATGCTGTACGAGTCGGGCGGCCAGATCCCGGTCCCAATCGTGTTCCGCGGCCCGAACGGCGCCGCGCTCCAGCTCGCGGCCCAGCACTCCCAGGCCTGGGAATCCTGGCTGGCCCACATCCCGGGCCTGAAGGTGGTGGCGCCCGCGACGCCGGCGGATGCCAAGGGCCTCCTCAAGTCGGCGATCCGGGACAACAACCCGGTCATCGTGCTCGAGGGCGAGATGCTGTACAACGTCAAAGGCAACGTGCCGGAGGGGGAGCACGTCGTACCCCTCGGCCGCGCCGACGTGAAACGGCCGGGTCGCGACGTTACCATCGTGTGCCACTCCAAGACCGTGAGCGTCGCCCTCAAGGCGGCCGAGCAGCTCGCCGAACACGAAGGGGTCTCGGCCGAAGTGCTCGACCTGCGCTCGCTGCGTCCCCTCGATGAAGCCGCGATCCTCGAGTCCGTGGGGCGTACCAACCGGGCGGTCGTGGTGGAGGAGGGGTGGCCGCACTGCGGCATCGGCGCGCAGGTCGTCGACGTGATCCAGCGGGACGCGTTCGACCAGCTCGACGCGCCGGTCCTGCGCGTGACCCAGGCCGACGTGCCCATGCCGTACAACAAGCAGCTCGAGCGCCTCGCGAAGCCGAGCGTCGAGCGCGTGGTCGCCGCTGCGCGACGCACGCTGTACCTCGACTGACGCCGCCCTCCCCCCCCCGTGGCCACCAACGTTTACATGGAAGCGCTCTCCCCGACGATGGAGGAGGGACGCGTGGTGAAGTGGCACAAGGGCGACGGCGACGCCGTGAAGACCGGCGACACGTTGGCGGAGGTCGAGACCGACAAGGCCGTGATGGACCTGATCGCGCGCGCGGACGGCGTGCTGCGGCAGGTAAGTGTCGCCGAGGGTCAGACGGTGCCGGTGGGTAAGGTGGTGGCGGTGATCGCGGCCCCGGGGGAGGCGGTAGGCTCGCCCGCTCCGGCCGCGCCAGCCGGCACCGTGACGGCGGGAATGGGGAAACGGGAAACGGGAAACGCGGCCGTGGCGCAGATGCCAGACGTCAGGCCTCAGGCGTCCGTTGGTGCCGCACCTGCTGACGCCTCGCGCGTGAAGGCCTCCCCCCTGGCGCGCCGCATCGCGCGAGAAGCTGGCATGGATCTGAAGCTCGTGACCGGTTCAGGCCCCGGCGGGAGGGTGGTGCGACGGGACCTCGAGGGTGCGGCCGCGCGCAGCGACGCTCCCGCTCCAGCGCCCGCAGCCACCCCTGCTCTGGCGGCCACGATTCCCGTTTCCCGCGTCCCGTTTCCCGAGCGTACCGGGGCGGCGTACGACGACGTCCCCCTCACCCAGATCCGCAAGACCATCGCCAAGCGGCTCGTCACGTCCCTCGGCCCCATCCCCCATTTCTTCCTTACGACCGAAGTGGACATGGAGCGGGCGGCCGAAGCACGCGATGCGCTCAACCGGCAACTCGGGGACCAGGGGAAGATTTCCTACAACGATGTGATCATCAAGGCGACCGCACTGGCGCTCGTAAAGCATCGGGCCTGCAACGCCTGGTTCCAGGACGACCACATTCGCTACTGGAACGAGGTTCACATCGGGATGGCGGTGGCGGTGGAGGACGGGCTGATTACACCGGTGATCCGGAACGCCGATCGGAAATCGCTCGTCGAGATCGGGCGGGAGGCGCGGGAGCTGGCCGAGAAGGCTCGTAGCCGTCGGCTCCAGCCGACCGAGTACACAGGATCGACGTTCTCCGTCTCGAACCTGGGGATGTTCGAGATCGACCAGTTCACGGCGGTGATCAATCCGCCCGAGGCTGGTATCCTCGCGATCGGGTCCGTCACGCAGAAGCCGGTGGTCGTCGGCGGTCAGCTTGCGCCGGGGCGCCGGATGCGCATCACCATGAGCTGCGACCACCGCGTCATCGACGGCGCCACGGGCGCGGCGTTCTTGAAGACGCTGAAACAGATGCTCGAGAATCCACTCGCAATGCTGCTTTAGGGAGAATCATCAGTGGCGAATACGTTCGACGTCATCATTCTGGGCGGCGGGCCGGCGGGCTACGTCGCCGCGATCCGCTCGGCGCAGCTCGGCATGACCACGGCCCTCGTCGAGAAGGACAAGCTCGGTGGCGTGTGCGTCAACATCGGCTGCATTCCTACGAAGGCCCTGCTCCACTCGGCGCACATCGCTTCGATGCTGCGCGACGCCAAGGAGTTCGGCGTCGAGGCCGGCGCCGTGAAGACCGACTATGGAGTCGCGATGCAGCGCTCACGCAAGGTGAGCGATCAGAACTCGAAGGGCGTCGAGTTCTTGATGAAGAAGAATAAGGTCACCGTCGTCCGAGGCACCGGCATCCTGCAGCCTGGGCGCAAGGTGAAAGTGGGCAGCGACGTCTACGAAGCGAAGAAAGCCGTCCTGATCGCGACCGGGTCGCGCGTCAAAGGTCTGCCGCAGATCGGACTCGAGATCAACAAGACCACCGTGATCTCCTCTGACGAAGCCTTGTTCCTCGAGAAGGCGCCGACGTCGCTCGCCATCATCGGAGCGGGCGCCGTGGGGATGGAGTTCGCCAACATCTTCCACGCCTTCGGAACCAAGGTCACCTTGATCGAAGCGCTTCCCCGTATCCTGCCACTCGAGGATGCCGAGGCGTCTGACGCGCTCACGAGGAGCTACAAGAAACGCGGCATCGAGGTGATCCCCGCGGCCAAGGTCAAGAAAGGGACGCCGGCGAAGGACAAGGTCACGCTGGAGGTCGAAGCGGGCGGCGCGACCCAGAAGCTCGAGGTGGCGGCCATCCTCATGGCCGCCGGGCGCGCCGTGAACACCGAGAACATCGGCCTGGCGGAGTGCGGTGTCCAAATCAATGAGCGCGGGTTCATCAAGGTAGACAAGAACCTCCAGACCACGGCGCCCGGCTACTACGCCATCGGGGACGTGGCCGGCCCGCCGATGCTCGCCCACAAGGGAATGCGCGAAGGCGTTTATGTCACAGAGCTCCTCGCGGGCCAGAAGCCGCATTCGATCAAGTACGACAACGTCCCCAGCGTGACCTACTGCCAACCCGAGGTGGCCAGCATCGGGCTCACCGAGGATCTCTGCAAGGAGCGAAAGCTCGAGTACGTGGCCGGCCGCTTCCCCTTTTCGGCGAACGGGCGGGCGCGCGGCACGGGTGAGACCGAAGGGTTCGTGAAGATTTTGCGCGAGAAGAAGTACGGTGAAATCCTCGGCGCGCACATCGTCGGCGCCCAGGCGTCCGAGCTTATCCACGAGCTGACCGTGGCCCGAGAAAACGAATACACGGTGGAGGAAGTCGAGCTCGCGATCCACGCGCATCCGACATTGTCGGAGGCGGTGGCCCAGGCCGCGCTCGACTCGCTCGGCCGGGTGGTGGACATGTGAAAGACCCTCTGGCGATCGGGCTCGGCGCGCTCATGAGTGGTGTGGGTCTCGGCGGCGGCACTATCGTCGCGGGGCTCGCCATCGTCCGCTCCCTGGAACATCACGCCGGCACCGCCGGCTACGAGGACATCGCCGGAGACCCGGTCATCGCTGCGACGTTCGCCGGTCTCGCGGTCGCGGCGACGTTCGGCTGGCGACGCACGCGCGCGCTCGAGAACCTGTGGCAGCGCGGTGTCATCGGAGTGATGTCCGCAGTCGGAGCCATGCTGGTCGGTTTCATCGCGTGGCCCGTCGATCGGTGGCTCCAGACGCCGGGGTTGATCGCATGGGCGGTCACGAGCTTCATCGTCGGCGCCACCGGAAGCGCGTGGGCAGTCAAGGGAAGCCATGATGACGCGGTGAAGGGGTAGCCGGAGTGGGCGATCGTACGCTGCAGGTCCTTGATGCCGGGCTCGTGCCCTACGGCGATGCGCTACCGTGGCAGCGCGCCCTCGCCCAGGCTCGCATCGATGGGCGGTTGGCGAGCGACCTCCTCCTGCTGCTCGAGCACCCACCTGTGGTGACGCTGGGCCGCGCCTCCCACGCCGCACACGTCCTGCGTCGCGAGGGAATCGACCTCTTCGAGATCGAGCGCGGGGGGGACGTCACCTTCCATGGTCCCGGGCAGCTCGTCGGCTACCCGATTCTCGACCTCACGGACCACCGACGCGACCTGCATTGGTATCTCCGGACCCTGGAGGATGCGATCATCAGCGCGCTCGCCGAGCTCGGGATTCCAGCCGCCCGGAACCCGCCGCATACGGGCGTCTGGACGTCCAACCGCAAGATCGCGAGCATCGGGATTCACGTGAAGCAATGGGTGACGTGGCACGGGTTCGCCCTGAACGTGACCACCGATCTCACGCAGTTCGACCGCATCGTGCCGTGCGGAATCGCCGGAGTGGAGATGACATCGGTCGAGAGGGAGCGGGGCGCGGGGAGCGGGGAGCGGAACCTGCGGGGGCGAGCCGTGCAGGCAGTGATGCGAGGATTTGAGACGGCCTTCGGTGTTACGACGAGACCCGCAGACGCCGACGTCGCGGAGCTGCGTCCCAGCGCAACGTCGCACACGTATTGATGGCGTGACCAAGTACCTCGACGAGCTGCGCCAACGGAATCCCGTGGGTCAAGAACGGCTCCCCCCCGGGCAGGTGCTCACCACGAAGTGGCCCGTCTTGCACTACGGCGACGTCCCACGCGTCGACACTCGCACGTGGACGTTCGAAGTGTCCGGCCTGGTCGAGCGACCGTTCACGCTGACGTACGACGAGCTGGTCGAGCTACCGCGTAAGTCGGTGCACTGCGACATCCATTGCGTGACGCGGTGGAGCCGGCTCGACAACGACTTCGAGGGCGTACCCGTGCAGCTGTTACTCGCCCGCGCGGGTGTAAAGCCGGAGGCGGCGTTTTGCCTGGTGTCGGCGGAGCAGGGTTTCACCACGAACCTCCCACTCGGCGATCTCGATCGACCGGACAACCTCATCGCGTTGAAGTGGAGCGGCGAGCGGCTGACGCCGGAACATGGTGGGCCCGCCCGTCTGCTCGTGCCGCACTTGTATTTCTGGAAGAGTGCCAAGTGGGTTCGGGGCCTGACGCTGCTCGACGCGGACGTGCCGGGCTTTTGGGAGCAGAACGGCTATCACATGCGTGGTGACCCGTGGAAGGAAGAGCGCTACGGCGGGCGCGGGCTGAGCCAGCATGACATTAATAAACTGCGAAACCTCAGCAAAAAAACCGTATAAAAACGACGTGGAGAAGAACCGTGGAGTTTCTCTATGACTCTCCTCTACGGTTTCCCTCCACGCCCTTTTCTCGCAGCAGCTCGTAAAACCGTCGGAAAACCTTGATACCGTCCCACAACTGTTTCAAGTCCAGCTTTTCGTTCGGCGCGTGCAGGCGATCGTCGGGCAGGCCGATCCCGGTGAGGATCACGGGGGCGCCGCCCTTGCCGAGCGCGGGGACCACGGGAATAGAGCCGCCGGCGCGAGCTGGCACGGTCCCCCGCCCGACCACCTCACGAAAGGCCTGATCCAACAGGCCAAAGGCCGGGTGCGTCACCTCCACCGTCGCGGGGTCGGCGCCATGGAGGAATTTCACGCTCGCCTGAACGTACTTGGGCGCCAACCGCTTGACCGCGGCCGTGAGTTGTCGCTCGACGGTCTTGAGTTTCTGGTCGGGCACGAGACGGAGACTCACTTTCGCGGTGGCCTCGGCGGGAATCACGGTCTTCGCGCCATCGCCCGTAAACCCTCCCATGATGCCGTGGATCTCGAACGTCGGGAGCGCCCAGAGGCGCTCCAGCACCGAGTGGTCCTTGAGCCCCGTGAGCGCTTTGGCCTGTACGCGATGCTTGAGGAAATCGCTCTCCTTGAATGGAAGGCGTTTCCAGGTGGCGAGCTCGCGCTTGGACGGTCGCTTGACTGACGCATAGAACCCGGGAATATGGACCTTCCCGTCGGACGTCTTGAGGCGGCCGAGCAGCCGGGCGAGCTCCTCGTGGGCGTTGGGGGCGGCCCCGCCAAATTCGCCCGAGTGAAGGTCCGTTCTCGCCGTCCGGACGGCGATCTCGGCGTAGCAGAGCCCGCGCAGGGTCGTGTAGACGGCGGGCCAGCGGGGCGCGACATAGGCCATGTCGGCGATGAGGACGACATCGGCGCGGGTCCGCTCGGGCTCCCGTCGCAACAGCTCGAACAGGACGCGGCTGCCGTACTCCTCCTCCCCTTCGATCAGGAACCGGAAGTTGATGGGCGGCCGGCCGCCGGCCTCGATTGCCTTGAGGAGACAGAACACCTGTCCCTTGTCATCCGCCGCGCCGCGCGCAAACAGCTGGCCGTCCCGCACCGCCGGATCGAACGGTGGCGTCGTCCATTGGTCGAGCGGCTCGGGAGGCTGGACGTCATAGTGCCCGTAGATCAGGAGCGTCGGCGCACCGGGCACGTCCGGACCCACGCCCCAGACCACCGGGTGCGTGCCGCTCGCGAGGAACTGCACCTCGCGACTGCCGAGCCGGCGCAGCTCGCTCGCGACCCACTCCGCCGCGGCCCGGCAGTCGGCGTTGTGGGACGTGCTGGTCGACACTGATGGAATGCGCAAAAAATCGCTGAGCTCATGCAACAGGCGTTCGGTATCCATGGAGCGCAAAATCTAGACGGCTAGATGGCTGGACGGCTAGCCGTCTAGCCGTCTCGACGCTTAGGACTATATTCGTCCCCGCCATGAGGACGACCGCGTCGTACCAGCTGTTTCCCGACGCACCGAGCGAGCGCGCGATGGCCCGCGCTCGCTACCTGGCCCGCGAAGGCCGAGTGGTCGACGCCGAGAAAGCCTACCGCGACCTCCTTGCCGAGCATCCGGACTTGAAGTCCGGATGGGCGGAATGCTTCGAGTTGTTGAGGCGTCAGGGGCGAAAGGAAGACGCGCTTCGTCTGGCAGAGGGCGCGCGGGCCCAATTCGGAGACTCTGCCTTTTCGCTGGCGCTCACGGGCGCCGCGCTCATCGAGCTCGAGCGCTACCCTGAAGCGCTGACCACCCTCGAGCACGCGGTCGACGTGGATCCCGACCTCGCGCTGGTCTGGCACGAGCTGGGCTACGCCGCGTTTCGACTGGGCGATCGGAACCGCGCGCTGCTCGCGTTGGACCGTGCCTTCGGGCTCGAGCCCCACACCGAGACGCTGCGGTTGCGTGGACGCATTCTGCGGGACGCGGGCCGCTATCAGGCGGCCGAAGTCTCGTACGAGGGCGCGGCTCAAGCTGCGGAGCACGCCGAGCAGCGCGTCGCGGCGGAGCGGGAGATCGCGGTGACCCAGCGGTACGCTTTCTACTCCCCGCGCCGCCCCGACGAGCTCACCACGGCCGAGCGATGGTTCGCCGAGACCGGGACGGTCGTGTTGGCCTCGCAGGAAGGGACCGTCGTCCCCGACGACGAGGCGCTCGCCACCGCCTTTCTCGACCTCGCGCGCGATTCCGGATGGCGGTTCGGCCAGGTGCTCACCGTTGGACCGACCCTGCTGGTCTGGCGCACGCTCGCGGACTCACTGCGAGCCCCGTTGGTGTCGGGCACGAGCTTCGATCCGGCCGCGTGCCCCTTGGTGGTAGCGCAGCGCCCGCAGCCGGCGGACGCCCGGTGGTCCATGCTCACCGGCGCGGTCGCCGAGCAGGCGTCGGGTCTGGTATTCGTGCTCGAGCAGGCGCCCGTTTCCCTGTCCCCCGCTGCGCTTTCTCTCACTGAGCCCACGAGCGCCGCCGCCGACGTGATCGGCGTCCTCGCGGATTCGAGCGGCCGCCGGCCCCAGCGGCTGAACGTCGCCCACGCGCTGTCCGAAGCGCAGCACCCGGCGGGCCGGTTGGCCGGGCGCCGCCTCAAGACCGAACGATCCTGACGGAGGCTCGGTGACCGCTACCGCACGATCCCCGCGCACCATGACGGGGAAGTCCATCGTCGACAGCCAGTTCGAGCGCGCCGCCAATTTGATCAACCTCGAAGAGTATATGCGGCGCATTCTGATGAAGCCGTTCCGCGAGGTGCAGGTGGAGGTGCCGGTGCGCATGGACGACGGCCGCATCGAGGTGTTCACCGGGTACCGCATCCAGCACAACGGGGCGCGAGGGCCCTGCAAGGGCGGGATCCGCTACCATCTCGACGCCGACCACGATGAAGTCCTGGGACTGGCCACCATCATGACCTGGAAGACCGCTCTGATGGACATCCCGTTCGGCGGTGCCAAGGGCGGCGTCGCCGTCGATCCCAAGAAGCTCTCCAAGCTCGAGCTCGAACGGCTCACGCGCCGTTTCACGCAGCGGATCTCCATCGTCCTCGGGCCGTATCGGGACATTCCCGCGCCCGACGTCGCGACCAACGCCCAGGTGATGGCCTGGATCCTGGACGAGTTCTCGAGCCGGCACGGCTATACGCCGGCCGCTGTCACCGGCAAGCCCATATCACTGGGCGGCTCGCTCGGCCGCGAGGAGGCCACGGGGCGAGGCGTGATGTACGTGATGATGGAGTACGCGCGCGACTTCGGCATTCCGCTGAAGGGCAGCCGCGTCGTCATTCAGGGGTTCGGCAATGTCGGTGGTCACCTCGCCCGGCTGCTGCACACGGAGGGAGGGGCGAAGGTCGTCGCCATCTCGGACGTCAACGGCGGCATCATGAACGACGGTGGGCTCGACGTTCCCGGCCTCCTCGCCCACACCGCCGGTGGCCGACCGGTTTCCGAGTGGAAGGGCGGCACCGCCATCACGAACGATCAGTTGTGGACGGTGCCGTGCGACTGGCTCGTGCCGGCAGCGCTCGGTGGCGTGATCACCCGGGAGTCGAACGCGCGAACGGTCAACTGCAAGGTGGTCGTCGAAGGAGCGAACGAGCCGACGACGCCCACAGCGGACTTGATTCTCGAGGAGCGGGGCATCCCGGTTATTCCCGACTTCCTTGCCAACGCCGGTGGCGTCACCGTGAGTTACTACGAGTGGGCCCAGAATCTCCAGCAGTACCGGTGGACCCATGAGCAGGTGAACCGCGAGCTGCAGGCGACGATCACCAAGGCCTACGTGGGCGTGCGCGACCTCGCGAAGCAGAAGGGCGTGACGTTCCGGACGGCGGCGTATGCGATTGCGCTGCAACGGGTCGCTGAGGCCGAGAGACTACGGGGCAATTAGACGCAGGGATAAGGCGACGCTAAGAGATTCGACGCGTTGGTGATGCGACGCCAATCATCCGCCTCTCGAATACAACGCCTGATACGGATCCTGCCCAGGGTCCGTGAACACCCGCACCTGAATGGCGCGGATCGCCTCCCGCAGGTCGGCTTTGGACTGCAGGTAGACCTCTTCAAATTGGTTGAGGTTCATGCGGTACAACCGCTGCGCAATTACGACCGCGTTGTTGAGCGGAGCCTTGGCGTACCAGCGCCAGTCGTACGTTTCCAGTGATTGCCCTACCGCCCCCGTGAGCTGCGCCCGGGCCCACCCGAAGATCGTGGCGCGGGCGCGCTCGAGCGCCGTGCCGGTCGGGCCCGCCGCATAGACTGAATCGAGGCGTCGCGCCAGCTCGGCGTAGAGTTGATCGAGCCGCCGCTCGTCGCGCCAGCGGGCCACCGCGCGATTCGCGTCCACCGAGTCGCCCCGTGAGCGAAAGAATGCCTGCGCGCCCCGATAGCCGACGAAGCTCGCGAAGCTCTCGTCGAACGCGGTCTGACTCTTCAGATACAGCGTGTTGTGGGCCAGCTCGTGAATCACCGTCGCGACGAGCTCCATCGTGTCCCGCTCCATCACGGTCGAGAGCAGGGGATCCGCGAAGTATCCGAGCGTCGAAAAGGCGCCCGCGGGGCGCAGGTACGTGTCGAAGCCGTTCCGGTCGAGCTCCGCGGCCGCGCTCCGGGCCTGAGCGAAGTTGAAAAACCCCTTGTAGGGGACCGTGCCGACGATAGGGTAGCGCCACGTGTACTCACGTAGCCGATCACGACGCGACGCCGACAGAACCAGGAGCAGCGTATCCCGTCCCACGTCCGCGTAGGTCGTATACGTCTCACCGACGAGCAGGCCGAGTGAGTCAGCCGCGTACGTCCGGGCGGCCAGGACCAGGTCGAGCCGCTGCCGCAGGGCCGGCGAGGTCTTGGGGTCCCCGGCGAGCTTGTCCATCGCGCGGCGCCGCAGGAGAATGCGAGCTTCCTCGACGCCCGCCCGCGCCAAGTACCGGACCTCGGCGCTCGTCACCAGGGCCACGACCAGCAGCGTGGGAACGCCGATCAGCACCCACGCCAGGAGTCGGCGACCGACACGCCCCCAGTTCGGTGGACGGCGCTCGACTACGGTGTCCATCGCAACCCTACGCGATGCCGCGCGCCGAGCGTATCATCCTTCCGATAGGCATAATCGAGATGCAGTCGACCCACCTCGACGCCCGCCCCCGCCGTGAACGGCGACGCCGTGGTCGCCGCCGAGTGACCCACATACCCCACGCGCGCGAGCAAACCCAGCCCGTGCGTGACCATCCCGCTCTCGACACCCAGGACCACAAAGGCGCTCCCGTCCGACGGCCACTGCCCCTCCAGTGTCGTGAGGAGACGGTAGGTACCCTGGGGATCGACGTAATTCAACGTGAACCCGGCTCGCGTGCGACGCGGAAAGTGGAGCCCGAGGCCGAGATCGCCACCGATGTTCTGCACGCTGACGCCCAACGCCATCAGGTCGAACACCGCGATGGCCAGCCCGGCGTCACCCGCCCAGGCGTCGAGCCGTGCTCCCCCGATCGTCTCGCGTCCGTACTTGATGGACGTGCCCAGCGCCACGAGCCCGGTCCGGAACACCAACGACGACACGCCCAGCACGTCGGCTCGGTTGTAGTTCGGTCCGAGGGCCGCCGCTCCGGCCCCCCACGTGAAGCGGCTCACGCGCAGCGCGAGCGCGCCGGTCGACAGCGTCGTCCCCCCGGGATAGGCCTCGTACGCGCCCTCGACGGCCAGATGGTGGATCGTGGCGAGGCCGGCCGGGTTCGCAAAGATGGCGCCCGCGTCGCCCACGAGGGCCGCCCCCGCCCCACCCATCCCCGCTCCACGCGCCGAGCCCAGCAGGCCCGGCAGACTGCCCTCACCCTGTGCGACGAGCCCGGGAGCGAGGAGAACGTCGCACAGCACGGTCAGCAGGAGCCCGCCGGGGACGCGCCCCTTCATTATTGCAGGCGCAGGATCGCGAGCTGGGGAACGATCGTCGTGCGCAAGGCCCCGCCGGCGCTGTTCGAGAACAAGAGCGTGAAGCTGGGCGCGCTGGGTGCCTGTTGCATCAGATAGAAGCTCCCTGAGCCGGCCCGGAGCATACCCGCAAGCTGCGCCGAGCTACCGGTCACGGACGGCGGGACCAGCGGGAACGTCCCGGGAATCTTGCTGCTGCACTTGGAGTTGAACGCGGGGAACGCGGTGCGGAACTGCCATTTGACGTATTGCAGCTCCGGCGGCGTCGGGAACGACGGCAGGTCCGACACGTAGTTGGCCAGCGTCCACCGCTCGACCAGCGTCGAGAAGGGCGTGCCGGTCCGCGCGACCACATTCGCGACGCCGAGCTGGTTCGTGGCGTCGAGGGAGCGAGTGAACGCGTTCGCGGCGGCCTGCGTCGTGCCCCCGGCGAACTGATCGACCAGAAAGCGGACGAACAGCCAGTAGGCGCCCCGCTCGGCCAACCCCCCGATGCCAGCCGTGTCGACCAGGAAGTGATTCTGAGGCGCCCCGAGATAGAGGCCGGCGTTGTACAGGTCCCCACCCACGAACTCGCAGAGCGTGGCCGTGTCGGCCAGGAACAGGCGGCCGCCGTTCTCCTCCGCGTAGTGCGACATCCCTTCGTTGAGCCACAAGTCTTCCGGGAATCCTCCTCGTATGAGGAAATGCTGATTGAAGCTGATCATGTGCTGGAACTCGTGTATGAACGTCACGGGCACGAGTTTCTTCACTTCGGTCGTCGAATGGATGCAGCTGACGGTGCCTGCCGGGTCGGGTGACATGGAATAGAAGATCTCCGCGCTGTTACCGCCGGAGAAGCCGGTCACCAAATCACCCCCGAAGAAGTATCCGGCCACAAAGCCGCCCGCTGGGTCGTTACACTGGGCCGTGGTCACGAGCGAGTTGACCTTGGGGGTCATGAGCACGAGCACCAGCCCGTTGCCATCGATGTCGGACTCCCGTCCGAATGCGGCGGTGTCGGTCGGATAGAGGAGCGTGTCGAACACCGCGGCGACGGAATCGAGGTCGACCGTCGCGAGCGTGTCCGGTGAGGCGTTGTCGACGTAAACGGCGACGTGCACTCCGACCGTCTTCGCGGTCGCGGTGACCGTCGGATGGGTGGAGCAAGTCAAGTCGCCGCACACCTTGAAGGTGCTCGACGAGCCCGGTGTGATCACGCGCGCGGGACCCGTCGCGGCTGGCCGCCGTCGCGGCGGCGCCTGCAGAGCCAGCTCCCGCTCGGCCCGGCGCAGCGTGAAGTCGAACCGTTGCGCGATGGACGGGCCGGGCGCCACGACCGCCGCGCGCGGCGGGGCAGCGAGTGCGTTGCCACCGAGCTTGAACGCCTGGGAGTCGTCCCCGGTGTTACTCGCCGACTGCGCGATCACGAGATACTCCTCGGCCGCGGAGGTCGACCCGTTCGCCGGAAACACGGCGCAGCCCGCCGTCTGCGTCGGGTCGACAGCCGTGTACGCCGCGACGCCGAGGCTGACCTGGCCGCCGCTCGTCGCCGTGCATGCCGCGAGCGGCTTGGGGGCCGGTGGACTGGAGCTACACGCCGCCGCCAGCAGCGACGACACCCCCATCCCCACCCTCACCCCTATCGCCCAGAGACCTTTCGGCATCGCGTGACCCCCCTCCCCCTGTCTTATCGGTGATTTCACCGGTGCGCTCGAGCGCGAGACGGAAACAGATCGGCCCAGCCACCGTGTGGACTCCAATCATCGCCACGAGCAGGGCCTCGAGGGAGACCCCCCACTCGGGGAACGCACGACGGGCGAGCTGCGCGAGCACCGACGCCATTCCCACCTGGGAAATGAGGCCGAGCCAGCCCTCCCGGGCGAGGGCGGGCGTCACACTCGGGTCGCGTCCCGCCCAGCGGATACCGTAGCGCACGCTCACGACCCGTAACCCGATCAGGAGCAACGCCCAGGGCCACCACTCCCTGAGCACGCCCACCCGCAACCCGGCCCCGCTGAGCGCGAAGAAGAGGACGTACACGACGAGCGCCCCGCGTTTCAGGTCGCTACGCAAGCGATCGATGTCGGTGGCGGGACAAAAGTTCTCGAGATAGAAGCCCGCGCCGAGCGCGATGATCAGGCTCTCGAGATGCGCCAGGCGGGCGATCTGAGGAGTGAGGAACGCCAGGGCGACCACGAGGATCGTCGTATCGCGGCGCGCCAGCCGCAGGGCACGGTGCGATGCGTACCCGAGCAGGAGCCCCACCGCGAGTGATGCCAGGAGTCCACCCAACGCGAACCCCGCGATGGAGACCGTGACCGCGCCCGAGCTCGCCATCGCCTTGCCCACGGCGATGACCAGCGCAAACAGGATCACCACCACCAGATCCTGGGCGACCGAGACGTCGAGTAGACCGCGCACGAAGGGACCTCGGGCGTCGCACTCCTCGAGCATGGCCATGGCCACGACCGGCGATGAAGCGGCGGCGAGCGTGCCGAGCACGAGCGCAACCACGGCGCGATCGCCGAACGGCTGATGTGCCGTGAAGGGAAGCCAGGGGGTGATCGTGAAGGCGATGAGCGATACGACGACGAACGGAAATGCGACGGCGCCGGCACCGAGGCGCGCCAGGGCGAGCCGATTCCGGCGCAGCTCGGCGAGGCGCAGTGTCAGTCCCACGGTGAGGGCAATGAGGGTGAGCGCGGCGTCCTGGAGGAAGCCGAGGGCTTCCACTTCGTCGCGTCGCACCACGCCGAGCCACGCGGGTCCGACGGCGAATCCGAGCAGCACGTAGCCCGTGAGACGGGGGAGTCGCGCCTGCCGCGCGAGGTCCCCGCCCAGGTAGGCCGCGAGCAACAAAAACGCGAGCGCGAGCGTGGCCCGCGCGTCGAGTGGGCTGCTCGCGGTCGCCCGATGCAGCAGCGCCATCACCACAATCAGCGCGAACAGACTCGCCACGCGGCGCATGGGGCCACAAGATATCCGGCGCCGCGCGCTTTTGACAATGCATCGAGGCGCCGGTATCATTCCTCGTAGCCGTATGGCGTTCGTTCATCTCCATACCCACAGCGAGTACTCCCTCCTCGACGGCGCGAACCGGATCCCCGACTTGCTCGAGCGGGTCCAGGCGCTCGGGATGGATTCGCTCGCGATCACCGACCACGGCAATCTGCACGGCGCGTGGCAGTTCTATGCCGAGGCGCGGGCCCGCAAGGTGCGTCCGATCCTGGGCTTCGAAGCGTATCTCGCGTTCGGGGATCGCCACCGGCGCGAACGACCGGCCGAGGCGCCGGGCCCCTACTCACACCTTGTCCTCCTCGCTAAGAACCGCACCGGGTATCACCATCTCGTCAAATTGTCCTCCATCGGATTTCTGGAGGGCTTCTACCGTCGCCCCCGCATCGACCGTGAGGTCCTGGAGCAATACGCCGACGGAGTGATCGGACTCGCGGCCTGCCTATCGGGCGAGATCGCCCTGTACCTGCGGCAGGGGAACTATGAGGCGGCGAAGGCGAGCGCCCAGTACTTCGCCCGGGTGTTCGGTCCCGACGGATTCTGGCTCGAAGTCCAGAACCACGGCCTGGCCGATGAGACCACCGTCACCGCCGGCATGTTTCAGCTCGCCCGGGAGCTCGGCCTGCCGGTCGTGGCCACCAATGACGCGCATTACCTGAAGAAAGAGGACGCCGAGGCACACGACGTCCTCCTCGCGATCGGCACCGGCAAGGACCTGGACGATCCGAACCGCTTCCGGTTCTTCGGTCAAGAGAGCTACGTCAAGGCCGAGCAAGAGATGCGCGCGCTGTTCCCCGACCACCCCGAGGTGGTGGAGGAAACCCAACGCGTGGCGGGGCTGTGCGAGTTCGATTTCGAAAAGCGATACTTCCTCCCCCAGTACCCGCGGCCGGCCGAGTTCGCGACCGACCACGATTTGCTCGTGCACCTCGCGCGCGCCGGGGCGCGGCAGCGCTATGGAGAGACGCTGTCCCCGGAGGTCCAGACGCGGCTCGACTACGAGCTGCAGGTCATCGCGCATACCGGGTATGCCGGCTACTTCCTGATCGTCTACGACATCGTGAAGGCGGCGAAGGACCGAGGCATCCCGGTGGGCCCCGGCCGGGGCTCGGCCGCGGGCTCGCTCGTGGCCTACGCCCTCGGCATCACCGATATCGACCCGCTCGCGTTCGACCTGCTGTTCGAGCGGTTCCTGAATCCCGAGCGCATCTCGATGCCGGACATCGACCTCGACTTCTGCTTCGAGCGCCGCGGGGAGGTCATCCAGTACATCCGGGAGCGTTACGGGCGCGACTCGGTCGGGCAGATCATCACCTTCGGGACGCTGAAGGCGCGCGCGGCCTTCCGCGACGTCGCCCGCACGCTCCGCGTTGAGCCGGGCGAGGTGGATCGCTTCACCAAGATGATTCCGGCCGGGCCCGGCGTCGCCGTCACGCTGGCGGAAGCTTCCGAGCGGTCCCCCGAGCTGCGGCAGCTCGCACGCCAGGACGACCGCGTTCGGAAGATCCTCGAGCTGGGCACCCGGATCGAAGGCCTGGCGCGCCACGCCTCCGTACACGCGGCGGGCGTGGTGATCGCGCCCGGCCCGCTCACCGATTACGTGCCCGTGTGCCTCGCGCCGCAGGAGGCGGAGGCGATCATCACCCAGTATGACATGGTCGCGCTCGAGAAGGTCGGGATGCTCAAGATCGACGTCCTCGGGCTCCGCACGCTGACCGTGATCCACGACGCCTGCGCGATGGTCCGCGAACGTCACGGCGTGACCGTCGACATGAACCGACTCGACCTCGCGGACCCGGCGGTCTACGAGCTGCTCGGCTCCGGTCGTACGGCCGGTGTCTTCCAGTTCGAGTCGCCGCTCGCGACCGATTGTCTCCGCAGCATGAAGTGCGATCGCTTCGACGATCTGGTGGCGACGAACGCGCTGCTCCGTCCCGGCCCGCTCGACACCGGCATGCATCTGGTGTTCATCAACCGCAAGCTCGGCCGCGAGCCGGTGCGCTACCCGCACCCCGCGCTCGAAGAGATTCTCAGGCCCACCTACGGCGTCATCACCTATCAAGAGCAGGTGATGCGGATCGCGAACGTGCTCGGGGGCTTCACCCTCGCCGAAGCCGACGTGCTGCGCAAAGCCGTGGGCAAAAAGGACAAGGAGCTGATTCAGCGCGAGCTCGGCCGCTTCATGGAGCGCGCCGTGGGGCTCGGCCACCCCCGACGCGTGATCGAGGATATCGCCGCGCAGATCGAGACGTTCGGCCGGTACGGGTTCAACAAGTCGCACGCCGTCGCCTACTCGGTCCTCTCCTACCAGACGGCGTGGCTCAAGGCGCACTACCCGGCCGAGTTCATGTCGGCGCTCTTGTCATCGGAGATCGGCGATACCGATACCGTGGTGCGCTACATCAACGAGGCCCGGGAGCTCGGGCTCGAGGTGCTGCCCCCCGACGTGAACGAATCGGGTTTCAAGTTCACGGTGGTCGCCGATCGGCGTCTCCGGTTCGGGCTCGGGGCCATCAAGAACGTCGGAGCGGGGGCGATCGAGTCCATCCTCACGGGCCGCGCGAGCGGTGGCCCCTATGCCACGCTCGTGGATTTGTGCGACCGCATCGACCTGCGCCTCTGCAACAAGCGCGTGCTCGAATCGCTGATCGACGCCGGCGCATGCGACTCGCTCACCGGCAACGGGGGCGGCCAACGCGCCCAGCTCGTCGCGGCGCTGGACCACGCCTTTTCCGAAGCCCAAACGCGCCAGGGGGACCGCGAATCCGGTCAGGTCGGGCTGTTCGGTGAGGCGGCCCCGCTCACCGCTCACCGCTCACCGCTTCCCGACGTCCCCCCCTGGAGCGAGCACGATCGGCTGGCGCGCGAGAAGGCCGTGCTCGGCTTCTTCATTTCCGGGCACCCTCTCGCGCGATACCGCCTCGAGGTGGAGCTTTTCGGGACGCGCACCACCGCCACCCTGGGTCAGTGGAGCGAACAGAAGGTGCGGGTAGGAGCGGTGGTGACGATGGTCAAGCGTCAGATTTCGAAAAAGACCGGCGCGGAGTACGCGCGGCTGACGCTCGAGGACTTTCACGGCACCGCGGAGGCGCTCGTGTTCCCGGAGGCCTGGGCCAAGTTGAACGATGTGATCCGCACCGACCGCGCGCTGCTCCTGTCGGGGAGTCACAGCGCGCGCGACCGTGGGGAGGAACAGGCCCCGTTCATCATCGAAGCCGCCCAACCGCTCGACGAGCTGAAGGCGAGCGGGGCCATCGGCGTCGCCTTGCGCTGGTCCCCGGATGCACCGGTGGACGCGACGCGCGCCGTCGCCGCCCTGTGCGCCGCGCATCCGGGGCCGGCTCCGGTCCTGCTCGAGTGGAGTGACGAAGACGGCGCTCGTCCGCTCACCCCGGGCGAGGTCGCCCGGCTGCGCAGCCGCTCGCTCCGCGTGGACGCGGCGGACGACCTGCTGGCCGCCTTGCGCGAGCTCGTCGGTCCCGACCGCGTCCACCTCGTGCGAACTTCCTGACCGTGGCGACCCATACTCTCGATTTTGAGCGCCCGCTCCTCGAGCTCGAGCGCCAGATCGAGGAGGTGAAGCGCGTGGCGGGCGAGACGGCCGTGGACATGACCAAGGAGCTCGCGCCGCTCGAGAAGCGCCTCGCCGAGCTGCGCGCCGAGGTCTACAAGAACCTCACGCCCATGCAGCGGGTCCAGGTGGCCCGCCATCCGAAACGGCCTTACACGCTCGACTACCTGAGCACGGTGTTCACGGATTTCGTAGAGCTGCACGGCGACCGTCTGTTCCGCGACGACCCCGCCATCGTGGGCGGGTGGGCGCGGCTGGACGGCATGAGCGTTATGGTCATCGGTCATCAAAAGGGCCGCGACACGAAGGAGAACCTGCGGCGCAATTTCGGGATGGCGCACCCCGAGGGGTACCGCAAGGCGCTCCGGCTGATGCACCTGGCGCAGCAATTCCGCGCCCCTGTGATCACGCTGGTCGATACCCCGGGCGCCTATCCGGGGCTCGGGGCCGAAGAGCGCGGCCAGGCGGAAGCGATCGCCCGCAACCTGGTCGAGATGGCGACGCTCAGGACGCCGATCATCACGGCGGTGATCGGCGAGGGTGGCTCCGGGGGCGCGCTGGCGGTCGGGCTCGCCGACCGCGTCATGATGCTCGAGAATTCCGTCTATTCGGTGATCTCGCCCGAAGGGTGCGCGGCCATCCTGTGGAAGGACGCGAGCCAGCGGGAGCGGGCCGCCGAGGCGCTCAAGATCACCGCCGACGATCTGCTCGAGCTGGGCGTGATCGACGAGATCATCAGCGAGCCGCCGGGCGGCGCCCACGCCGACCCTGAGGCCGCGGCCGAGGCGCTGGGCGACGCCCTGCGCCGGCACGTGCGGCAGCTCCGCAAAGTCAAAATCGAAAAGCTCCTCAAACGGCGGGAAGAGAAGTACCTTTCGATGGGAGCGCTGAGCGAGAAGTGAGTTGACCGATCTCGTCGAAGTCCGGTTCAAAGGGAACCGTAAAGAATATTTCAGCTGGCCATCCGCAGAGCCCCTCGCCTTACACGATCCGGTGATCGTCGAAGTCGAGCGCGGCCAGGATTTCGGCCGCGTGTCGGCGCTCGGCCCCGTGGCCGCGAAGAAATGCGGCGCGGGGGCGGCGGGGGGGGCGGGGGGGGGCTGCAGCGGATGCAGCCTCGCCGAGGCAGCCGCGAGTTCCCCCGACGCGGCCCCTCCCCCGCCGCGGCGCGTGCTGCGACGCGCGAGCTCGACCGATGCCGCGCAGGCCGATCTGCTGCACGCGGAGGAGGACGATGTCCGGCGCCGTGTGATGGAGCAGGTGAAACGCCACGCGCTCCTCATGAAGGTGTCGGACGCCGAGTGGCAGTGGGACCGCCGGAAGCTCACGATCTACTTCACCGCCGAGCAACGCGTCGACTTTCGCGCCCTGGTGCGGGATCTGGCGAGCGCGTTTCACACGCGCATCGAGCTGCGCCAGATCGGCGCGCGGGACGAGGCTAAGCGGCTGGACGGCGTGGGCCGCTGCGGGCGCCAGTTCTGCTGCTCGAGCTGGCTCCCCGAGCTCCGGCCGGTGAGCCTGGCGCTCGCGAAGGACCAACACCTGTCGCTCAATCCATCGCAGATCTCGGGAGGTTGCGGACGCCTCTTGTGCTGTCTCCGCTACGAGCACGATTACTACGTGCAGACGCGCAAGCGCTTCCCGAAGGAAGGCAAGACGCTCCGCACGAAGGTCGGCGCCGAGCGCGTGCTCGCGGTGGATATCTTCCGCGAAACGGTGACCTTGCGGACGGAGGCAGGCGATACCCGCGTCCTCTCGCTCGAGAAGCTGAAGACCGAGGTCGCGGATGCCTAAGTTCTACCTCACGACCGCCATCGATTACTCGAACGGCGAGCCCCACCTCGGGCACGCGCTCGAGAAGGTCGGCGCGGATTGCATCGCTCGCTACCACCGGTTCAAGGGCGACGACGTCCATTTCGTCATGGGCATGGACGAGCACGGGCAGAAGGTGGCGCAGGCCGCGGAGAAGCAGGGTCTCGCGCCGCAGGCGTGGGTCGACCGCATCGCCGAGCGGTTCGTGGCCACGTGGCGCCGTCTCGACTGCTCGAACGACGATTGGATCCGCACCACCGAGGCACGCCACACCGCGTCAGTGACCGCGTTCATCGGCCGCATTCGCGAGCGCAATCCGGACGACATCTTCATCGGCGAGTACGAAGGCTGGTATTGCGTCGGGTGCGAGGAGTTCAAGCAGCCGTCGCAGATCGTCGACGGGCACTGCATCGAGCACCCGACGCTCACGCTGCAACGGTTGAAGGAGACAAACTACTTCTTCCGCCTGAGCCGCTACGCCAAACGTCTCCAGGCGCTCATCACGTCGGGCGAGTTCAAGGTCGAGCCGGAGATTCGGCGCAACGAGATCCTCCGCCTGCTCGAGGACGGTCTCGAAGACGTGTCCGTGTCACGCGCCCGGTTCCCGTGGGGGATTCCGTTTCCCGGCGCGCCCGACCACACGGTCTACGTCTGGTTCGATGCGCTCATCAACTACATCACCGCCGCCGGATTCCCGGAGCGCGGGTACGACAAGCTCTGGCCGGCGGACCTGCACGTGATCGGCAAGGGCATCACCCGGCTGCACTGCGCCCTCTGGCCCGCCATGCTGCTCTCGGCCGAGCTCCCCCTGCCGCGACTCGTATGGGCGCACGGGTACGTCCAGTGGGGCGGCGCCAAAGTGTCCAAGTCCACCGGTGGCGCGTTGAGCGTGGACGACGCGATCGACCATCGCGGCGTCGACGCGCTGCGGTATTTCCTGCTGCGTGAGGTCGGGTTCGCGAACGACGGCGACTTCACCTGGGAGCGCCTCGACGCGCGCTACAACGCCGACCTCGCGGATACGTTTGGCAATCTCGTGAAACGTTCCCTCGACATGCTCCACCGCTATCGTGGCGGAACCGTGCCGAGCGCTTCGGGCGCCGCGGACTCTGGTCCACTCGAAGAGGCGGCGTGTGAGCGCGTGGCCGGATACCAGCGGGCGATGGACGGCTATCGACTCGAGGAAGGCGCGGCGCAGTGCATGGAGCTCGCGGCGCGCGCCAATCGCTACATCCAGGAGACCGCGCCGTGGGAGCTCGCGAAGGCGGGCAAGGATGGCGAGCTCGACCAGGTGCTCGCCGGCCTTGCGCGAACGGTGGCCCGACTCGCGCTTCTCGCTCAGCCGTTCATCCCGGCGGCCGCTCGGGCCATCTGGGCCCTGTTCCCCGATGCGCCGGCCCTCGAGACGGTCAGGCTGGGGGACGTGGCCGGGCTCGACGTGCGGGGACAGCGCATCGCCAAGCCTCCCATCCTCTTCCCGAAGCCGAAGGCCGCACCCGCCTAAAAAGCCCACAAAGACGGTGATTTTCATCACCATCGCCTGTGTTGACGCTTTCTAAATCGAGCCGTACTTTAGACCTCCACTCGGGAACCGGACCCCACGCCCTGTCCGGATTCTCCAACTGCTGGTCCGCGGGGGACTGGTGCGTCGGGGCACCAGGTTGAACGGTTTTTCGATGCGAGGTAGCGTGGGGGAAATGACTAAGAAGGCAGAGCGACGCTGGACCGTCATGGTGGTGCCTCACGGCTCGGGATCGTCCCGCGCCGTGGAGGTGTCGCAGACGTTCGTGAAGGTCCTGGTTGGGATCGGCAGCGTGCTCGCGCTGGCGTTCCTGGTGCTCGGCGTCGCCGCGGTTTCCCGCGGGGTAAACATCACGCACAGCCGCGCGCTCGAAAACGAGAATCGCATCCTCGCCGACGAGATCCAGCGCATGCGCGAGCGCATGGCCGGGCTGCGTGACACGCTCCACAGCTTCGGGCAGCGGGAGCAGGAGCTGCGCCTCCTCGCCGGGCTCACGCCCACCGATACGTCGGTGCAACAGGCAGGGATCGGCGGGCCCGCGGGCACGTGGTCGGAGCGCGACAGCCTGAAGGGCCTCGGCCCCAACGGCCAGCAGGCCCTAGCGGCCCGCCTCGACGTCGACGCTCTCGCCCGCCGGGCGAACATCCTGGTCCGCTCGCTGAACGAGGCGTACGACTCGCTGTCCCGCCAGCGCGACCGGCTCGCCGCCACACCGTCCATCATGCCGACCAAGGGATGGCTCACCAGCGCATTCGCGCGTGAGCGCTATCATCCGATCCTCCACTTGGCCCGCCCGCACGAGGGCATCGACGTCAGCGCTCCGATGGGGGCCGAGATCGAGGCGCCCGCCGCCGGCGTCGTCACGGACGTGAAGTGGGAAGAGGGGTACGGCAACATGATCACGATGGATCACGGGTTCGGGCTGGTGACGCGGTTCGCGCACTGCTCGAAGATCCTCGTGGTCCGCGGGCAGCGCGTGAAGCGCGGACAGAAGATCGCGCTCGTGGGCTCGACCGGTCTCTCCACGGGCCCGCACCTCCACTACGAAGTGTGGGTGAACGGCAAGCCGGTGGACCCGATGAAATACGTGATGCCGGATGCGATCGTGGATTGACGAGTCGCGGGTAGATGCCGGCCGTGCAAGGGGGCGCAGCGTTTCGCGCCCCCTGCGTCGTTTAAGGAAGTCTCATGGGGTCGCCGGGCTGGGGTTGCTTTGCGCGATGGCGTGTGGCGGCGCGCGAGCCGGGAGCGAGCGGTCGAGCACGCCGAGCGCCGGCAAGGTGATCACCGCCGAAATGATCGCCGCGTCGGGGGCAAAGACCGCATGGGACGCCGTGCGGAAGACCGTCCCCAACGTGCAACTCCGCGAGCGCGACGGCCAGCCGGCTCGGATCGCGCGCCGCGGACGAGCCAGCATCTACCTCGACGACCAGGTCCGCGTGATCCTCGACAACACGCCCGTCTACGACATCCGGGTACTCGACCAGGTGCCCGCGAATAACGTGCTCAGCATCGAGGTGTTGAGCGGGCTCGATGCCACCACCCACTACGGAGGCACGTCCACGAGCGGAGTGATCATCATCCGCACCAAGAACGGTTCCGAATGACCACGTTCGGCATTACGGATTGCGATCCGTGCAGTGCGCGAATTTCGGGTTGTTCTCCTCGTCGAACGGGACGGGCAGCATGAGGGCGTCCCCGTACAGACCACCCTTGATGAAGATTCCGTTCGGGTACACGGTGTTGACCGGCCTCGCGTATCCCCCTTGTGCTGTTGGCCGAACCAGCCGACGCATGTCGCCCAGGCGATGGCCCGTGCTGAATAGCCAGAAGGCGCGTTCGTAGAACATCACGTTCACCCGCCCGTCAAAGCTCCCCGGATCCGTCAAGTTCCCGAGCGTCGGACCCCTGGTGAAGCCTGACTGAATCGGTGCGTACAACGACGGGTTCGTACGCAGCACGTTGAGGTCGGTCAGCCAGGTGGCCGCATCACCCGCCTGGAGCGTGGCCTCCGCCTCGATCAACCGCGCTTCGATGCCGCTCGCAATGGCCACCGAGCTGAACTGACCCCAGATGCCCTCGCGATTCGACGTGATCGGAAACGCACTGTCGAACACCGGCCCCCCCGTTGCACGGGGGACGCGGGGATCGTTGGCGCTGACGAATGGAAGACCCACGTTGGCTTCGGTGTCGGCGACCGTGTATCGCTTGATGCTCGTGTTGAGATTCCAAATCTCGTTCTGCCCGGCATTCGAGGAAAACGAGACGTCATAGTGGAAGGAGGTCGAAACCAAAGCCACAGCCGCGGCCGCCGCGGCGAACTGCCCGCGGTTCAGGAGCGCCCGACCCTTGACGACCCACGCGAGCTGTCGGACGCGCGCGCTGACGCTATCGGTGCCGGTGGCGATCGCGACCGCGGAATCCGCGTTGGCGATCGCCAGCCCGAAGAGCGAATCGTAGGGCACCGGATCCCCGTACACGATGGTGGTCCCGACCACCGAGCTGAGCGGAATCCCGTTGCAGTAGTATTCTCCCGCCAGGTTGTGCGCGAACGCGATAAATGCAAACATGAGCCCGATATTGGAAGACGGCGCGGGCGAGTACTGGCGGAGCGCCGTGATCGCGGTCGCTCCCGCGGCGCGTACCCGGTTGAGGTCACGGAACGGGCCGGCGAGGAACGTATTGGTCGGGTCCCAGCGCCGCTGATCCATGTCGTTCCGCTGGACGAAGGTGTCGCCGGAGCGATACTCGTCGGCTAGGAGCCCTCCATAAATGAAGAGGTTGTCCGGGCCGTTTCCTCCGATGCCGGCAGTCACCTGAGCCAGCCGCAGGACGACGCCGTTCTTCAATGCAATAGCGCCCGACGCCGAATTGACGGTCGGGATGATGTCCGGGTTCGTGACGTCCAGAAGCCCGAGCGAGTTGCATCCGTGCAGCGGTAGCAGTGCGGCGAGCCCGATGACGCTCAGGGCGCGCAGGGACCGCGGCCAATGAGAGCGAGCCATGGTGTCGTGCCTCCTCATGCGTGTCCGAGTGTCAGAAGGTGACGTTCAGCCGGAACGTCCAGTACGTGGGCGGCGGCTGAGTCTGGAAATCGTTGACCGATCCGGTCGAGGCCGAATTCGTGATGTAATTGCTCTCCGGGTCCACGCCGCTGTAACTCGTGCTCTTCCAGAGGTTTCGGCCGGCCAGCGTGACGCTCGCCTGACTCGCCCGCATCGCACGAGCCCACGGCAACGGAAGCTCGTAGGTGATGGAGGCCTCGCGCAGGCGGATGAAATCCGCCTTCTCCATGAAGCCGAACTGGGTGGTGGTCCCCGACTCGCGCAACGCGACAACGCGGGCCTGCTCCCATAGGGGCGCCGTCGGATCCACGAGGCCGCGACAGTTGTTCCGCGACTGACAGCGGATGCGATCCGTCCCATTGAGGAGGTAGTGGCCAGCCTTCAGGTCGAACATGCCGACGATCCGCACCTTTCGGTTGAACAGGTCAATCCCGTTCGTGAACGCCACTTCCCAGCGCGGCTGGCTATACCCGACGAACGTCGCACTATCGGCGACGGTAATCTCGTTCGCCGTAATGATCCCATTCCCATCCAGGTCGGAGTACGTGTACGCTCGCTGCCAGTAGCCGTCGATCGGGTAGCCCTGGCGCTCCTGCATGGTGGTCCCGATGATGGGCGGCACACCGCCCATGTCGGCGATGAAGTTGGTGTTGTACGAGCCGGTCACGGTGGCGTCCCACCCGACGGAGGGTTTCGAGATGAGTTGCCCCTCCACGAGGAACTCCACTCCGCGGTTCACGACCGCGCCGAGATTCTCGAACCGCGTGACGTTGCCGGACCCCACGGAGGGAGCCACCGTCCGCGCGATCAGAGCGTCCTTCGTGCGCTTGTTGTAGTACGTGAAGTCCACGTGCAGGCGGCTGGCGAGCAACGTCGCTTCACCGCCCAGCTCGATCTCGCGTGCGCGCTCCGGCTTGAGGTTCGGGTTGCCGATCGCGCTGTCCACAAGGCTGGCGGCGTCGGCGTTATCGACGTTGGCCGGCTTGGGCGCGTAGAACTTCAACGCATCCGTCGAGCCCGGGTGGTTTCCCGAGAAGCCGAGGGCACCCCGTACGCGGACGCTATTGATCCACGACCACCGCGGGAAGAACGGCTCGTCCGAGATGACCCAGGAAACGCTTGCCTTCGGGTAATACACGGCTTTGTAATTCGCTCCGAAGGCGCTGTTGTCATCGGCGCGCAACGCCCCGGTGACGAAGAGGCGGTCCCGGAACGCGAATTCCTGCTGCACGAACGCGCCGACGGTTTTCGTCTCGCTCCGGGACGAGCCGGTCGATTGCACGGCGCCCGCACCCACCTGGGTCGCACCGGGCGGCAGGTTGTAGGAGAACGCGCCGTTGCGGTCGAAGATGCTCTTGAAGTACTGGGCCCCGACGGTCGTCTTGGAGACGAGCGTGGGGTTGAGCTGAAATGTTGCCGTCGCATCGGCATTCAACGTGTAGTCGAAGAAAAAGGTCCGGTTGTCCGTCTTGTTGCCGGTGATCGCAACGGAGTCGATCGGCGCGCACTGATCACGGCGGCACAGGTCCTGGTCCACTCGTCCGGTGTAATCGATCCCGGCGACCGTGCGACCGGTCAGCCAATTGGTGGGCCGCCAGTCGAGCGTTCCGCTCCCGATAAACCGATTGATGTCCTGGTTCACGGTCTCGGAGAAGAACTGATCCGGCGTGTACAGACGATATCCCAGCCGTCCGTTGGTCTTGTTTCCCGGGCCGCCGAACCCGTTCGACAGAAGCCCGGTGGTGTTGTTGTCGGTCTGGGGCAGTCGTTGCGTACTCGTGATGAACGCGGTCGAGATCCCGGCGTCGAGCCTCGGCGAGAGGCTGGCGTTCACGTTGGCGCGCAGAGAGGAATACTTGCGTGCATTGGGGCGATACTGGTCGTAGGGGACGTCGCTGATCTGGCGCGCGGCGGCGAGCTTGCTGTAAAACGCTGGGGGCAGCCGCAACAGCCCTCGCTCGTCGCTCACTTCCCCCGCAAAGAAATACCGGGCCGTCTCCGCGCCCCCTGAAACCTGCACGCCTACCTGCCCGCGGTACCCCGTCCCGAGCGCCGAGGCGTCCGGATCCTCGAAGACGTTGTATGCCGTGACGCTGTCCTGCCTGCAGAACTGGGGGTCCGTCGGCGCGCGCGCCGTTTGCGTGAGGATACATTGCACGCCGTTCGTCGGGAGGGAGTTGGTCGGCCCCGTCGCCCCGGTCCGCCACCCGCGGTAGGCCGTAGGCCAGGTGTTGTAATCCTTGATGATTCCCCCTTCGGTGTAGAAGGACCATTGCGCCGGTCCCGGTCGCCCGCGCTTGGTCTTGATCACGATCACGCCGTTGGCCGCGTCGGTGCCGTAGAGCGTCGAGGCCGAGGGGCCGCGCACCACTTCGAAGGATTCGATTTCGTCGGGATTGATGTCGTTGACCCTGGAGGGAATCGTTCCACCGATGCCGATGCTCGAGGACCCGACGGCACTCTCCATGCGGATCCCGTCGATGATGTAGACCGGCTCGTTCGAGAGCGATAGGGACGTCGTGCCACGAATCCGCACGCGCCCTCCGCCACCCGTGAGGGGGCTCGGGAGCAGCTGCACCCCCGCGACCTTCGCCACCAGCAGGTCATTCATATTGGTAATCGGTCGCGTCGCCACCAGACTGTCCGCGCGAATCGTGGTGATCGCGTTGCCGACCTCCTTCTTCGCCTGGTCTCCCGTGCTCGTCACGACGACTTCCTCGAGCGAATACGGAGCCAGGGTTAGCGCGAGATCAACGACCGTCGTTTCCCCTGCATTGACGGTCACGGTGCGCGACTGCGCGCCGAAGCCGACCGCGCTGGCACGGACGGTGGCCTGGCCGACCGGAACTCGTGAAACGGTGTAGCGACCGTCGGCGTTGGTCTGTGTGATGAGCGACGTCCCGGCGACGGTGACCCGGGCGCCGCCGAGCGGTTGTCCGGACGCCTGGTCGGTAACCCGGCCCGCGACGGTGCCTTGCTGCGCCCTCACGGCGGCGGGGAGCCAACCGGCGAGCCCAACCAAGACCGCGACGGCCGGCAACCAATGACGGATGGCGAAGCGCAGACGGCTGAGTGACATATGACCCTCCCGGTGTTGCGTCAACGCGACGGATGCGACGCACGCATGGCGTGATACCGTTAGGGGTACCACGCCTGTCCGACGCGATCACGACTTGTCTGGCAAATGACATCTCGCGCGAGCCGCCCCGACGGCAGGACGAGGCGAACACGCACGGCAACAGCCGAAAAGGAACCGGGCGCGGCCCGGGAAGACGGTTCCCGGAACGCGCCCAGTTAGCGCTGCAGATACTGCGCCATTCTGAAACAAAGCGAGCGCCAGCGGTGGTGTGGCGCTCGCGCAACGCCTACTTCGAGAAGTCCACCTTCGGTGCCTGCGCCGCCTCAGGCGTCTGGAGCTCGAAGTACTCCCGCGGCCCCTTCCCGATCGCCTTCGCGGTGAGCACCTGAGGGAATCGCCGGATGTACGCGTTGTACCGGTTCACCGCGTCGTTGTAATCCTGCCGCGCGACGGCGATCCGGTTTTCCGTCCCCTCGAGCTGGTCCTGCAAGGCCCGGAAATTCTCGTTGGACTTGAGCTGAGGATAATTCTCGGCGATGGCGAGTAAGCGGCCGAGCGGCGCCGTGAGGGCGGCGTTGGCCTGCGCCATCTGTTGCAGGTTCCCGCCCTGCACTGCGCCGGCGAGTTTGGCGCGGGCCTCGGCGACCTCGCCGAAGATGGTCTGCTCCTGTTTGGCGTACCCCTTCACTGTTTCGACCAGATTGGGCACCAGATCGGCGCGCCGCTGCAGTTGGACCTTGATCTGCGATCCCGCGGCGTTTACCTGCTCGTCATACGTCTGAATCGTGTTGTACCCACAGCCGGTGACGAGCATCAGACCGGCGATCACGGAAAAGAGCCTCGAAGCGCGCACGGAGATCCTCTCTCTATGTAAGACTGTTCACATATTCGACAGTGCGAGCGAGCGCCGTCAGGTATGCTGGCGCGAGGCGCTCGCCGTTGCCCGATCGACGCACCAGCGGCTCGAGCTCAGCGGCCGGAAAGCCGACAAGCGCCGCGGCCTCCTTGACCACCGCCTCCGCCGGGCCCGGCACGGGCCGACCGGCGACGCGCAGCACGGTGCGGAGCATCGTGAAAAACCCGCCGGAGCTTCCTACGATCGCGCGGGACAGCTGTTTCGGCTGGTCGCGTAGGCCGGCATACGCCTGGCGCAGCCGCACGAGCTTTTCCATCAGCTCGCGCTCGAGCTGCCGGCGTACGTCCGCGCGCTCGATCCTGATCTCGGACCAGGGGTCGCGACCCGCGAGCAAGCGGTGGTGCTGGCGGATGTCCTCGTACTCGATCGCAAACACGTCGCCGGACGCCCGCCATTCGCGCTCGGTGAAGATCAGCGGTGCCAGGTGCCCGGCCCGGCGCCACTCCCGCAGCACCGGCGCAAGGGCCGCGAACAAGGTGTCGTCCGCGGCGTCACAAATGAGCAGGGTATTCACGTCCGAGCGCTCGGGAACGTGGGTCCCGCGGGCCACGGACCCGTACAAGATGAGCGAGATCAGCCGCGGGCCGAGGGCGCGCGCGACCGCGTCGCCAAAGGTGTCGATCGTCAGCTTGGCCATGGACTAGAAGCGCCCTCCCGCGCCACCACCCGAGAACCCTCCACCCCCGCCGAAGCCCCCGAACCCCCCACCCCCGCCACCACTCCATCCTCCGCCAAACCCACCACCGCCCCAACCGCCACTGCGGCCTCCCCCAAAACCACCCAGGTAGAACGGTAGCAGGAGAATCCTGCCGCGGCTCAGCATGATCAGGAGGATCACGGCGGCGATGATCCATCCGACCGGTATGGGGAGGCCCGGCGCGGGCTCGGGCGCCGATGGCGTCCCCCCGGACAAGGTTACACCGAACTCGCGCGCAAACGCACCAGCCACGAGGCCCGCGGCCCGCTCCATCGCCGTGGAATAGTCCTCGCGCGACAAGTCGGGCATTACCGCATCCCTAATCCGGCCAGCCGCCGCGTCGGTCAGGAACCCCTCCGCTCCCTTGCCGGTCGCGATGAAAAAGGAGCCCGTCCCGGGGCGGTGGTTTTTGCGGGGGACCATCAGGACGATCACGCCGAGGTTGTGCGCGGGATCTCCTGGGGAGCCCCCCGGACCCACTTTCCAGGCGCGCCCGATCTGCAGCGCCACGTCGCTCGCGGACCGATCGCCGATGTCGGCCAGGGTGACTACGACGATCTCACCGCGCGTTTTCTCACGCACCTCCGCTACGACGCCTTCGATGCGCGTGACGGCGGCAGGATCGAGCACGCCCGCGAAGTCGTTGACGTAGCCTTTGGGGGCCGGAAGGCCGATCTGGAAGAACGCGATGAGGGCGGCGAGAGGCATGGCGGCTGAATACTACGCAGGACAGGAGTTTAGGTGTCGCCTCGACCAACATCGGACGTTCACATATGGAACGCGCTTGCTTGACCACGTCCCGGCGATGCGGCAAGCTTCGATCGTCCCGGCCGCGAGGCGCTCTTGGGCGGCAGGTCCACCGGCTTTGTCGCACTTTCCGTCACGCTCTCACTCTCGTGCGCCGTACACGCAACCCGAAATGTGCCGGGGAATGACGGCGATCGCATCTTCATTACGGCCGATCAAATCGCGCACTCCGGGAGCGCCACGGCGTGGGAGGCGCTCAGGAAGCTCGTGCCACAGCTGACCTACGGCGAAAAGAAGAGCGGTCAGCCCTCCAGGCTCGAACGCCGGGGCCAATCGAGCCTTCTGTTGAACGATGCGCCGCTGGTGTTCCTTGACGGCGTACGCATGCCGGACTTTCGCAACCTCCAGCAGCTTTCCGCATCCACGATCGAGAGCATCGAAGTCTTGAACGGCATCGATGGGACCACGTACTACGGATCTAATGCCGTGAGCGGCGTCATCCTGATCCGCACGAAGAACGGATCCACCTGAAAGAGAACGGGGGGATCGACGGCGATCCCCCCTTATTTCACTCTCCCCGCGACAGTTCTACGGGTTTCGATCGAGGCACTGCTGGAAGTTCGGGTTGTTCTGCTCGTCGATCGGAACCGGGAAGTTTACGTCGGTGGCGTAGACCAATCCCTGTTTGAAATAGTTGCCCGTCGGGAATACCGATGACGCGGGACGCCCGTACTGCCGGATCAGCCGTCTCAGATCGGAGAGCCGGTGCGCCGTGAGCCACAGCCACCGCGCGCGCTCGGCGAACAGCGTATCCACCGGGTCCCCCGTGCCGCTGAGGGCCGCCATCGCCGCCACCGGAGTGGGCGTCGTGGCTGGACTCGAGGGCACCCCCGCCAGGATATAACTCGGCGGCGCCGCCCGCAGGGCATTCAAGATCGCGTACATCCCGGTTGCGTCGCCTGAATCCAATGCAGCCTCTGCTTGAATCAGACGTGCTTCCAGACCGGTGGCGACGGTGACCGAGGCCTTTTCGTCGAAGTACCGCAACTGGTCCATCTGCGGTGTATTGTTGTCGAACCCGACACCACCAGGACCCGCCGGCCGATAAATCGGCGTCCTCGGGTCGGCGACGGAGATATAGGGGAACCCGTTCGTCCCCTCCTTGTCCGCCATGCCGTACCGTTTGAAGGTGAACGTGCCCTTGAATACGCCGTTGTTCTGCCGCGTGGTATTGAGGTCATGCGTCACCACGTACGAAAAGGTCGTGGCAACCGGCGCGGCGGCCGCGGCAGCGGCGGTGTACTGGCCCAAGTCGAGGTAGGCACGCGCGAGACCCACGCTCGGCAGACTCATGGCATTCTTCCGCGCCGCGACCTTCGGCACGCGAGCAGCCGCCGTTGCGCCGCTGGTATCGAGCGCCGCGGCCGCCGCCAGACTCTGGGTGAACCGATTGATCGCCGTATCCAGCAGCTGCGCCGTCGTGAGCGGTGTGCCGAAGGTAAAGGAGCCGTCGGAGTTCAGGTTGCTCACCGGAATGCCGGAGCAATAGTTCTCCGCAAACATCACGTAGGCGAAGCCCGCAAGGCCCAGCATCTCGGAGAGCCCGGCGTCCTTCGTGGTGTCCGGCGACAGTTTTCGGAACGTTGCTGCCGCGACCTCCGTCGACCGCCGAGCCTTGGACAGATTGCGGAATACGTTCGCCATCGTCCCGCCATTGATCTCGACGAAACGACGATCGACGTTGATGCGGTCCGGGAACGTCTCGGTATTGATCAGCTCGTCGGAGAGGAGGCCAGATGTGAGAATCTGCCCCTCCGTAGTGCCGGACGAGCCTTGCGCTCCTGACGCGCTGTAGCTCAGCGTGAAATCACCGATGGCACCGGCGCGAATCGTCGGCAGCGCGGCCGCTCCCTGAAGATTGCCCGGTTGAATGATGTCCGGCTGTGTGACGTCAAGCGTGTGGCACGCCAGGACCACCAGGGCGAAGGCCGCGGACACGGCAATGGCCCTGCCGAGGCGAGCCCGTTGCAGCAGATGAGTCGTCATGGCTCGATCCTCGGTTAGAAGGTGATGTCCAGACGCGCCAGGAAATACCGTACCGGCGGCTGCGTGAGGAAATCGGCGGTGGTGAAGTTGTTCTGGCCCGCCTCGTTCAGCTCAGGGTCGAACCCCTTGTAATTCGTCCACGTCGCCAGGTTACGGCCCGAGAGCGTCAGTCGCATCGCACTGCCACCGATCTTCTTTGCCCATTCGTCTGGTGCGTACAAGCTCACCGAGACCTCGCGCAGCTTCACGAAGCCGCCGTCCTGGATATACCCGGCCTGGGTGGCGTAAAATGCGTTTGCCACCGCCGCCGCCTGATCCGCCAGCGATGCCTTCGGATCGTTGACCCCTTGGCAGTTCAAGACACCACACCGGAATTGTTCCGTGCTGTTGAACAGCTTGTTGCCGAACCGGCCGTCGAGCAGGCCGTAGAGTGAGACCCGGTGCCCGATATTGAGCTCGGTGCTGATCGTCCCGCCATGGTCTGGGAAGGGACTGCCGAGGAATACCGGTTGCGTCCCCGGCGTCACCTCAGCCTTGGAGAGGAGCCCATCGCCGTTGGCGTCATTGTAGGTATAGGGCACCATGAAGTAGCTGCCCGCGGGGTATCCGGCCTGGAAGCGCTGCGAGAACCCACCCAGGCCGAAGATGATCGGCGAGATGCCGGGCCCGAGGTCGAGGACCCGGTTCTTGTTACCCCACGCTGTGGCGGTGATGCTCCAGTCCAGGTTCGGCCGGTTCAGGACCTGCGCCGTCGCGAGGATCTCCACCCCTTTGTTGCTCACGCTGCCGATGTTTTCGAATTCGGCGAGGCTGGTACCCAGGGTGGGGGCGAGCCGGCGCGCAATCAACGCGTCGTGTGAGGTCTTGCCGTAGTACGTGAACTCGAAATGGAGCGCACGTGCCAGGGCGTCGGCGTCGAAGCCGAGCTCCACCTCATTCGTCCGTTCAGGCTTGAGCCGGTTGTTGCCGAGTGTATCGCCCTGGGTGATGCCCGGTTGGTCGGCGCCCGATACGGTCACCGCTTGCGCCAGGTAGAACTGCAGGGCATCGATCGGGCCAGGGTGTAATCCCGACTCACCCCACGCACCGCGCAGCCGGAGGGAGTTGAGCCAGTCGATCCGCGGGAAGAACGGCTCTTCCGACATGACCCACGACGCGGAGAACTTCGGATAATAGATGTTCTTGAATTGAGAGCCGAACGCGGAACTGTTGTCGTTGCGGACAGCCGCCGTAAAGAAGAGGCGCTCGTGAACGCCGACCCGCTCCTCGGCGAAACGCCCGTAGGTCACGAATTCCTGATTGGTTTCACTGTCCGAGGGGATCACGATGCCCGTGAGCGAGTTCGTGCCGGCGGCGAGTTGCTGCCCGCTCGCCAGGATGCCGTGAAACCGGTCGTGAAAGTACTGCAGACCGACGGTCGTTGCCGACGAGACATCGGGATTGAGCAGGAAGGATCCCGTCAGACTCGCGTTGGCCGTCCAGTTGTAGATCTGGAACGGGTCGGCGTTGCGGCTTCCTTTGAGCGCCTGCGCGCTGATGACGATGTTGCCCGGAAAGATCGTGTTTTGGTCGTAGCGGCTCGTGAAGTCGGTGCCGGCAACGACCCGCGCCTCGAGGAAGGGCCAGGGCCGGTAGTTCGTCTCGACGCTGCCGGTGAAACGGTCGATGTCCTGAAGCGACCGGATCGAGTAGCTCTGCGCCGGGGTGAGGAATCCGTATCCCTTATTGATGGTATCCGCGCGGCCGAGCAGGCCGCTCGACACCACGCCGAATGAATTGTTGTCGTTCTGCGGCAGCTGCAGGCGGCCGTTGGTGTAACCGGCGGATGCATTTAGCACCAGGTTGTCGCGAGCCTGGTTATGAACATTGGCCCGCAGGCTCACCTCACGGACGTTGCTGGTCTGGTAGACGCCCAGCTCCTTGGAGTAGTCGCCGGCGACGTAGAAGGTCGTTTGATCGTTGCCGCCTGACGCCGAGACACCGTACTGCTGCCGGCTTCCGGTGCGGAACGGGCTGTTCGTCACGAGAGGATTGAATGTGAGCAGCTCGACTTGCGAGCACGTGCCCGCGGCGATTGACGAGAGGAGGCATTGCTTCGCAGAATCGACCGGTGCCCGCAGCGACTTATAGTTCGTGGGCCAGTTGGTCTCGTCGTGGATGCTTCCGCCCTCGCTGAAGACCTCCCACTTGGTCTTGCCCGGGTGGCCGCGCTTGGTCTTGTAGACGATGACCCCGTTCGCCGCGTCCGTACCGTACAGCACGGCGGCCGAAGGACCCTTGACCACTTCGATCGACTCGATGTCGTCGGGATTGAGGTCGTTGATCCGGGACGGCACCTGGCCACCGACGCCGATCGAGTTCGAGCTGGCCCCGTTTTCGACCCGGATACCGTCGACGATGATCACCGGCTCGTTGGACAGGGACACGCTGTTCGATCCGCGAATGCGGATGCGAGCGCCCGTGCCGGACGTGCCACCACCCGGTTGCACAAGGAGACCGGGCGTGCGCGAGTTCAGGAGATCCGCGGCGTTCGTCACGGGAGCCTGGGACACGACTTTCGCGGCGTCGATCTGCGCGACGGCGTTGCCTTGCTCGCGAACCTGCTGAGCACCCGTCGCCGTCACGACGACTTCATCCAGGGCAATGGCGCTGGCGGTGAGCGCGATATCGGCCGGCGTCGCTTGATCGGCGGCAACCGTGACCTTCTTGGCCGCGGTGGCGTACCCGATCATCCGGACTCGTACTTCCACTTCCCCGGCTGGAACCCTATCCAGCACAAACGCGCCCTTCTGGTCTGTGAACACCCGCCGCGTACTGCCGGCGAGGTACACCTGGGCGCCGACCACGGGACGTTGATTCGCCTGGTCGACGACGGTCCCGCTCACGGTGCCTTGCTGTGCCACGACGGCGCTTGTGGTTGCGATGACGAGCCCCACGAGCACGCCGGCCGCGCGCAGCAGGCGCAACGAAGAGTTACCCATAGCAGTGTGTCCCCTCATGCCAGAGGTTGTTGTAATGAAGCGTCGATGAGTTGCGGAACGCCGCGCGAGCTACCCGCTACATCGAGCGCGAGGGGACTCGGGCATGACAGAACACGGGAGGAACAAAGCGCACAAAGGACGGCACATAGTCCCACCTCCTGGAACCAGGTTGGACGGCAAACGGCAACCCGTGACCAGTTGGGGGTCGTGACGCGCCCGACGGACCAGAGGGAAGCAGCGGGCGCTTGACGGCCCTGCGGTCAGTCGCGGGCTAACGTGTCCCGCCTCGGATGACGTCGCAAGTGAATAGTTGCAAAATGCAACTGACCTACAGCGTCAGGGATTTGTCATGACGGCGAGGCTTGACGGTCTCAAAATGAGCACCGAGGTTACCTCGAGTAGGCTCCTCGAACGAAACGAGGCCTCATGACGGGTTTCTACGGATCTCTTGCGGTCGTCCTGCTGGTCGGCTGCGGGCCGAGCTTGCACCACGGCGGGAGCGCCCAACAGGCCGGGACGTATCTCATTACCGCCGAGCAGATCGAGAGGTCCGGCGCACATACGGCGTGGGAGGCGCTCAAACAGAACGCGCCGATGCTCACGCTGCGCGACGATCGAAACGGTCGGCCAGCGAGCATGGGTCGGCGCGGCCGGTCCAGTTTCCTGTTGGATGAAGCGCCGATGATCATGCTCGACGGCGTGCGCGTCCCCGATTTCCACGCGCTCGACTCCATCGTGGCCCAATCGATTCTCACCATCATCATTTACGATGGCGTCGAGGGCACGACCTACTACGGCACGGACGCCGTGAGCGGGGTCGTCGTGATCCGCACGAAGGACGGGCGACCCTCCTGACCAAGCAACAGGGAGGGAGCAACATCGCTCCCTCCCTGTCACACCCTGCAACAGCGAATCGTTACGGATTGCGATCCAAGCACGCCGAGAAGTTGGGGTTCTGCTTCTCGGTGATCGGGATCGGGAAGTTCACGTCGATCCCGTAGTTCGCGAAGTTCACCTTGAAGTACGGTCCCGTCGGGAACACGCTGTTCGCGGCCCGGCCATACCCACCCTGGGCCAATGGCCGGACGAGCCGGCGCATGTCTCCCAAGCGATGGGCGGTGAGCCACAACCACCGCGCCCGCTCCGCGAACAACAGGTTCACCGCCCCACCCGCCGCGGTGATATTGCTAACGGTGAGGCTGTCCAAGTGTCCGACCGGTGCCGTCGTGGGGTCGGCTGGGTTGAACGGGCTCGGATCGAAGTACGGCCGGCTCGCCGTGTTGGTCCGCGGATCGTTCAACTGGGCGAGGAACTGCCCACCTGCCAGAGTATCGCCAGCCTGGAGCGCCGCCTCGGCCTGAATCAGCCTCGCCTCCACGCCGGTCGCCACGGTGATCGTGGTCTTGCGGCTCCCGTACCGTTGCTGCGTCCACAGCTCCGTCGAGTTATCGAACCCGGTGATGCCGGGATCGATCCACGTCGTTCGCGGATCGGCGACGGACCGGAAGGGAAATCCATTGACCCCTTCCGAGTCAGCCACGGCGTACCGCTGATCCGGGAAGTTGCCGTTGAACACCCCGTTGTTTTCCCGATCGGTATTCTCCGAATGCTCCTGGACATAAGAGAAGGTCGTCAGGACGCCGCTGGCCAGTGCGCCGGCCGCCGCGAACCCGCCGCTGTCCAGTAACGCCCGGGCCTTCTCGAGGGTTGCAAACGCGATCATGTCCGCGTCGGTGGTCGTCGCCAAGGCCGCATTGAACCGGGCGATGGCGGTGTCGAGCATCTGATGCGTCGTTTGCGGCGTTCCGTACGTGATGGAGCCGTCCGCATTGAGATGGCTCACCGGCACGCCGGAGCACCACGTCTCCGCAAAGAAGAGGTACGTCATGCCCGCCAGGTTGAGCACCTCCGCGTGACCCGGGTCAGTCGGCGCGAACTGCGCGTACTGCGCCGCGGCTTTCTCGGCGGAGTTGCGGGCCTGGTGCATACGGCGGAACCAGAGATCCACGTCCGCGTTCGTCACCTGAATCGTCCGCGCATCGACTTCGATGCGCGTCGGGAACGTCTCGGAGTTGATCCATTCGTCGCCCAGCAGACCGCCGTACATAATCACGCCTTCGGTCCCGCCCGACCCATCGGGGTGATCGCCGGTATAGGCGATGCTGAAGTCGCCGAGCACACCCGCCTTGACGGTGGCCAGAGACGCCGAGTCACCCAATTGGCCGGGTTGAACGATATCGGGAATGCTGACGTGGAGCGGGTCGTTGCAGCCGCTCAGCGGCGCTAGCGACGCGAGCCCGACGATCGCGAGCAGCTTGTATGTGTTCGTCATGGTATGATCCTCGGGCTCAGAAGGTCACGTTGACGCGGCCGAAGAACTGCCGCACAGGAGGCTGCGTCAAGAAATCGGCCTGGCTGAAATTGAACTGGCCGATGTCGTTGACCTCGGGATCCGCACCGCGGTACTTGGTCCAGGTGATCAGGTTGCGCCCGGTGGCCGTGAAGCTCAGTGAGCTCGCCCCGAAGCGCGCTGCCCACGACGCCGGAGCCGTGTAGGTCAAGGAGACCTCCCGCAGCTTGACAAACCCGGCATCCTGGTAGAACCCCGTCTCCACCGCGGGCGCGGTGATCGCCGCGGCCTGATCGGCGAGCGACGACCCGGGCACCCGTGCGCCCGCGCAGATGCCGAAGATGCAACGGAACGATTCGGTGGAGTTGTCTAGCTTGTTGCCCCACCGTCCGTCGAACTGCGCGAACAGCCTCCAGTGGGAGAGGAAATCCACTTCGGTGGACCAGGAGGCGCCGTGCGTAGGCACCGACGAGCCCTGGAACGTGTCCGAATCGCCGAACGTGATCTCCGAGGGCGCGATGAGTCCGTCGCCGTTCAGGTCCTGGTACGTGTAGGGCGTCCCCCAGTAGCCCCCGGCCGGATACCCGACCTGGTTGCGCTGCGTGGCGCCCCCGAGCCCGAAGATGATCGGCGTGTTGTTGGCGTCCGTCTTGAGCACCCGATTCTTGTTCCCCCAGGCGCTGGCGGTGATGCTCCACTGGAAGTCCGGGCGCCGGATCAATTGGGCGGTCAAGAGCAGCTCGTAGCCCTTGTTGCTCACCTCGCCGAGGTTGTCGAACCGTGTGAAGCTCTCGCCGACCGACGGCGCCACCTGCACCGCGATGAGCCCGTCCTTCGAGTCCTTGTCGTAGTACGTGGCCTCGAAGTGGAGCCGCTGATTGATCAAGTCGGCGTCAAACCCGGTTTCGAACTCGTGGGTTTGCTCGGGCTTCAGGTTGGCGTTCCCCGCCCCGCCGATCGTGATGGCCGGTACGTCGGTCCCGTTCGCGGCAACCGCGACCGGATGGTAGTAATGCAGGGCATCGAGGGTGCCCGGGGCGCGGCCGGATTTGCCCCACGCCGCGCGGACCCGGAGGCTGTTCAGCCAATCCATCCGTGGGAAGAACGGCTCCTCCGAAAGCACCCACGAGCCCGAGAACTTGGGGTAGAGGATGTTGCTGAAATTCGTCCCGAAGGACGAGTTCTTGTCCGCCCGGACCGCGCCGGTGAGGTACAATCGGTCGCGAATCCCGACCAACTCCTCGACATAGCCGCCGAGCGTGACGAACGGCGACGTGGTGTCGCCGACCGAAGGCACGACCACACCGCCGAGCGCGCTCGTCCCGGCGACCACCTTGCGCCCGGCCGCCTGCACCTGCTCGAAGGTGTTCTTGAAGTACTGCAGGCCGACCGTGGTATTGGAGGTGACCGCGGACGAGAGACGGAACGACGCCTTCGTGGAGAAGGTCGCCGTGTAGGCGAAGAGCTGCGCTCGGTTGGAGTTGGCGTTGCCGTCCAGCCGGTTCTGGTCGAGCGGGATCACCCCGGGCGGCGTAAGCTGGTTGTCCGCCTGATTCGTCGCGTCGTAGCCGACCGTGCCGATCATGGTCAGGAAGCTCGACGGCCGGAAGTTGATGTTCACACCACCTGTGAACCGCTCGATATTCTGCGCCACCGAGATCAGGAACGCCTGCTGTGGCGTGAGGAAGCGATACCCGCCGTTTGGATTCGAGACGCCGGCGAACGGAGCCACTGTATCGAAGGGGTAGCCGAGCAGGCCGCTCGCGACGATTCCCTGATCGTTGTTGTCGTTCTGCGGCAGGTTCAGCTGGCTCGACACGTACCCGACGTTCACGGCGATGTCCATCAGCCGGCTGACCTGGTTCGTGAAATTCGCCCGAAGGTTCGTCTTCCTCAGGTCGTTCGACTGAAACACACCACGCTCGCGCTGGAAGTCGCCCGACAGGTAGAACGTGGTGATGTCGTTGCCGCCCGAGGCGCTCAGCCCGTAGTCCTGGTGGACCCCGGTGCGGAACGGCGTATTCTGGAGGAGCGGGTTGAAGCTGTCGACGCCGACGATCGTGCAGATCCCCTGCGCTTCTGACGAGAGCCGGCACGATGTGCCGGCGGCCCGCCTCGAGAAGAAGTTCGCCGGCCAGTCGCCCTTGTCGTTCAGGGCGCCGCCTTCAGCGTAGGCGCTCCACTTGGTGGGGCCGGGCCGCCCGCGCTTCGTCCGAATCTGGATGACGCCGTTCGCCGCGTCGGTGCCGTACAGCGCCGCTGCGGACGGTCCCTTGACCACCTCGATCGACTCGATGTCGTCCGGGTTCAGGTCGTTCAAGCGCGACGGCGCCTGTCCGCCGGTGAAGTTCTCCAGGCTCCCCGCCTGCGGCGTGTTGTCGATGCGGACGCCGTCCACCACGACAATCGGCTCGTTGCGCAGCGAGAGGCTCGTCGCGCCACGGATGCGGATGCGCGAGCCCGTCCCGGTCGTCCCACCACTCTGCATCACTTCGACGCCCGGGATGCGGGAGTTCAAGAGATCCGACGCGTTTTGAGGCGCGGCCTCCTGGTTGATCTTCGCGGCGTCGATCGAGCCCACGTTGTTGCCGAGCTCGCGCTTGATCTGCTCCTCGCCGGTGGCCGACACCACGATGGCGTCGAGGGGCACCGCCGCCGCAGTGAGTGCGAAGTCAGCCGTCGCCACCTCACCGGCCGCCACACTGACGGACATCGTCCCGGTGGCGAAGCCGATGATTCGCACCTGCACCGAATACTGGCCGGCCGGCACCTTGATGATCGTAAAGTGCCCGTCACGGCCCGTGCGCGCCTGGAGGCTCGTGCCGGTGATCAGCACCTGCGCTCCCACGACCGGTTGTTGGTTGGATTTGTCCGTCACTTGCCCAGCCACCGTGCCTTGCTGGGCCTGCACCGGCCCGGCGAACAGCGCTGCGACCAGGACGAACGCGGTCGCGATGCCGGGCAGCTGGCGAATGCGATGTAGGTTCATTTGCCGATGTCCTCATTCAAGGGTCTCTGAACGAGATGCCGCCGGTCGGGGCACACGCTGCGGCGCCCGCGGAACGGCGCGGTCACTTGATGGAGCTGCAAGTCCGGCAGGCCAGGACTGACGGCCTACCGGCGACTACATCTGCATCGCGCTCCGAGTGAGACGGCGGGCGGGGAATATCGACGACGATCGGACCGAATGTGGCGCATATGCGACGCTCCTCAGCGTTGGGTAGAGTGGGACGGTCCCGCTAAAGTGCGGCGGCGGACGCAGAGTCGCAAGCAGAGCCGTGTTCCACTTCGCAACACCATGGAGGGAAAGGGGATGCGACGGTGTTAGGGAATTGTCATGGTGGAAGCGGCCGTCCCTTCCATGCCTCTCTTGTGAGCGCTAGGTTCGGCCCCATGTCCCCCGCGGCCCGTGCTCGCATGCTGCGGCTCGAGACGGCGCTCGTTTTTGTCCTGCTCGCCGCTCCAGCCTGCTTCGTGTTCAACCGGGGAAACAAGTCCGTCGACCAGTCCGTCGCGAACAACGTCCCCGAGAGCGAAATCGCGCTCAACGTGACCAATCACAACTATCTGGACGTGGTCGTGTACGTGTTGCACGACGGGCAGCGGACCCGCGTCGGAACGGCGAGTGGGTCGTCGTCCTCCCTGTTCTTCCTGCCGCCCCGCCTGATCGGCCAGGGGCGTGAGATCCGGTTGTATGGAGACGCCATCGGCAACGATGACTACGCCGTCACGGACATCCTCGTCGTGCAGCGGGGGCAGTACATAGAATGGACGCTCGAGACGGATTTGCGCCGCTCGAGCGTCGGGGTGTTCTGAAGAAGCGGTTCCTGCCGTTACTGCTTCGGGGGTCGGCCTCCGCCGGGGTTCGGCGTCGTGCCACCGCCAAGCAGGCTGAAGGCGAGGGTGGTGGCCACGAGCCCCCCTGCGCCCACACCGGCTAAGAGGATACTCCGGCCTCTCGCCAAGCGCCGGACATCGAGCGAGGCGACCGCGTTGTCGGGAACGGCGACGGTCTCACCCGACCACGGGAGCGCGAAGCCTTGCTTGGTTTCGATCGATGAGACCGAGATCAACATCCCGCGCTCGTCGTTGCTGAGGTAGCGCCCGCGTACGACGAACGCGGCCGGCCCGAGCGAACGGGCCAACTCATCTGAGCCCGCGTCGGTGAGGGTCACGGCGAGATACGTGCCGGGTTCGGGACTGGGCGTCGTGAGCGGGCTGTAGTTGTAGCATCCGGCCCCCCCCCCCGTCAGACAGAGCACTCCGATCAGACTCAAAGTACGCATGGGCAACCTTCCAGGATCATGAGACCGAGTCATACCCCAGGGCGTTCGCGCCGTTCAGCTCAGCGGGGCGCTGGCGGACCACCGACGCCGCCAGGCGTCGTACCGCTCGCGCCCGGCCCGAACGCCGCGTAGGCCGCGAAAAAACCCACCAACGACGCACCGGCGAGAAGAGCGGTCTTCCCGTTGGCCGCGTGGCGCTCCTCCAGCGAGCGCACGAATTGCCCCGGCACCTCGACGGATTCGCCTTTCCACTCGAGAATATCGCCCCGACGGCTCTCGACCGCCGCGACCGACACGATCAAGCCCCGGTCCGTGGCGCTCAGGAAGCGACCCCGAATGATGAGGATGTTGGGACCGATGTACTGGGCTAACTCCTCGGACCCATCGTCGGTGAGCGTGACGGCTACATACGTCGACGGCGCAAGCTGCGACCGGCGGAGCGGCGTGTAATTGTAGCACTCGGTCGCGAGCAACAGCGTCGCGGTCAGCCAGACGATGCGTGAAGCGTTCATGCCGCTCCTCCACCGGGCCCGAAGCATGCGGGGGCGTGGATCCTGACGGCGGATCCACGCCCCCCAATCATACTGCAAAACGAAACGTTGCGCACGTCCCGCCGTGCCGGCTCTTACGGCAGATTATCACTCCCCTGGCATGCGTGGACGTCCCCGGCATTCCGGAAGCCGTGCGTCGCAAGCTGCGTGCTCGCATCCGGAACGTTCGTGTTCACGTTCCGCTCATTCTGCGGGTAGTACAGCCGCCCGGGGACATGGGTAAAGTTGAACGAATTCGTCGACGGCGTGAGGGCCGGGATGCACGTCCGCCGGTAGTCACTGATCGACTCCATGTTCTGGAACGAGGACACCCACTTCTCCAACATGATGGAGTCGAGCAGCGCCGCGCCCACGATACCCACGAGCGGCGTCGAGATCGGCGCCCCTACCGTGGCCCGCGCGTTGTTCAAGTGTGTGAGCGCCAACGCATCGTTCCCCGTCTGGTTATAGGCCTCGGCGAGGATCAGCTCGTTCTCCACGTAGGTGACGTACGGCACCCGTGCGTCCGCGTGGAAGCGCGGTGGCAGACACAGGAAGTTCGAGATCGAGTCTGCCGGGACGGCCGTGTTGAAGTCGTCGCCGCCATAGCCGCCGCCCTTGTTGGGGCAGAAGTATTGCGCGCGTCGCGGATCGCCACGGGCATTCATGTAGTCCGTCATCGCCTTCCCGGCTTCGAGGTCCGACCCGAACCCGGAGCTGGTCTGGAACTGCGCCCACATGTTCCGCTCCGACGTGGCCGTGGAGTGGAACGAGCGGAAATCACTCGCCCCGCTCGCGTCACTGATCCCATTCGTCGCGGCGGTGATGGCGTTGTTGTATGCCGCCGCGCCGAGCGACTCCGCGGTTTCGATGTAGTAACGGGCCTTAAGCGTCCAGGCCACTTTTATCCACTTGTGCCTGAAGGCCGTGTCGACCCCGAACACGAGATCCGCAACGCCCGGCCCTGCGCCCGAGCCGTTGGTGAGCTCGGCGATCGCATCCGTGAGGACCGTCTGCAGGTTTCCGAGAATCACGAACCGGTTGTCCAGCGCCGGCGACGTGTTACTCGAGATCGCCTGGCTGTATGGGATATCGCCCCACATAGCCGACGCGGTGCCCATGGTGAAGGCTTCCCAGATCTTTGCGATCCCGAGCCAGCTCGAGTCGCCAGTGGCCGCAGCGTCGGCCTCGACTTGCTTGATGTCCACCAGACCGCCGCCGTCGTACACCGAAATCCAGTCGCCACCATTGGCGGCGATATTCGATCCTTCGCCGAAATTATACTGGGCCGCGTTCTGCACGAAGCGGCCGTTGGTCGCCGAGCAGGCCTGCACCCACTGGCACATCATCATCGCGACCGTGCCCTCCTCGAAGGCAAACTGCCCTGCCTGCACGCCGACGAACAGCTGCTGAATCGACGCCGCCGTGGGCAGGTTCGGGTTCGTGGACAGCTTGTCCCCGGTCAGGAATGTGTCACAGCCCGCCGTCCCGAGGAGCAGCCCCAGATACGCGAGCGCGACGTATGTCTTGCGATACATAGGTCGGGTCTCCTCGGGGTTAGTGGTTCAAGGTGACCGAGAACACGAACGAGCGTGTCTGCGGATTGTTGAAGTAGTCCACGCCACCGGCGCCGGCGTTACCAGAAATCGATCCGCCGAGGTTCGTCTCGGGATCGTAGCCGGTGTAGTTCGTCCACGTCTTCAGGTTGCGGCCGCTGACGCGGAGGTCGATGCTCGAGAAGCCGAGGGAGCGCTGCACCCAGGGCGCATCGAGCGTGTAGC
>Ga0070711_100000041_pt1 | contig 84019 bp, 102 predicted proteins | sample LARL53metaG_FD_65452 | JGI IMG/M metagenome (GOLD analysis project Ga0070711, IMG submission 65452) | Corn, switchgrass and miscanthus rhizosphere microbial communities from Kellogg Biological Station, Michigan, USA - LAR L5-3 metaG | ecosystem: Host-associated > Plants > Roots > Rhizosphere ... | reverse complement strand
GTTATATCACTCATAATAAGGGCAATGTTTAGAATCCCAATTTTTGTATTTATCGTATAGTGTAATATTCAGTTTATGTTCTGAATATGTTACATTTGATTCTTCTTCTCTTGCAGCCAATGCTGCTACAGTTACTATTATTAGACCTGCTAATACTAGTAAAGATAAAAGTATTGTCATTTTTCTTTTTGTTTTAACATGTTATCAGCTGTTGTATAAGCTAATTCAGTAATATGTTCTGTAAAATCCACTATCTCATCATCTTCACTTGCTTCATCTACTAGTTTAGTTATATAAGTATTAGATAATAGTGCTTGTAAAGCTAACCCAGCAAACCAATCTCTCAAAGATAAGTCTTTAAATTTATCTTGACATATAAGTATATCATCCACCATTTTATTATTTATTTTATTTTTCTAAAAAGTAATTCAAGTAATCCTTGTAGTCCGAATTCAAATAGAATCAAAGCTAACCAATTGATCATTCCCATTTGTTTATCTTGTATACATACTAAAACCATTCCTAATCCAAAAATTAGGATAGTTAACATTAATATCATGTAAATTTTTTTCATTTGTCTGTCTTATAATTTAACTTTATTGGTCAGCTTTAGCTCCCCAAAAATCTTCAAAGTAAATTTTAAAATTGTTATATGCTTGCCTTGCTAATTTTTCGTTCTTATAGTAAAAACCAACCGGACAATGCAGACAGAAACACCAACCGTCGAAGAGAACCGAGCAAGAACCACTAACGAAATGTAAATATGGAAAATATTTGTATTCATTAGTATTTCTCCAATTTAATACTGTTTCTTCATTATAAGCTTTTGCTAAATACTTAAGAATAATTGTGGCATTTGCTCTTCTAAAATCTTCGTTTTTTGTATCTACCTCATCTAATATAAGATCATATATATTAATATGATACGTTTCTAACGTATAGTCTACTAGCTTTACTAGAGAGTCAATATCAAGAGGAGATCTTTTTTTAAAGAAATCTACTCCAAATGTTGTCTCCAACACAATCTTAAATTCTTTAGAAGCTATTGGATAAAGTTCCTTAGCTTTATTTTCATCTATTTTTAATGTCTTCATAATTTTAATTAAAAAGTTAAAAAAGGGTAGAAGATGCTATCTCCTCTACCCTAATATGGTTTTATATGAAGTTAAAAACCATGAAAAGTCCTCTTTATTTGAATCTTGAGATTCTTGTCCTCTGGGGCGGATTCGAACCGCCATTAGTCTATATAAGATTACAAACTAATTAGAATAGTGGAATAGTTCTACTTTTGATAATTTACTAATTATTATAAATAATAAGTCGTAAATTAGAGCAATTTCGCAACACTCTACTATTTGTCCATTCCAGAGGATGTATGGATTATAGTAGTTTACTATTCTTATAGGTTCTAAAAGCTTGTAATAAAAATCTATTAGAAAAACTAGGTGCTTTTCTCTTAAATTCAGCTACAGATCCAAAATTAGAACGTATAACAAGTACTTTAGCTCTTTGGATATCTGCCCTAAGTTTCCTTTCTTTGGCTTCATTGTTAGGAATTGTTGTAGTTTTTAGATCTCTAAATTCTTGCCAAGATAGTTTTTTACCTCTCATACTAGGACAAATTATGAATTATAACTTTCTTGAATCTTTTTCCATTAGCATCTGTGCCAATGATGGTTTGCTTTCTTTGCAATTTTCTCGATTCTCTTCTCAATAATTTGGAATAGATGTGAGATCTTCTTACTCTTCTGTTTGGATGATATATAGGATTTCCTTGTTCATCGAATCCAATAGGACTACAGCTTGTTGTAAAGCCCTGTGGTAATGTTCTGACTCTTTCAGAACTAAATGGTATATTAATCATAAATTGTAAGAAATTATACCTGAACTATTATGAGCAGTACCTTGTGTTGTATAATCTGTCCACTTTTGATCAGGTAGTTTTTGTTTGTTTTGTTTTAATTGAATTAGTTTGTTTAATTTTGTTCTAACAATATCCCATTTACTTGTATTATCATTATTAATAAGTACAAATGGATTTGTTAGTTGATAGTATTCTCTCTCCAGAAACTCATAATAGCTAGTATAACAACCTATTCTAATACAATATGTTAATAGACTCAACAAGTATGGTTTTTCTGTCCAATCTTTCTGTATTTGAATAGTATAATTACCGTCTTCTAGCCTTAATCCTGTTGGACATGATAATCCTAAATCGCTGGATAATAAATATATAAAAAGTTCAAGATTCTTTGTCCAATTAGTCGGAATTGAAAATATTCCTTTATGATTATTTTTCCCATCTACATACCCCATGCCTAAAGAAAATGCTAAATAGATAATATAGTTATCTTGTATAGATTCTGCTTTACAAGAATATCCATATTGTTGGTTAACATCGTTTCCAGTATAACTAGACCAGAAATAGTCCTGAATAAAGTCTTTACAAGTGCAGCACTTTACTTTAATATCACCTTTTATATTTGCTAATGCAAATAGATGCCCATTAGCTATCCCATTGCTATAATTTGTTATAGGATTTCCAAACACTTGTTCAAACGAAAGATATACCGGTTTTGTGGTTAATTCTTCTTCCTTCTCTTGTGATTGTACTTTTGATATTTGGTTCTTTTGGGTAGTTCTTCGGTTTTTTACTAAGGCTTTCTTCATGATATGAAAAATTAGTATTTGTATATTTACCTTGAGTAAATACATATTCATGTTTACTCATTGTCTTCTTGTTTTTTATCTACTTCTTTTAGTTGCTCTTCTAAGAATTTAGATACAATAGCTGTTGTTTGAGCCGGTATCTTTTGCAAGGAAGTATCTTGTTGTGCAAATTCAATAGTTTTACCTCCAGCCAGTATTAAAAAAGTCTCTCTTTCTGTGGGTAATAATATCGTAGCGGGAGCAAAAATAATTAAAATAGCTAGACATAATCTGTAAAACCATTTACAAGTAAAATCCTTGTAACTATTATTTTCAACTGCTTGAGAAATAAAATATACAAGTATAGTAAATGTGAAAATTGCAGTAATTGCAATAGCAAATGTTCTTAGTGAATCTAGTCTAGTAATCCAATATAGATCGCTATAGATGTTTAAAAATGTGTTCATTAGAATTTTTGATTTTTACAAGTTGATTTTGTTTTTTTAAAATTATTGTATTTTGTATGTGATACTTTTGAGCAATTGCTCAATAAAGCTATTGTTAATGTTAGAATAATTACTTGTTTCAAATTTTTAGACATTAATAAAACTTTCATCGATTTCTTGTAATATTCTATTTTGTCGTAGATTAAACAAAGTATATAATCTGTAAAATCTATATGTTTCTGAGTTGTATATATTTCTAGTAAGTCTAAAATCTACTACTATGCATTCATCTCTTACATTATTATATGTTGTAACATCGCTGGTAACTAATACCTTTTCTCCTACTTTAAATTTAGCGGGATTTTTAAGTTCAAAAACTTGCCTTTCAAGAATATCTATAATATTTCTTAACCTATTTTCGTTATATTCTAGTGTTTTTACTCTTTTAAATATATTCATTTTTTTTTATTTTAATTCTTTTTCAACATCTGAATTATCTACTGTAAGTATAATCTTCACACATTTATTATACTTTACAGAAGAGTTGGTATCATCTTTAATCTCTTCAAAATTAGCAAATTTATTGATTTTGTCAGTATCAATACATGTAACATCTTTAAGATATTTTGATTGTTGTTTGTTTTGTTGTATAGTAGTACAAGATGATAGTACTACTAATAATAGTATTAATTGTTTCATATGTATAATAATAAAATTCCAGCTAGTAAATATATTAAGTAGATGATAGATGATATAGCTGCGAATATTGCTAAAATTGATACACCATTAAGATAGTCAATTAAAGTAAAAATAGGAAGTTGAAAACTTTTAAAAGTTATTAAATCTTCTATAATTGTTACTATGAAAGGAATAAAAACAATTCCTAGAATCATTGATATTGTTAGTAATATCTGTATCATCTTATTTTAAGTTTATTCTCATCCAATCTACTAATTTGTATATTCTGCCTTCATTTAAATCAACTATTTTATCAGTTTCAAAGACACTCTTGTTTTTTAATCTATGTAGTAGATCTTCTCTATTTTCATATCTTATTTGATCTTTAGTATCGAAAAATACTATATATCTTTCTTGTTTTTCTTCCATAATTTTCTTTTCTTGGTTTTTACACTAGTAGCGGGTCTTACATCCAAATAAATAGATGACCTAGGATTTGAACCTACAAAGACCCTACCACACCTTACTAGGGATACTACTAGTGCTATCAAATCTACTATTGCCAAGGGTCGCATTTGCTTCATATAGGTTAATTCACCTCAACGTTTTAATGGTCTATAGTTGCCATCTTTAGAATGGCTAGAAAAGATTTCTTTTATTTATTTATGAATTTAATATATCTCCGGCAGCTCTATAGGTTACATAAATTGCACCTGCTGTTATTAGTATTAGTACAATTATTACGACACCCATTATATAAGCATTACCTATTGTTTCTGGTAATGCCGGTTCTTTATTAGGCGCTACTAAATATAAGAGTTTTCCTATCGAGAACGGAATAAAGATAACTCCTAATAAAATTAGAATTGTTAATAATGTTTGCATATTTTTTTAATTTGTGCACTATCTAGGATTCAAACCTAGGACTTATGGTTTAGAAAACCATTACTCTATTCGCTGAGTTAATAGTGCTTTTTTGATAATCTTAATGTATTATATTACCACAATAATGCCATAGAGCTTGTAAACACATATATAGTATAATAAGCCCACCTACTATAGTTATGCCTACAAATATATACATAGTTCCTACAATAAATGACATTAACCAATCTCCAAAAGATGTGGATTTAGTAGGCCATTCTCCATATATTATTCTTTCAACAAACGAATAGACTAAGACGGGTATAAATATAACACCTAGTATTATATTTACAAAAATTATTGATTGTATCATTTTAAATTTATTTGTGGGCCCACTTGGGATCGAACCAAGCACCCCCTGATTATGAGTCAGATGCTCTAACCGAATGAGCTATGGGCCCGAATAGTGTAGCCTTCCTAACCACTAGAAGAACCTATCTCATGATAAGTAGAAGATTCGAACTTCTGTCCTCTACACTAATATTTTGCTTATTTCCACAGTAAAATAATTATTACTATGATTAAAATTGCTAATATCATTTTTGGGTTAATTTATCATAGAAAATAACAGAAAACATACCTGAATACACAGTATACTTATCAGGATAGTACTTGGGGGACCAACTTTCTTCGAGTTCATATCCATTAGCTGTTTCAATTAGTGGAATATACATCTTTTCAGAATATGTGTCAAATGTTTCCTTTTCAAATACTAAAAAAGGAATAGTAGTATTAGTAATGTGAACATCTTTGTAAGCTATCCTATCTATACTAATGCTATTATTAGCTGTTTTCGTAGCTTCTATCAACTTTTCTTTTGAGTAGTTATAGACTATACCATTTTTAGTTTTTTGAGCTATTTGTAAGTTTTGTGATTGTACTGTTATTGATATACCACTTAACAAAATTATTAACAGTTGTTTCATTTTTTAGTTACTTTGATCTTCGATAAATTCTACATATTCCTTAAAAAATGTCCTTCCTGCATAGTCTGATGCTTCTTGTGTTTTATAAACACCAACCCAAGCGTCACAACGGCAGTAGCCGCAAGACGAAAAGAAGAACACCCAACTATCTTCACTACATGTAAAGTAAGGAAACCATTTCCTTTGAATCGTATTCTTATAATCGGGAAATTTAGCATTGTTTTCATTATTGATTAATGAATTTATTGCTTTGCAAATAGTTCTTAATCTTTCGTAGATTTTAGCTTTTTTGCTAGGCTTTTTCTTTAATACCTGACACGCATCTTCATAAGATTTGATGTCGGTAAAATGAGTTATTTGTTTTTCCATATTATTGATTTAATTTTTGTTCACAGATTTTTATTGCTTTTTTAAGTAATTTAATTCTAGATTTTTTATCTCCTACAGGAAACCAATATGCTAACTCATGATCCGGTCTTAATGAATTTAATATGGATAATGTACATATATAGGTTATTGTTTTATTATTAAAATAATGGCAAAACCCATACCGTGTTAGTTCATAACTATTGATATAAAAAGGATTAATTTCTTCTTTTATATTAAAAAGATTATATAAGAATTTTTTTACTCTATAGATTGATATTAATCCTTTTCTATAATCCTTTAAAGCTATTTTATATATTTCTAGTTGCTTCTTTATTTCCATATAAATTTGTATTAGTTTTCCAAATGAATAAGAAAGATAGATATGTACACTCTCTACCTTTTTTGTTCTCCAAGTTGCTTTTTACATGGAGAATCTTAATTTAAATACTTAGTGATGTACACCACTCTTGTTCTGCTTACAGTACTTGCAATTACTTATAAGCGCTAATTTACAATAGTTGAACAAGTTTCTCTCTATTGTATTCCACTGATCTGATCTTGCCGGCAAATGATCAAACCTCTAGAGTTAGTGGACTAACTCGGAGCTGAACTCTTATCAGCTTTTATCTTGAATTTCTTAATTAGATTATCTTCATGATTATCTATGTAGTTTTTAGCTCTTTCTAATAATTTCTCTGGTAGACAATATGTCCAATTTTCCTGTTTTAAATATAAAGCCTTTTTACCATTAGGACTATTGATATTATCAATATACTTTATGATAGAATAACTAGCATTTCCACTTAATCTTAATCCTTTTATAAATCTAAGTCTCACAGTATATCCTTTATATTCATAGAAAGATTGAATAGAATTATCTATTTTTGTTGGAGATAATATTTGATTCATTTTAGAATTATTTAAAATCTGTCTTTTTATAGAAGACTGATTAGTAGAAACTATTTAGAGATAGTTATAAACTAAACTCTGTCTGGGACATTACTAGCTAATCACGCTAGTTGCACAATGTTACTATATAGCTGGTTTGGTACATTTAACCTAGTGCAACATTTTTCAGTTGCAACGTATTTTCTATATACAATAACTACTATAACAATATTACTATTGTTAAGACATATACATTCTTTGTCGTATATGTTGCCTCCTCTAACTCTCGCTGTAACTTATATAAGTGTTACAATTGATTAATATTAATACTCAAGTTAGATTCATACTCTCTACCATTTTTCTGGTATGATATATTTGATAGGACTTGCTCACCACTGCAATCATACGTAATACTATCTTCTCTTTTGTTTATATAGAGACATTTTTTTTGTTAATTGCTCTATATTACATATTAAACATGCTAGTATCCTATCTTGAAGTACATTCCTCCTTTTTATAGACCTCGGAAGATTTGGTTTCTTATGAAAGGGGCTTAAATGTTAAGCTACCCCAATTTGGAGTTTTGGCACTAAGAATAGCCTGAATCAGAACACTCTGTGACTCTTTTAGTGCTGGACTTTTGCTTCTTACAGCAGCTTTATATTTGTTCTTGGCTGTTGCAAGTTCAGCTTTCTCTTCAGGTGCTTTTTTGTATCTTTCAGCAGTCATAATTGATGCTGCATAGCCTTTAGCTATATTTTTGATGATTATTCCCTCTTCGTTAGTAGGGAAATATCCGAGATCTTTAGTTTCCATTGTTCTTTTTCTTTTTGATTACTGTAAATTTAGAAACTGTTATAATTACCCAACCTTCGTATTTGGTCAGATAATCAAGCATTCCCCAGGAACCATTTCCTAAGTCATTTTGTTTGGGAGTCTTTGTCCCATCAAGGATTTCGATCTCAGATTTCCAAGGATAAAGTTTGCAATCTTTTTTCCTTGATAATTTGCGAATCACTTCATCCACATTGTGTTTACGTGTTCTTTTCATGTTTTAATTTATTTATGAAAGATTTTATTGTGGACCCGGTGGGTGTCGAACCCACGTCCAGAATAGTGCTATGTAACTAATTAAAACAGCTTATTTAGGGAGTCTGGAAGACTCTCTCCACCAGTTTATTTTTGTAGAATAAACAAACTATTAAAATTGCCTAGCTCAATAATTCATTTGATACAATTGAGGGCTAGTTATCTCCTCTTATCTCATGCATTATGCGGCTACTGCTAATTCTTCTTTAACAGAAGGAAACAGTGCTACAATTTTCGATTCAACTTGTTCTGCGAAGTTCCTAGACTCGGCAGAAATTGTTTTGTTGTTGTCGTTTTCTTTTGGTATACATTTTTTAGATAGTATAATACCATTCTATCGCTGTTAGTTACAATGCTGAACCTACCTGTCAATTCCATGCGGGCCCATATATTTTATTGTTGACATTGTCCAGTTACTACACCAACTTCATAATGAAATTGTGTGTATGACATTCCGAACCAACCCGAATTGCAAAATGGTCCTCCTCTGCATTCTTCTGTTAGTTTTACTTTCCAACATAAACACATAGGATCTTGATATCCTGTTATTTGGCAACTTTGTTCACAACATAAGGTACTTACACAATAGTATAATCCATACAATGATATGGTTTCACCTACATCTGGTAATTTAATACCAAATGGTGTAATTTCTACTTTTGTATAGACTGTAATATTGCTATTTTCTATTGTACCATGAAATTTTGCCCAACTTGAGTCTCCTTGTAATTGAAAACTCATATAGTTGATACTCACTGATTTGCCTGGAAACTGATTAATGGCAGCACTTTGCACTATTCCACAGATTCCAGAAGGATTACTGATAGTATATTTACCATCTTCTGTAAATCCTGCAAGATATACTTCGCAGTTTTGAGCTTTGGTGTTTGTTAATCCTATGATTAGTAGGAGAATTGTTATAAAATGTTTCATATTTAGTTGTGTTTATCGTGATAGTTAATTGCTATAAACAGTCCTAGGACTGTTATAAACAATGATATTAAAACTATTGTCATTTATAAATTGTTGCGATTGCAAAAGCAATAATAGATCCTACCATTATTACAATGTTAATATCATATATTGTAAGTATTTCAACTTTCTTAGCTATTATGTATTTTGCTAATTTTGTAGTTGGATATACAAATATATGAAATACAGAAAATAGTATAAATAGGACTGAACTTATTATTTGTATTAGATTAAAATTTTGTATTGTTTCCATTTATTGAAGCTATTATAGCCGCTATAATTTTTGTTATTAAGAAGAGATAAAGAGAGAAAATAGCTAAGGATATCGCTTGCTATTAACTCTCAATGATCTCTTTTATTCTTGGTTATTTTTATAGATACTAACGATTTAAATATTTAAAACTAATGAATACCGAGTCTCTACTTATCGGCTACCTATTTCTGAGTAGAATTGATGTACAACAACTGTGTACAACTAATATAGTATTTTAATTCATTAGTTCGGCTCAGACTGCCAATTATTTACCTTCTAAATACTTACTGTATAGGCTTAGGTATTTGTTAATAGTTTTTTCTACAGAAGACTTATTTTTGAAATAAACACCAACCCAAGCGTAAGAATTGTAGCAACGGCAAGACGAACAGTCGAACCCCCAACCAGAACCTTCTTTGTATTCCATCCAAGCAATGAACTTCTCTATGTTTCTGTTTGAGAAATCAGGAGTCCAGATCTTAAAGCCATTGTCAATGTAATTGACAGCTTTGATGATTGTTTCCACTTGGTATGAGATCCAGTCTTTTTTTCTTACAAATTGACTTTCATAGTAACGAGTGTGATTAGTATTTTTTAGAATCTCTTCGGCATCAGAAATGCTATTAATTTGATCAATTGAGGTAATTTTATTTTGTTGTCTGTTGATATCAGCTAATTGCTGTTCTGTTAGAGTAATGGTAACACCATTATCAAGTTTTATTGTTGTCATTGGTTTAGCTTTTAGTGGTAGTATAGCAATGTGGTTTCTTTCCTTTTCCTGACCAGCTTTTACATGGAACAGTTATTACTTTTCCCTCTTTGAGAGCTAGCTTTAGTGCCCTGCCTACCATAAGCCTCATAGTATCTATTGAGTTATTTCTATATTCATCTTTGTACTGTTGATGAATACGAACTGCTAACTCTTTTATAGTTAACAATGGTACAACTTTGATTGATGCTAGTACTCTGTTATAGAATCTTTCCTCATATAAAGTGAGGGGTCTGTTACTATTATTGGTTGATTTTATTTTGCCTTCTTTGTATTTTCTTCTGGAAATTTCTTTTAAGATAGGTGTGATATCTGTTGATAATACATGAATAGCAACCTTCAGTTTCTCATTTTCTTTACATAATAATGAGATTTGAATGGTATTTTCTTGTTGTTTCTTTTTTAACAAATCTAACAATTGTGTGCTAGTATTTGCTGTATTGAGAATGTTTGTTTTCATATTTTTAAGTGTTAAATTTGATTATCAAAAATAAAACAGTAGGCCAATCATTGATCAGATGATTGTTTGTATTCTACTGTTTTTAACTATGTTTCATCTAACATACGTTGTGTTAAAGTTAGCATTACTTTCTAGGTATAAAACACGCTCATTGACCTAGATGTTGACCGAGAGCTTTTATTTCGTTAGTACAATTCTCGTTTTAATACTAACTGAGTCAATAGATCAGTATAACCCGAATTGACAAAGGAAAATTCTTAAAAATAAGCTATATATTATGAAAATGAGTGGAAAATAGGTAATTGATAGAATGTTAGGGATAGGATAGATGGGTGTCTAATACCACCACAACTGTCTCTAAATCAGTAACTTAATCATCCCAACTATTCTTAACTTCCTTAACAAACCATGTAACACCATATACAATGAAAACAATTGCTAAATGAATAAAAATAAACCACCATTTTCCATTAATTGCAAAGATTCCAAAGAATGTAGCAAACATAGTAAGTTGTATGAGTAATAATTTCATAAGTATTTGATTGTTAAAATGTTAAATAGCAACAAAAGAGGAGTTCATTTCTAGCCATACGACTTGAATAGAATCCTCTCAATTGTGCTATTATATTAATGAATCATTTCAATACTGAGACTTTTTGAGTTAGTTAGAGTTGCTGAAAGCTATCTGAGTTTACGAAGATCTGCTTGAAGCTTATCTCTAACTTATATATAAGCAATCAGTAATATCAGTAACAACCTATAATCCAACGAGTCATCCAATGGATGAACTCGACAGTTATAAATATAATACCAGTAATTACTGATAGATCTACCAGTTCATCTAAAGGATGAACAGGTATAGGACTTCCAAAAGTTATGATAAGTAAAGCGATAATTGCGCAAAGCGCAAGTACGCTAAGATGAATGAAAATTATTGATATCATTGTTTATAAACTTTATTGATTGTTAATGTATTGATTTTTAAATACTTAAATAATATTATTATTGTTATATACTTAAGAATCAAATACTTGTCTATCGACTACGTATTTTCTTCTACTAACTTTCTAAATCTCTAATATTCTCTCATTACTTCGTAATTCGATAATATAAGATCTCGTAAGCTTCGTAGTGTAAGCACATACTCAGCAACGATCTCTAAGCTATCAGCCTTGCTTTCAAACAATTTGTTTTTAAAAGCCAATAACTTAGAGTATTGTTACTGAGATATATGAAAGCAACACTCCCCACACAGAGTATCTTAAAACATCATTAAAGCTAAGGCAAATAGAAATGCACAAATAGCGAATCCTAAGATACTTAGAGTAATGATATTGTTGTTTGGATCTGACATATGTAGACTTAATTAATCGTTGTTAAATCGAAAGAAAAGGGGCTAAAGCCCCTAATCTTACAATGGTTGATTGTCCTGTGCAACAGGAGCATTTTCAGCAACAGGCTGATTTACAGGTGGCATGTCTACTTCTTCTGTGACAGGTTCCACAATAGCAGGCTCAATGGCAGGTCTTGTGGCAATCGCAACTCCAGAAGTTGAAGGCAGACTGAATGAGGATGTCAATGCATCAGCAATAGCATCTGCTTCCATGTTCATTTTCATGAATTCAGGACGCAGTTCAATGGTCAGGTTGGTAAACCTGTCATGATCTTTGGTAGCAGGGATATCACTTCCATCAGCAGCTTTTCCGATTGTTTCTCCTGCCACAACAGCACGAGAGTCAAAGCTTACGTTGTACTGCTTTGCGTAAAAAGCTAGCTTTTGGATAGATTTACCAATGTTACCACAGATAGCAGCTACATAGCTTCTGTTAAACACAGCAGAAACACCTGAAGTTGTGATCAGGGTAACATACTGTCCACCATTCTTGTTAGTACCAGCAATAACTTGTTGCAGTGTACCAGTGATTTTTTTAGTCGACATAACGATTAATTAAGGGTTAAAATGAAAATTGATTAGAGAAGGGACCGGGTAGTTCCATCCCAAGGCGTAGCCCCGGGTTGTGGAATGTAGTACTTCACGTCTCCTATCATACATAGAAAATTTAAAAAATAAAAATTTTGAAAATTTCAGAATTTCATCTATATTTGAATAAAAAGCTATAAGTTATGGATAAAAAAGAATTACCAATAGATACTCAAACAGGGAGACCTTATCAAACTATAAAGTATGAACAGTTTAAATTGATGGAAATCAACGATTTAAAAGAAGATAGAGACTATATTATTATAGATTGGCTAATAAGATTTAATAGAGGTAGTTTTAATTATACTAAAACCTTATTAGAAACTGAAGGATATACAAAGTATTTAGATGATTTCCATTATCAGCTATGGTATGGAGATTGGAAGAAAAATAAATAAGATTTTTCTTGGAAATTTGGATCTAAATTCGTATCTTTGCACCTGTTACCATGATGTCGAATAAGATATATTCTAGGTTGTTAAATCTAACAATATAAGACAAAATGATCAGCTCCGAGGGTAATCATAAGTAGGAGTTCAGAAGTTGGGTTGTAAACATTGCAAAGAGTAAAATATAGCAATTGAGTTGTCCCCGATAGTAACGAAAATGATTAACATATAAAAGCAGGCTTAGGTAGGATTAGCCAAATGACCTTTGGCTGGTGAATTAACACCGACCATAAATCTATCTAAGATGGTGTATTCGAAAGAAAACGAACTGACTGGCTGGAAATTGTTAATTAAGAAAAGAAAAAAATGTGATAACACACATATAGGGGGAGAATTATGTTTAAACAAGAATATATGCTGAAATTGATTGATAATAAGATAGCAAAAGTAGGAGATTATATTATTTATATGATTTCTATCTCACCAGTTGTAGACGAGATAAAAAATATACTCCACAATACTAATTATGAAAATAGAATAGATACAAATCTATGTATAATAAATGGGGAATTTGTAGAATATGGAGATTTTATAACACTAAGACATGATATTGACGATTAATACTTACCTCAAAGAGGTACAGGGAAAGGGAATAGGTCTGTTCTCTACAGAGAACGTAAAGAAAGACACAATAATAGCTATCAATTATCCTGGTAGCTATAATATTTTTAAGAGAGATATGTTTCATACTTATCCATTACATCTACAAGGCTTTTTAGAGGTATATGGAGTATTTAAAGATGATGGGAATATCTACGTAGATATAGATAATTTACGTTTTACTAATCACTCTAATAAGCCTAATATAGGCTGTTTTGATGAGTACTGTATAGCAATTAAAGATATAAATAAGGATGAAGAAATCACTTGTGATTACTATGAAATAGATGATCATATAAGTGAGTTTGGGTTAAATTTTGAAAATAAAGAACAATAATAAATGAATAAAGGCTTAGAGGCACTATCAAATATAATAATATTTAACAAATACGCTAAATATTTACCTGAATTACAAAGAAGAGAAACATGGGAAGAAATAGTTACTAGAAATAAGGAAATGCACATAAAGAAATTTCCTAAATGGAAAGATAAGATTGATTGGTCTTATCAATATGTGTATGATAAGAAAGTATTACCTTCTATGAGGTCTATGCAATTTGCAGGAAAACCAATAGAGCTAAATAACGCCAGACTATATAACTGTTCCTTTTTACCTATAGATCACTATAAATCGTTTTCAGAAACAATGTTTCTATTACTTTCAGGATGTGGAGTAGGGTATTCAGTACAATATAAACATATTGATAAATTACCACAAATATCTAAGCTAGGAAAGAAGAAAAGGTTTGTAATAGAAGATTCTATTATAGGTTGGTCAGATGCTGTTAAAGTGCTTCTAAAAGCTTATTTAGCTAAAGGACAATACCCAAAGTTTGATTTTTCTGATATTAGGGCTAAAGGAGAACTCTTAAAGACTTCTGGTGGAAAAGCCCCAGGCCCTGAACCACTAAAAAGATGTTTGTTTGAAATAGAACAAATATTGTCTCAGAAAGAAGAAGGAGATAAACTAACCTCACTAGAAGTACATTCAATAATGTGCCACATAGCAGATGCGGTTCTAAGTGGAGGAATAAGAAGAAGCGCCATGATAGCCTTATTCTCTTTCGATGATGAATCCATGATAGGCTGTAAGTCTGGCAATTGGTGGGAACTAAATCCTCATTTTGCCAGAGCTAATAATAGTGCTGTTATAAACAGAGATAGGATAACTGAAGAGGAGTTTAATCAATTCTGGGAAAGAATTAAAGCAAGTGGGGCTGGAGAACCAGGAATTAGTTTTACTAATGATTCTGATTATGGATTCAATCCTTGCCATGAAGTAAGTCTTAGACCATATAGCTTCTGTAATCTGGTTGAAATAAATGCTGGAAATATAGAAGATGAGAATGATTTTTACAATAGATGTGAGGCAGCTACCCTCATTGCTACCATACAAGCTACTTATACAGATTTTACTTATCTTAGAGATATCTGGCAAGAAAATACAGAGAAAGATTCTCTTATAGGTGTAGGGATTACAGGAATAGCTTCTAATAAGATAGACGGAATGTGGTTAAAAAGAGGAGCTAAGATTATTAGTACAGCCAATCATATGATTGCTGATTCTTTGAATATCAATCCTGCAGCTAGAACAACAGTAGTAAAACCTTCAGGAACAACTAGTTGTGTTTTAGGAACTAGCTCTGGAATTCATAGCTGGTATAATGATTATTATATCAGAACAGTGAGGGTAAACAAGATGGAAAGTTTGTATACTTATTTATCTATTTATCATCCAGAAATGTTAGAGGATGAGATATTTAAACCTACAGAAGAAGCTGTAATATCTATACCTGTAAAAGCACCAAATAATGCTATTACGAGACACGAAGGAGCTATAGAATTCTTGGAAAGGGTAAAATCATATAATCAAAATTGGGTTGCTGAGGGGCACGTTAAAGGACCAAATATGAACAATGTTTCTGCCACTGTGAATATAAAAGAAGATGAGTGGGATCAAGTGAGAGATTGGATGTGGGCAAATAGACATCTGTATACAGGTATATCAGTTATACCACATTCTGAGCATTCCTATAAACAGGCACCATTTCAGGAAATAACTAGAGAGAGATACGAAGAGCTTGAAAATCAGTTAAGTAACCTGGATCTTTCAAAAGTAGTGGAGATAGAAAACAACACAAATTTCAAAGATAATTTAGCTTGTGCTGGAGGTCAATGTGAAATTTAAAAAATAAAAATTATGTATAGAGTATCAGTGTATCCAAATATAAATACTAAGTACTATCTACTAAATAATGATGTAGTACATTTAAGTATGTCAACTATGGTTCAAGTAAAAGATAAATATATACTTGCTCTTGTAACTGCAACAATACCAGAGGTTTGTGACGTAGGTAGAGAATTTAAATATTTTGTTGGAATGTGTGAGGAAATTCGGGAAAAATATGTGTTATCAGATAATAAATATGAAACAGATGCTTTTGGTCAAGTAATTCGCCAAAACTGGTACGAAGAACACGAAGTAAATAAATAACCAAATAAATTTGGAAAATATAATTAAAAGTATTATATTTGTATATGATTATTCAAGAAGAAATGAACAGAGAACAAAGATTGGTAATTTTGAAGAAATATACCAACCCCAAAGATGGGGTAGCCTATCTACCAAAAGGTATTAAATTTAATAACTGGGAGAATATAGGAATGAAGTTTGAAGGAGGAGATAGTCTGATTGATACTGTAAAGGAAATTGAGGAAGAAATTAGGCAGGAAAAATTTAATAGACGATAGTATGACATCACATGAAAGAATAGAACTATTACATATCCTGTTGGAGATTAAACAGGAATATGGGTATAGTAATCAAGAAATGACAGATTTGATAGACACTAAAATCTACAGATTAATTAATAATCTCTAAATATTATTATCGCGGAGTAGAGAAGAGGCCCATCTCGCTGGGTTCATTTCCCAGAAAGCGCTGGTTCGAATCCAGCCTCCGCAACCAATTGGTATTTTAAACGTGAACCGTAAATTCATCTTTCGCAACCGAAGACGTCTGAGTTTATGCCAGGTAAAAGCAAGGTTAGAACCTCTCTGGTTGAAATAAGAGGCAAGTACAGACATTAAAATACTTACAATACTAAACTGGGGACAGAGTAAGCTGAACACAAAATAAATGAAAAAGCAATCAATAGATACCATGCTGGTATCGTTTGGAAATTGGATGGCTAAGAAGGCTGTAGCTGCAGAGAAATGGAATAGAGCATATCCAGAAGAAACACAAAGAGATCATTGCGTATCTTATTCAGATCTCGCAGATTGGAAATTCCTGACAGGTAATGATCCCCTTAGATTGCTACCCTCTAGATTTCAAATAGGAGACTCTGTTGAGCTAGAGTTCTATGGTAATGGTAGGATTAAAAATTGTAAAGTAATTAAAGTACATTTCACAGAATCAAAAGTACTTTATGATGTTAGTGTGAATCACCCTGCGGAAGATAATTATACGAGACTATATAATATAGATTCAGTGTTTATTGATTCAATAGGTAGGGGAGAAGATAGCTTAGTAGAAGCTGAAGAATATACTTATTCTAAATAATATTATGACAAAAAAAACAGAAACAAAACTAGGAGTTGACAGTAATGGTCAAATTGTTAAAACAGAAGTACCTTTATTTGAAGCTCCAGAGACGCTAGATGATGTAAATTTCGTACTTGAGGATGATCTATTGTTGGGAGAATTTATCCCTGTTACAGAGAAGACAAAGAGTGGAATTATCATTCCAGAGTCAGTTCAAAAAGATAAAGCCCCTAAAGCTATTCTTGTAGCAGTTGGAGATAATCTAAAGGATAGGTATCAAAGAGGCGATATGGTAATATTCAAACCCTCCCCTCCAGTTATCCAAATTAACGATAAAGATTATATTGTTTTACAAAGATTTAATCTAGTAGGTAAATACAAAAGCTAATTATGTTTATAGTACCAGTAAAGAAAGACAATTTTTATCAGGTATATTTACAAATACTTAATGGTATTCTTAAATTGACGAGGACAGAAATTGCTGTCCTTGCTCAGTTTATGGAGATTAGAAATGATCTTTCTCAAGTTAATCTGGACAAAATCTACATAGACAGACTAGTATTCTCTTCAGAGAATAGAAAGATTATAAAAGAGAAGTTAAATATATCTGAACAGAATTTAAATAACTATATTAAATCCCTAAAAGATAAGAAAGCTCTGTTATTCTTTAATAATCATTATAGTATTAATCCTAAGATATTTATCACTAAGCAACAAGCAAATGTACAATTCACAATCAAAATACAAGGGAATTAAGATAGTTCTGTATGATTTTAATGAAGCTATCGAGGAAATGATAAGTATGGAAATAGCTTATAGAAAGAGTGGGGTTAGATTTGAAACAGAATTAGTAATAGGAAAGAAAGCATTTGAAATTCATTTTAAGTTATGGGTATCACAAGAAAGCAATTAGTAAATTTAGGATTTGATAAGAAACCAGACGGAGAGTTAAGTTATTTAATAACTCCAGAAGAATATTTATCACTAAGACCAGGTAAAACAGTAATATTCTACTTAGACTATTCAGGAACAGATCAAACTATAGTTAAGTCAGTAGTACACCTTGATTTTACCTCTTATAGTGAGTTTAAGAAGTTTTTACAAGATTTATCTGTTGGTGATCCAGCTGTTCTAAAGAATCAAATAGATGTTATTTAAAGAGGTATCTGAGCAAATAGCAAGAGATCTTAACTTACCTGTTTATATAGTAGACAGAGTTATGAGATCACATTTTAAAATGTTCAGGAATACTATGGAGGCTGGTGAACTGAAAGGAATAATGTTTCCAAACCTTGGTAAATTTCTAGTGAGAACAAAAAGACAAGAATCCTTAAAGAGAAGAAAATTAGATGGACAGACCATTCACATTCAAGACAACGAGGACATTGATGAAGGAGATGAAGAATAGCACTGAAGATAATCCTCAATATTTTACTAAAAAGATAAAAGTTAATTTTACATGTGATCTGAATGATATTCAGTTCATTGATTTTACATTTAAAACTAATGGTGATCCGTACAAAACTAAGTGTATAATTAATCATGTCTCAAAAGGAGATATAATTGTAGATCACAGTTTTAATGATATTAATAAGATTATTTTAAATAAAAATAGAACAAACCATGTTGAAATTAGAGGATTTAGAAGATAGCTATAGGATACCAATGATACACGAATTCGTTCAGGGATTTGAGTTTGAGCGAAGAATTAAGCGTGGGGGAAGTAGTTGGTTTATAATGGATTTTAGTAAATCTAAGGAGCAAATTCAAGAAGAGGTTGATAGAAATAGATCAGAAACATATTATGAGTGGCTTCCTATGAAAGTGTGGTGGAAACCAAGAGACTATGAAGAAAGTATTAGAACTATAAAAGATATAGAAAGTGGAATAACAGTTACCTATTTTATTTCCGACTTTGATAGTCCTTTAAGCCTAGAAGAAGAATTGGAAGGCGGCAATATAAGATGTAAAATAAAGCAATGAAATTATTCCAACTAGAAAATAATAAAATAATAATAGATACAGAAATTCTCCTTATTCCTGAGTTTAAGGCTATTTATGATAGAGATAAAACAAAGGTTAAGGAGAAGGCTTTTTCTGAATTCGAGTACATATATTTTGTTAAGGACTGGAATAGTCCTTATCGTGTTTATATTGATATAGAAGAGAGGAAGAATATAGTCAAGAATGATTATATAAAAGAGAAGAACTGGAAGCAAGATGCAATTATAGAAGCAGCACTTGACAGATATGAGAGACTAACAAAGACTCCTATAATGGGTCTTATAGAAGATGCTTATGTTCTTATAGATAAACTGAGAAAGTATTTCTTAACAGTGGATTTTACCAAGATAGATAAGATGGGAAAGAGGGTTGATAAAGCCCTTGAAGGAATGTCTCAACTAGAGAAACTAGGAAAGATAGTAGTATCAGTAAAACAGCTAGAAGAAGCTGCTGCTAAAGAGAAATTAGAGCAGAAGAGAACAAGAGGTAATAGAGATGTAAGTTATGATGAGGTTTAATTAAAGAATTAGGTATAGTTAATGGCTAGGAAACAAACAGGAAATTTAGTGACAACAGGAGTAATAGATTTGGGTATCTATCCAATGTCTATAGAAGTAAGAGTAGTGAAGGATTTTTATGAAGATATGAAATCTTTAAATGAGTCTTATAATTTACCTGCGCCTAGTAGAGAAGACTTTAATGAAGTGCTAGCTTTCATTGTTTATAAACCCACAGTAGTACCAGGAACTATATTTTTATACCTTAATCCTGACTCTGATGTACCAACAATAGTACATGAGTGTATACATACAGCAAATAGAATAGTTAATAAGATAGATTACTCTATAGATCCTAATAATGATGAACCATATGCCTATCTTGTAGATTATATCTTTAAGAAGGTGTATGAAATATTTAACTCCAGATAATATGACGTTTATACCAGAATTAGAAGGGATAGATACCAGTTTATTTTGTGAAGAAGCAGATCGCTTCAGGAAGTATGGATACTATTGTAAGTTTCCTAAAGGGACTAAAGATTATATTAATTATTGGGATGAACAGAAGAGGAGAAGGATTGAGGGTTACGAAATCAGTGGAGTTAAGATTACAGGAGAGCACTATGGCTATCTGAACTTTTCAAGGATACTGAAAGTAGAAGAGCTACCTGATGGTAGAAAGAGAAACTTTATAGATTTCCCCACCTTCTATGATATGGATTATCAGTTCTTTTGGGCTCTTAATGAGGCTAAAAGGCAGAATAAAGGGCTTATAGTAGCAAAGGCTAGAAGGAAAGGTTTTGAACAGCCGTACTCCGAATGTGTCATGACTCCAACTGGACCCTCTACAATGGGAGAGATAAAGGAGGGGGATTTTGTGTTAACTCCTAATGGAAAGGCCAAAGTTCTTGAAAAGTTTGAGCAGGGAGAGAAAGATGTCTATGAAATTAAGTTCTTAGACGGGAGAATAGTAAAGTGTGGAAAAGATCATTTGTGGGAGGTTTGGTGTAAAGGGAGGGGGAAAAAATATAAGAAGATTCTTACCACCGAACAGTTAATAAATGGCAATCTCACAAGAGAAATAAACAAAGGTAAAAATAGAGAGTATAAGTACCATGTTAGACAAATAGATAAAGTAGAATATGAAAACTCGTCTACTAGTCTTCCAATAGATCCTTATGTTTTAGGGCTTTTAATAGGAGATGGTACTATTAATAGGGCTTTGAAGATAGCATCGGCCGATCAGGAAATATTAGATGCTATTCAAGACAGGCTGGGCGATGAGTATACTTTAGTACATGATGAAACAACCTGTAATTACAGGATAGTGTATTATAATGTCCATCATCCCATGCTACATATTAAATATAACAAGCCCCACAGAGGCTACAAAATAAATCCTTTAAAAGAAGAAATAAAGAGACTACAACTTGACTGTAAAGGGGAAACCAAGTTTATACCAGATATATATAAATATTCTTCTATAAACGATAGATATGACTTGATAAAGGGGTTGTTAGATACTGACGGATCTATAAATAAATATGGAAATATAGATTTCTCTACTTGTTCTTTAAGATTGGCTGAGGATTTTTGTTTTGTAGTCAGAAGTCTAGGTATAAATTGTACTTTTGATAGGAAGCTAAAAAGCAATGGTGCGTACAGAGTTTATATAAGGTCTAATGAAAATCTGTTTAAGCTTCCTAGAAAATCGGATAGAGTTAGAGAAAAAAATATAAACAAGTATACAGCTATAGTGGAAATCAATAAACTAGACTATAAGGAAAAATCAGCTTGTATATTAATAGACTCCAAAGACCATGTATACCTTACAAAAGATTTTATTCCCACACATAATTCGTTTAAGAATGCTTGGCTGGTAGCCAATGAATTTAATCTTATTAGAGAATCAATATCTGTTGTTGGAGCATACTTAGATGGTTTGGCTGACAATACTATAGGTATGATTATTGAAGATTTAGATTTCTTGAATAAACATACTGCATGGGGAAGACAAAGGAATCCTGATAGAAGGGATTTTATGAAAGCTCAATTTAAGCAAACAGTAAATGGTACTGAAGTATGGTCAGGCTATAAATCAGAAATTCATAAGATAACATTTAAAGATGATGCTTTTAAAGCTATTGGTAAAGCAACCAGTTTATTTCTATGGGAAGAAGCTGGAAAGATGCCAAACCTAATAAGAGCATATACATTCTCGCAACCAACTTGGAAAGATGGAGATATAATGAGGGGTACTCCTATTATCTTTGGAACTGGAGGAGATATTGAAGGAGGTACTCAGGACTTTGCAGAAATGTATTATAATCCTAGAGCTTACGATCTCTTAGAGTTTGATAATATTTGGGATGAAGGTAAATCAGGTACTAAAAGCGGATTATTTATTCCTAATTATCTTGCTAAACCTCCCTACATAGACAAGTATGGTAATTCTTTGATTGAGATAGCAAAAGAATCAGACTTAAAGGAACGAGAAAAGAAACTTAAGGGGGTAAGAAGGAGGAGCGATTATGATAACTTTGTATCTCAGAACGCTTGGACACCTCAAGAAGCCTTTGTTCTTAGTAAGGGTAATAAATTCCCTGCAGCATTACTTGCAAGACAGTTAGCAAAAATAGAAGCCAAGAAAGAACTTAAGTATCTTAAAGATATTGGCAGATTCGATCTGAAACAAGATGGTACAGTAGAATTTGTACCCGACCCGAGAAAGAAGCCATTAGATTGGCCTTTTAAGAAGGATGAATTTGGTCTTGATAAAGAAGGAGCAGTAATAATTTATGAACACCCTAGTAAGCCAAATCAATCTGATTATGGGGAATATTTTGCCACTTGTGATCCTTACGATCAAGACGAGGCAAACAATTCACAATCTGTAGGAAGTTGTATAGTATGGAAAACTTTAATAAATGCTGGAGAAGTATATGATTTGCCAGTAGCTACCTATCATGGTAGACCTGAAAAGGCCAAAGAATTCTATGAGATTGTCAGAAGAATGTGCTTATATTACAATGCAGTTTGTCTATATGAGAACGAAAAGAGAGGACTAGAATGGTATTTTGAAGAAAGAGGTCAATCTTACCTCCTAAAGGATCAGCCAGATATTCTAGATAAAATTATAAAGAATAGTTCAGTAAAGAGGCCAAAAGGTACACATATGGTACCAGCCATAAAAACTCAGTGTGAGTTATGGGGTTACGATTGGCTTGTTGAAGAGCAAGGAGAGCTATTGAACTTAAATAAACTATACGATGAATTTCTTATAAAACAATTGATAAGTTATAATGATGAAGGGAACTTTGATGCTGTTATAGCCTTTTTATTGGCGATTCTATACAGAAAAGAGTTGAAGATGGAAATGGAACAAGAACTTGTAAAGAAGAACTATCTTTTAGAAGATAAATTCTTTCAAAAGGAACTATTCCAAAGAAATCAATTGTAAAATACAAGAAAAATTTGTATATTTGTAAAAATTAATTTGTTATGAATGATTATACCTAATCAAAGGTTGACTGATTCTCAGAAAGAATCTGAATATGGATCGCTAAAGGAATGGGGAAGAAGTGTTATAAATAGCATTCTGAACCTTACTGGCTATACATCCATGACAGGTACTTTGGACTATCCGGAAATACAGAATAATATAGATCTTTATAATGGTCATATAAACGAAAGAGATCTACATTATGTTACAAATCCATATGGATTAAAGAATGCTCAGTTCCCAGCCACTCTACAGAATTATAATATTATAAAGCCTAAAGTAGACCTGTTAGTAGGAGAAGAGATAAAGAGGCCATTTAACTATAAAGTAGTCGCGCTAAACTCAGATTCTGTTACTATAGCAGAGCAGAAGAAGCAAGAGCTAGTACTAAAGACTCTTACAGATATACTCAAGCAAGAACTATTTGCAGCTGGTATGATTCCTCCAGAAGAGGCTCCAGAGCAACCGATGACTATAGAGCAGATAGATAAGTTCATAGAAACTTCTTATTCCGATATGAGAGAGATTTTAGGGCAACAAGCTCTAGACTATCTTACTTGGTATTGTGATGTTAAAACTCTGTTTAATAAGGGATTTAAGGGGTATTTAACAACAGGTAATGAAATATACTATACAGGTATTAGGAATGGTGACCCAGATGCTTATCTGGTTGATCCAAGGCATTTCTATGCCGAGATGTCTAATGATATTTCATACATAGAAGATGCTCAGTATTGCTATTATCAGCGTTTTATGACACCCTCGGACGTATATGATCAATTCTATGATGATTTGTCTGAAGAGGATATAGATAGGATAGAATCAATTAAAAATGGGCAAAATTACGTAACTATTGTGGACACTAATCTTGGTGTACCAATTAGTTATGCTGATCCCTTTATGAATGATTCTTATATTCTTAATAATAACTCACTAATAAGGGTAGTACATGTATGTTGGCAAGGATTGAGAAAAGTTGGATTTCTTACATTTCAGAATCCTGAAACAGGAGAACAAGAAGAGACCATAGTAGACGAGACCTATAAACCAAACAAAGATCTTGGCGAATCTATAGAATGGAAATGGGTTAATGAGACTTGGGAAGGTACCAGAATAGGTGCAGATATATTTGTTAACGTCAGACCTGTTCCATATCAGAATATGTCTTTAGATAATCCTTCTAGGAGGAAATTGCCTTATACAGGTGTTTGGAGGCATCAGGCACTCGTGTCTGTGATGAAACCTCATCAATACTTCTATGATGTGATGATGTATCGTTTGGAGTTATCGTTGGCTAAATCTAAAGACAAGATCATGTTGATGGATATAGCACAAATACCAAGATCTTTGGGTATAGATACTGAGAAGTGGATGTATTATCTTGATACTTTAGGTGTTGCGTTCATCAATTCGTTTGAAGAAGGTACTGGTAAATTTGCAGGTAAATCTTCTTCTTTTAATAATTTTCAGTCAATAGATATGTCATTGGCCAATATCATTAATCAATATGTTCTTATGTTAAATAAGATCGAAGATATGATTGGTGAGATTAGTGGAGTATCTAGACAAAGGCAGGGAGAAGTAAGTTCAAGCGAACTGGTTGGTAATGTTGAAAGATCTGTTGTTCAGAGTTCTCACATTACCGAACCCATGTTTTATATACACTCTGAGGTTAAAAGAAGAGTTTTAACTAATTTGCTGGAAGCAGCTAAGGTTGCTTGGAAAGATGGTAAGAAAGCTCAATACGTTACTGATGATCTTAATAGGATATTCTTTAGTATAGACGGAGATCAATTTGCTGATTCTGAATTTGGCATATTTATATCAAATAGCTCTAAAGATCAACAATCACTAGATACACTTAAACAACTTGCTCAGGCAGCTTTACAAGCAGGAGCTGTAACACTGACAGACATTGCCAATATCCTTTCTACAGATTCTATAGCTAAAGTGAAACAACAACTCCAAGCTGCTGATAAGAGAGCACAGGAGAGAGAAGAAAGGCTTCAGGAACAACAATTACAAGCTCAGAAAGAGATTGCAGATGCTCAAATAAGAGATAAAGAGGCTGATAGACAGACAGAGATAGATAATAATATTAGAGATAATGAGACTAAATTAACTATTGCTGAATTGTCTAAAGAGGAATCTACGCCTGATAATTCTCAGGAAATAGCCAATAAGTTTCAAATAGAAAGAGAGAAGCTAAATATTCAAAGGGAAGAATCCAGAGCTAATCAAAATCTTGATAAAGACTATCTGAATCTTGAAAGAGATAAAGTTAATCATGAGAAGAAGATGAAAGAAAAGGAAGTAGAGATTAAAAAGATAGCTGCGAGAAATAAACCAAAACCCAAAAGTAAATAAAAAGCTATAACAATCAACAAAAAGTTTAAATCAATATAATAAAAATAATTATAATATCATAAAAATTAACTAAATTTGAGAGAATATGAGTAAAGAAACACAAGAAACAGAAATTAACTGGGAAGACTTTAGTCTGGACAATATTCTTTCTGATACTTTTGAATCTGTAAAAGAGGAAGAAGTAAAGGAAGAAGTCGAAGTAAAGACTGAGGAAAAAGAGGAGACTAAAGAAGAAACAAAGGAAGAAGAGTCTAAACCAGAAACTGAAGAAGTCGAAAAGGAAGAAAAAGAGAAACCCGAGACAGAAACAGAAGAGGTTGATGAAACAGAGTCTGTAAAAAGCTTCTATAAGTTAATTAATGATGAATTAGGTCTAGAAGGAGATGTAGACGAAGAGTATCTTAATGCTGGCATCTCAGGAATAGCTTCTTATCTTAAAGATATTGCAGCAAGCACTATTGAACAAGAACTAGATGGTATCAAGGAAATGGGAGATGGGTTGATGGGGGATCTTTATGATTATCTTAAAAACGGTGGAAAGCCAGAGAAATTCATCAAAACCTTTCTACAATCTCCAGATTATTCAGATCTAACTATAGAGGGGGAAGATAATATTATCAATCAGAAATTTGTTATAAAATCCCTTCTCGAAAGGGAAGGATACGATGATGAAGATATTAAAGATAAGATTGAAGGATATGAAGCTGCTGGTATAACTGAAAAAGAAGCCAAAATTGCTAAAAAGAAGCTTGGAAAACTAGATGAACAATCTAAGCAAAATCTGATAAAAGACCAAGAACAAGCAATGGCAGAACACAAGAAGAGAGTCGAAAACTATTGGGCTGATGTAGTTCATACTATAAAAACCTCTTCTGAAATTGGAGGGTTACCTCTAAATGAGGCTAAAAAACCAGACTTCATTAAGTATCTTACTCAGAAAGATAAAGAGGGTTTAACCCCATATGAGAGGAAAACAAAAGCAGATAAGCATGCTGCTTTGAAAATGGCTTATGCGTCTTTCCTTGATTTTAAATATGATGATATTAAAACTAAGGCTAAAACAGAGGCTACCAAGGAAGTTAAGAAAGCAATAACCAAATTTACCGATACTGGTAATAAGATAGCTACAAAAGCAAAAGAACAAACAAAAGAAGATGGAAAAGACATTGATTTCAGTAAATGGCAACTACCTTTTCTTAAGAACAATAAATAACAATAAATATAACTAAAACTATGATTAATGGTTAACAATCTACAGTTTATTAAACAGAAATGGCAACCTGGTATGACAGAGCAAAATAACCTTGCTACTGCGCTGCTTACAAAACCAGAGATATTGTCAAGTACTCTGGCCTATGCATTTGGGCCTAAGAAGTACGCTCTCAATTTTTACACACAGGGCACAGGTCGAATGTCTAAAACACATAAGATAATTGGTAATAGAGAGTACCGCTGGCCTTTGATGGGGCTTCTGACTACTGCTGTTCCTATTATGGCACAAGTAACTGGTGGAGCTACTCCTGGTATCAACAGAACAACTTTCCAAGTAAAACTTTCTCAAAAGATATTTGGTCTTGGTGACGTTCTTGCTACTAACGATAGAACTCTGGTTCGTGTTCAAACTGACCCTGATCAGGATGGTACAGATTTTATCTATACTCTGCAGCTTCTGAAACCAGATCCAGATTTGTTCGTAGATCCTACTCAACTGGAACCAGGAAAAGAATTCTCAAAAGAATTCTCTGCTTATGAGGAATACTCAGAAGGTGGAACCAGCTATCAAGCTACTCCTATGTGGTTTGAAAACCAACTCACTACCATGAGGAAAGAATTCACCATGACTGGTGGTGCTCAGACTGATGTAATGGTGCTGAATGTTGGTGCAAGAGATGGTAAAGGCGGTTCTATGCTATGGATGTATGAGCAGGAATATCAGTTCATGCTTCAGTGGCAAGATGAGTGTGAAAGGATGCTTTGGTATTCAGAATACAACAAAGATCCTCAAGGAACTGTTCACCTTCCAGGTGCTAATGGTCGTCCTGTATTCATTGGTGCTGGTGTGTTGGAACAAATTGCTCCAGCTAACAAACGCTATTATACCGAACTAACAGAAGAAGTAGTTCGTCAATTCCTTACTGATTTGATGGAAAACGCTAGAGATGCAGAACAAACCAAATTTATTGGATTCTGCGGATATTGGTTCTTCGATGCTTTTGATAAAGCAATGAAAAACTCAGTTCAGCGTTATCAAATTGTTAATTCAGACGTATTTATTGCTGGTTCTGGGCAAGAGCTTACTCTGCAAGGACAGTTCATTAAATACAAAGGTCTGAATGGAACAGAACTTACTCTGGTACACAATCCTCTGTACGATAACCCAGTTAACAACAGGGAGCTTCATCCGGTAACACTGAAACCAATTGAGTCATATCGTTGTACAATTCTCGACTTCTCTATGTATGGTGGAGAATCTAACATCTCAATGGTTGCTAAAGGTGCTGATGGTATAGATCGTTCATTCCTGAGCTGGTATACTGCTGGTGCACAAACTCCAGGTGGAGCTGCTGGCGCTGATAACCTTAAAGGTTATATGAATACCATGAGATCTAATGGTCTTGATGGATGGACAGTACACTTCCTGGCTGAGAAAGGTATTAGAATTACCAACCCTCTGTCATGTGGAGAGCTGGTATTTGACCTGGCATCATTCTAAAAGAAAAAAAAAATAGTTAGGGGCATGAAATATTGCCCCTTTTAAATAAAATTTTATGCAAAATACACAAGAAATAGTAATAGTAAAACCACTACCATCCAAAGGTAGAACACAATTTGGAGTTTATCCTAACTGTAGGCGCTGGTATTCAATCGGAAGAAATAAGTTAGGTAAGAAAGTAACAGGTCTCACTAAAGAAGAGGCTGACGAGCTAGGACAAAAGTTAAATCTGGATTTGAGTCCTGAATCTGTATTCTGGAATGAGTTTGCAGTAGTAATGACTAACAAAGAAAGAACATTTGATCTTACAGACCCTGCACAGAAACTTGAATATCTGGTACTAAGATCAAAGAGAGATATAGCAGAGTCTAGAGATAAGATTAAACCTTGGTCGATTTATATCATGTATAATGAGACTTTGGAAGCTGAAAAAGAGGTTAGAGAATTCGATAATCAACTCATGGCTTACAAATATCTTGCAGATATGAGTTCAGAAGAACAATCAGATTTCCTTAAACTGTTTGGGTACAAAACCTACAATATGAAACCTGTTGTTATTAAAAGGACTCTTAAAGCTAAAGCAGAGAAAGAAACTGATCAGTTTATTAAACTTTATGAAGATAAAGATAAGACTATGAGGGTTCTTATTGAAGACTTGGTACAGAAAAAGATCTTCAAGATCAAAAATGGTGCATATTACTATGGAGAGGATATGATGGGTGCAGATATTAATCTGACTCTAAATAACCTTAAAAATCCAAAGAAATCAGACCTTTTAAAGGCTCTGAAACTTAAAAACGAGGAAACTAAAATCTAATGACTGTTAACGAGATGCATATAAACTTTAGAGTACTTCTTGATAGAATTGAAGCTAATTACTACAAGAACATACTGCCTGAAGAAATAGACATCTTTTTAAACAGATCTCAGGAGAGATATGTTAAAGTAAGACTATCAGGTAATAATACTCTAAAGACTACTTTCGAGGAAACTCAGAAAAGAACAGACGATCTTAGGACAATATTAATACCTGATACGATCTTATCTCTATCAGCTAGTCAAGCAGGTGCCAAACCAAATGGCTTTTTCTTCGATTTACCAGCAGATTATTGGTTTGCTTGGCAGGAAGAAGCAGAAGTCAATTACGTTGATTGTAACGAAGAAAACAAGGCAACAAGGTTAGGATTTGTTGGTATAACCAGCAATGAATATCTTGTCACAAAGGATGATCCGTTTGCAATACCAGATCCCTCAGCTTCTACTGAAGCTTTTGGCTCAAGACTAATGATGGGAAATAAGATACAAGCCTTGACATTTGGTAAATTCACTATAGGCAGCTATTATCTCACTTATCTAAAAAGACCAGTTACTATAACATTTTCAACAAATACAATAGTATTAAGTGGAGGGTTAATACCTGGGAAGCTTTACAGAGTCGCTTCTGCCTCTATTACTCATAACGGAGTAGTATTGACAGTAGGGCAGACTTTCATAGCTCAAAATCCTAATTTCACAGGTATCGGTACAGTTGTACTAAATAGTATAGATTGTGAATTGCCAGAACATACTCATGCTGAGATAGTTAATATTGCTGTTAATATAGCATTAGAAGATATAGAATCCAAACGTTTTCCAACGAATTCCGCCCTTTTACAAGGACAAGAATAATAAATAACAATTAAATTAAAAACTAATGATGAACAAAGTGTTTAGATTGCTCGTATCAAAAGATGTAGCTGTAGCAGCCTCTGGCCTAACTACAAGTACACTTCCTGATGGAGGAATCGCTGCATTTAAACAAGATTGGACACAGCTAGGAGCTGCTGAAACAATCGTAAACAGTCCTAGTATTAATATCGTACAAAGAGTTGTAAATAGCTCTGATGTTAAAATAGGCAACATTGTATCCTTCCCTGTCATAGGTGTTGGTGTTACTGGGTATAAAGGTCAGAAATTTATCTCTGGTAGAAATCAAATTACTTATGTGGGATTACATCCAGCAGGCTCACCTAAGACTCTGGCAACAGGTACTGGTGATATCGTTGCTACTTCTGGCGTTGAATATGAATTGTCAGTAATTGATCAAGCAGAGAAAGAAATTAGGCAAGTACCGAAAAGGTATAATTACCCATCAGATAGTTCTGCGACTCAGCTTGAGATTGCTACATACTTCGTAACTGCCATTAATAACGATCCTGATTCATTTGTATCAGCATCTGTTATAGGTAATGGTACTGGCACTAATGGTTTAACAAGCGCAACAGCGTGGGGCATAAAACTAAAAGGTAAAAACCCTAAGTATTTCTTCAGAGTAGGTACTAGTGAAGCCTGGAATACTACTCCGATTACCTATGATGTAGACAACTATATTGGTACTAACACTATAGCTCAACTTCAAGAAATTGAAGACTATTCACAAGGATATCAAGGATATCTGAATAGAATCTGGCTGCCAAAAACAATTACTGATTTCATTGTAAACCAACCTAATTCTACCTTCACTTCTACAAGTGCTACTGGTACGATTAACTTTACTCAGAACTCAGTATCTGTTGGTACAACTACTGGCGATATTGCTGGTATTCTACTGCAAGCAGGTGATTCGATTTGGGTGCAAGGTGTTCGCTATACAATAGATTCTGTTACAAATGATGGTACTAATACATCAGCATTTACAATTACAGAACCATTTGTAGGGGCAACTGTTGCAATTACAGCTTCAGGATCTGCTTTCTCTTCTAGTGATTTCTCTAAAGAGGAAAGCTACAATACAATAGTAATCACTCATGATGCAATCTTCGATCGTGCCTACACCGATGGTCATGCTACAAGGCCCCAAGAGACTATTATTGCTATTCCTTCCAAACTGGCTAATGCTACAGCTCTGACAACTATTCAAACTTGTCTGAATGCTTGGGTAGCTACCACACCTAATAGGTTTACAGGAGCCGGTCTTTAATCTTTAAATTACTAATAAGGATCTCGGGGAGAAATCCCTGATTTCCTTATTTTTATATAATTACAATAATGGCAGATGTAAAAAACCTATCAAGTCAGGACAGTATTCTATTGTCCTTCAATAACTCAAGAGCACCAAGAAGTATTAGATGGGAGTATTTTCTTCCATTTCTAAATTCAAGTCTACCATTTGCGTCACAAGCAGAAGTAGATACTGGAACATCAACAGACACTATAGTGAATCCAGCCACATTAAAGGTCGTTACAGATACTAAATCAGATAAGTACGTAGATAATTTTCTAGATGCTGCTGATGATCCTACGATTACTTTTAATGAGACTAGTGGCAGAATTACGTGGTACTTCCCCACTGTTCCTATAGATGATATTGTGAGTATAACGCTTTTTAATTCTTTCATAAGTTTAGATACTATTTTTATTTCAACATTAACAAGCTGGGGTGCGTCGGATGTAGATCCTACAACGATTACTTATTATCCTACTTCCGAAGTTGTTGCAAACGGTCAATACAATTTTCAACTAAAAAACACATCAGGCTCGATAACAGATATAACTTTTACATTATATTTTAAAATAGACGGAAAATAATGGTAATTACCAAAAAGATAAATATATCTTATTCCGATATTCAATCTTGTAATAGTTCTCCAGTTATTTTAATACCTGCTGCAGGGGTAGGTAAGCTAATACACGTACTATCTGTTATGGGAGAAGTGTATTACAACACACCGTCAGCTATACCTTATACGTCAAATTTACAACTTTCTGTTGGAGCAGATGGGGCACCAATATTCCAATCAATGTCACAATTTCTAGGATTAACAGCTACAACTTTTTGTAGACAGTACTTCATACCAACAGCTATAGGAAATGATATTAATCAAGCTATTGATAATGATCCTATAGTACTATATTGTGTATCTGGAGATCCAACCACTGGTACTTTACCAGTAAATATATATGTAACTTATGAGATTATAGATACACAACCAGATAATAAAACAGTAAATATTTAATGATAACCAAAAAATTCGAACTAACAGATACCCAACTACTTAGTTGTGGTATATTGAACTCTCCGATAGCGCTTATCCCTGCTCCCGGAGCAAACAAGATAATAAATCCTATATCAATAATAGCTAGAGTATATTACGACCCTCTCGCAGTAGGATTACCCTATACGACTAATCTTCAATTATCTGTATCACCAGGAGGAGCCCCAATGTTTCAATCTTCTGTTGATTTCTTAGGATTAATAGCTAGTATAGAATGTTGGCAAACATTTATTAAAGTTCTACCAGGAACAGATCAAGATCAATTCTATCCTAATCAGGCGTTATATCTATCTTCTAATACAGGTAATCCGACAGGAGGAGACCTTAAAGTAGATCTGTATGTAACATATGAAGTTATTGAAGTAAACGCACCAGGAAACATAGTAAACGCAGAATAATGACACTATTAGAGAAAATATCAAGCAATATACTAAAAGTAGTTAGTACAGGAAACGATAAAGCATTCGGAAGAGCTGGAAATATAGTAACGATAGCAGATGGAGATACAGGTTTGTATGAGAATTTATCATATACCGTACTACAAGTAGTAACAGATTCTATAATAACCACAATCACTGCCGAAGGAGAAAGTGTTGATTCTTATCAAGCACTACAAGGTATAACACTACCAGCAGGAACTGTATTATATTTTATAAAGCTGACCTCCATTTCCATGAGTTCTGGAACAGTAAGATTATATAATAATATATAATGAAATTAGGCTTAGGAACAGGGTTAGATAAGAACGTTAGAAAGGCATTGTCAGGAGGAGTTGTAATACCAGCTCCTTCGCAATCCATATCTAATAATATTACAGAAACTACTTTCGATGTAAACTGGGCTGCTGTAATTGGAGTTGGTGGTTATCGTGTTGATGTAGCATGGGATGCTGCTTTTACTCAATTTCTTCCAGGTTACAACAACAAAGATGTAGGAAATGTACTAACAACTACAATAGATAAATACGACCCAGACGCATCAGTATTTATATTAGCACAAGAAGGAGCAGGAGATGTATTTAACGATACACAGAAAAATCTCATAAGCAGGTTATACAGAGAAATAAAAGGCGAAGGTGTAATAAATAACAGCGAAAATTTGTTATCTGTAACAGATGTTTCAACATCATCAAATATTGTTTCTATTGCTGCAAATGGTGGTGCAACTGGACCACAAGCAGCGCTAATTACTGCTATTCAAGATTGGTGGGAGGTATATTGGGGTATTAGTTGGATAGGAGATTCTATTATCTATCTGTGGGAAGCAGATAGTGCTTACTCTCAGGTTATTAATGGGACCCACATTTATCCAATACAGAATTTAGGAATTCCTGATAGTACTATTGCTAGAGTAGATGTAGGAGACTCTACATTTTCTATGTGCAATAGATATACAGATGTAGCTACAGGAAAAGGAATAATTATATTGTCCGGAGGAGAAAATGATTATAGATATCAAATTCCTATTGGATCACCAACAAGCACAGACGAATATGAATTTAATGGGGGATTAAACAAAATTATAGAGGGTTTAAAAGCTTCTTATCCTGATGCTAGAATAATACTTACAACTCCTATAGAACGCTCCGATTATCCATACGCTATACCGTTTACAGATTACGTAGACGCTATAATGGAAAGAGCCAATGCCCACGGACTAGAATGTTGGGATATGTACAGAAGGAGTAGAATAACGCAACAAAGTGCTCAAGCAGGAATTGACACCATAGATGGAATTCACCCCAGTCCAGCTGGGTATAATAAAATGGGCAATATTATTTCGAGATTTTTTAATAATACTCCTGTTAACTATTATATTAGAGTAAGAGCATACCAAGGAGCTAATACATCAGCTAATAGTAATACAATAGCGAATGATGGTCAGGCTATGAACCATTTTGTTTTTGTTGATAAAGATGGTGGCACAATAACATGGGATACAATAAACGAATATATAAAAGGTAGTAAATTAGATCTTGAAACAGAAGATTACTTCGAGAAAGTATTTGGGTTTACAAATCCTCAGATAACAGGATATACCGAAAGCTCTGGAAATTTTGTAAAGATTTATGATATGAATACAGCAATAACCAGAAACTTTGTAACAAATGCACCAGCCTATTCGGTTGACTCGGGAGTAGTAATTGCAACCTATAGTATAAATGATGGAATAAATACTGTCTTTTCAGATACGTATTTTACAGGTACTGGCATGCCTATGACACTTATAGTTCAATGTAAAGATATAGATACTCCAGCTTTTGGAGCACCAAGCATGTTAGCTAGTTCTTTAAGTACTGTTCCATTTGTTACAGCAGGTGTTCTAAATACTACTCCTCAAAACACGGAATATGCTTATAGAACTGATGGTTCAGTTTTTGTAGACAGATACTATGAAACTGATGATCAAACAGTATATAACATTTATGCTATGAGTTTGCGTTTAGAGCAAAATGCTTATCTGAATGGAGAATTAAAAAATACAGTAAATACTGGAGCTTTAACTTTCTCTTTAAATCAAGTTAGAACAGCTACAGGAAATCCTACAGATGTATTTGGTGGTGTTATGCTATCTGAGCAGTTTCTATTAGTAGAAGCTACAGCCGAACAAATTTTAAATATTAGCAACCGTTTAGCAACATATGAACCATAATGAACAAATATTTAGCTTATATATTAGGGGCTATTGTTACATTCTTTACTCCTTTAATTGATATATTATGGGTGGTAGGAGCATTATCTCTGGCAGATTGGGTGACAGGGTTAATAAAGGGCCATAAAACTGAAGAAGGTATAGTTAGCCACAAAATAATAACTAAAGGATGGACTACTGTCGGATATTTTATAGCTATTTTAGTTGCTTATAGTTTGGAACTTATGCTACAAAATAGATATGGTAGTAAGGTACCTTTTGTAGATGTAGTAGTGTTTATAATAGCTGCTGCTGAAGTACAAAGTTTGAGAGAGAATTTAAAAGAAATAACAGGAATTGACATATTCAAATATGTAGGTCAATTTTTTGCAAAAAAGAAGTAATGACTTTAGAAATACAATTATCAGGAACCATATCAACAGACGGCAAAGTCATTAGTCTTAGTGATAATACTCCTGTAGATAACATAGTTAATAGTGTTAATTATTGGAATGGTGTTACTACTAGGAATAATTTAAATGTGTCTAAAAGCACAACTAATGCTACTAAACCAGATAAGATTGATATAACAGATATATTAATCACAATTCCTAATAAGACTGTAGTAACTCTATCTTACAGTTCAGGATCTAATTGGATACCTGTTAATACTTCAATATTGGCTATAGATAGTACCACATTGAGTCTTACAACATCTGGCCAGAACGTGTTATCTGATGGTATATATGAATTTAATTACTATATATGGAGTACTCTTAGTACTTTAGGCAACTATTCTATATCTACTGGAAGTACAATAGTAACTTGTTCTAGTAGCCAATTAGCTGCTAAATACACAGCTGGAACTTTTATAAGAATAGATGGTGTTCCATATCAGGTATTACAAGGGCTTAGTTCAACTACCTTTCAATTGATTAAGCCTTATACTGGATTAAGCAATATAGTTGCTCAGACCCCTTATATTGGCTCTACAATCCAGTATATGTTCTTAAATACATATAATGCTGAGTGTTGCGAACAAAAGCTAATAGCTACTGCTGATACATGTTGCTCTGATTGTGAAAACGATTCTATAATGTTGAGCATGAGATTATATACCCTGATAAGAGGAGCAAGAGCACAATATGCTTCAGGAATGTACATAGATGCTCAAAAGACTATAGATCTGGTTAATAGATTGTGTAATAATTCAGATTGTGGTTGCGGATGTGGATAATTTTTCGTATATTTGTATAAAACAAAATAATATGCAGATTAAAGACATTTTAAGATTAAAAGCATCAATTGATTCGTTATCCAATGATAAAACACCAATTTGGTATGAATTAGCTAAAAACAAGATTAAAATCGAAAGAATTCTTCCCCCTATTGCTGAAGACTTTGATAGACAAAGACAAGAAGTAATAGAAAAGCTGGTGGAAAGAGATGAAGCTAATAATCCAAAAGTCAGTGAAAATACCTATCAATTTGGAGAAAATGAACCAGAGGCTATTAGACTATTGACTGAAATCCAAGAAGAATTCATGGCTTTTGAGGTAGATTTTATACCTTTTAAAGTTAAAGATAGTAATAGGCTAGATCTAATTAATGAGTCGATAGAAGCTTCCAAAATGCAGCCAATAATCGAATTTATGTTTAATGACGACTAACGAAATTAATACATTAGTTAATAATTCCTATGTTTGCATGGCAAAAAGAACAAAGGAACTGGTTAACAAAATGACTTTAGGAACAGACTGTAAGGACATTGATTTTCAATGTCTTTACTTGTTTATTCTGGATTTATATATCATATCTAAATGGAACCAGTATCCAGATGGTACAACAGATTCATCTATAACTAATTGCATAACTCAAGATCAGTTTAATAGGATATTAGAAGATCTAAAAAAGAAAGTAGTTGGTTGTGGGTTAAGTACTAATACTGGTATAACACTAGATAATAATTACAATGTTCTGGATTTCCTTCAGGACAATTTCAACTATATAGGAGCTAATTAATGGCAATAACAGTAGTACCAATACCAGGATTACCAGCTTTTTCTGGAACTCCTGCAGACGCGGATCTATTAGCACTATCTAACAATGGTGTTACCAAAAAGATAGATCTCAGCACCCTATTTACAAGGATAGGGGCTCTTAATTCTATTGTTAATCCCTTGGTTGACACTAGTATAGTTAATGCTATTAATAGTTTATATAATCTGGACGCATCTGCCACACAGAGAGGGCTGGTTAACACAGATTATCAGACATTTCAGGGAATAAAATCATTTTTTGGTGATATTTATCTAGGAGAATCTGGAAGTGGTAACGCTCTAAAGATATTTGGAGCAGACCCTTCATTTGGAACTAGTCTTATAGGTCCGTCTACGCAATTAGCAGACCTCACATTGTTGCTACCAGGAGCTGACGGAACATCAGGACAAGCGTTAATAACCGATGGTGCTGGGCAACTAAGCTTCTCGTCTTTTATGACAGCATCTCTACAAGACGGATATATATTTGTAGGTAACGCTTCAAATGTTGCAACAGCTGTACAATTATCAGGCGATGTTACTATCACCAACGATGGTGTTGCTACAATAGCTAATGATGCTATTACAACAGCTAAAATACTAGATAATAATGTAACTGATGTAAAAATAGTAAGCCTTGGTTGGGGAAAGATTACTGGCAAGCCAACTACTCTTGCTGGGTATGGAATAACTGATGCTATAAAGCAAGGAGGCAACAGCTTCGGAGCTTCTATGGTTGTAGGAACAAATGATACACAACCAATTACTTTGGCTATAAATGGGGCATCAGCTATAACAATAGATATTGGTAGAAATGTTAAAATAGACCAGTTAGCAGGGGCTACGCAGGCTGTAGTGGTTACAAGTTCAGGAGGAGTTCTTTCCAAACTAGCAATATTACCTGTAGGATATGGAGGGTCAGGAAATGACACTTACACTACAAACAGAGCGTTGTTTTTCGATGGAACAAAGTTCAATACCAATAGTAATATTTATATAGATACTGTTAATACCAGAGTAGGTCTGTTTGCTGCGCCAGCAACTCAATTCGATATATCAAATAAGTGGCAATTTGATGGTAGTAGTGTTTTTCAAGCCAACACCTTGGCAGGAGATCTTTACTATACTATCCAGAACAATACCAATACAGGAAGTACCAGTCAATATATATTTAATAGTACTGGAAATGGGTTTGGCATAACTACATTTGGTACATCTTATTCTCAATTAGGGAATTTAGATATTGCTAATAGTACGGAAATAAGTACTGGATCTGTTGGTAATAGTACCAATATGTGGATAGGAACTATACCGTTTTCTATATGGTCAGGTTCATCTGGAGCAGAAACTATTAGATTTACCTTTCTTAATGATAAATTTGGAGCAGCTATAACAGGATCTAATATCAAATCAACTATACATAACAATGGTAGCTATAGTACTAGCAAAATAAGATCTTTTATAAGCCCTACAGCAACAGCGACAGCAGATGACTATATACTTTACAGTGTGTCAGCAGTGGCAACATCAACAGTACTTAATTTGCCTGCTATATCTACTGTAGGAGTAGGTAAAAGATTAGTTATAAAGAATACTACTGAAGCAGGAGCCACATTGGATATAACTCCAAATGGCACCGATAGAATCGAAAGAGATGGCGTACCAGGGGCTGTGTTAACACTCTCGGTAGCTAATGAATTAGTAGAGTTAGTAGCAGTGAACGATGGTATAGTATTTTGGATGATAAAATAATGGCGTATAATAAAGGCACAATAAAGCTAGTAGGACTTGTAAATGATGCAACTACTACAATCCCTGCTGGATATCAAATACAAGATACTATTGTTGAGAATACTACAGCCAACGCAATGACTGGAGGATTGAAAATAGGAACGACTAATGGTGGGACAGATGTGTTATTAGCCTTAGCAGTGGGTGGTAATTCTTTACAATCGGTTGAGTTGTTAAAAACAGTGTTTAGTTCTTCGGCACCTCAAACATTGTATATACAAGACGTTCTTGGTTGGAACTCTGCAAATTTAAATATTACATTCGTTATAAAGAAATTTACCAAATAATGATAGGATCAGAAAATCTAATATCTCTTATAAAGGAGTTTGAAGGCTTTAGTCCTAAACCATATCTTTGCCCCTCTAAAATACCAACAATAGGGTTTGGTAATACGTTCTATGAGAATGGTGCCAAAGTTACTATGAATGATACTCCTATTACAGAACACAGAGCTGTAGAATTACTAAAGAATACTCTAAAGGGATTTGAAACGGGAGTAACCTCTATAGTTAAGAGGACAATAACTCAGAATCAATTTGATGCATTGGTAGATTTTGCCTATAATTGCGGATTGAACAATCTAAAAATCAGCACTTTACTTAGGAAAGTAAATATTAATCCAAACGATCCTTCTATAAAAGATGAATTTGCAAAATGGAATAAGAGCAATGGCAAAGTATTACAGGGATTGGTAAGAAGGAGAGAAAAAGAAGCTGAACTATATTTTAAGAAATAATATGAAAAGAACATTAATAGAAATAACTGCTGTATTAGTATTTATATCTGGAATAGCTTATCTATGGGATAGAGCAAAGCATGAGAAAAATCTAAGACAAAATATTGAAACTAGTTACAAGATAAAAGAAGAGTCTGTTATAGCTTATTATAAAGCTAAGAACGATAGTGTATTTACAGCACAGTCAAAGACAATAGAATCTAATATGAATACCTTTAAAACCCTTTTTAATGACATTAGAGAAGACTTTGAATCAAAGACAGGCACTAGTTCCAAAAACTTGCAAAATGCGTTTAAAACGCAAATAAACACCAAAGAGACTTTCTACGTACCTATAAAGGATTCAACAGATACTATCAAGACATTCTTTTATGAGGATCAATTTAACAAGATTGAAGGTATCGTGAAGCCAGACAGTGTGAAGCTTGATATTGAACATAGCCTATATCTAACAAAGTATACATATAGGAAAAGGAATAAAGCTCCTTGGTACAAACCTTGGAAATGGGGTAAATCAACTTATACAGATGTGAGATCAAATAATCCTAATGATGAAATAGTTCATATTCAGGATATTATGATATCGAAATAAAGAAATTATGAAAATAATTTTGGAAATGTCAAAAATAGTATTACCTTTGCACTCATAAATTACTATAAAATATGACAAATAAAAAATTTAAAAGGCTCTTTTTCGATATCGAAACGTCTCCTAACATAGTATTCTCTTGGAATGTTGGTAGGAAGATCAGTATTGATTACGATAACATTGTGCAAGAAAGAGCTATCATTTGTATCTGTTGGAAATGGGAAGGAGAAAAACAAGTGTATTCTTTAGAATGGAAGAATGGTGATGATAAGGAAATGCTTAAGAAATTCTCCAGAGTATTGGAAGAGGCTGATGAAATCACAGGTCACAACGGGGATCAATTTGATTTGAAATGGTTAAGAACCAGATGTTTATATCATGGTATTCCAATGTTTCCGGATTATCAAACAATAGATACATTGAAGCTGAGCAGAAAAGGATTCAGATTTAATTCAAACAGACTGGACTATATTTCTAAATTCCTCGGTATTGGTAGAAAGAATGAGACTGGATTTGGATTATGGAAAGCCATTGTGTCTAACAACGACAAATCTGCTATGAAAAAGATGGTGGATTATTGTAAAAAAGATGTTGTTCTACTTGAGAAAGTATACGAGAAACTCAATCCTTATGTTGCACATCAAGTTCACAGGGCAGTAATGATTGGTAAATCAATATGTGATTGTCCGGAATGTACCAGCAAGAGAACAATATCAAATGGTACAAGAATAACAGCTTCAGGATCAATTAAAAGAAGGTTACACTGCATGACATGCGGTAAATACTTCTCAATATCTGACGCTGCATATCAGAAGAATAGGTAGTAGTTTATAGGCTTAGGGGTGTGCCTAAAACAACCCACACAGCGGTGTAGTTCAAGGGTAGAATAGCGGTCTCCAAAACCGTTGATGGGAGTTCGAATCTCTCCACTCCTGCTAAACATAAGATATAATGAGCACAGCTAGAGAGATAATAAGTGCAACAAGAAAGATTATAAAAGAGCGTACTGATGATTCTAAATTGTCAGACGCTTTTCTGTTATATCTATTTAACAGAGGAAGAGCTGTTATACTCAGACGAGATTATGAGAATGGTCATACAGTCAATCCACAAATTGAACAAGATCTAGGACTTCTTGAGCTAGAACTCGTGGACAAGTCAGAGTGCTCTGATATACAAACTGACTGTTATATTCTAAGAACAGTTAAAGATGTACCCAAATTCGTAGAGGTATATAAAAAGAATCTAATTACTTTTGTAGGATCTGTTGATAAAATTACAGATTTTCAACCTATATCTGTTCCAAGAATACGCTGGTCTAAGTATGGAAAATACACAAAAAACCAGAAGTATTATATGACCAGAGGAAACAAGATCTATATTATTAATGATGTTGCATTAACTCATATAAATGTTAGAGGTATACTGGACGATCCTACAGATGGTAGAAACTATAAGACTTGTACAGGAGAAGCTTGTTTCTCTTATGATCAGGAATATCCTTCTGTTAATTGGTTAGAATCAGCAGCTTTCGATCTGCTTAGAAAAGGAGAATTAGATGTATATTTCAATCAATTCTCTGATAAAGATAACAATAACGATAATACTAAACAACCAGATGTCGAAGCGAGGTAAGCAGAAAAACAAAGTAGACTTTAGAATAAAAGATGTTTATAAGTTCTATAAAAGCATTAATCCTAAAGGAAGCGATTTCTACGTGGATTATAAGCGATTTAGCGAGATAACCCATGCTGGTATGCAGAAGATATCAGATCTGCTTTTGAATGAATCTGAGATCATTAAATTGCCTTATGGTCTAGGTGAGCTGTCGATAATAAAAAGAAAGAATAGTATGAGAAAGATGTATATTGATTTCAAGACAACCAGAGAGGTTGGTGAAACGGTATACTTCTTTAATGATCATACAAGGGGATATATTTTCAGGTTTAGATGGAGGAAGAATATAGTATTCGTAAAGAATAGGAAGCACTATTCGTTTATACCATCAAGAGGTAATAAAAGGCAACTGGCAGCCTTAATAAAGTCAGGCAAAGTTGATTATTGGCAAGTATAATGATATATTCATTCACAAGTGTTAAAGAAGTAATAGCTAAGGTTTACAGAGATCTTAACTTTCAGGATGCTGAGAGGTGGGTAGATCTTGTAGAATGGTGTGGTGAAGCGCTAGAGGCTATCCAAGCCCCACAACAATTAGAGGATAGATACTGTAAGCTTACTATAAAAGATTATAAGGTGAAACTCCCTTGTAACTTCCATAAGCTTAATTATATATACTTTAATGGATTTCCATTATTACCAAGTACTAGTGTGTTTGGTAACACGCTTATCAACCATACCCCTAAAGTAGTAGATACTATAACACTTGATAAATTGAATGGAAATCCTATTCTATTAGACATTAGAAACACACAATGTCCTACAGAGTGGACATATACAATAGACCCTTGCTACATAAAGACTAATTTTAAAGATGGTGATATATACATAGCCTATTCTGCTCTTAGAGTTGACGAAGATGGGTTTCCAGAAATACCTGATGATATATCATATAAACAAGCATGTTTCTGGTATTGTGCTAAGCAGCTCTTGTTACCAGATTGGTTCGAGAATAAGAGTACAAGATACGAAGCTGCTGAAGCTAAATGGCAATGGTATTGTGGGCAAGCAGGAGCTAAAGCAATGGCTCCAGATCTACCAACACTTGAGAATATAAAGAATATGTGGGTGAGACTATTACCTGAAATAAATAGGGGTTCTACATTCTTTACAACACTTTCTAGACAGGAAAGGCTTGACATTTAATGCTGGTAAAAGGACTAAATACTGATACAGATCCATTAAATCAACCTAAGTTTACTTCTCCTTATATAAGGAACGGTAATCTTACAGAAGAGTTTGGTTCTATAACAAATGAAAGAAGCACAGATTTTTTGCAGAATCTGCCAGAAGGTTATTTACCTATAGGTAGTATAACTCTTGACACACAAGAGAAAGTATTATTTCTTGTTAATCCTGATACAAACCAATGTATTATAGGTAAATACAATAATTCTGCCAATTTCTATTCTATAGTACAACCAACAACAGCTCTTAATTTTAAGATAACTAATCAGATACAAGCTACTTTTAAACTCAATTACAAAGGAGAAAGAGTAGTTTATTTCACTGATAATTTAAACCCTCCAAGATGGATAAATGCTGATGTGCAGAATCAGGTTATAGATAACACCAATGTAACTAAGCAGAATATATTTTTCTCCTACAAATATCCAAGATTCAATCTTCAAGGTGTTAATAATACTGGTGGTAATTTGCTAACAGGTACCTATCAATCATTTATAGCCTATGTGGACGAGAATGGAAATCAAACTAATTGGATAGGGTTTTCTAATTGGGTATCTGTTACAGATAAGCTTACTACTCAATTCTATAATGGTGCTGAGTCAGGTTCTCCTAGCAGTAAATCTATAACCTTTTCATTTACTAATCTTGATACTTTGTACCCAAGATTCAGAATAGGTATTATATATGCTAAAGATCAGGTTTTACAAGCGCCAAGAATAGTAGCAGAATTACCAACTGTTGATACATTTATTGATTACACTTACACAGGAAAAGAAAGTTATACTGAAATATCTCTAGAAGAAGTTCTGGAATATGGTGTTATATATGAAACAGCAAAGACACTGAATCAGCTTGAAGGTGTATTATATCAAGCTAATCTGTCTACCAAACCAGATATTGAAGTACAGAAGTATGTCAATAGAATGACTCTTGATTATGTTACCGATGTTAAAAACATTGGCTATTCAACTTTAGATGATAGCTATAAAGACGATATAGTTATCTTCAAAGAGAGGGGTTACCAACATGATGAAGTTTACGCATTCTATATCTCTTTTATATTGACTAATGGTAGAGAAACCAAAGCATATCACATTCCTGGAAGAACTGTCAGGGATGCTTATAAAGGTACTATACCATCTTCTATACCTGAAGACACATTACTGTCTAATCTAGATCCTGGGCAAGAGAATGCTGTTAAAGCTGCATTAAATATAGATACTGTAAGCTTTGATGATATTAAGCAGGTTAATGGTAATGCTAGAATATTTCAATTGTTTGACACAAGCAATAATCCATTAGCTACTAGTAATATGGGGTATTGGGAGAATCAAAACGAGTTATACTCTGACAATTCTAATTGGGATATTTGGGGAGCTGACATAAATGGTAATCCTGTTAATTTGACAGCACAAGATCCTGTTACATACCCTACCCTGAGAAATAAGAAAGTAAGACACCATAAATTTCCTATGCCTGTTACCTCAACTACAACAGGAGGAAATTTCTTAAACGGTAGTGATACAGTTAATACTACTATCCTTGGTATTCAGATAGGAGGGCTCCAATTACCTCCTATAGTAAAGAATAATATACAAGCTTACAAAATATATTATGCCAAAAGAGATTTAAGTAATGCGACAGTATTATCTAATCCTTTAACTATTCCTCAAGCTGTTATGACCACAGGTAATCTTATTACCTATCTAAATAATAGTGGAACCTATAATATAAGAAAATCAGTATCTGTACCCTCTAGTGATCCAAAAGAGGATGGTCCTACATTCTTATCACAAATAGGACAAAGAGCTTGGAGATGCTATTCGCCTGAATTTCAAGGATTAAATATAGATATAAAAACAATAACACACTTCAAAGCTCACACAGCTTTGGGTGGACCTATAAGCCCATCATTTAATTGGTATCCTGATAGTGGAGATTTTAAGTTTGGATTTATAGCAGATTATGCTAATCCAGCATTGAATAACTACAACCCTTCTTCTGCTAACTCAAATACCATGAGAAGGGTTAGATCTATATTCTATACACAGAATACTGTTAATAAACCATTTGAAACTAATTTTGTTTATTATAATACTACTAAGAACATTTACAATTATCAAGTAGATAATTCAGTATTCGTAGAATTCTATACAGATATGGCTGCTGTAATAAACGGTCCTACCTATGATGTATCTAATCCTCCATCTACCTATGGGCTAGTATGGCCTACACAAACACCATTGATGTTAGCTTGTTCTTACACGATAAATATATATAATTCATTTGACGCACAAGAATTAGCATTTACTGGACTTATGGAGGATATAAACGCAGTAAATGGAATACTATTATTTGGTGGAGATGTATTTGTAGGTAATTGTTGCTTACGATCAACATCTAACATTGCTCCTATAGAACCAGTAGATCAAACGCTTATAACAAGTTTATCTCATAGAACAGCTCATTTCTTTGTATCTCAATCTACAGTGAATATTAACTTTAGATATTTAGGAGTACAACCATATGAAATATATTATCCTGCATATCCTTTGAATACTATCGATGGATTAACAGATCCTGATCTCGGAACAGGAGTGTTAAATATTAGCCCGTTCTTTAGTAATGTGATATTATATAATCAGGACTATTCTAGAGTTAATGATACTTATCAGCCAGTTATTCAAAGTAAAGAATTAGCTAATGCTGCTTATAGGTTTCCAACAAGAATAATCAGATCTGATAAAGATAATTTGGAAGGAGTTCAAGATAACTTTAGGCAGTATTTACCTCTTAATTATGTAGACTTACAAAAGAATAGAGGCCAAATAGAAAATCTTCAAAGAAGTAATGATAATCTTTACATTCAGCTTACTAATTCCATAACCAGAACTGTTGCAAGAGAAGTACTTAAAACAGAGGATACTAACGCTTTCTTAGGTTCTGGAGATATATTTGCTATACCTGTTAAAGACATTGTTTATTCTGATATAGGGTATGGAGGAACAAGAAGCCAATGGGCCAGCTTAGGAACTCCTTTTGGTTTAATCTATCCAGATTCTAGTAAAGGTAAAGTATATCTCGTTAATGAAGGAATTGATGAAATATCTTCTAATGGTAGAATTAAATGGTTCCTAAATAACGGAAAACTTAAACTAGTAGATCAGATGAGAGATGAAGACTATTTCTATCCTCTTTATGATAATCCTGCTAATCCTAATGCTGTTGGTCATACTGCAGCTTGGGATGAAAAGTATAGAAGATATATTCTTACTAAGAAGGACTACGAAATGAGGCAAACCTATTTAAATAACTTCAGGGGCAAGTTTATTGATGGTAATATATATAACGTTGGTGATGTCGTTTTTAGTGAAGCACAAGGGAGCTTTTATAGGTATAATGGAGCAGCATTTGATATTATGTTATTAACTAATTCTACTTATTTTATAGATAGATCTGTTACTACCAGTTACTATCCTGAATTAAAATGTTGGGGAAGTATATATGATTATAAGCCAGGTATTTATAGTTTTGATAATATGAATTTTTATTCGTATACAGCCACTCAAATATTCAGGCATAATTCCCTTACTAATGTTGGTAGATTTTACTTTACTAAATATCCTTTTGAAGTGGATATAGTTTACAACAATAACCCAGATATATCTAAACAATTTAGTTCAATATCGTATGCTAGTAAGTTTAAGGATTTTACTAATAATGAAATAATAACCAGAACATTCGATAAGTTTTATTTGTATAATTCATATCAAGTATCTGGAAGTACAAACATAATAAACTTGTCGACAGCAAGACTCGTTAATAACAAGTGGAACATAAATCAATTCAGGAACATTAGAAATGATTACAATATTCCAATCTTGGATGTTGACTATAATATAACAGCTTCTATAGACTTAAATAAGCCATTCTTTGAAAAGGAAAGGTTTAGTGATAAATATACAACAGCCAGATTAACTTATGATAATCAAACTGAAGGTATATTAAGTTTACTGTTAGCAGAAACATTTGATAATGAAAAAGAAAGATAAGATGCAATATCCAGATGGAGGAAAGACTCCAATATATACATCAAATAAGAGTGATCCTAGAATAAAGGCATATAATGATAGCTTAGCTCTATATAATTCAAGTAAAAACAATGTGGCAGATTTAAAGATGTTGATGTCTAGAGGGCTACCTTCTGATATAATAGATGATGTTTGGTTGAATCAAACCAAGGCTTTCTATCAATCCCAGGAAGGTATAAAGGGGCAGAAAGCCTACGATGCCCTAACAAAGCTAAATAAGAAGTCTCCGTTACCTGAAACAACATATAAAGCTACACCTAATTCAGTAGCTAGAATATATAAGAAACCTGTACAACCAGTCTTATACAAACCTGAAGTTACAAAAGAATCCCCTATTGTATCTAAGCCTAATCTTATTCCTCCAATAGTTTCAGTGGATACTATACCTCAGAATGGTGAATCTCCTTATATATTCAACGAGAAAGATTTTGGAAAATATTATGGAACACATAATACAAAAATAAACGACTATTATTATATGAACCATAAAACAGGAAAAATGTATAGCCCTGAAGAGTACAAATCCTTAAAAAGTAACAAATTTTCTAAAGGAGGAAAAATACCTAAATATGGTATTGGTGCTACAATAGGAGGAATAGCTGGTACTATAGGTCTAGGTTCAGTAAATCCCCTACTTGGTGGAGTAGGAGCATATGCTGGTAGTTATCTAGGGGGTTTATTTGATTCTCCTGAAGAGGTAGAAATGAAAACTCCAGAATTGAGAGTTGATACCATAAGACCTAATCCTAAACAGATGTATGGAAATAGTAGGCTGCTTTATAAAGATGGAGGATTTATGCAAGATAATAGTTATACAAGAAATTACTGGGATGGTAGAGCACTGATGGGTCACCAACCAGCAGAAGTTGAAAAGGAAGAGGTGGCTATTACTCCTGATGGTCAGACTTTAATGTTTGATGGTCCTAGTCATGCTGATGGAGGAATAAAAACAACATTACCTGAAGGTACGAAGATAACCTCTGATAGATTAATTAATCCTTTAACGAATAAAACATTTGCTAAAGATCAGGCTAAAATAGAAAGGAATAGAATGAAACAAGACAAGAGACTGACTATAAGACCGAACGATTTGTATCTGAAGAATTCAGTGGATAGAAATGATGTAAAGTCTGAACAGATATTCCAGTTACAAGAGATGACAAAGATGTATCAAGAACCTGAAGCCCAAGAATACAGAGACGGAGGAACTATTCACATCAAGCCGGAGAATAGAGGTAAGTTTAATGCCTTAAAGAAACGTACTGGGAAGACTACAGAAGAACTTACTCATAGTAAGAATCCATTGACTAGGAAACGTGCTATCTTCGCTTTAAATGCTTCGCGCTGGAATAAAAAAGAATATGGTGGGTTTATAGAAGGATCGGAGCATGATTTAGATGAAAATCAAATACAAAACCTTATAAATATGGGATATGAAATTGAAAGAGTCTAAAAGAAGATATAGAACTAAATTTAAGCAAAAAGATGATTGTGGTAATTTAATATGTTATTGTTGTAAGAAATATTTATCAGAAGATCTTTTTGATAATAATAACGCAAGATGGTTTAGAGATAACAAAGACTATCGTTGTAAATTATGTAAACAAGCAGCATATAATAAGAAGAAACTAACTAATAGAGGAAAAAAGGATTTGAACAGAATTCTACTTGAAAGATGGCATGGAATAAAGGATAGAGCTAGAGCCAGCGGGTATGTTATAGATTTTGGGTGGGAAGTTCTGAAAGAGATATGGGAAAATCAAAATGGTATTTGTGCCTTAAGTGGTATAGAAATGACTTATGAAATGTTTAATGGAAGAGTACATACAAATGTAAGTGTTGACAAAATAGATTGTTATAAACAATACTCTAAAAATAATATTCAACTTGTGTGTATGGCAGCTAATCAAATGAAGTCTGATATGCCGTTTGATAAGTTAATTTGGTTTTGTAAAAATATAATTAAATATAATGAGGACAAGAATAAGAATAAAAAAAGCGCCTAAATACCTTAGAGGAGGTTACATGTACCCCGAAGGAGGATTAACTCTACCTGAACTACAACCTGTTCCTCAAGACGCATTTCTTGAATATCCTAGCAGACCATTCTCAAGTAGACTTGGTGATTTCTGGGATAGTAATCCTCTTTCAAGAGCTGGAGATTGGGTAGATAATAATGCTTCCAATATAGGATTAGGTATGGGCCTGTTGGGCTCTGGTTTGCAATTTGCTGACAGTTTCAATACTGACAGAATAAATAGAATACAGAATCCATATAGGGATGAAGCTTTAAACCAGTATAGAACTTCTATAGCTAATCAAAGAGGGCTTAGATATGACGTATCAGATCAAATAGGAGACATTAAGTCTTCAGGGAGATCTGTTGATAGATGGGCTCAAGGCAATCTTTCAGGCCCAAGTAGAGCTGCTACTAAACTAGCTAATAGAGGTGTAACTCTTAGAGGGCTTAATTCTACTTATGGCGATAGAAATAGAGGAGATGTTGGAATACAATCTACTGCTAATCAAATGGGTATAGGGTTGGCTGATGCTTATGGAAGATTTGGAAATGAACAGGCTGGATATGATAATATGTATCAGGATATGAATCTTAGAAATAGAGCTAATGTGAGGAGAAATAGATATGGAGCTATATCTAACCTAAGCGATATATTCCAAGGATATGGTAGAGATCAGCAGTTATTAGATCTATTGCCTAAACTCTATCCTCATAGCAATATATAATTTTGATAATTCACTAAAAATCATTATATTTGTAACTTATGAATTTGTATGACAATTATACTCCCTCCAATTATATACCTATTCCTTTTCAGTATTATGATGCTGCAGCAAGATCACAGGAACAAGAATACCAGAGGAATAGATCTTCTTTAGAGGCTATAGAAGATAGATTGGCTGCTTTACCTACTAGAACTGTTGACGTTGCTGGAAAGAATGCTATAATCAATAAATTCTTTAATGAAAGCAATGCTCTTATGACAAAGTATCCTAAATATACTCCGGGGATGGAGAATGAAATAAGGAGACTTGCTAGGAGAACTGCTGCTAGTCCTGAAATAAAGGGATTAACTGATCTATATGGTCTGGAACAGGAGCATAGGAAGATGAGAGACCAGCTAGCTGCTCAAGGTAAGGTATGGGAATATAATAGAGATGTGTTTGATAAGCCTTTTCTTGATGCTAGCGGGAAGATCTCTTGGCAGAACTATCAAGATACTAGACCTGGATTTGAATTGACTCAGGACTATATAGGAGAGGCCGATAAGGCAATTCATCCTCATATTCAAGCCAAGATGAGGGATCTTGGTTGGAAGGTTGTTAATATCCCTGTTAGAAAGCTTGATGGTACAATGGGCTATATTCCTAAAATACAGACAGGTAAGGGGCAATTTCTAGATCCTAATTCAAAAGAAGTTGATAAAATACTAGATGAAATACTTCCGAGTTTTATGAGCGAATCTGCTGGAGATCAATATTTCAGGAGATCTGGTATGGATTTCATGAATAATCCTAGAGCCAATTACGCTGGATTTGCTAATTCAATTAACCCCAATACTCAACAACCGTATACTCCAGAAGAAGTTGCATCTGCATATGGTAGAGATAAAGCGAAAGAACTACTGAGGAGCAGAATACCATTTATTTCAAATACTATGGCAGGTTATGAAGATGTCCCGGCTAGCTGGTTAAAGTTATTAAATGGTAAATCACAGTTATCGGTATTGTCTCAGACTATGACAGAATCTTATAATCCAACAGCTGCTGGGCAAGAATACAGTCCTGGTCCAGCTATTGAAATGCCTAGTAGACCTGTTACAACAACTTCTTATAAAGATTTGGGTAAAAGGGAAAGAGGAGATCTATATGAGAGGTCTCGGGGGGAATATCAAAAATATTTAGATTCTCCTTGGCAACAGCTACCTGGAATGGCTGGTGGGTTTGGATCAAAAAATCCACAAAAGAAAACAGGAAGGCCAATGAGCTATAACGAATGGATTGAAGATAAAGGAGCTAACCCCGATAATCCATATGGAGATATACTTTATGACTATTTGCAAGATAATAGAGATGTTGCTCAGAAGATATTAGTAGGCACTAAAGTAGCTGCAGCAAATCCTGCATTGGCTAATTATGCTTCCAAGCAGGGAGTAAATGCATTAAATAATTCAAATGCTGTGGTTTTTGGTGAGAAGTTCAACATGCTACCTATAGGACAAGCACTTAATGGTGGAGATGTTACGAACTATAAGAAAGAGTTTACTGGTCAAACAGCTTTAGTTCCTACTGTACACGGAGGAGAAGAACCTATGCTGCTTTATAATGTATACGTTAATGAAGATGAATTCAAGAAGGCCGGATTTGAAAAAGATAATGTTGGTGGTGCTGATCGTAGAGAAAGAGTGAATGAAGATGGAAAAAAAGAAACGCTTTATCCAATAAAGGTTGGTGTCTCTCCTTCGCAGGTTATGAGTTGGCAGGGGGCTAGAGCTAACGATTTCGAAATGATGGGTCCAGATAAAGAGATTAGTCCAGAGGAAGACTATGCTGCTTCTTGGAATTTCAATGAGAATTGGAGGAAGTTTAAGAAATATGGTTATGATATAAGACAAAATAAGGATGGTACATACAATGTTTCAGACAAACATAATAAAAACAGTGATATTATAATTATTCCTGAAGCAGATATGGCTACCCCCAATACATTTGAGAAAGTTTATAATCACCACAACAAAAGATAATATGGCAGAATACATACCTTTATCGGAATTATATAAAAACAACAAACAGGCTTCTGAGTCCCTAAAGGCTCAGAATTCTGATTATAAGACCTTGTCAGATTTAGGAATTCCTGGTACTAAAAACTTATCTGATATTAATACTGGATTAGCGGGATCTGGAAGAGTGTCCCCAGAATTTAATGTTTATCCGTCACATGGTGAATATGGATTTCTTCCTTATGAGGGTATTGATAATGAGGCTATTCGTGCCGACTCTCAAAACCCTTTTGCCAATCTAGGTAAGGGATTGTATAATTCTGTGCTTGAATTAACTTTAGGAACACTTAGAGATTCTGCAAGACTTCTTGATGTTGAAGGTCATTACAATTCTGTTATAGGAGCTGAGAGTGAATTCAATAACTGGTTCTCTGATATCATGATGCAGGCACAAGATGCTGCTGAAGCTAATGTATATATGTCAGATGATGATAGAGGATTCAATCCTTTATCGAGTTCTTGGTGGGCTAATAATCTACCTAATTTGGCTACAACAGTATCTATGATGATACCTACAGCAGCCGGTACAAAACTACTAGGATCAGCAGGTAAAGCTTTAGGGGCCGGTAGATTATTGAATACTGTAGGTAAAGTAAATTCAGCTAAAGGATTAACAGCAGCTGTACTATCCAGACTTACTGAAAATACAGCAGAATCATATGAAGCTGCTAAAACCTCGTATCAGGAATCTTATAATTCTCTTATAGAAAGAGGATATGATCCTGAATCTGCTGATGCTACAGCTAAAGAAATAGCTGGAGAAACCGGTAGAAATACTTGGTATGCTAACTCTTTATTATTAGGTGTCGATGCTTTTCAGTATGCTAGTATGTTTAAGAGTTTTAATCTAGCCAGAAGAGCTGGCAGCACTCTGAAATCAGAACTATTAAAACAAATACCTACAGAAGCAGGTGAAGAGGTATATCAATATCTAGCTCAAAAAGAATCTGCTTATAATGCTGAAAGAGATAAAGGATTGATTGAATCTAAATCTCCTGGTAGTAGAATATCTAGCTATCTTTCTGATCCAGACCTTTATACATCTGCTTTACTTGGAGGATTAGGTGGAGGAGTGTTCACTGTTGCTAGTCAAGGAATTGATGAATTTGTAGATCCTATTAGGACGAAGCTTGATAAAGTTCTTGGAAACAATATGGCTCAAGCACAAGCAGCTGAAGTAGGAGATAAGAAAACTTTCTACGATATAGCTGATAATACTTTCATGTCGGAAGCTATCACCAAAGCTAGAGAAGGGAAACTAGATCAGTTTGAAAATGAGATAAGAAATCAATCTCAAGACACAGATACTTCGGCTCTTAATATTAATCCTGATGATTTTAGATCTAAGATATCTTCGAGATTGGATGATGTCAAATTTGTTGAAGATGCTTTTAATAGAATCTATAACGATAACACTAAATCTGAAGAAGTAAAACAAACAGAACTTCAGAACCTTGTTCAACAGAGATTGAAAGAGAAAAGGCTTAAATCTCTGAATGACGATATCAATACTTCCTTTAATAATGCTTCTGTGGCTTTAAATCTCAGCCCTCTTCTTAATAATATTAAGAAAACAGAACTCCAGCTTAATGCTCTTAATTCTGTTAAAGGATTTGAGAATATGAAAGAGGCTTACAAAGAGACTCTTAGTAATTTATATAACGCAGCTAAAGCAGAAGGTTTTGCAACAAAAGCTCAAGTTCAATCTGCTATACAATCCTCGTTTGATAATGATCTTCAACAATCTTTTATTGATAGGATTAAGCTTGAAACAGAATTAGGAACTATTAAAGATATACTTAAGAAAGTTGAAACTAAGAAGGGACAAGAAGAAATTACAACAGCCTTAAAAGATGATATGAAATCTCAAATGCGCAGCATGGTTGCTGATAATCTTAGAGATAATTTTGTATCGAAAGCTACAGTTGAAGATCTTCAAAGACTTCTTGAAACTCCTATTCAGGGGAATATAGCTAAAGCTATAGATGTTCCTGAAAATACTCTTTATAAAGATATTCCAGAATTAGCTAAGATAGTTAATGATGAGATGGATAGAAGAAGGAACGAATTAACTAAAGTTGAAACTGTAAAGCAATTTGAGAAAAGATACTTTAAATCGGTAACTCCTGATAGAAATTTCTATAAATCATTAGGGGAGAGATATAAAGATCTTAAAGCTTTTGAAATGGACAAAGCTCATTTTGAACCTATATTTACAGACTTAGGATATACTCTTAGATCTGAAACTCCAGAAGAGCTTAAAGACTCTTTATCTGATGCCAGAGAGCAAGAAATATTTCCAGAGATTAGAAAGACTATTGATGATTATTTCAATACTGAGAATACAGTTAAATCATCCATAGTAGAACCTAACGATATAGATTCAATACCTACTACAACAGATCTATCAGAAGCTTTAAGTACTCAACTGTCTAATGAAAATACTTCTAATAGTCCTAATGCTGTTGCCTATAATGCATTTTCCAACCCTGTTTATTTAGAAAATAATAGCGTAAATGTTGGGGATTCTGTAAGTTTTAACATTAATAAATCTGTGGATGTAAATCCATTTATAATAAGATTTGCTAATGCTAATAATCTAGATCCTAATGAACTTCTTTCCTATTCAAATAATAATCCTTATCTAACAGCTGCTATAGAGATAATATCTGGAGATAGAATTATTGGGTTTGTTAAGGCTATCTATACTAAGGAAATCGCTGAAGCTAATGACGATATAGTTAGATTTAGAAAGGCTTTATATGAGGGAGAGTCTGTAGAGGTTCCTACCAACTTTACAACTAAAGCCCCTAATGGGCAAGATTCTATTCTTTATAGAGATCTTGTTGAAATCTATGGGAAAGAACAAGGTAAAATTCAATATGCTAAACTAAGAGAGCCTAATACTATCTTACAGGATTTTTCAGATAAATATGGACCTTTAAAGGTTGATTATGCTGATCCTGTTAAATATAATTACTCTGAAGACATGTTGGCTTGGACTACTAATGATAAATTTGGCATAACCATTTATCTTAGTGAAAAGTTTAAAGATAGAACTACTAAATTAAAAGATAAAAAAATATTACTTGCAGGTTTCGATTCCAAAGTGTCTTTCGATCTTGATGACAATCCCGATCTTAAAGCTAAGTTAAAAACAGCGTTTACTATAAGACAAAATCTTGAGAATTTTATAATCTATCTTTATACCCTTGGTTATGTACAGTCGCCTGATGGGAAAATAGTTAAGTTCAATAGAACAAATCTAGAGAGAGCTATTGATCAGTCTGTTAAAGATAAAAATATTATGAGGGATATCAATGGTGAGCCTATGATATTTATGACAGCAGGAAAAGAGGGAATAGAAAAATTCAAAAAGCCTGGAGATGAGGGGTATAGAAAGAGTGATGCTTTTACAGGAGAACAAGGAATATACTTCTCAAGAGATATAAGACAAGCCGAGAAATATGGTAGATTTACTGATAAGAATACTATAGGAGAGGGTAAAGATCTTTACTATGCATTTTTGAAATCTAAAGGACCTTACATAATGGGAGATCCATTACATGAGGCTAGGTACAAATTAGAAACTTCCATTACAATATCTAGCGATGACAGAAGAGCGTTAGAGGAAATTGGATTTGATTCCGTAGTGTGGAATAAGCAATCTGACAAAGGATATAGACCATTTTTGGAAATGGTTGTATTTGAACCAGATCAGATAGAAGTAATTGATACTTATAGAGGTAAAAAACCTATAACAGAATCTAAAATTATTCATAAAGGACCAGGATTATTTAACAATGTTGATAAGAATAAGTCTTTAAAGAAAGAAGAAAAAACAGAGAAATTATCGGATACTCTTAAAACCAAGGATTTTTCATTGGGGTATGGTCTTCAAGGTAATATTGTTATTCCTAACAACGAAGTGTTACAGAATGCAACTTCAGCCGTTAATCTTAAAGATGGGGCAGTCTATATTCCTATTATTGGTCTAGATGGTAAAGTAAGACCTGCTAAGGCTAATCTTAGAAGACTAACTAGTGCAGAGGTTGAATATATTATAGATAACCTTAACAATGTTACTCCTGAGAGTTATAAAGACATATCAGACAAAATTAATGAGGTTACCTATGTGGGAAATAAATCTGATAATACTCTCTATATAGATGGGGCAACAGAGTCTATCATAATAGGTTCTGAAACCTTTAGATTTGGCGATAATTTCAATGACGATTATGTTCGTAATGATTTATCCAATAGGCTAAGAAACGTTCTTAAATCGAAAATAAATGGATTCGATGAATACAATGACCCTGTTACTGGTAATAGCTATAGCAACTACAATGATTTTCTATCGGAGGAATTCGTAGTTACTTCTGACTTAAATAGTCAATACCCCTTCATTCAGCCAAGTTTACATTATGAATTACCAAAAGTAGTTCCTGATCTTGGGGATATTAAGAAACCTGAACCATACAAGTTTCCTGATAAGGTTGTTAGGAAACCTGGAATATTCAGAAGATCGTCTGCTACAGATGAGAAGTTTGAACCCCTGAATAGTACTAACGAATTAGCTTGGGTAGCCAAGAACCTTCCTTTTATAGAAGATAGGGTCCAATTTGTTGATGATCTTAGAACAATTAACTCTAAATTTGGTCAATCTGCTTGGGGGCTATTCTATGATAATATGATTTATATTAACAGGAATGCCCCTGAAGGTACAACCTACCACGAAGCTTTTCACGTAGTATTTAATCTTATCCTTTCTAATAAAGAAAGGGAGTCTGTAACTACTCAAGGTACTAGAAAGTACCCCAAAATTACTGCTGAGGAGGCTAGTAAACTGGGAGAATTATATCCAGATCTTTCTGAATCTGAAATAAATGATATTTATATTGAAGAAAAACTTGCCGAAGATTTCAAGAGATATATCATTAATAACCAGTCTATTAGTTCTTTAGGGGCTAAGATTCTTAACTTCTTCAAAAGATTGTATCAGCAACTTAAAGCTCTATTGAGCAATAAGATTGCATTAGACGAATTCTTTTATAGAATTGATAGTGGAATATATAGTCAATCTGAAAAGTTGTTTAAACGCAATATAAATAGGCAAAACAACGAATTATTAGTAAGGCAATCTCTTGTTCCAGGATTTACCATTAAACTGCAAAGAAAAGCAATAGAAACTATAGACGATATGTTTATAGAAGCCATTGAGGAATTAGTTGAACAATATGAGGTTAATAAAGGATTACCTGTAGGATTTATAGAATATGGAGAGTTTTTATCAAACAATAAACTCAATCTCAACATTATATATGATAGAGCTATAGAAAGCTTCCAAGCAAGGCATGCTGATTCTAAAGGCAACTTACCAGAATTGAATCAGAAACTGGTAGATATGTTTGAAGATATGGAAGTTAATGGCGAAAAGATTGAAGGTCTTAAAACCAAACATAAACGTTTCTTATCAGTATATGGATATAATATTAGAGTAAGAGATCTCGCACAAGATTGGTCAGAGTACATAGAGAATAAGATTCAGTCTGAGAACGAGGTAGATATTGATGAACCAGACATTGATAACAAAGAAAGGTGGCAATATCAATACTTCGAAATAAGTGGATATGATAAACTGTCTGCTGGTATGAAACGCCTTGTTCGTTCGCTTAGAGCTATGGAGAAGAAGCCTACTCTATATACTGATGTAGATGGCAACCAACAGCTTAATTATCATTTCAAGATAAACGAGTTTGCTGAATATGAAAGAGTGAACTTTCATGAAACTTATAACTTCCTTGTAAGAAATCTTGCTGGGTTAGATACCTATGCAGATATGATTAATGAGATGCAAGAACTAACTAGTTTCAGACCAGAAATTCATCAGCTCATTGATATATTAAATGAATCAGGAGATGACCTTAAATCTGAATTCTATACTAATTTCTCTAAATCTAATAATAAGTTCATAACTGTTCTATTTTCTACAGAAGTAGATGAATTAGGAGAAACTAAGAAATTCAGAGTCATGACTTCTAATAGGAAGAATATTAGAAATTTCATAAAAGAAGAATGGAAGAATAAGTTTATAGACAAATTTATCTACATAGATAATAATAAACAAGCTATCAGACATGAGGCGTTAGCCATACTGAATAATAAATATAAAGTTCTTAAAGCTTCTTTAGAAACATCTCTCAAGGAAGGCAAAGCTCTTACAGACGATATTATAGATAATTATATAGATGTTCTTAGAGCTATTGGTATAAATATTCCTAAATCGGTATTTGATAGATATAAACAGTCTGTGTCTGTTGGTAATCTCATTATTCCCGGAATAAATGAGTTTAAGACATTTATTTATGGTAGTACTGAAGGTACTCTTGAGAACCTCGTTAGTAGCGTTAAGAGTCTTCAAAATCCTTTCTTAACTGAAGATAAAGCTATTGATAGACTTGCTAACCTTGTTATAAACTTTAACAAGGATATTATTACAGATTCATTTAAGAATGTTGAGAATAAGAGTGTTTATAGTTATAACATGAACACCTTCATGACCAAGTTCTTAACCAAAATAAAGAATGGTTCTGGCGTTGAGATACTTAAAACCTATCTCAATGATCCCTATTATTCTGATTCAAGACTTGTTAAAAGACTTATAAACGATAAAAACTTCAGAGAGAAGGGATTTGATCTATTTGTAGTGGATGGTCTCAGGGAGCAAATAAAAGGACAATCTGGTACTAAATATAAAGACTTCAATGAGAAAGATTCTTGGGTAACCAAAATCAACTTATTTTTAAATAATGGTAGTAAAGAAACTGCAGTATATGTTCTGCCCACACCTTCAGATAATCCTGTCATTAGGGCCATATCTTCTTATAGATATAATGAAAACGATATTGTAGATACTTATGTAAATCAGGTAATAGTTCCTGAAATAAAAAGGATAGCAGATCTTTATATCAATAAAATTCCCATGGATTCTCCTTTGGCTGTTAAGAATTATATTAAGAAGGGGAATACTAAAGGTAATGGCTATAAGTTATTATCCACTGACAGCGCCGCAATACAGCAATTAGCCCCTGGTTTAGTTAGTTCTATAGTTAATAATGGAGCTATTGATCCTGCTTTGATAACACAATTAAAATCAGCAGCTACTGAATATTTAACAGGTAAAGCGCAAGAGTTTCAAAATAAGCTTCTTGATTTAGGTATTATTACCAAGGATGATAGTAATGCTATTCAATCAGAGTTTATCGATCCTGTAGCCATAGAAAGAGTTTATAATGGTAGCTTAACTAAGGCTCTGAATAGATTCTACATAAATAGTCTAATCTTTACAGGTGAAATATCTAGACTAACCATTGGAGATACAGCTTTTTACAAAGATGTTACTGATGCTTCCAAGAGATCTAACGAGATTAATGTTCCCGGAGATGATTTAAATATAGATGTTACAGGAGAAACTTACAATGTTGCTATTCTAAAAACTGAGAAGGTAGATAAACCAGCATTCAATGGTATTGATTATACAGACGCCCAAGGATATATGACACTTGATAGGTATATTAAAATAGCTAAAGCTACTGGTAAATACAATACGAAATTAGAAGAATCTCTGTTTAAACTTCAATCTGGAGAAGCGACTATTAAAGATTATGGAATTATATTAAATCCGGTTAAAGGATTCTATTATGCTCATTCTTACAATGAAGAATTAAAGAAAGTTGTTCCTACACAAATTAAATATTCCGCAGTACCTCTTATTCCTGCTCTTACTAAAGATAATCCTAAATTGGATAAGCTAAGAAGAACTATGGAAGAGAATGGTATTGATGAGGCTGTATTTGATAGTGCTGTTAAGGCAGGTGAGATTAATTCTAATAACCAAGAAGATTTCCTTAATAACAAGGATGTAAAATATATAACTCTGTCCAACAGTTATTGGAGATGGGTGCAGAACGTTCCTGAGAAGCATATAGATGCTCACATATTGTTTGGTACTCAGATTAGAAGATTGATATTGGAGAATGTTAAAAATGATACTATTTATAAGCTTAAAGATAAAGAACTAACAGGTAGAGAAATTAAAGACCTTTATCAAAAACTAATTGTGGATAATGTTAGAGAAGATCTTAGTGCTACAGTAGAAGAATTCTCTGATATAAACACTTTAGTAGATATGCTCAGAGATGAGATTGACAGCAGAAATCTTGATGATAATTATGAGCAAGGTTTAAAACTAATTACTAAGAAAGATGGTAGCCAGACAATAAGCCTACCCTTTAACCTACTTACTAGATTTGAACCTATTCTCACTTCTATCTTTAAGAATGGGGTAATGTCTCAGAAGACTAGAGGCATTGGAGCTGTTCAGGTATCACAATTCGGATTTCAGGATCTTAAATATATTAGGAACAAAGAAGGTGTGATAGAATATGCTGAATGTCTATTACCTTGGTGGACTAAAGAAGTAGTTCAACCAAAAGATATAGCAGATATTGATCCAGAACTTCTTAAAATGGTTGGTTATAGGATTCCTACAGAAGGAAAACACTCTATGATACCTCTTAAAGTTGTTGGATTCTTACCACAAGAATCTGGTAGTATGGTAGTATTACCCCCTGAAATTGTATCTCAGATGGGATCTGATTTCGATATTGATAAACTCTATATCATGCTTCCGGAGTTCAAGAAACAGGGAAATGATATAACTAAGATTGAATTCAATCCAGAGGCCGAATCTCATACTCGTGAAGAAAGAGATAATGGTATTCTAGATATTATACAATCTATTCTTACTAATCCTGCTAATTATAATGAAATAGTTAAAGAAGGGGGATTTGCTGAGTTACAAAAGCTTGCTGGTGAAGTTAGGAAATATAAGAGCAAAGCCCCACTAATCTATATAGATCCTATTAGTCAAGAAGAGTTCAGAAAAAGGAACCAGGCTGGTGCTGGTCTAATTGGATTGGCTGCTAATCAGAATACTAATCATGCTCTTGCCCAAGAAAGTAATCTTTATTTAAACAATGGAACTATTACATTTGATGGTAAGTCTGAGACTAATCTATCAGGAATGTATGCGCTTGATCTCAAAACGCTTATATCTGATAATCTTGGACAATTCCTTGCTGCTTTTGTTGATAATGCTAAAGATCCTGTAGCAGATGATCTTAATATCAATTTTGAAACATTTGGTGTTGCTGCTATGATAGTTAGGGCTGGATATAGCCTTGAAACAGCTTCTTATTTCATTTCTCAGCCTATATTGGAAGATTATGTAAGATTTCTTACCATTTACAATGAAAAGGAAGCAGAGACCAGAATAATAGCTAAATACAATATAGATAAGTTGGAAAATAAGGTTGTAGATTTGTCTACTGAAACTTTAAGAAGAGAGTTAAAAGATACTACTAACGATTATCAAAAATTAGTGTATCAGACCTACAAACAGTATAGAAAGTATGCTAATAGTTTAGGTCTTGCTGTAAGTGCAACCAGAGCAGACGCTATAAGATCTCTTCCTACTTTAGCCCAACTTAATCAATTTCTTGATAAGGTAGATCAGAGTATTGAAAACAAGATGGTTAGCACAGCTTCAGTATTCTCAGAAGAGAGTACCTACCCAATGGTTAAAGAATTTACTGATGTGCTTAGAGTTACCAGAGATAATACTGCCAGATACATACCATATGGTAATAGAATATTTGACAATTTTCTTAGACAGCTTAAAGATAATGGAGATGCATCAGACACTTTCTATTATAAAAATATAAGTGCTTTGAATAACAGTTTAATTTCGTTTATAACAACAGATTTTGATTGGCTGAAGGATAATACTAAAAACCTAAAAGAGTTGCTTATAGGTGAGAAAACACTAGCAAAGAGGCTAAATAAACTTAAAGGTAATAAAGACTATGAAGATAATCTGTTTATTAAACTTCTGCATACTCCTGACTATCAGAGTAATAAAGATGTCAATTATATAACATTCTCTGGTACAGTAGGATATACTAAGGATGAAAGAAATGAAATTATTCAGGATTTTGATAGGCTTCTTAAAGACGATAATACCGAAGTGGCTAGCATAGGCAAAGATCTTGTCGTTTATTCATTCGCTGTATCCGGGGTTGGTAAATCTCTCTACTCATTTGCTGATTTTATTCCTACAGAATATCTGAGAGATATAGGATTAATTGATTTTCAGGAAGATATTTTTGGTAAATTAGAGCAAGATTCCTTATATTTGCAGAAAATAAATAGGTTTGTAGAGCAATTTATCAGAAATAATCCTAATTCAGGATTTGTTAAAGAAGTTGATCCTAAGTTTGTAATACAACATAAAAACCACTACTTAGTAGTCAAAGATGGTAGTAATGTTATAGACACTGTAACCTATCAACAAGAGGGAGAAACATTTACTGAGAAGCTTCCTAAGTTTATGGTTAAGTTTGATAATAAATTATTCAGATTACTAGATAAGAATACTTTTACCTATGAAGAGGTTGGAAAGTTAGTAGGTAATGAATATGATATTAATATCGACAATTTACAATCCATAGTAGTTAGTAACAATGTTAAAGTGGATGAATCTAAATCTCCTGTAACTAAACAAGTTGAGACTTTAGATAATACAATTTCTGATACTAATAAAGATGTATCGGATGATGATATCCAAACCCTAATAGATCACTGTAAATAATATGAAATTAGTTTGCCCAAATAAAAATGATAGTCGCTGGATAGCGCTTGTAGATAAGGTAGGTGAGTTTGAAGCCTACAGACAATTTATTGCTAATAACTATACTATACCCGAATCCTTTCAGGAATCTACAGTCGAAAACTGGCTTAAATATCTTGTAGATAGTAAATTAATCCATAGATTTGATGATAAATGGTTCGTTAACAAGGGAAGATGGGGAGAAGATAATGAAAATATTGAAAGTAAATCAGCTTTTCAAAAGAGAATTGATAAGCTTAATAATATTAATACTTATTATAGAGATATTGCTGGTAATCAAGATATAATTCTTATTACTAAGACTAAGAATTCTGCTACTATTGAAATAAACCCATTAGCTGCTCAAGCTATATTTAATGCCAGACAACAAGGTAAATCATTCCAGTTGTTCAGTGACAATTTAGAGAAACCAAACGAAAAGTTAGATAATCTATTAACTGGTTGGTTATCTTCTAAAGGAATATCTGTAGAGGCTATTAATGAGCTTAAAACAAGAACTGGTGAGGATGCTGTGGCTATGGCTGATATAGCTAGGAAGACTATTTATATTGTTGATAACAAAGCTAATATAGAAACTCTTCCTGAAGAGTCTTCTCACTTTTTATTTGCTATGGTTAAGAATACTCCTATGTATGATAGATATCTTAATCTTGCCAGAAAATCTACTTTGTATAATACTGTTAAAGAACAGTACAAGGATATTTATGATACTGAAGAGAAAATGGCTTTTGAAACAGCAGGTAAACTGCTAACTTCTGCTCTTGTTAATAATAATGTGTACAGTGAAAATAAGAGCCTGTTTGATCAGCTATTGGCCACAGCCAAATTGATCTGGGCTAAGATTAAAGGTATTTTTGGTAAGAATTCTGCTAATGAAATTGATGCTATTATTAATGCTCAATATGAAAGATTGGCAAATGATATGCTCTCAGATACCTTAGAACAAGTCTATAACTCGGATATAGATTCTGATGAAGCCTATTTTCAAGTTAAGCTGGATCCTTTTAAAGATGTTCTTAAAAGAGCTACAGATAGTTTAAAGAGGAAACTAGCTCACTACAAACAGAAGAATATCAGAGATGAATATAAGGCAGAATTAGATAGGATTTATGAACAACTAGAGAAGAATCAAGATGTGGAAGGATTTATAGGATTTATAGATCAGGCAGATAAAGATATTAATATTCAGCACAATAGAATGCTTAAGCTTGAAGAGGTTCCTAGTCTTGTAACTACTAAAGATCTTAGAGACTTATATGTTTACATAAAAGCATATGATGTTCTCGATGTGTTTATAAGTCAAAGATTCTCAGATCCTAGACTATCTTCTCTTAAAGAAAGAATTCTTCCTATGATCTCTAAGAAGAATGAGATTAAAACATTCTATCTAGAGCAGGGTAAAGTTAAGGTGTCTGAATTCCTGTATGAATATGCAAAATCTAATTCCGAAATGACTTCAGAAAAGATTCAGGACTTATTAGAGCATTCTGATACAGATATTAATATTGTCTCTGCTTATTTATCTACTATAGGAGATAGTAAAGATGCGATATTAGCTCTTTCTTCTAAAGCTATAAGGGAAAGTAAGGATACTGCCAGATTAGTGGCTTATAACGCAGAAAAAAGGGTATTAAAGCTATTAGAAGACTACGAGAAGGAAACTGGTGAAAAAGGGCTTAGTGTTTATAATGATATGTTTGAGAAAAATGTTGATGGTAAATTGACTGGAAATATGGTTTCCCAACTTGATTCTCAATTCTTTAGAGATAGAACAGCCTACAGAGAAGAATTAGCTAAGATTTATGAAGATGAGGAGTTATTAGCAGAACAAGTTAAAAAGTGGACCAAAGCTCATAAAAATGATGCTAAGTATAAAACTCAATATGAGAAACTTGAAAGTAATCCTAAAAAATTTAAACTGTTTACAGAGTTAAATAAGATCTATACTGAAGCTAAAGACTTTCTGCCCCCTAATTATGAAATGTACTCTAAGATGCCTCAGATTCGTAAGAAATCTCTAGAACGTGCTATTTCATCAAAAGATATTAAAAGTGGCTTAAAAACGATAAAAGAGGGCTTAAAAGACCAAATATTACTTAGAGAAGATGTTGATGAATTTGGTATAGTAGATGATGCTGGAAAGGCTATTTCTACTGTTCCTATTTATTATACCAGATACCTCGAAGACACTAATGATATAAATACCGACTTCTCTAGTACACTTATAAGATTTTACAATATGGCAGCTAATTATAAGTATATGAGTGATATAGTAGCTGAGTTGGAAACTATTAAGGATATATTGGCTGAAAGGAATGTTACTCAGAAGAGATTTGGAGTGGCTAAGATAGATTCTACTACTGGTGATATTATTACTAAGAAAGGTATAGAATCAAGCGGGTATAGGATGTTTGAGGAGTACATGAATATGCAGGTTTATGGTCGGATGAGAAGTGAAAACGAAGTTATTGACGTAGCTGGTGTGAAGATTGACTTAGGTAAAGTTGCTGATAAATTTAATAAGTGGACTGCTCTTAATGGACTAGCACTTAACTTATTCTCAGGATTCTCTAACATTACTCTTGGTAATATACTTCGATTTGGAGATAGCTTAGCTGGTACTTTTTATGGTAAAAAGGACTATCTAAGAGCTAATGGTATATACACTGCTAATATTGCTAGTTATTGCAATGATATAGGTTCTAGAAATAAGAAGAGTAAATTAGCACTGTGGTCTGAATATTTCGATGTTCTTCAGAATAATAACGAAAGAGTAAGAGAAATAAGAGCTTTTAGAGGTAATAAATTCACTAGACTGCTTGGACTAAACACATTAATGTTTGCTAATAATGCTGGTGAGCATTATCTTCAAACCACTTTAGCTTTAGCTATGGCTCAGAATTTTAAACTTGATTCTGGCAAAACAGTTAATATGTGGGAAACTACCGAAGTTAAAGAAGGTAGACTAATATTTAAAGATAAAGATATTACTAGGAAGGATATAGCCAGATTTATTGATACTGTTAAAGGTGCTAATCAATATATGGATGGTGTATATAGCGATATAGATAGATCTATAGCTCAGAAATACGCTTTAGGTAGAATAGCACTATTATTCAGGAAATTTATAGTTCCGGGATTTGAAAGAAGATTCAGATCTAAAAGATTTAATTATAGACTAAATGAGGAACAGGAAGGTACTTACATAAGTACTTGGAATTTTGCTATTCAGTTGGCTAAAGATTTGATATCTTTTCAACCGAACGTTGTCAGCCAATGGAATTCTATGTCTAAAATGGAAAGAGCTAATGTCATCAGAACACTAAATGAGATAGCATTTATGGTTGGTGTGGCTTTATTGGCTAGGCTTGCCTCTGATTGGGAAGACAAGGATGATGATTATAAGAAGTTTTTACTTTATCAGTTCCATAGAACCTATTCAGAGATAGCTTTCTTTGTACCAGGACCAAATGCTTCTGAAATGTTTAAGATTCTCAAGTCTCCTGCTGCTGGTGTTATGACAGCTCAGAATTTAACTACATTTCTTATAATGGCAGGACAACCATTAAATTGGGGGGATACATATGAAAGAGGAAAAAGAGCAGGAGAATTGAAAATAGCTGTTAAATTTGTTGATTTAATACCTGTTATTAATAAGATAGAAGACTTACAAGATATTGACAGACAAATAGATTATATTAAGTAACGAAACTTAGAATAAGACTACAACTTGGATAAAGGGTATAGATTTATTTCTATACCCTATTTTGTTATCTAAATTTTAATTTTTGACTTTAGTAGATCTATTAATTCTGGATTATTATATTCATAAATATCTTCTATTCCCAAATTAATTAATTTAGAATCTGAACTATTTATCCCTTTTTCTTCTAATAGATACATATGATAATCTTCCATTACATACACAATATCAGCCCATTCATAAAGTTCTGGGGTAAATTCCTTTGCTTTATCCCAATAAAATTTCTTAGTGTCTCTAACATAGAAAGACTCTAGTCCACAACTATCAACTTCTAGATCGGGGTTATCTTTAAATAGTTCATATGCTGTTCTACTTCTATATCTATTAGCAGTACACACGAATAGTACCTTCTTTTTATTCTCCATCTTCTTCTATAGTTATTTTTATTTCTTCACCATCTTTAGCTGCGTTATATCCCATCTTTATATATTTAATACACGCCATTTATATATAGTTCGTGTATAGGCAAATCATTAGGATCTTTGTTAAATGTTAATAATAATTGCATACATGTTGAATAAGAATTAGCAAAAGGATAAGTACCAACTACTTCAAAAGTATCCGGATTGTGTTTCTTCATGTTATATTCTCCTGCAGTATTAACAATCAACGCGAGGAAACCTTCATTGTCTGCAAATGATATAAATATCTCATTATCTTCGGGCATATAATCTACAGACATTATACCACCTAACCAAGCTTCTACATAAGTAATTACATTAAAAATCCCTGCTATAACATCAGGATTATCAACACTAAACTTTTCTAATTCATTTATAATTTCTTGTTTTGTCATAGGGTTTTAATTTAACAACTACTATCACAATATCCAGTTAAGCAACAATTTAAAGAACAGTGTCCTGTTTTATTCTCATAATTGTCTGCACAATTTTCACAAAGCTTATACCCATTTATATCAGATATTTCTTCCTCAGGTTCTTCACAACCCTCACAATACTTTAATTCCATCATATTATTTTAATTAAAAAGGGAGCCGAAGCCCCCTGTTATTATTTAAACTTTTCTTCTTTCCAATAATCTAATACTGTATTATAGTTTTCTGTCTTTGTTTGACCATTATTCCTTGCTTTTCCTGCTAAATACTCTTTCCGATATCTATCATACAAAGTATTACTACTTCTATCTTCTTGACGAATTCCTCTAGCAGTTTTCCACATATTAAACTGAGCAGGATCTAAACACCCCGTTTGTGTTATATACATACTCTGTAATTGTGAAAAATTATAGATCGAAACGTCTGGAGATTCGGATTTAGATAACTCTTTATCTGTATTAGAAACTGTTTCTTCTGGTGGTTCACCTGAAGCCTCTGGTAATTTTTCATCAGACATAAAACTATCTACTACTTTTTTTGCCATATTATCTCTCCAAACATTCTCATATTGAGCAAATGTATATCCAGTTAACTCATTTAGACTTACGGGTCTAGTTTTAAACTTTTTGTTTTCGTTCTGATTTTTATTTGTAAACTCTTTCTTCAATTCATTATAAATATCAGTTGTTACAAATACATTTTCAATATCATCAATCTTCTTATTAGCTCTTTCTATTTGTTTTTCAACATCTTCAGGTTTAGTATTTTTGTAAATATGAATATAAATCTGACTAGGGTCTGTCACAACTTTAGGAGTTTCTGGAAAAGAGTTATTATCCCTCTCCTCAAAAAACATGTTTACAACATTAATATTAACTCCTAGAGTTCTTAGACTGTTTAGATCTTTTATTAATTCTTTATTTGTTTTCATTTATTAATTATCTTTATATACTTCTTTTTCTATATCTAATTTAGATAGTAGTTCTGCATCTGGTATTAGAGATTCTCCTATTTTATCCTCTAGCCATTTTCTTCTTTCGGGATGTTTAGTTACTATCTTATATTGATAAGATTCCTCTCCATAAAACTTCATTATTCTTTCCTTTAATTTAATAGAAAATTGAGAATACTGACTATCCATGAAGTGTTCATAATCTTTGTGATAATCTTCTGGTATATTATATACATACATAATACCATCTTTGTTAGTATAGCTGCTAGTAATTCTATCATCTTTAAATGGCTCTTCTTCAAACAGTATGTATAATTTTGGTGTATTTCCTGTATCAATATTATTAATATCAATAATATAAGTATTTAGAAATTTCTCAGTTAATTGGTCTTTCTTACTAAAGAATATGGGCAAGAGGAATTCTGTTGAATAATTCTGTCCTATAATCATAGTAATATTTTACCATTAGTATCATAGAAATGTTTTTTATATAACCAATTATTGGTTTCTAAATGCCATTTTAGATCGTTCGTTAACTCTATTAACCTTTTTCCTGCTCTTTCTCTTTCATCATCTCCTACATTAAAAAAACAAGATCTATAAGGTTCTTGTTTCTCAATAGTAATAAATCTAAATTTAATTTCATTAAAATCGCTATTCTTTTCAAAGATTCCCTGTTTTGTTATTAGCTCATTGTATATACCTAAAGTATAAACAGCTGCTTGTATATCATAATTGTATAACTCGTAGGAATCTTTAAAATTATCTAATAGTTTTCCGGTAGTCTTTAAATCATCTACTATTATCTCCTTTTTAGTAGTGTCAAGAGTTATCTTGTCTATTCTATATACTATTTTAAAACCATTAAATTGAAAACTTCCTTCATGTTGAATATAATATTCTGCAAATAGTTCTGGCTCATAGATCTCTTTTGTGAATATGTTAGTTCTTAGAGCACTATCCATTTTTACAATAGTATCATATTCAGATTTTGTTATTATTGTTTTATTGGTTTCCTTTTTTGGTTTCTTTAAATGTTCCAAATATATTTTATTCTCTGGTTTATCTAGTAGAAGTTCAACCCTCTTCTTCCCTATTTCAAATCCAGCATATTCATATGCTTTATCAAGATTATTTGTCTCTGCATATTTTTCAAGAAATAGCCCTGTTTTACCTTCTATAGATTTAACACTTTCTACTTCATATTTATCGTTAAAATCTTCATACGATAAACAGTAACAATCCAAAGCACTGCCAAATCTTGTACTCTTAGTATTTAATCTGGGTAACTCTTTAGTAATATATGTTCTATAGAATAATTGTGGAGATTGAGCAAAAACCCCCATAGATGAATAACTTATATAATCTATCATATTCTATAAATTTTTATTATAAGTTTTCTATCATTCATAGTATCTACAGGAATAAACTTAGTATTAGCTTCCTGAATATAAGAGACATTATCATCTGGAATTTTTGGAGGGTAATCATCGTGATTTGGTAAGTAATATTTCTTGGTTACTATTTCTCCTTTACTGTTAGTTTCTTCAATTTCTTGCGCTACATATCCTACTGAACCTGCTAAAGCGTCATGAAAACATTTGCGATACCATACTGATAAATTGTCGATATCATAATTCTTATATGGTAAATGAAATTCCATATCAATAGATATTGGATAATTTTCTATAGGGTCTATATGTCTTATTTGTTCATAGAAGTACTTTTTCAGTTCATCTGCTATCTTACTTCTAATATAAGGATTCATACTAACCCATAAAGATTGTCCATTTATCTGTAACATTCTTGGTTTACCTGCTGTTCTTTTATTTGTTATGTTTCCTTCTTCATCATATTTTGGTCTTCTTCTTTTGCTTATACATACTTCTTGTATATATTGTGGTATTTCTATTGTTTCTATTAGTTTTCTTTTAGTCATGTTTCCAATATTAAGTAGGAAAACAGTTTTTGGTACTGTCCACCTTAATTTAGAAGAAAGTTAAGATATTCTCTAGTTTTCTCTGCACCATACTCAGCACAGAAATCACTTATATCTTTAACATTGTATTTATCATCTATAAATAATTGAGGTATATTATAGCTTATTAATAATCTGTTTGAACCCTGCACACCAGACATATCTTTATCATAAAGACTTACTATATTTTTAAATCTTTTCTTTAATAATCGATATGTATCTTCTGATAGTCTACTAGTTTCAGATTGTAATGATATAGCATTATAACCAAATGACCTTAAGCACATTACGTCCTTTTGACTTTTAGTTATTATTAATAGATTTCCAACCCAATCTAACTGGTCATAGCCTTCTAATAATTCTCCTTTTCCAATCCTCATAAATTTGTATTTTTTATTATCAAAAGGTTTATAAATCTTAAAATTATCTTTATTATAAGTATAAACATACATAGGATTTCTCCAATAGCTGTTAAACTGATGTTCTTTAACAGATAATATCTTTATAGAATATACATTATAAAACGTTAATAATGAGATATCTATGTTAAATTTTTGCCAGTACAAGATATCAAACCCAGTAAATGGCTGAATTGTATAGCTTATTAAAACCTCATTATCTTCGATATAAGACACTTTCGTTAATGGTTTAGATATAATATATCTACCCTCAATTAAATCTTTGTATATCTTCTCTAAAGCCTCTTTATAGCTAATATTATATAATACTTTAATTAATTCAAAGCAGTTGCCTGAATTTCCTATTCCCCAATCTTTCCATATTAACACACCTTTTCTATAAGTATATGAAAATGAGGGGGTTTTGTCTTCAGGTAATCCCAAGGCAGATCTTATGGGAGATTTTATGAACTTCCCTTTTAAAGATACCTTTGAATTAGTATAATATTCACATATTTGCTCTTCAGAGACTCTAGATAAGATATATTCAGACCTTAAATCAGGTTTGAATTTTAATAACATCCATAGTATTAGTTTACTTTATAAGTAATACCATTAATTGCCAACATTTTTACTGTTTGCATATTGATATTTTTATATTGTTTATCTTTCATACTATAGACGTTAATATAACCAAGGGCTGATTTTTTCTGATTTTTACTATAATTACAGTTAATTGTCCTCATAGTATTGTCTTTTTTCATAAAAGTAACAGTAAAGAATTTACCTTTACTATCTGTAATCAGCTCTGCTGCTTTTGTTTTACCAATTGTTTTTTTGTCATTTCTTTTTTTCATCTTTTTTTTACTTTTTTAGCCTATTATAGGGGAGTTATTACACTCCCCACAAATAAGCAAATTTTAACTAACAACTAGAAAGGAAGATCATCTGTAGAGTTACTAGCTGCTGTCGCTTGTACTGTACCTTGATCTAATTTTTTGATATCTGTAACAGGATCAAATTTAAGACTATCTGGTTTGGTTATAGAGGCGAATCCCCCATAGATTGAAGCTACAAATGTTTTACCAGATTGTGGTCCATTTTTAATCACTACCTCTTCACCACGAAGTCTAAGATAGCCTCTTTTTCCAGTGAGCATCTTATGTAATTGTTCAGTACTAGCACTATCAGGCACTACCTGATCAGTTCCCCTGACAATTCTTTTGATTTTCTCAGAAGAAAATTCTACTGTTTTTTCTGTTGTCCAGAACTTTTCAGTATGTTCAGCTCCTGAATCATCAACAAATCCTATTTGGATATAGGGTGTCTTTTTGTGCTCACTTTCTCCTTCAGTCACTCCTGTTATGGACACAAGGTGAATTCCGGGTTTAAGTCTCCTAGGACCTTCATAGTTGGGTTGGTTGTTAGTTGTGTTTTTGAAATTTAAATTCATACGATATTACGATTGATTTTGATATTTGTTAATTGCTTCTATTACAAGAGTTAAATCATTGGGTATTTTATAAGAATCAAACATTCCTATTGGGCTTTTTGCAGTATTTACACCATCTGTCTGGGTTGTAAACCAATATTCAATACCATTGTTAGTTTTTTCAACATTAGTATATAAAATAGTAGTAAACATCCCGTCAAGAGTGATATAACTATCGATCATTTTACCTAATGTCTTGATTTTAACCATTTTATTACCCAGAGCATCTGTATCTATTTCCGGATGAGTTAATACAAATACTATAATGTCATCTCTAAGAGATTCTGCTTTATTTATAAGATTAAACGTATTCTGTCCAACCTCTTTAAACATTTCATATCCCTTTTCTCTAGCCCTTCTCATATACTCAAATCCCATAGTATATTGAAAGTCATCAATAATTATAGTTTTGATTTCTGGCCTTTTTTCATTGATATAATCCAGAGTCTTACTAATAATCATGGGATTATCACTTTGGAAGTAATTTCCTGATGGATTATCTTTACTAAACTCTGAATACATCTTTTTGTAGCCAGCAAAAGGTAATGGTTTTTTGGTAACTCTTATAATAAAAGTTGTTTTTGGATCTAGGTTACGAATTGAAGTTGATTTGCCGGATCCAGACATACCAACTATTCCTACTAATTCACTCATTTTTACGATTATACGATTTATTGCGATTATCTACTCCTTTACCAGTTTTTACATTATCCAAAGCCATCATCAAAGAAGCTATAGCGTTACTTAAATGATTAGTATCTGTTTCTTCGTCATTATCAATACCTCTGAGCCATTGATTTATATGACGATTGGCAGCTGCAACATATCTTCTTAATTCTCCTCCTTCAGAGTAATTAAAATGATTGTTATACTTATTACCACCAAAAGTAAATACTTTGGCTACTTCTAATAAAGCTTCTTGTGGAATTTGTGTAAAATCTGGTTTATCTTGATCATTTTTCTTGAACATGTTATTCTTCATCTACTCTATTATGATGTAGATTATCTATCATTGTTATTGTCACAGGTTCACCATCTCTATTCTTTATTATATGCAAGAAAATCTTGCCCATAGTTGGTAACCCTGCTGGTCCATATTTAATTATACCTAGTTTTGCTGGTGTATGGGTTATAGCTACTATATCTGACCCTTGATAGATAGAATCAGCAGTTGTTATCTTTAGAGTTCTTTATCTCTAAATTCTACAGTTTCATTTTTGTTATATCTGTAGTTCAGACTATCTCATATATTGTATTAGACAATACCCAATATTTCGTGGTAGATTCTGTTCTTCTTCATATCTACTAGTCGTTGAACCTTTATATTACTTTTATGAAGTTCATATAATTGGTAACTGATAATCCACTTCTGGATGTTCCAGTTTTAAATTGGTTTTATTTGGGCCTGTATTGTATTGGAATTTTATAATACATACTTTCTATTAAAAAAGGAGAAATAATATTAACAAATTTAGCCGTAGAATTCTGTCTAATTCGTATAGTATGTTTCTTTTGAATCGTGATCTCTATATTAAATTTAGTATAGAACATCTTTTGAATAGTTTCTAAATCTTCTATTGTAAAGCAATTAGTTGCAAATTTTACAGTTTTATGATCTAAATATCCATCATCCATAAACCATATAGCCAATCCTAATCCAGATATACTAAAAATTTCCTCGTGTATTCTTTTTTTACGATTTTTATAAAACTTATTCATATATTCTGTAAATATTGGATGGCTCATTGTTCTAAAAGAAACCATTTCATAGTCGGGGTTTATAAATCTTTCGTCCCTTCTCTTATCTATTGTTAATTTTTTACATAGATTTTCTAATATACTATACTTATATTCCACATATTTCTTCTGTTTAATACTATGTTTTATAGCCATTCTAGCAGCTTTAGCTATTTTTGAATCTATTCCTATATAACCATCTCCTAATATAGATCCCAATATAACTTGACGTTGTTCTTCTGTAATCTCTAATTTATCATACCTTGAACATTTTATACCTTTGCTAAACCTATACTTCGTTAAGTTTTTAGGATTCATATTCATAATTATTGCTATTTGGCTATTACTATATCCCTCTTTAGAAAGTTGTATTATTTTCTCCTCATTTATTTTCATTTTTCATATATTTTCTCAAATATACGAATTCTTTGTTACAATTCCAATAATTTTTGCTATTTTCGACCCAAAAAGATCAGATCTTGTTGGAAAATGTAAAGATGCTTGTTTTATTCTATCGGAATCTTCAATATTTCTATTTAGTTGGCTTACCAGTATTATACAAAATGGATATTGTTTTTTTAATTCTATACAGGTAGCCATTAGCTTTTCTAATGAGGATTTCTCATCACCTATATGTTTAATCAATCTTGTATGATCCAGTATAATAACTAATGGACATTTTAATAAATTATACAAATCTATGATGGTTTTTTTCATACCATCTATTGTATCCGGGATATCGGAGTAATATATTCTATAATTTGCTATTTGTCTAGCTTTATCCTTTACTTCTTCAAATGAAGAATCATCAAGGTATCTTTCATTATTACTATATATTTCTGATACTGACTTCTTGAGTTTAGAACTTATCTTTCTACCTACCTGCTTCATAGATTGCATTTCAAGGTTAAAACTTAAGACTGCAAAATTTTCATCAGGATTATAATCAAATAGACTAGTTTCTAACTCATTGGCTATACTGGATTTCCCACTTCCAGATATGCCACACAGAGCAATAAGAGTATGCCACTCTATAGGCATATATTGATTTATCTTCTTCCAGCGTGTTTTAAGAGGCTTTATAAGCCCTTTTCTACGCTTATCGATATAATCTATTGCTTCTATAGTAGCATCTCTTATATGCTTTAATTTTAACGAATTAAACGAATTTTGGGGCAATATCTAACGAATTATCGTTATTATCTTCCATAAAAGCTTCATAGCTTCTATTATATAACCATGTTTTAATGTTCTGCATATAATCCATAGAACCATTTAATCTTCTATGTTCTATTTCTTTATTTAATGCTTCCATTATCTTGTTATGATTTTCTTCTATGTTCTCATGACATTTGTTGTATGTTATTTCAGCTGTCTTCTTAGAACATTGTTTTAGTTTCCTACCATTAGGAGTCATAGAAGGAAATAATTTCCAAAGTTCTGTAATGTAATTATCTAGCTTATTTAATTCTAGTATATCTCTCGCTTTGTTGGTAACTTTAATATCGCTTATATTAGAGCTAATAAAAGTTATTAAACCAATATTTTTTAGACGATCTAAATCTTCTAAAGATACACTATTGAACAAACTAAGATATTTCTCAAGAATACTTAACTCTTCAGATGCCAAAAGATATAGAAAACTATATTGTTCAGCTGTTATAGAATATTTTAATAACGTGTTTATATTTATAACGAATTTCACGATTTAATCTCCATAAAATTGATATGGTTCTTCTCCTAATAATCCAAAAGGATTACCAACTGTTTCATCTTCATCTTCTTTGCTATCTTTATTATCTTTTTCCTCCTTTCTTCCTTTAACTTTTATATTTGTTGTCTCTTCGTCTGGAATAATTAAGAAATCACTTTCCAATAGATTAGAAGTCATCGAAAAAATCCTCCTCTCCACCATCCTCGTTTATAGTTTCGAATTGATTAGATAGTTGATATACATCGGCTATTTGTTTAGTTGTAAAATCTACATTAAAGTATTCTTTTAGCTTTTGTTTTATAATATCTAAACTTTCACCTTCTAACTCTGGATGTTCTGTAAGTAATATAGCAAGATATTCTTCTATCATAATGAGCTGATTAATTTTGCTAGACTTTTCTTATCAAGCTTCTCTTTACCACTACTAATCATATCTATCTTTCTGAAAATTACCATTTCTTTTAGTTCTTTCTCAGTAAACTCATCCTTTTCCAAATCTTTGATATTATCAAGAACATATTCTAAGAACTCTTTTCTACTTTCAATATTACTTATCTCCTCTTTTATAGTTTTACTAGAATGATTATTTATAACAATCTGATCATCTCTCAAAGATATACCTTCACCGTTCCCCACCACTACACAGTCATATCCTGTTCCTCCACCTGGTTGTTTTCTATAGGGAATAGCCTCTCTCCCATTATAAGGACTATTTTGCAGATTTATTTTATATATTTTACCTATTTCCATTGTTCATAATATTTTTTAGCTGAATCTGATGCTTTTGTAGACAATAATATACCATGATTATCTCTCCACCAATCTCCTGTAACTAATAACCCCCTTCCTGTTAAAAATGCAAATCTATTTGAACCAAACAGAGGCATTTTATCTATAACATCGTAGAACCCTTTTAAAGTTTTACATTCCTGTCTTATATCATATAGCACATTATAGCAGAAATCTTTTGTATTATCGTCCTTAGTCGTTGTTTCAAATAAAAAGTCTCTAACAAAATTATAACTATCACAATATTTAGAATTAGAATATGAAAAAGGATTCATAATTCCATTATGAGCAAAAGCTCCTACAGAGGTTATAATCTCTTCTTTTGTAAGAAGATTTACATCTTTAGTTATAGGAAATGGGTGATTATTAATTATGGACTTCTCTCCACATGTACCCATCCTTAAATGAATTATTAATTCATCGTCTTTACTAAATTTTAAAGAATCCAAAGTGTCTATAATATCTTCAGCACTTTTAAATCCTCTTCTTATGGTAACTGAATTTTGAGATCTCTTTTTATAGGCAAATCCTAACCCATCTCTATTAACAGCATATCCTTTTTTGATGTATTCGTTTATTTTCTTAGCGTTATATGCTATTTTTTGTGGTTTAGCTATTATTAAGCACATTTAAAATCCTCCTCTTTTCTATGTTCTGCTTCAAAGAAATATTCTCTTTCTTTGAAATATTTTGTTAATTCTTCCAAAAGTTTTGGAGTATTACTATATGCAGCACTTAGAATATTTCTCCATCCAATAGTATTTTTAGTACCTACATATTTTAATATTTCAGATTGTTTATTTTCAATATAATATACAAAAGCTAAACATAATAATAGCCAATTTTTAATCTTTGTGAAGTTTTTAGTTTCACTAAAATTACGAACTTCTATAGTATATACATTGTTTCCTCTTGTGTTAAAATTGCAAGGAATGAGATTTAACCAACAATACCTTGGAGTACTGTGATCGTATCCACATTTGTTCCCTTTTGGATGATTAAATTTGCGATTACAATCGGGAGATAATTCATTACCTCCAGATAACCAATAAAAGATCCTTCTATATTGTTGAAGTATAAAACTTCTATACATAGATTTATTAGTATCTTTTTCAGATCCTTCAGGAACATAGTGTTGTTTAAAAGCACTATATTGATCTAATCTCAATACTTTAAGACCTCTGCAATATTGATTACTGGTTGTTCTTCTATAATGAGGAAGAAGTGTATTTAATGATTTTTCAAGAGCTAATCCCAAAGCATAAGCATATACTGTAAACTCGTCACTAGGATTTTGTACTCCTACATGAACGTGAGTTGAACAAGTTTGATTTACTAAACATCTCTTTTCCAAAATACTAGTAATCTTCTTTAATTGTTCAATTCCAGCATCTCCAGTAAATACTCCTGTTACAATCTCTCCGCCACCATATCTTCTTCCTTCATTAGAAGTTAAAGAACCATCTTTAGTTACAAGAATATTTAGATTATTGTTTATAGCTTCATTTTTACTCAACTTTCCATCGCTCATCTCCATCTCAATTCCCCAAGTATAAGATAGTCCTCCAGTATTTTGAAATGTTTTAGATTCTATTCCTAATTCTGTTTTTTCTACAGCTGAATAATTTCTAATTTTAGCTGTCTTACTAGATACTATATTATTGTAACAATCCTGTTCAGGATTGAAAATCATTGGTTTAGTAACAGGAGATTTCTTAAAAAAGACCTCACCTGTGAAAGGACATTCTACAAGGTACTTCTCTACTTTGTTATAGATTTCTTTATTTAGACAATAGATTTGTTTATTATTATAATCTTTAAATCCAATAGGATAAGAGTCTGTACTATATCCAAATATAAGTTCACTATTTTGTACATCAGTAACTATATTTCCCATTTTAGATATCCAGAAATACTCTCCTGTAGATTGATCTATTTCAATTCTGTTAAAGTGTTTAGATACGTATTTATCTCCTATAAGGAAACAATCTACTCCTATTTCATGAAAATAGGGTTCTCCATTTTTGAGAATTTTCTTACATTTCTCTCTTTCTATTTCCTTTCCCGATATAGTAGTAACTATTTGTGACCTATTTTTTGTTTTCGTTTCACTAATTGTTGTCATATTACACTTTATTAGTTATACCTCTTTTTCTTTCATCTTCTTCATACAATTGAGTTGCAAACGTTTCTGCAGCTAATAAAAGATTAGCTTTAAAGAGATTAATACTTTCAAGTATTTTTTCTCTTGAAATCGTCATATCTTCAACCATGTCTTCCAGACATTGCATATCTTCCTCTACTTGTTCACAGATTGTTAAAGTTCCAGTATCATCTATTACCCCAAACTTTTTTAAACTTTGTTTGATATCATCTATTGTATCGTAAAGAGATTCGGAATTCTCCTGCGGATCTTCCATGTCGTCTTTTTTAGGTATTGTTGCGTATACATTACTAAAATCGTTGTTAATTTGCACAAACGAACTATTGTCTATTTTTACACCATCACATAATTGCAGACTCATCCTTCTGTTACCTTGACCTAGACTATAGATAGTAACTATCTGTGCTTTTAAATATTCATCATCTACTAGTAAATATACTATTTGATGAACTTTGAAATCCTCTATAGATTTGTTTGTTGTCACTTCAGTGATTTTAATATATTCTTGTAATTCTAACATTGATTTAACGAATTCGCCCTGAGCTGTCTTATACAAAAGTAGATCTTTTGTTGGAATAACGTCATAAACTTTATGCCCTTCCATCTCAATTGTTATAGACCAGTTACTTCCGATTTTACTTGCAAAGGGAGCATTACTTAAATAAGATGTTGATATTTGACCATTTTGTGGATAGAATATTCTCAGAGTTCCCATTTTTCCTCTATACTTACCTTCAGTTAGTATCATACATTTATCACCTACTGCAAGTATGTTGTTAGGTACTATCCTACAATTTGAACTTGAGTTTGTTGATGTATAGTTTGTAATACTGGAATTACTATTTGCTTTAGCAATAGATTTCTTTAAAGTATCTTCGAAATCTTTTACAATATCAGTTTTCGTAAAGTTAACCGTTTGCTGACCATAATTTCCATATGTTGGATAGTTGTTATAAGATCCTACTGTAGTAAAACTAGGAATTTTTAATTTTTTAGGAGTTCCTAAAATTCTACCATTTTGAATAGAATAGAGATATTCCTCTTTAAACTCTTTAATATTGTCACACCCAATAGCTTCTAAAGATTCCTTGATGCTGCTTATATACATTTGAGGTTGTTCAGAAAACTTCAGTAAACCTCTAAATAAAGGTCTATCTTTATTTCTATAAGCATATAATACATCAGGGGTATCCAAGTCTGTGAATAATAAAGCTGTCTCCTGGTTGATCTTTTTGATGGTTTCTTCAATATATGTGTTGGGATTATCAGCTTTAATTTTATCCATCAAAGCATAGATAACCTGACTATCAACATCTATATCTACATATTTTAAATCATTTTCTTTGCAAAGATCCCAAACATTCTTTACCATACCATTTTGGCAACCGATTATATTTCCATATCTAAATGGATGAGCATTTTTTGTAATCTTAGCTCCTCTTGTTGCTTTTCTGGTATGGCAAATAGCCATAGTATTCTCTGGTATAATAATGTCTGGAATGAATTTTTCAGATGCTTTTCCATTCACTTTAATAATACCATTTCTTTTTATCCACATTCCTGTAGCGTCTTCTCCTCTACTTTCATTGTATAGTATTAATAGTTTTAATTTATCTGTGTTGAAGTTTACTTCAGAACTGTATCCAGCGATGCCGCACATATTTTGCTTAGGTTAAATTCGTTAATTAATTTGTTGGCCAAATCTATGTCATTTCCATTAATTGCCCATATAATTCGACTTCCAATATCTGGAGTGATTCTATTTCCTTCCTTAGTGAAATTGTAAGCCCTTTGAACATTTTCATATACCCATTCAATAGCACTTTGATCTCTTATCCAGAAGTTAGATAATACTCTATATTCTAGTCCCCACATTTTATCTCTAAAACAGCCAGCTTTTCCATATACGCTACGTCTTTCAGTATCTGTATCGAATACAACACTAGGAACTCCTAAGAATAGATCCAATGCCTTAATAAAGGCCATTTTAAATTCCATCTTATTGGTTTCTTCCTTCATATCTGCTTCTGGGAAGCTTATATGAATATGCCCTGCTGCTGTTCTTAGTGATTCTGGTGGTTCAGGAGAATCATTCATTTCTCCATCATTCCAGGCGCAATAATCTGGTGTACATCCAAAAGCTTTTGCCATTGGATGTAATAGTTGATCCTCTTTGAAATGGCAAGAAGGAACAATATGCGGTTTTAAATGTAGTATATATATAAGACCTTCTATAAAGTCTACAGTATACCTTATATACTCTCCTAAATCTTTAGAATTATCACAAGGGGGTACATTGAACTCTACAGCTACATTATCTTCTTGAATATAGCAATCTCTTCCAATAGAGGTCGGATTCTCTTTACTTCCTCCTATAAGACCTATAGCAGATTGAGGTTCTCCTTGTTCATCTATAAGGAAAAATTCAGGATCACATCCTATTTTAATATCTTTTGATAATTTTATCATAAATTTATTCTTCGTTAATTTTTAAAAGATCTTCTAAAAGTTTGTCTCTAATCAACATTTCTTCTATATGAAACTGTTGTCCATAAATAGGTAAAGTTTCATGTTTTATAGCCTCTATAATACCATCATTAGATATAAGTAAAGGTATTAAACCTTCACCAAGTTTATCTATAGCTTGATGATGTAAAGAATTAACTTTCATATGGGGTTTTACACTACTCTTCTTAGTACTAGCTTTAAATCTTGCATAGTCTTCCGGTGTATAAACTTCATGAACTCTTTCTCCTCTCCATTCTGTTGAATATGGGTGTCCATATAAATGCTGTTTTAATGATCCTCCAAAGAAGACATTGAGAGTTTGCATACCTCTACAAGTAGCAAAGATTGGAATTCCCATATCTATATACTTAGGAAGTAGAGTATGATCGAACCATTCAAGTATCATATCAGGCTGTCCTGTATGCATTGATGGAATTTGTCCATATCTGGTAGTTAAAACATCTTTTCCTCCTGGTAAAACAAGAAGATCAGCATCTTCTACTATTTCATTACTTGGATGAAGTATATGGACTTTACCATATCTTGAAAAGTACTCCAGATAGGCTTTTGTAACTCCAAAAGAGTTATCTCCTACCATCCACCCAGGTATGACTATTTTCTTATCTCTTTTCATCATGATCTATTTTATCATATTTGTCACATATTTCTTTTAGCTTTTCAAAATCTTTAGCTAGTACAGCCTTTTTTACATCTTTATCCTTTGATAACATCATACCTGATAAAGGTGGGTACTTTAAGTAATCTTCTATCTTCATAAGTACTCCTTTGTATTCTTTATTAGCCTGTTGGTTATTACCATAATCAAAATAAGTGGCTAAATAGCTTCCGATTAATGATTTGTTCTTTTTAAACTTGTCTATATTTACATATCTATTTATTTCTAAAGGGAAAGTTCTTCCATTCATACCCATTGTTTCTTCCGCACTACTCCCTTTAAAATAAATATATAATGTTGCAAATGTTGCAGCTTGAATAATATTAAATCCATTCTTTATGAACTCTATTATCAAATCAGAATAGAAAGTCTTTTTTCCTCTAAAATAGTAAAAAGATCTGAAAATAGTAAATAGAAATAGTTTTTTATATTTTAGCTCATCTTGTTTTAGAGTGCCTTCAATATCTATTCTCCAATATTCTGTACCGTATGAATTTACTAAATTTTTGGCAGTTTGAAAAGTATCTTTAGCCATTAATTTACTGAGCTTCTTGTTATAAGGATCACAGTATTCGTATTCTTTAGTAAAGTACAAATTATCCTTTAAATTAAATATAAAAGGTTTTGGATATGATAGTTTTATAGTGCCTTTTCCGACAGAATTGATTTTTCTAATTAATAATTTAAAGGCATCAATTCTTTCATCAGATATCCATGCTTTAGGTATAATTTGAAAAGTATTTGAGTTTGCTAATTTGATATTAACATATCTTTCATCTTCTAAATCTACATCCTCTACGATTTTATCATTACTGTTTTTGTAATAAAAAGAATAATTTTGCTTTTTTTGATTATCAGTAAGTTTATCATTATAATAATTATTATATATCAAATGATCTGAACAACTGCTATGCTCTATTAGATATATTTTACTTTCATCACCATCTGGTGCTGTAACTATTTTGATTGTTTCCATTTTTTCATTAACAATTTTGGTAGTGTTTCAAGATATTTTTGTTCAGTTACATTTCCAAAGGAGCTAGCACTATTACACTCAATAACGATAAATTCAGGATCTTTTCTTTGATTTCCCTTACTATCTTTAGTTCCTTGTACTTTTACATCAAAACTACAAATATCTAATCCTACAGCTTTTAAAGCCTTTACACATTCAGATTCGATAGTTTTCCAATTAGTTGGTTTATCGAATTGTTCGTTTTCTTCAAGAATCCAGATACTGTTATCGTCATGTCTATGCCATTTCTCTGTATCAGGACAATCGGACTTTAGCATTTTTCTACAAGTATAGAAACATCCATCTTCTGTACAGTGAAGTCTATATTCTCTCGTGTAGTTATGATATTTCTCAAAAATATAATTATTTACAGTTTTACCTTTTATAAATTTGTCTAACTCTTCTTTGGATTTAATTAAGGTATTCCCTGTTCCGCGACTACCATAAAAAGACTTAGCAACAATTGGAAAATCAAACTTCCAATCATTTAAACTATTTCCTTTAACCCATTCTGCTGTTTTTACTTTATTGTCAGTGAAACACTGCTTCATTAATAGCTTGCTAGAACTGTTCTTAACAGCATTAACGGTATTAATCTCTATCCTATTTCCTCCATTACTAATAGTATCTACCATATCTGTAGTAGATCCTAATCTAATAACAGAACGAAAAGGAAATAAAGGTAATAAAGTTCTCAAATTAGAATGAGAAGGATGCCTAGACCTTACATTTGGTCTAAAATTAGTTATTTTTTTCTTTACCATTATGTCTTCTTATTTGTTTATTTCTATACAGCCTGTTCTACAATTATTATAAAGACAACGCCAATATCCACCATTTTCAAACTTGGATACTTTATTCATGGCTCCATGCTTCTTACAATATGGTTTTTGAGTATTGTCTCCGTTATACATTCTTTTTAATTCTACAGACTCAAAATTTGTATTATTATCTTTAATTTCTTCTATAATCATTATAGTATCCAAACTTTAATCTTATTCCCAGTATTAGGATTTACTCTTATTCTAGACTTAGAAGTTGCTAATTCATCAAGAATTGCATTAATTTTTGATGAAGAAATATCTGTTGTATTGCTACAAATTACAAAAGCACACTCATCTTCATAATCACCATATTTGTTTTTCCATCCTTTTTTAATAAGTTTAATTCCTTTTTCAAATATCTCCTTAACTTCATTAATAGTATTTCTTTGGAAAACTATACTACCATCACTAGGAAGACTATACAATTGTTTTACTCCACAAGATATATCACTCTCTGAAACATTTATGTGTATCATATAACTTCCGTTACGTTTTATAGTTAACGCACTATATTCGTATGTTATTTCAAGATTTTGTTTTTTATTTGTTTTCATATTTTCAAACTTAATTGTTTTAGAATTATATTATTTATTTCTTTGTAACACTCTTTAATATAGAAAGAGTAATCTATGTTGTAATCTTTCCATTCTTTATCTTCAAATCTATTAAAAATTGTTACAAGATAATCTTTATGAATAAATTCTGTTTTTCCATTATCATATACTTTTATAAAAGTTTCTCCACTTTTACTAATATAATATCT
>Ga0070711_100000039_pt1 | contig 85604 bp, 85 predicted proteins | sample LARL53metaG_FD_65452 | JGI IMG/M metagenome (GOLD analysis project Ga0070711, IMG submission 65452) | Corn, switchgrass and miscanthus rhizosphere microbial communities from Kellogg Biological Station, Michigan, USA - LAR L5-3 metaG | ecosystem: Host-associated > Plants > Roots > Rhizosphere ... | reverse complement strand
GAGCCATGACGTGGACCCAGGTCTACGACCCACTGCACAATTGGGTCTTCTCCACGCTCGTCGCGGCGTTACCGATTCTGGTCCTGTTCGGCCTGCTAGCAGGGCTGCGGGTGAAGCCCCACTGGTGCGCGATCGCCGGCGCCGCGACCGCCGTGCTCGTGGCCGTCCTGATCTTCGGGATGCCGGTCTCGCTCGCCGGCATGAGCTTCCTGTACGGCGTCGGGTTCGGCGTGCTGAAGATCGCGTGGATCGTGCTCGCGGCGGTGTACCTGTACGACGTATCCGTTCACACCGGCCAGTTCGAGATCATGAAGGAGTCGGTGGCCGGGATCACCCCCGACCGCCGCCTGCAGCTGCTGCTGGTCGCCTTCTGCTTCGGCGCGTTCATCGAGGGCGCGGCGGGGTTCGGGGCACCGGTCGCGATCGCGGGCGCCTTCATGATCGGCCTCGGGTTCCAGCCGTTCCACGCCGCGGCGCTCAACCTGCTCGCCAACACGTCGCCCGTCGCGTGGGGCGCCATCGGCACGCCGGTGCACACGCTGGCCGCGGTCTCCGGTCTGCCCGAATCGGACTTGAGCGCGATGATCGGACGCATCCTGCCCATTACGGGGATCATCGTTCCGTTCTGGCTGGTACGCGCGATGGTCGGGTGGGCGGAGACCTTCGAGGTCCTGCCCGCCATCCTGGTGGTCGGGTTCTCCTTCAGCCTGACGCAGTACTTGTGGTCGAACCATGTCGACTCGAACCTCGTCGACATCGCGGGCGGGGTGGTTTCGCTGCTCGCGACATTGGTGTTTCTGCGGTTCTGGCGCCCGAAGCGCGTCTGGAGGTTCGCGAACGAGGGCGCCGCCGTTCCGGCGGGGCAGTCGCGCGGCAATCCCACGGCGGCTTCCCGTCACACGCCCGGCCAGGTCGTAAAAGCGTGGATGCCGTTCGCCATTCTCTCCGTGTTCGTGCTCGTGTGGGGTCTGCCGCAGGTGAAGGGCGCGATGAACCGCGCCACCACGCCGGTGTGGGACGTGCCCTTCCTGCACAACGCGGTCTCAAGGGCGGCCCCCGTTGTGACCAAGCTGACGCCGGAGGCTGCGCGGTTCGACTTCAACTGGCTTTCGGCGACCGGCACGGGATGCTTCTTTGCCGCGATTGTCGCCGGATTGCTGCTCGGCTTGGGGCCAGTTCAGCTCGCCAAGGTCTTCTGGTACACGCTCAAACGCATGAAGCTCGCGGTCATCGCGATTTCCTTCATGCTGGGGTTGGGGTTCACCACCCGCTACTCAGGCCTGGACGCCGTGCTGGGGCTGGCGTTCACGCGCACCGGGTGGCTGTTCCCCTTCTTCGGGACGTTCCTGGGCTGGCTCGGTGTGGCGCTGACCGGCAGTGACACGTCGTCCAACGCGCTATTCGGATCCCTGCAGCGGATCACCGCGCAGCAGCTCCACCTCGACCCAGTCCTCATGTGCGCCGCGAACTCGGCCGGCGGCGTGATGGGCAAGATGGTGGACGCACAGTCCATCACGGTGGCGACGTCGGCCACGAATCAGGTGGGCAACGAGGGGTCGATCTTCCGGTGGGTGTTCTGGCACTCGATCGCGCTGGGTGCGGTCGTTGGAGTCATCGTGTTGCTGTATGCCTACGTGTTCCCGGGCGGGGTGCCGCACGGCCTGACGATCGTGAAGTGACGCGGGACGTGTGAAAAACAGTAGGGGCGCAGCATGCTGCGCCCCTACTGTTGTCTGCGCGCCTGCTGTTCTCAGCCCCTCGCGCCCGCCCGCACCTCCGCCGGCTGCCAGATGCTGATCTTCCGTGTCTCCGGCATCAGGAACAGGCTCAGCACGAACGCGACCGCCGGGACCACGATGGGGTAGACCAGCGCGTGGCCCAGGCTTTGGGACATGGATAGCCCAGCTGCCTGCGCGGATACATACGCCGCGGTCGTGATGACGGGCACCAGTCCGCCACCCCAACCATTCCCGATGTGATACGGGACGGACACCGACGTGTACCGGATGCGCGCCGGGAAGTACTCGGCCAGGAACGCCCCGATGGGGCCGTACACCATCCCCACGTAGGAGACCATGATCGCCACGATCAAAATCGACAACGGGTAATTGAGGTTCGCTGGGTTGGCGGCGTTGCCGAGGGCCGCGTAGAGCGGGTAGTAGGTGACGGCCGCGAGCAGGAACCCGGCGAGGATGATCGGCTTCCGGCCGATCCGGTCGGACAGCCACCCGAAGAAGATGAGCGACGGCGTGGCGATGAGCAGCGCGGCGCCAGTGATGATGGCCGGAGTCAGCACGTCCGGCTTCTGGACTTGTTGGACGAAATACAGCGCCCAGAACTGGCTCGAATACCAGACGACTCCTTCGCCGATCACCACAACGCTGGCGATCAGGACGTACTTCAGGTTCTCGCTCAGGAACGCCTCACGCCAGGGATTCGTCGCCGTCTGCCCCTTCGCCTTGATGGCCTGGAAGATCGGCGTCTCGGCGAGCTGCAGCCGGATGTAGATGGCGATCGCCACCATGAGCAGCGAGAGCAGGAACGGGATGCGCCAGCCCCACGCGTTGAACGCCTCGGTGCCTACGATCTCGCGGGTGACGATGATCACGACCAGCGACACCACGATTCCGAGTGTAGGCGATGTCTGGAGCCAGCCGGTGTAGTAGCCCCGCTTCTCGTCGGGCGCGTGCTCCGCGACGTACGTGATTGCCCCGCCGTATTCTCCACCGAGACACAGGCCCTGGATGAGACGCAGGAGCAACAAGACAATCCCCGCGAGTGCGCCGATCTTGGCGTAGCTCGGCACCAATCCGATGAGCGCCGTCGAGAGCCCCATGCCGCTGAGCGTGATGAGGAACGTGTATTTGCGGCCCACGATGTCGCCGATGCGGCCGAACACGAAGGCCCCGAACGGACGGATCAGGAACCCGGCGGTGAAGGTGCCGACCGTCTTGATGAGCGCGCTTCCGGAGGCCCCGGCCGCGAAAAACTTGACTGACAGGAGCGCCGCCAGACTGCCGAAGATGTAGAAGTCGTACCACTCAATCACGTTCCCCACGGCGGCGGCGATGACGACGCGCCGTAGTTCCTTCACGGAGAGCGCCGGAGCGGTCATAACTCCCTCTGGTCGGTGGTGGAGGGTCCAGTGTCCCGCCGAAATGGCACCTTGTCAAGGTGGCGCGCCGGGCCTAGCGGCCGTGCGCGTACTTGAGGGCTGCCTCCGTGCGGTTCTTGACGCCGAGCTTCGAGAACAGATGCTGCACGTGGAACTTCACCGTGTTGTCGGAGAGGCCGAGCCGCTCGGCGATCTGTGGGTTGGTGAGTCCGTTCGCGACGAGTGCCCACACTTCGCGCTCGCGCGGGGTGAGCTCACCCGGCGCGCCCCCCCTCCCCCCCGTGCGGCCGTCGATCCAGCGTCGCGCGGCCTGGGGGAAGACCAACTGACCCGCGTGCACCTGCCGGATCGCCGTGAGCGTCTGCTGCGGCGACTCGGTCTTCAACGCGAGCCCCTCGGCGCCGGCATCGAGCGCCGAGCGCAGCGACTCGCCGTCGTTGTAGGCGGTGAGCACCAGCACTTTCGGCGGGGCGGCGCGGTCGCGCAGTGCGGCGATCACTTCCGTGCCCTTGATACTCGTGAGCTCGAGGTCCAGCACCACGACGTCCGGCCTGTGCTGCTCGACGAGCTTCACGACCTCGGTTCCGTCCGTGGTCCAGGCGGCCACCTTGATGTCCGGTTCGCCATCGAGCAGCGCGCGCAGACCCTCGAGCACGATGGCGTGGTCGTCGGCGAGGAGCACGCGAATCACGGTCCCGCCTTACTCGGCCGGCAGCGTGACGGTGAGCGAGGTGCCGCGGCCCGGCGCGCTGTCGAGCGCGAATGTGCCGCCCAGCATCGACACCCGGTCCTGGATGCCACGCAGGCCGAAGTGTCCGCCCTCGACGCCGACGTCCTCCTCGCTGGCGAGCACGCGCTTCGGGTCGAAGCCCCGCCCGTCGTCGGACACCGTGAGCGCGATGGCGCCGCCACGGCGCTCGACCGTGACGCGCTGGCGGGTCGCGCCCGAGTGGCGGTGCCCGTTCGCCAGTCCTTCCTGCAGGATCCGGTAGATCGCGATCTTCGTCGGGAGCGCGCAGTCACCCAGGTCGGGCGAGAGCTCGAATTCGACCGCCTGATTGGTGAGCGTTTCGTGCTGGACCGCCAGCCCCTCGATGATCTCACCCAGCGCACGGCGCTCGAAACCGGGCGGCCGGAACGCGCCGATGAAGTTCCGGATCTCGCCCAGCGCCCGCTCGAGCAGGCGCATCGCCTGGCGCACTCGCTGTTCGGCGGCGGCGTCCGCCGCGAGCGCGCGCTCGAGCACTTGCAGCTGCGATAGCGCGGCGAAGAGGTCCTGCACGGGGCCGTCGTGCATGTCCAGCACGATCCGCTGCAGCTCGCGCTCGCTCGTCGCGAGCAGGCGCCGCGACGCGGCGCGCGCCTCAGCTTCCTGGCGTGCCATCGGGATTCACCACGTACGCTTCCATCGCGAAGTACTCGGGCAATCCGAGCCGGTCGGCGTGGGCGGCGGTCTCGAGGTTTCGCGCCTCCACGCGCTGCCAGAACTCGCGGTCATCGTGGCCACCGGGGAACGGGGCCGTGTCCTTCTGCGACTGATGCTTGAAGATCGCGAGGACCTTCGCGCGCAGCTCGTCCTGGGAGAGCGGCACCAGCACGTCTGCTTCCGTGAGGGACCACTCCTGCCACGCGCCACGATACAGCCACACCTCGGGGGCCGAGCCGTCATACTGCTCGAGCGCGCGCGTGATCGCTGCCCGGCACATGCGGTGCGTGCCGTGCGGGTCCGAGAGATCGCCGGCGACAAAGACGAGATCGGGGTGCGCTTCGACGAGGAGCGCCCGCACGATGGCCACGTCTTCCTCCCCGATCGGCCGCTTGCGGACTTCCCCGGTCCGGTAGAACGGCAGATTGAGGAAACGGGCCGCGCCGCGCGGCAGACCTACCGACTCGAGCGCCGCGATCGCCTCGGACTCGCGGATCACGCGCTTGAGATCCTGGACGGCCGGGAGGTCGACGTCCCCCGGCGCCTTGCGCTCGAAGCTCGCTTCGACCTCGGCACGCACCCGATGGGCGGCGGCCGCGTCGAGGCCGAGGGTGGTCGCCGCCCGCTCGACAAAATCGAGATGCCGCCGCACATCGTGATCGAAGACGGCGATGTTGCCGCTCGTCATGTACGCCACGACGATCGCGTTCTCGTTCTCCCACAGCTTGCGGAGCAACCCCCCCATAGAGATCACGTCGTCGTCCGGGTGGGGCGAGAAGACCACGACCGATCGCCGGGTCGGGAGGCGCCGGCGTCCCCGGATTTTTTCGCGCAGCCGGTTGAACACCGCACCGTTGATCGGCCCCGCCGCCCCGTGCTTCGCGAGCAAGGGGCTGAGGTGGTGCTCGGTATAATCGCGCGCCGTGAGCTTCAGGATCGCCTTGCCCGTCTGCTCGGCGAGCCAGACCACCCCCCGCTCGGTCATTGGCGCCGTCCACTCCACCGGCCCAAGCACCCAGGGCGTGCGCATGCGGGTCAGCTGGGCCGCGGCGGCCGTGTCGAGGTACGCGGTGGCGTTGGCGTGACGCTGCAGGAACGTGGCGGCCACGTCCTGCGACACCTCGCCTTCGACGGCGCGCGCCACGATCTCGGCCTTGTGCTCGCCGGTCGCGATCAAGGCGATCTCACGAGCATCGAGAATCGTGGCGACCCCCATCGTGATCGCTTCCCGCGGCACATTGTCCTCGCCGAAGAAATCCGCGGCCGCGTCTTTGCGCGTCATCGTGTCGAGCGTCACGAGACGTGTGCGCTCGCCCGGCCCCGAGCCGGGCTCGTTGAACCCGATGTGCCCACTCTTCCCGATACCCAGCATCTGGAAGTCGATGCCCCCGGCGTCCACGATCGCGCGCTCGTAGGCGGCGCAGGACGCGGCGAGGTCTTCGCGCGGCACGCTCCCGTCGGGGATGTGCACGCTCGCGGGACGGATGTTTACGTGCGCGAAGAGATTCTCCCACATGTAGCGGCGATAGCTGTGGGGGCTATCGGCGGGCATCGGGTAGTACTCGTCCAGATTGAACGTGACCACCGCTGAGAAGTCCACCTCGCCCGCCTGGTGTCGCCGGATCAGCTCGCGGTAGATGCCGAGGGGGGTACTGCCGGTGGCGAGTCCGAGCACGCATCGCCCTTTAGCGGCGGTCGCTTGCGCGATCACCTGGACGATCCGCTCGGCGAGGCGGAGCGCGAGGTCGTCGTGGTCCGGAACCACGACCGTGGGGATGCGCTCCCGCTCGCGCGGTCCGTCGATGGAGGCCCGCGACGGCTCCGCCTCCTTGATCATACAGAAGAATAATGCGTCGGTTACACTTTTACTTCGATGGTCGCCCCGCGCTTGTAGCGGATGTACAGCCACGCCATCGGCACCACCATCATGCCGGCCGCGAGGATCGTGAGCGCGAGGAGCACGGCCGCGAGCAAGACGCCACGCTGCGCCGTCGCGGCGGCATCGAACAACGCGGCATCCTGGCGCGCCAGGAGCACCACCATCGCCTGCCGGGCCTGCGTGGCGGCCGCGGGGTCGAGGCTCGACAACCCGGCTTGGACGGTGTAGGCGAGCTCCCGATCCTCGGGCTTCTGCATCGTATTGCCCAGCGTCGCCAGTTGCTCGCGCAGCGCATTGCGAATCGAGTCCCGTTGCGCCACCGCCTCAGGTCGCCTGTACGCGGGGTCGGTGCTAGTCATCATCTGGCGCCACACCTCGAGCCCCGCGTTGTAGCGGTGCAGCGTCTGGGTGGTCCGCGCCCCCTGTTGAACCGTCGTGGCCGCGCGCTTGAGCGAGTTGATCAGGTCCAGCCCGAAGAAGAGCGCGACGACCAGCGTGATCGCGCTGATGGTCACCGCGATGCCCGGCCGAATGAACGTGTAGTCCTTCATCGCCATTGCGAACGAGGAACGGGGCATCGAGCGTGGCTCTGGCGGTGTCATGGCGCGGGCGTTCCGGGGAGGGGTGAGCGGAGACGGTATCCGATGCCGGAAGGGGTGTCAAGCAACTGACCGCCGTTGCTTGACGACGTGTGCAGTTTGACGCATATGATGGCGTTCGTAGGGGGGGAGCATCGGTGACGGAACCGGAGACTTTCGTCGACGGCAGGCGCGAAATCCTGCGGCAGGCGAGCGTAGCCCTCGGCGGCCGTCCGGTGACGGTTTGGGAGGTCTCCGCGCGCGCCGAGCTCGAGCCGCAGAGCTCGAGCGACGCCGCTCCTGCCCATCACGCGACCAAACTCGATGTCGATTCCACGTTGCGGCGCTGGAACATCCCCATCGTCCAGGGAAGCCGCTGGGTGGGGTGTCGCAGCTCGGGCGAAGGGGTGTGGGTGATCGCCCCGGTGCGCACGCGCCCCCCGGCACCGCCGCCCGAAGGGCGCGAACGGCGGAGCCGTGAGCGCCTCACCCTCGAGCTCGCCGGATTGTGTCTGGGGCTGTTGGACCGCCGCGAGCCGGCGCCGAGCCAACCCGGCCCCGCGCGGGGCGATCCGTTCCAAGATCTCAGCACCCTCCCGGGCATCATCGCCCACGAGCTGTCCAATCCGCTCACTGGTGCGCGCGCCGGCCTGCAGCTGGCCATGGAGTCACTCGGTCGCTGGACCGAAGTGGCGGCCGACCGCCGCCTCGACCTCCTCGACGGCCTGGGACAGATCGTCGAGGACATCGATCGGTCGGTCACGTTCCTCCGGGCGGTCAAGGATCGCGCCCGCGGTGCGCTCGCGCGCTCCGAGCGGTTCGACGCGGTCCGCGTCGTCCGCTCCTGCTGCACCCTCGAGAGCCGTATCCTGAAGGAAAAAAAGATCCCGCTCGAATTCGACTCGACACTCGAGACGGTGTACTTGAAGGGGGACCCCAACGCGTTTTATGACCTTCTCGTCAACCTGATCCGCAACGCCGCCGACGCGACGGCCGCGCGCCCCGCGCCGATCCGTGTGGGCCTGTCCCAAGTCGGCAGCGGCCTCCGGCTCACCGTGCGGGACCAGGGGATCGGCATCCGCCCGGTCCACCTCGAGCGGATCTTCGAGCCCGGCTTTACCACCAAGGAGTTCGGAGAAGGGAGCGGCATGGGTCTCGTCGTGGTGCAGAGCGTGGTTCGCAACATGTTCGCCGGCAGCATCGCTGTGGATTCCACGGTGGACAAGGGGACGACCATCACCGTGACGATCCCGATTCCCACGCAGCGCTCCGTCGATGCGCTACCCGAAGGACGTCCGTAGGCGAACGTTTTCCCGGAGAGTTCACGTGAGACCTTCTTGTCTGCTGGTAGCCCTGGCCATCGCTGCGTCCGCTCGGCGGCCGCTTTCCGCCCAGGACGTGACCGTCGACACGGCAGGTGCGGGTGCGCTCATCGATCAAGCCTTGAACCATTCGCAGGTGATGGAGAATCTGCAGTACCTGGCGGATGTCATCGGTCCGCGACTCACCGGGTCGCCGGCCGTGCGCCGGGCGAACGACTGGACACTGGAGCGCTTCAAGGGCTACGGACTCGAGGGACACCTCGAGCCGTGGAAGTTTGGCGGCACCTGGACGCGCGGGCCGGCTCGCGTCCGGATGACGGCACCCCGCGCGCACGATGTGACGGCCGCGAGCTGGGCCTGGGCGCCCGGCACGGGCGGCTCCGTGCGGACCGGACCTGTGGTCCGGATCGACGCGACCACGCCGGACAGCTTCGCGGTGTATCGCGGCAAGGTGAAGGGCGCCTGGGTCATGACGCGCCCGCCGGCGCCCGTGTGGAACGGTGACGGACCCGCAATGACCGCCGCCGACTCGCAGAGCCAGCGCGAGTACTTCCGCAACGTCTTCACGCCGTTCCGGGACGCCGACTCGCTCACGCGGGCCCGCATGCAGCAGTTCGCCAACGACGTCCCGTTCCTGCTGCAGCGCGCGGGAGCGCTCGGCATCGTGCTGGACGCGGGGAAGGAGCACGCGCTCCTCAACATGAGCGGCTCGCCGAATCGCGTCCTCCCACTGCCCCAGATCGTCGTGGCGCATGAGGACTACGCCATGTTCGATCGCCTGCTCCGGGCGGGCGTGACGCCGCGGCTCGCCGTGAGCGTCACGAACGAGCTGACGCGCGACTCGGTCCCCCAGTGGAACACCGTCGCCGAGATGCGGGGCAGCGAGCGTCCGGGAGAGGTCGTGATCGTCGGCGCGCACCTCGACTCGTGGGACCTGGGCACGGGGACCACGGACAACGGCACGGGAGCGATGTGCGTCCTCGAGGCAGCTCGCGCCATCGCGCAGTCCGGTCTGAAGCCGAGGCGGACGATTCGCTTCGTGCTCTTCACCGGCGAGGAGCAAGGGCTCATCGGCTCGCGCAAGTACGCGGAGGCGCACGCGGCGGAGGCCGACTCGATTCAGGCCGTCATCGTGCTCGACAACGGCACGGGGGCGATCACCGGACAGGCGCTGCAGGGACGGGCGGACTTGGAGGGACTGTGGCGCGCGCTGCTGGCGCCGGTGAAGGGCCTGGGCGTGGATTCGGTCGTGAACCGGAACAAGGGGGGCACGGACCATCTGTCGTTCCTGCCCTACGGCGTTCCGGGATTCAACTTCAACCAGCTCGAGCGCGGCTACAACCACACGCACCACTCCCAGTCGGACACCTACGACATGGCGCTCGGGGCGGACCTCGCCCAGGCCTCAACGGTGATGGCCGTTTCGGCCTACGAGCTCGCGAACCTCTCGGAGCTCATCCCGCGGGGCGCGCGTTCGACACCGACGCCGGTGGAAGCGGTGAAGGTGAGCGACAGCTTGTTGGTGAAGGGGAAGAGATAAGGACAGAAAAATGGGAGAGGGGAGTGGGGAGAGGTTCGTAACGGTGCAGCGGAAGGTACCTCTCCCCTCTCCCCTCTCCCATTCTACTCGTTCTCCGACAGCAGCTTCTCCAGATCCAGTGGCTGCGTCGACATCGCGAGCCTCCCGTCGGGACCCTTCGGCCACTCGCTCTCCGGCCGATCGCGGTACAGCTCGACTCCGTTGCCGTCGGGATCCCGCAGATAGATCGCTTCGCTCACGCCGTGGTCGGATGCGCCTTCGAGTCTGACGCCGGCGTCCAGCGCGCGCCGTACCGTCGTCGCGAGGGACTTCCGGTCCGGAAACAGGATGGCGAAGTGGTACAACCCCGTGGTGCCCGGCGCGGGCGCCGGCGCGCCGCGGCCCGCCCACGTATTGAGGCCAATGTGGTGATGGTAGCCGCCCGCTGACAGGAACACGGCGTCCCGGCCGTAGGTGGTGGTGACCTCGAAGCCGAGCACGTCGCGGTAGAAGGCGACCGCTCGGTCGAGATCGGACACGGTCAGGTGGACGTGGCCGATGCGGGTCTGTGGGTGGACGGGCATCAATGAATAAACGCTCGAGAGTTCCTTACGACGGTTACATTTCCTTACATGAACTCGACTCCGCGGATCCCAACTCCCATCAACGAGCCCGTCCTGGGCTACGCGCCCGGTGCCCCTGAGCGCGCCGAGCTGAAGCGGACCCTCAAGGACCTCTCGAGTCGGCAGCTCGACATCCCGCTCATCATCGGCGGCCGGGAGGTGCGCACCGGGACCACTACCGACGTCGTCATGCCCCACTGCCATCATCACGTCCTCGCCAAGGTGCACCAGGCCGGTCCGGGGGACGTGGAGGCGGCGATCGCCGCCGCGCGTGACGCGTGGCGGGAGTGGTCGGCGTGGGGGTTCGAGCGCCGCGCCGCGATCTTTCTCAAAGCCGCGGATCTGCTCGCCACGAGGCATCGGGCCATCGTCAACGCGGCCACCATGCTCGGCCAGTCGAAGACGGCGCATCAAGCGGAGATCGACGCGGCGTGCGAGCTGATCGACTTCTACCGCTTCAATGTCCACTACGCGGAGCGGATCTACGCCGAGCAGCCGCTCTCGGTGACAGGCGTGTGGAACTACCTCGACTTTCGCCCGCTCGAAGGGTTCGTCTACGCCATCACGCCCTTCAACTTCACGTCGATCGGGGGCAACCTCCCCACCGCGCCGGCGATCATGGGGAACACCGTCGTCTGGAAGCCGGCCGCGACGGCGGTCCTGTCGAACTACTTCATCATGCGACTGCTCGAGGACGCGGGGCTTCCCCCGGGCGTGATCAACTTCGTCCCCGGGCCGTCCGCCCAGGTGTCCGAGCGCCTGCTCGCCGATCGTGCCTTTGCCGGCATCCATTTCACCGGCTCGACGGAGGTGTTCCAGACGTTGTGGAAGCAGGCCGCCGCCAACCTGACGTCGTATGCGGCGTATCCACGCCTCGTGGGGGAGACCGGGGGCAAGGATTTCATCCTGGCGCACGCGAGCGCCGATGTGGAGGCGCTCGCGACCGGGCTGGTGCGAGGCGCATTCGAGTATCAAGGACAGAAATGCAGTGCGGCGTCCCGCGCGTACGTTCCCGACGCGATTTGGCCCCAGGTCAAAGAGCGGATGCTGGCGATGCTCGCGGAAATCAAGGTCGGCGACCCCGCCGATTTTCGCAATTTCATGGGCGCGGTGATCGATCGGAAGGCGTTCGACAAGATCAAGAGCTACATCGACGGCGCGAAGCGCGCGCCCGGGGTGAAGATCCTGTTCGGCGGCGGCGCCAACGATGCGGACGGTTACTTCGTCGAGCCCACGGTGATCGAGAGCCAGGATCCCGCCTACCGAACGATGTGCGAGGAGATCTTCGGGCCGGTGCTCACGGTCCACGTGTATGCGGCTGCGCGCTGGTCCGAGACGCTCCGCCTGGTGGACGAAACCTCTCCCTACGCGCTCACCGGCGCGATCTTCGCGCAGGATCGGCGGGCGGTCGACGATGCCCAGCAGGTGCTCCGGTACGCTGCGGGCAACTTCTACATCAACGACAAGCCGACCGGGGCGGTGGTGGGCCAGCAGCCGTTCGGCGGGGCGCGCGCGAGCGGCACGAACGACAAGGCGGGTAGCCTGCTCAACCTGATTCGGTGGGTGAGCGCGCGCACCGTGAAGGAGAACTTCATTCCGCCGCGGAGCTTTACCTACCCGTTCATGGCCGAGTCGTGAGCGCGGGGAGTCGCCGGCCGCCCATCCTCGTGCTGGCGATGGGCGGCGCCTTCGTGCTCCTCATCGCGTCGCTCTTGATCGGCTCGCTTACACGACCCGAGTTCCCCCCCTTCAGCCTCACGCCGCCACATCCCACCCCCGTGGGTGATTCCCTGGTCGGCCCGGTCACGTATACCGTGGACGCATCCGCCACCGAGCGCTGGCGCACCTTCGACTTCGGTCGCAACGCCGCCGTGGACTCGGGGCCGTGGGACATCGCGTTTCGGCGATTTCATCTGATCACGGCGGCGGGAGGGGGCATCGTCGACCTGGGCGAAGTGCCGTTCGACTCCGTGCGCGAGCTGCCGGCGACGGGTTACGTCCCCAACACGAGCGGTCCCGACACGACGAATCCCGGCGTAGGCAAGTGGTATGCGTACAGCATGCTCAGTCACCTGCTCACCACCAAGCACCACGTATATGGAGTCCGGACGGCGGGAGCGAAGTACGCCAAGCTCGAGCTGCTGGCGTACTACTGCCGGGATGCCGGCACCGCCTGCATCACGTTCCGCTACGCCTACCAGGGCGACGGGAGTCGACGGGTCGCGCCGTAAAGACAAGAACCCCCGGCCTCGCTCGGCCGGGGGCTCGCGGTGTCGTGTATTGGTTGGCGGCCTATTTCGGCGGCAGGATCTTGAACATCCCCGTACCGCAGACCGGGCACACGCCCTTCAGCGCGGGACGGCCATTGGCCATCTTCACCTGCTGGGGATTCGAAATCTTGCGCTTCGCCTTGCACTTCACGCAGTAGCCCTCATCGGCTGCCATCGGGGCTTTTCCACCCTTCGCCATTGCGCGTTCCTCCGTTCGGGGGCATGGGCAGGGGGGTGTGCATCACTCGCTGGCAGGGGTGGCTCCCCCGGTTCACCCCCGCCCGGGACGGTGACAACATAATACCCCCTGCTTAAATCGTGGGAGCGGGGCCTGTCGGAGGGGCGTCCGAGAAGCCGTTGCGCTTGTGAGTTCCGTCACAAAAGGGTTTTGTCGCAGACCCGCCACAACGGCACAGGACAACGACTTCCGCCGGTCGGCCGTCCTTCCTAGGTGGCACCGGGAGCTCCCGGCCGTCGGGGGTGACGATCCGGACCGGACCCTCGACGATCAATGGCCCGTTCTGCTTCGGGGTGATTCGCGTGACGTCGCTCATGCCGAACTATAACCGTCCCGCCGAGCCATCCCAATCGGTCTCGAGGCTTACATCGTTCGTTTCGGGAACGGGCGTGCGATGGACAGGGTATCTTCCACCCGCGCTCATGAGAACCGTTGGGTTGCTCCGCCTCGCCCCGCCTCTGCCGCTCCTCGCGCTCGCGTGCGTTTCCGAGCACGGACCCCTCACCAATCGAATGGCGCAGTCGGCCACGCCGTATCTCGCTCGCGCGGCGAAGGAGCCGGTGAGCTGGCAGCCGTGGAGCAGGGACGCGTTTGCCCTCGCCGCGCGCCTCGACCGGCCCATCCTCCTTTATATAGGCGCCGACGACTGCCGCTGGTGCGGCATCATGGACCGCGAGGTCTATGGGGACCCGCTCCTCGGAGCCATGATCGACTCGCTCTTCGTTCCGGTGCGCGTGGACCGTGACGAGCGCCCCGACGTCGCGCAGCGCTATGCGACCGCCGTGCAGCTCCTGGCGGGCTTGCGCGGGTACCCCATCACCGTGTTCCTCACCCCAGACGGGGCCGCGTTCTTCGGCGGCACCTACTTCCCGCTCGACGACCCGGTTACCGGGCGAGGTCTCAAACAACTCCTGCCCGACGTCGCGAAGAGCTATCACGAGCAGAAGCCGTCGGTGTTACGGCGCGCCGAGCTGATTCGGCAGCTCACGCTCGGACGTCCCGCGGCGGCCCGCACGCCCAGGGCGGCGCGCGTTCAGTTCGAGACCGCAGTCGTGCGGGACGCCGTCGTGGCCGCCGCCCAGGCCGGGGCAGACCTCGCGACCTTGCGGTACATCCGAGCGGCAGATTTGCTGCTGGCGACGTACGCCCGGACCACCGACTCGAGCTATCTGAGACCGGCGCGCGCGGTCCTCGACTACATCGCGGACTCGGGGGGGCCGGGGGCGGGGGGCGCGGGGGGCGCGGGGGGCGAAAGCGGGCGGGACGATCCGCCCGAGATTCACCGGGCCGGTTGGCTCCGCGATCTCACCACGGCCTGGGCCGTGACCGCCGACGCGCGATATGGCGACGCGTCGCGTGCCGTGGCCCGGCGACTCGCGAGCGAAATGGCGTCCACGGTGGACCGCACCGTCTTTGCCGATCGGGACGCGTACGTGATCGGTGCGGTCTTGGACGCCGCGGTCGCGGTCGGGGACTCGGTGACCCTGGTCCGCGCGCGCGCGACGCTCGACACGCTCCTGCGTCGGGTGTACGGGCGGGGCCGTCCCGTGCGGCACATCGCGAGCGCCGGCTCTCCGGGCCGCGCCCTGTTGGACGATCAGGTGCAGGTCGCGTGGGCGTGCCTCGCGGCGCGCGACGCGACGGGGGCGGCACGCTACCTCGAAATCGCGCAGGACCTGGTGGGCGTACTGGAGCGCGACTTCGCGGACTCCACGTCGGCGGGCTACTTCGAGGCGGCGGCGACGGATCCGGCGGCGCCCGCGCTCACCGAGCGCGCCAAGCCCGTGCTCGACGATCTACTGCCGGCCGGTAACGCCGCGGCCGGGCGCGTGCTCCTCCGGCTCGCGAACGCCACCGGAGACGTGCGCTATCGTCGCCGCGCGGAGGCCGTCGTCGACGCGCTCGCGGCCACCGCGACCGGCGCGGGGTTGCGCGCGTCGAGCTACCTCGCAGTGGCGCAGGACCTGCTGCGCAGCCGTTGAGCCGGTTTCTGTCCGCAACACTTCCCTCGCTTCCAACTCACTGGTGCGTCGCACGCTACGCGTGCGGGCGTGACGCCTGCATCTCCTTGCAGGTCCTATGGATGTAATCGGCGCGCCCTCCGACGCAGAGATTGTCGCCCGTGTCCTCGGCGGGGATGCGGAAGCCTTCGGCTTCGTGATCCGCCGCTACGAGGCCGGGCTGCTGCGGTTCGCGACCCGGATGCTGGGGAGCCGGGATGCCGCCGCGGATGCGGTCGCCGAGGGGTTGGTGCGTGCCTACCGCCACCTCGCGAGCTGCCGCGAGCCGGACAGGCTGCGAACGTGGCTCTACCGTATCGTGACGAACCGATGCAAGAGCCATTTGGCCCGTCGGTCCGTGGGCGATGTCCCGCTCGACGAGGCGCCGCCCGTCGCGGATCCGGCGGACGGCGAGGCGGAGCTGGAGCGAGCCGAGCAGCTCGCGCTGGTGCAACGGGCCCTCACCGGCCTGTCGCCGGACAAACGCGAGGCATTTGTGTTGAAGCACGTGGAAGGGCTGAGCTACGAAGAGATGGCCGCGATCACCGGCGAGCGCATTCCGACGCTCAAGATGCGGGTGCATCGGGCCCGAGAGGCGCTGTTGAAGGTGCTGGAGGATCATACATGAACATGATCGACCCAAGGATTCACCAGGTGTTGGACGGCGAGCTCCCGGCGGACGCTCTGCCGGCCGAGCTGCGTGACGCCAGCGAAGCGATCCGGGCGGCGGCCGACCTGCTGGCCGCGCCGGTACCGGTCCGGAGCCTCGAATCGCGTGTCATGGCCGAGATCCACCGCCCGGCACCGTCGCTCGCGCGGCGCGTGACCGGCTGGCTCGCGACACCGCACGCCATCACGTTCCGAGTCCGCCCGGTCTGGAGTCTGGCGTTCGCGGCGGCGGCGGCGGTCTTCACGCTGTTCTACGCCCGTGACGTTGGTCCGCAGCTCGGCGAGCACGAAGGGATCGCGCAGTTCGTCGGCCGGTTCCCGGACGCGAGGTCCGTGCACGTCGTCGGCACGTTCAATGACTGGCGCCCCGGCACGATCGCGCTCCAGGACCTGGACAACGACGGGGTCTGGACCGCCACGGTCGTCCTACCGGCGGGCACATACGAATACATGTTCGTGGTCGACGGCGAGCGGTGGGTCCCCGATCATCTGGCGGACCGTCTGGTGGCCGACGACTTCGGCCGGGAGAATTCCGTCGTCATCGTGCGGCCAGTCCATCGATGAGACTCTGGGCCGTGCTGGCGCTGCTCGGGATGCCGCTCACGGCGCAATCCGTGCAAAGCCGCCTCGAGGGTCGAATCCCGAGCGATGCCGTGCCCGTGGTGGACTCGCTCGTCCAGATCGCACTCCACGAGGGATTACCTTCGGAGCCGCTGGTACAGAAGGCCCTCGAAGGAGGCGCGAAGCAGGTGCCCAGCCCCCGTATCGTGGCGGCTGTGCAGGCGAGCCTCGGACAGCTGCGCGACGCGCACGAGCTGCTGGTCCGGGCGGGCGACCAGCCGCCGATCCGCGCGGGGGAAGTCACGACGGTCGCCTGGGCATTGCGCCGGAAGGTCCCCCCCTCCACGGTGGAGCATGTGGTCGCCGAGCTGCCGCATCCGCCCCGGGCCGCCGCGATCCACGCGATCGCGGACCTGGTCGCGCATGGATTCGATCCGGACTCCTCCGCGGGCTTGATCGTCGCCGCCGTTCACGACGGTCTGCAGCGCGATCGTCTGCTGGACGTGTCGACCGCCGCCTTGCACGAGGTCCAGCGCGGGCGCACGCGCGACGAGGCGATCGCGGTCGTACGACAACAGCTGCCGAACGTCCCCGGACCTCCCAAACCGGAGCGCGGCACGATCACGCGGGCGCACCGCCCCGATACACCGAGTCCGCCGTAAGTATCGATGTTACAGGCGTTAACGTCGTCGTCCGGCTCGGCAGACGGATGACGCGTGACGCGCGGGGAGGGGCGTGGGTCTCAACGGTGAAGCGGGCCAGGGTGGTCCGCGCTCCCTCTGGAGGTTCTAAGACATGATGCGTCGCACACTCCTCGCATTGGCGCTGCTCGCCGCTCCCGCGATCGTGATCGCGCAGCAGCCGTCGCCGATGCAGGGTCAGGCGCCGGCGGCGGATACGTCGAAGGCGACCGCGAAGAAGGGCAAGAAGCACGACTCGAAGAAGAAGCACGCGGCCAAGCCCGCTGCGAAGCCCGCGGCCAAGGACACCACCAAGATGAAGCCGTAAGCAGGATGTAGCTACGAGGTGTAGTCGGCGTTGATCCGGACGTAGTCCGGCGTCAGATCGCAGGTCCACACCACCGCCTCCGCGCGACCGAGTCCGAGGTCGATGCGGAGGCGGATCGTTTTCTGCCGGAAGATGCCCCGAGCGGTATCCGCGTCCGGATGTGCCGTGGCGCCCCCGCTCGCGAGCGTGAGCCAGTGATCGTCGGTGGAGGCGGCCTGCAGGGAGAGTCGCTCCACGGAGAAGGGCACGCCCGCGGTGCCCGCCGCGGCGAGTACGCGTCCCCAGTTGGGATCGCCGCCGTAGATGGCGGTCTTGACGAGCGTCGAGCGGGCGATCGCCCGCCCCACGTCGCGCGCGGTGGATTCGCTCACCGCTCCCACCACATGAATCTCGAGCACTTTGGACGCGCCCTCGCCGTCCGCCACGATGGCGAGAGCGAGCGTCCGGGCAACCTGCTGGACGGCGTCCTCGAACGCCTTCCAGACCGCGCCGTCGCGTGCCGGATCGATGCCCGCGGCGCCGTTCGCGAGCAAGAGCACGCTGTCGTTGGTGCTCGTGTCGCCATCCACGGAGATGGCGTTGAAGCTCCGGTCGACCACCCGGCGGAGCAGCGGCTGAAGCGTCGCGGGTTCACCCGCGGCGTCCGTCGTCAGCACGCCGAGCAGGGTGGCCATGTCCGGGTGGATCATGCCCGCGCCTTTGGCGATGCCGCCCACCGTGATCATGCCGCTGGGCGTCTCCAAACGGACGGCGCAGTGCTTCGGACGTGTGTCCGTCGTCATGATCGCGCGCGCGGCCTGGGGGCCGCCCTCGGCGGCCAGGTGCCCGGCCGCCTGCCGCAGGCCGGCCGCGATCTGCTCGAGCGGGAGGGGAATCCCGATGACGCCTGTCGAGAGCACGAGCGCGGTGCGCGCGGGAAGCCCGGCGGCCTGCTCGGCTGCCTGGGCCATTGCGCGCGCGGCAGCGAGACCGGGCGCGCCGGTGCACGCGTTCGCGACGCGCGCGTTCATCGCCACGGCGCGGATCCGTCCGGGACGCTCGGCCAGGAGGTCGGCGTCGTAGACCACCGGCGCCGCGCGGAGCACGTTCTTGGTGAACACGCCTGCGGTGGCGCAGCTCGCGGCGCTCACGAGCAGCGCGACGTCGACTGCGCCGTCGCTCTTCAGACCGGCATGCGCGGCGGCGGCGGTGAATCCGCGTGGGGTGGTGACGGAGCCGTCGGGAATTTCGACGAAAGCCGCGGGCATCAGGCGGGAAGATAGCGGTCGGCCATCGCTTGTGTAACCGACCGGCGTTTCGTATCATAGCACAACCTTCCCGGGAGGCCCGTTCGATGTCGGAACCGTTCTTGAGCTCCGACGATTACGACGAACGCGCACATCAGCTCTACAACGAAGCACGATACGACGAGGCCATCGACACGCTGAAAGCCGGCTTGGGGCTCTACCCCCACGCCGTCGAGCTGCATGTCGGTATGGGCTATGCACGCCTCGCCCGCGAGGAGTTCTTGTGGGCGCGCCGCGCGTTCGAAGAGGCGGTGGGTCTCGACCCCGAACACGAGGACGCGCTCGCGGGCCTCGGCGAGGTCCTCCTCAAATTCGGCGATCGGGCCGGCGCCGTCGCGTGCTTCGATCGGATCCTCGCGCTCGGCTTTCGGGAGGACCACGACCTCATGCTGCAAGTGGGACGCGCGTTGTTTCGTGAAGCCGTCCTGGATCAGGCGCGCCGCTTCTTCGAGGTGGCGATCACCGGGCATCCGGACTCGGCGGAGGCGGCGGCGTGCGTGGGGTATGCGGCGCATCGCCTCGCCGACGAGGGTGGCGCGCTCTATTGGCTGCGCCGCGCGCTGGAGCTCGACCTCGAGCACGCGGAAGCCCGGATTTACCTCGCCAACCTGCTGTACGACCGCGGGGAATACGAGGCCGCGCTGTTCCATCTGGAGCGCAGCGAGCCGAGCGACCATTTCGACGGACTCGCCATCTGGCGGTTGATCGAGCTCAAGAAGAGCGTCTACCGCCTCGCCGATGACGACCCCGAGCTCGTGGCCTGGCACCATCGCCTGGACGAGCTCGCCGCCGATGCCGGCCCCGAGGATCTGCTCCTGGCCGAAATCGAAGCGATGGGCCCAGACGGCCAGGTCCGCGACCCACGCCAGCTCGAGCTGTTCGGCACACTCCTCACCGAGCTGCAGGGGATGAAGGCGCGCTCAGGCCCGGGCGAGGTGCATCGGGTCAGCACGCTCAACGGCGCGACGTACGTGGGCACGTGGGAAGAGATCGTGCGACAAATGAAGGACGACGCCGCCGAATGGGCGCGCGGCTCGCTCGAGCAATACATGGCGGCGGTGGCCAGTCGCGGGCGAAGGGAGACCGGCGTGGCGATCCCGGCGACGGACCCTGAGAGTTTCATCCGGGGCAGCGCGGACGCGGGGCTGCTGAGAATCCTACACTAAGCAGGTTGGTGGAAGATGGTGGAGGTTCTGGAGGATGGTGGAGGTCTGAGCAGCCTCCACCATCCTCCACCTACTTCCACCAACCTCCACAACCTTTCAGCTGCTGTGCTTCAGCTTCACGGCAACGGAGAGCGGCCCGTCACCCAGCGCGACGAGCGTGATCGCGCCCGCGAACAACAACCCCTCGAGCTCGAAATTCCCACGGTGTGGCAGCTTCAACGCCAGAATGACGATGACCATCTCCACGGCCATGCACAGTGCCCACAGGCGCGTGAAGATTCCCAGAATGACGCACGCCGCGCCGACCGTTTCGATGGCGATCAGGATGACGGCGAAGACGACGGCGAATGGGAACCCGATGTCGTGCAGAAACGACGTGGTTGCCGGAACGCCGCGCTGAAACTTGGCAATGCCGTGGAGCAGGAACACGCCGCCCACTGCGAGGCGCATGAAGAATGCCGCGTAGGGGGTGAGTCGGTTCATGAACCCTCCGGGTGGATGGCCTGAGTCACGGGACCCCGACGACGGGCGTCGGTGCGCACTTCTCGCGCTCCGAACCGCTTGATGATCACATCCAGGCCGCGCTGTGGCAGCGCGCCGCCCAACCCCGCTACGTCGACGAAGCACAGCCCCGCTTCCGGCAGGCCGTGCAGGACGACGTGCCCGCCGTGGCACACGAGCGCCGCGGCGATGCCGCGCGGTCCGACCTTCACGATGGGCGGGTGCGCCGGATTCAAACCCGCCGCATTAGCCGCGGCCACCAGGACCCCGGCGAGCCCCTCCGCGTCGGTGAGGCGGGTCGCCGGGATGCCGCCGAGATCGGCGAAGACATGCTCGAACGTCAACCGCCGCAGCCGGTCTGATCGGTAATCAACGGAGCGACGAAGGTTCCCCGGATGATTTCCGAACCCAGCGGATCGTCGTAGAGATCCGTCCGCTGCGCGGTGAATTGATAGCGGCCGCTGATGATCGCCCCGCCGCCGACCGCGGGCGCGTACTGCGTGATGATCAGTTGCCCAGCGACCTGGCTCGTCGGTGTACCGTGGGAGTATGCCTGGATGGGGGGCGTGGGCAACGAGCTGAACCACAACGCCCAGGGAAAATGCGGCTGGCACACGGGGCTTTCCTGGCTGATCATGGTCGTCGCCTGGGCGGGACTGATGGAGTCGATCTCAAAGGTACCGGTCACGATCACCGAGTCTGGCAACGTGATCACGATCTTCTCGTCGATCGCGCTGTTCGTAACTGTGTCCCGCAGTTGGAACGCCTGCTTGCCGTTCAACCGCACATAGTTTCGGGCCCACGCCGAGCCGCCTTGATGCCGAACCGCCGAGCCGAACGCCGTCATGAAGAAGCGGCCCATCTCCGTCGTGTTGGTCAGCGTGAGCACGGCGACAAAGCTCGACTCGGCGGTGGACGTGGTGCCGTTCGACAGGCGTGCCCGGTACTTGATCGGGCCTCCCGTCCCGTGCGCGGTCACGAGTCCCGTCAGGGTATCAATCGTGATCACGCTCGGCGCCGAGGAGCTGTCGAAGGCGAGCGTGGTCGGTCCGGGCGTCTTCTGCTTGATCGACCGCGGGATCGTGATCGTATCCCCCGGCATCACGAACACCGTGTCCAGGAGGAGGTTCAGGTCCAGCTGTTTGGACACGGCGACGACCGCCCCACTCGACGCCGTGCCGACAGTCGCCACCACCACCGCCGTGCCCTTTCCAATCCCCGCCACGCGTCCCGATGAGTCGATGGTCGCGACACTCGACGGGCTGACGGTCCAGTGGACGTGGCCGGGAGGATGCTGGCTGCCGTCCGTGTCGAGGATGTATACGGTCCGCGGCGCGAGGGTGTCGCCCACGAACATGGAGTCGAGGACCGGCGTGATGACGAGAAATTGCTGGCCCGAGTTGGAGATGTTGACGCAGGTCAAGGACGTCGACGCGACGAGGAGCAACGCAAACGAGTAACGTTTCATAGGCGCCTAGTGTGAAAGGTTGCGAGTCACGAGCGGCCGGAGCACACCTATGGAACACCGAGAGCGGGGGATTGCTCCGGTGACCACCTAAAACATCGACATCGCGAGGAATCCACGGAGGTTATCGTTGGTGACCCGCAGGCGGGCGGAGAGCAGGCGTACCACGGACCACAGCACCTTGTACGCGATGTCGCGGTTGAAGTCGAGGAGCAGCTCGAAGTCCGACCGGGCGATGGTCAGGAGCGTGCACGAGGTGTTCGCGATGGCGTCGGTGGAGCGCTCGGAGCGATCGAAGATCGCCATCTCGCCGAAGCAGGCGCCCGGCTTCAAGACGGCCAGGGCCTCCTCCCCGGACCCCGGAATGGTCCGCGAAATGCGCACTTCGCCCTCGGAAATGATGAACAACCGGTTCCCGGGCTCGCCTTCCTTGAAGACGTGCTGTCCGACGGCGAACTTTTGTTCCCGGCAAACCTCGGACACCCGGGCGAGCTCCCCGTCGTCCAGGTCCTGAAAAATCGCCGCCTGCTTCAATAACCCGAGGTTCACGGGACGAAGCTATGACGCACCGGAGGGAGGGGCAAGTGAAACCGTGGGTGACGCCGGCGGATCTGCTTACCGCTCTTCGCCTTCCGCTCGCGGCGGTGTTCCCGTTTGTGCAACGGCCGGCATGGCAGCTCGCGATCGTCGGTGCGGCGGCGGCTTCCGATTTTTTCGACGGGATGTTGGCGCGGCGCTTCGGTGGCTCGCGCACGGGCGCGATGCTCGATCCGATCGCCGATAAATCCTTCATGGCCGTGGCCTTCTTGACGGTCGCGCACAGTGGGTCGTTGTATCCGCTCGAGATCGCCGGGGTGCTGGCGCGGGACATCGTGGCGGCCCTGGGGTACGTGGGAGCGTGGTTGTGGCGGGGACCCATGGCGTTACCCGCGCGGGCCGGCGGCAAGGTCGTGACGGTGCTCCAGCTGCTGACGTTGGTCGCCTGCATCGTGAACTCGCCGCACGCGCGGCGTCTGGCCTGGGCGACGGCCGCGGTCGGGCTCTACGCCATCTGGGACTACGGTCGCGCCGCCGCCAGGGCCAGCGGGGCCCGGGGGTCCACGGGATCTGGATCCGGCCCACAACGTTGACACGCGAGGACTGGGAGGGGACGTCATGCGGAGGGCATGCCTCGTCGTGCTCTTGCTCGCGAGCGGGACAGTACCGCTCGGCGCGCAGGAGTTCCATCCGCCGCCCGTACAGCACTCGAGCGACCGCGGAACGCGGCTCGGTCTGTTCGGGTTCGGTGTGCGCGGCGGCGTCGATGTGTCCGGCAGCAAGCAGATGGTGTTCGGCGTGACCCTCGATGCGGGTCACCTGTTCGGCTCGCGGTTCCGGCTCCGGCCCTCCGGCGAAATCGGCGTGTTCAACGGTGTCAATAGCTACATCGGGAGCTTCGAGGGATTGTACCGATTCACGAGCGATGACCAGACGGCGACGCCATACGCGGGCGGTGGGTTCAGCATCGTGGGACACGACTCCTGTGGCGCCGATCCCGATTGCCCAGCCGTCTGGGCCAACCTCGTGGTGGGCCTCGAGCTTCACTATCGCTCGACCTTCAACTGGTTGCTGGAATATCACGCCATGGATCACTTCGACCACAATCGCTTCTACGTGGGATTGACCACGCGACGCGGCAACTGACGTGGCGGCTCCCGTCGCCGAGATCACGATGCGGTGGCGCGAGCGCCTCGTGTTCGAGGCCGGCGCGCCGGGCCGCCCGCCGATCGTCGTCGACGGCGACAGCGCCGTCGCGACGTCGCCGGTCGCCATGCTGCTCGTTGCCGCGGCGACATGCACCGCGTCGGACGTCGTGCTGATCCTCGAGAAGCAGCGCGTGAAACTGCGCACCCTCGAAGCGACGGTCAAAGGAACGCGCCGGGAGGCGCAGCCGCGCCGCTACACGGCGATCCACTTTCTCTTCACCGTCGCGGGCGAGGGAGCAGACGAAGTGAAGGCTCGCCGCGCAATCGACCTCTCCCTCGAGAAGTATTGCTCCGTCGTCGCCTCGCTGGCCCCCGACATCCGCGTCACGTACGACGTCCAGGTTCGTTAGGCCGCTTGCCGGCGTGGGTGCGCTCGCCATCGCGGCGCTGCCGGTGCAGGCGCAGGCTCCGCCAGCGTTGCGCGGCCCTGAGCTCGCGGCGGCAGCCACCACGGTGATTGCCCGGCACACGTTTTTGGGCCCGGAGCTGGGCCTTGCAGCGCGCGGCGCGGGAGGCGGTCAGGCGCGCCTGGCGGTGACGGCCGCCGCCGGCAGTTACGAGCATGTGCTGGGCGTCCGCTGCGAGGCGACCGCGCAATTCCTACTCCGTCCGGGCGAGCAGAGCGGTGCCGGCCCGTACGCCGGGCTCGGTCTCGCGTACGTGGGCGCCCAGGGCGTCCGCGGCGCGAGTTACCTGACGGCGCTGCTCGGCGTGGAATCGGCGCCCGCGGCGCGGGCGGGCTGGTATGGGGAGATCGGGTTGGGCGGTGGGGTCCGCCTAGCGGTGGGCCGGCGGTTCCGGCACTTCCCGCCGGGTTTGTAGCGAAACGAGAAGGTCCTCGCCTTCAGCCGACCGTAGTGGTCGGCGCGAGCGTCAGGCCGATGCGCCTACCGTGGCGTTCCGCCCCACCACCGGGCGGCAGTAGCGCTCGCCCAGCACCCGCAGCTCGGCGAGCTGGCGCTCATCCAGGCCGTCGTACCGATCGGCCAGGTAGAGCATCGTGTCGTCGAACCATTCCTTCTGGTGTTCGGGTCCGGCTTCCAGGACGCCGCAGCGCAGAATGTGGGAGAACAACTCGTCTCGAGCCTGCTCGAATAGTGTGGGCGGGGACATTCTACGGGGTTCCGAACGCTTCTTGGCCATGCGTGGCGTGCTCCTATCGTTTCTGGGACCGGGGGCGTGGGCGCGAGGCGGCGCGGTCGCCCGGCCGCCGGTGAATCGGCGCCGCAATGTAATAAGCTGTTTTGGGCAGCGCAAAGGGCGGACCACGGAGAGGCGTGGCGGTATTATCATCAACGGGCAGGTGGGGAGGGGGAGGAGGAGGGGAGGGGGAGGGGCAGGGGGAGGGAGACTACGCGTCAGGAAGGTGGACGTATGAGCGATACATCAGACGAAGTGTACGGTCCGGAACGCGCCAAGCGACTGCTCGCACTGCTCCGCGGGCTCGCGGAGCGGATTGAGGCGCTCGACCGCTCGGGGAAACTGCTCGAGCACGCGCCCGAGTTGCAGAAGCTCCTGGGCAACGCCCGGAGCGAGCTGTTTCACTATGAAGTGCGACTCACGTACGACACCCCGGAGATCGCGGAGAGCCGCCGCCTGGTGGAAGAGGCGGAGCAGCGGGCGCTCGACGCGGCGGCCGGATTCGACGAGGACGAAGACGACGAACCGTGGCGGAGGGCTCGGGACGAATGAATCGGTTTTACCTGCTGCTGGTGGCCGTGGCGCTCATCGGCGGAGGCGTGCTCTGGTTCGGATCCCGGCGGCAGCCGGCACCGCCCGCGACCGCGCCCATCCCCATCGCGGCGGCCGACGGCTTCCACGGCTTCACCCTGGGATCGGACTCGGCCAAGGTTGAGGTGACGGAATACTCCGACTTTGAGTGTCCGTTCTGTGCGTCGTTCGCGACCGTCCAGATGCCGGTGATCCGCCAACAGCTGATCACGACGGGGAAGGTGCGCTGGCGGTACCGCGACTTCCCGTTGCCCGTACATCAATATTCCCGCTATGCCGCGCTCGCGGCCCAGTGCGCGGGTGAGCAGGGAAAGTTCTGGGAGATGCACGACCAGCTGTTCAGCAACCACCAGTGGGCACAAACGGGGAAGAACCCCGCGAGCCTGTTCCGGGACTTCGCCCGGACGATTGGTCTGGACATCGACAAGTACGACGCCTGCGTGGATGGTCAACGCTATGCGGGAAGAATCCAGGCGAGCGTGCAGGAAGGTGAAGCGCTGGGCGTTCGTGGCACCCCCAGCTTCTTCGTGGGCGGCCAGCTGTTCCAGGGGCGCGCCACCTCCGACGACTTCAAGGCGCTGTTCGACAGCTTGAGCAAAACGCGCAAGTGATCCGCCGCCAGGCGATCGTGGTCCTCGCGCTCGTGGGGCTCCTCGTCGCGACCTACCTCTGGCTCTACAAGATCGGCGTACTCGGCGAGCTCCAATGCGGCACGGGGAGTTGTGAGTACGTCCAGACCAGCCCCTACGCCGACGTGTTGGGTATCCCGGTCGCGTTCCTCGGCGTACTGGGCTACCTCGCCCTGTTTGTGCTCGGGCTGGTAGGGTTGCAGCCCCGATTCGTCGCGGACCGGCGGGTGGCGCTGTCGCTCGCCGCGCTCGCGACGCTCGGGTTCGCCTTCACGCTGTACCTCACGGCGATCGAGCTGTTCGTGCTCCACGCGATCTGTCGCTGGTGCGTGGGGTCGGCGGTGATCATGACGGCCATCTGGGGCCTCGCGCTCATGGGGCTCGCTCGCACGCCGTCCGCCGCCGCGCCGCCGCGCTAGCTTTAGAGCCGATGACGCCCCCCCAGGACGCTCATGCCGACAGGCGCGGCCGATATCTGTTGACGCTCGCCCTGGCCGCGCTCGGCGTCGTGTACGGGGACATCGGCACCAGCCCGCTGTACGCGATGCGCGAGGCGTTCCTCGGGACCCACGCCATCCCGGTCAGTCCGGGCAACGTCCTCGGCGTCCTGTCGCTCGTGTTCTGGTCCCTCGTCATCGTCGTCACGATCAAGTACCACGTCGTCATCATTCGTGCCGACAACAAGGGTGAAGGCGGCGTGCTCGCGCTGATGGCACTCGTCAACGGCAGCCGTCTGGCGCGGGGGCTTTCGCCCCGCCGCATCATGATCATTCTCGGCATCTTCGGGTCGGCGCTGCTCTACGCGGACGGGGCCCTCACCCCGGCGATCTCCGTGTTGAGCGCCGTCGAAGGCCTCCAGATCGCAACCCCCGCACTGGCTACCTGGGTGATTCCGATAACACTCGCGATCTTGATCGGGTTGTTTCTCTTGCAGAGTCGGGGGACCGCGCGGATCGGCGCGGTGTTCGGCCCGGTGATGGTGGTGTGGTTCCTGACGCTGGGCGTGCTGGGGTTGAGCGAGATCATCGCACGGCCCGGTGTACTTGCCGCGGTTTCGCCGTACTACGCCGTGCACTTCTTCGCCGACGACGTCCGGCGGGGGTTCACCGTACTGGGTGCGGTCTTCCTCGTCGTCACCGGCGGTGAAGCGTTGTACGCGGACCTCGGTCACTTCGGCCACCGCGCGATCCAGATCGCCTGGTTCAGCGTCGCGCTCCCGTGCTTGCTGCTCAACTATTTCGGGCAGGGCGCGCTGCTGCTGCGGGATCCGGTCGCGGTCGAGAACCCCTTTTACCACCTCGCCCCGAGATGGGCGTTGTACCCGCTGATCGCGCTCGCGACCGCGGCGACGATCATCGCGTCGCAGGCGGTCATCTCGGGCGCTTTCTCGCTCACCCGTCAGGCCGTGCAGCTCGGGTACAGCCCTCGCCTCAGGATCGAACACACCTCGCAGCGCGAGATCGGCCAGATCTACGTGCCGCTAGTGAACTGGGGCCTCATGCTGCTCACGTGCGTGCTGGTGCTCGGCTTCGAGACGTCGAGTCATCTCGCCGGTGCGTACGGCGTGGCCCTATCGGCCTTGATGCTCATCACGACGCTCATGTTCTACGTGATGAGCCGCGAAGTGTGGCGCTGGAGCTTCGCACGCGCCGCCGCGGTGGCGGGCCTCTTCCTGTGCGTGGACCTTCCCTTCTTCGCCGCGAACTCACTGAAAATCCGGTACGGCGGCTGGGTGCCCTTGGCGATCGCCCTCGTCGTCTTCACGCTCATGACGACCTGGAAAGACGGCCGCCTCGTGCTCGCCAAGCGGATGCAGGAAAAGACCGTCGCGCTCAAGATGCTGCTCGCGGATCTCGCGGCCGAACCGCCGGTCCGCGTTCCGGGCACCGCGGTGTTCATGTACGGGACCACCGACGGCACACCGCCGGCGCTGGTGCACAACCTCGCGCACAACAAGGTCCTGCACGAGCGGGTCGTATTTCTCACAATGGTGACGGACGACGTGCCCCACGTGGCGCCTCCGGAGCGGGTCAAGGTCAAGCCGCTCGGGAAGGGGTTCTACAGCGTGATCGCGCGGTACGGGTTTATGGACGACCCGGACATCGAGGACGTGTTGGCGGCCTGCGGGGTGAAGTCGCTCGACATCCCGATCACGGGAACGACGTTCTTTCTCGGCCGCGAAACTCTCGTCGCCTCCGACCGGCCTGGCATGGCTCGGTGGCGCGAGCAGCTGTTCGCCTTCATGTCACGCAACGCGCTGCGGGCGACCGCCTTCTTCAAGATCCCGGCGGATCAGGTGTTCGAAGTGGGGGCGCAGGTGGAGCTCTAAAAGAAGGTTGGGGAGGTTGGTGGAAGACGGTGGAGGTTGGTGGAGGTCGCTCCGCTCAGTGACAACCTCCACCATCCTCCACCATCGTCCACTAACCTCCACCATCCTTATTCTGTCTGTCCAAACTTCGCGATGTCCTCCGGTAAAGCGTCTTGCGTGGCCATCTTCTCCTTCCCTTGCACCATCGAGCGGATCTGCTCGACCACGTCCGGGTTCGCCAGCGTCGTGACGTCGCCGACGTCACGACGGTTGGAGATCGCCGCGAGCACCCGTCGCATGATTTTGCCGGAGCGCGTCTTGGGCATGTCGGGAACGATGTACACGTGCTTGGGGCGCGCGATCTTGCCGATCACCTCTTCGTTCGCCTTGATCACGCGGTCGATGACGTCCTGACCCGCCTTCACGCCCGGCTTGAGCGCGATATACACCTCGGGGACGCGTCCCTTCAGTTCGTCCTGGACGGGCACGACCGCAGCCTCCGCGATCTCGGGGACCGTGAGACAGGCGGACTCGATCTCCTTCGTGCCGAGCCGGTGACCGGCGACGTTGATCACGTCGTCCACGCGACCCAGAATGCGGTAATACCCGTCTGCTGCCTGCACGGCGCCGTCACCACACATGAAGGGCCAGTCGCGCCAATCCTTGCTGCGGGGATTCTTGTTGTACTTGCCGAAGTAGGTCTTCACGTAGCGATCTCGGTCGCCCCAGATCGTCTGCATGATGCCAGGCCAGGGATTGCGGATGCAGATGTTGCCGGCCCTGCCCGATCCCTTGCCGACCTCCTGGCCGGTCTCGTCGTAGATGACGATATGAATCCCCGGCGCGGCGGGACCGCAGCTGCCCGGCTTCATCGGGTGGATGGCGGGGACGGTGGTGCCGAGGAAACCGCCGGTCTCGGTCATCCACCACGTATCGGTGATCACCGCTTCCCGTTTGCCGACCTCGTCGAAGTACCAGCGCCACGCCTCCGGCTCGATCGGCTCTCCCACCGTGGTCATGGATTTGAAATGGTACTTGTATTTGCGTGGCTCTTCGGGACCGAGCTTCCGGAGCATGCGAATGGCCGTCGGCGCGGTGTGGAAGATGTTCACGCCGAGACGTTCCGCGATGCGCCATGGCCGCCCGGCATCCGGAAACGTCGGCACGCCCTCGTACATCACGCTCGTCGCGGCATTCGCCAGCGGACCATAGACGATGTACGAGTGCCCGGTAATCCAGCCGATGTCCGCCATACACCAATAGACATCGTCGGGGTGAATGTCGAGAATCCATTTGGACGTGGCGGTCACGTAGGCCAGGTATCCCCCGACACCATGCTGCACACCCTTCGGCTTGCCGGTCGTGCCGCTCGAGTACATGAGGAACAGAGGCGCTTCCCCGGGCAGCGCGACCGGCTCGACCTTCGTTCCCTTGTACTGCTTGAGCAGGTCGTTGATGATGACGTCGCGCCCCGCTACGAGCGGCGTCTTGGCGGAATAGTTTCCGGGATAGCGTTGCCAGATTAAGACCTTGTCGACATCCTGCCCCAACTCCTTCGCGGTCCGTACGGCGATGTCCGCATTCGCCTTGTGATCCACCAGCGTGCCATTGCGCCAGTAACCGTCCGTCGTGATCAACACCCGGCTGCTCGAGTCGTGAATTCGTGAGCCGCACGCCTGGCCGCTGAACCCCCCGAAGACCTGCGAGTGGATCACGCCGAGTCGCGCACACGCGAGCATCGTAATCGGCAGCTCTGGGATCATCGGCATGTGCAGCGTGATGCGGTCGCCGGTCTTGAGTCCGAGGCCCTTCAGGAGGGCCGCCATCTCGTTCACTCGGTCGTACAACTCTTGGTACGTGATCACCACGTCCCGCTCCGACTCGGGCTCGGGGACGAAGATGAACGCCGCCTTGCTCCGGTACTTGTCGAGATGGCGGTCCACGCAGTTGTAGGACGCATTGATCTTGCCGCCGACGAACCACTTCCAGAACGGCGCGTCGCTGGTGTCGAGCACGGTCTTATACGGCTCGAACCAGGTCAGCATCGCCGCATATTCCTTGAAGCAGTCAGGAAACTTGTCAGGGGTGAACCGGTCAAACACCCGCGGATCTCGCATGTTCGCTTGTGCTTTGAACTTCTCGGAGGGTTGCTCGTACTCCTCTTCGCGCCAGTGCACCGCAATCTGGGCTTCGCTGACGTCGGTTAGCTCATTGGGGTTCGTCGCCCGTGCCATTGTGACTCGCCTCCACCTGCGGGGTGCGTGCGATCGCTGTATGGAATTAAGGTATCCGCCGCTCAAGGGGTGTGGTCAAGGCGCCCCTTGCAAAGTGCGCCTCCAGCGGTCGGTCTGCGGTAGCGGCGCCCGCGACGGAGCCGGCACGATTTTGACAACCGGTTGGCGGCCAGCAGGTTAGCAATATGGCACTGGAGTCGCATAGCCCGAACGCAGCGAACTTCAGGAGCTGATTGTGGAGGAGCTGATGACAATGTCCACGCGTCCGAGCGAGAGGATCTTGGCTGCTCCGGAGGAGCTGGGGCTCGATTCCCGCACCGCCTTCCGCCGTGCGGCCACCGAGCTGCTGGAACAGCTCTCCGAGGGTGCCGGACGCCTGGTGATCGATCTCTCCGGCACGCGCCAGATCGACAGCGCGGGGCTGGGTGCGTTGATGCTGATCCAGCGCAAGGCGGCCGAGCGCCGGCTGACGGTGTGCCTGCGCGGGGCCAACGAGGAGCTGCGCTTTCTTCTCGTGCTGACGAAGCTCGACGACCTGTTCGAGCTGGAGACGGGGGCGAGCTGAGACGCTGGTAGACGGGATGGGGGACCGCCATATATTGGCCCACCCATGGCGTCCACCCCGTCCCGCGCGCGGCGCAAGGTACTGTTCGTCGAGGACGAATCGACCCTGCGCCGCACCTACAAGCGGTTCTTCGCCGCACGGTTCGAGGTAGCCTTCGCCGCGAGCGGCAGCGAAGCGCGCCGGCAAATCGATCAATTCTCACCCGAAGTCCTCGTTCTCGACCTCCGGTTGCCCGACACGGACGGCATCACGCTGTTGCAGGAGATCCGCCAGTCCCAGCCTTCGCTGCCGGTGATCGTCACGACCTCGTACGTCAGTATGGAGCCCCTCATCAACGTGCTCGATCTCGGGCACTCGGGGTACCTCGTCAAGCCGTTCGATCTGGAAGATCTCGCCGCCCGCATCGATGCTCTGGGCTGAGGGCCTGCGACACGCTTTCAACGGAGGACGGGTGGTGGCGCTGGACGACGTGTCGTTCAGCCTCACCGCGGGGCAGACGCTCGCCATCTTCGGGCCCAACGGCGCCGGCAAGACCACACTGCTCAAGGTGCTCGCCGGGCTCATCCGACCGCAGGCGGGGTCGGCTCGTGTGGCCGGGGGCCGGTCCGCGATCGGGTGGATCGGTCATCAGTCGCACCTGTACGGACACCTGAGCGTGCGGGAGAATCTGCTCTTCTGGGCCTCGCTGTACGGCGTACCGCGCGCCGCGCGCGGTGCTCGTGCCACGGATGTGCTCGCGCGCCTTAGCCTGACGGACCGAGCCGAACAACCCGCGTGGTCACTCTCGCGCGGTCTGGTGCAGCGCGCCGCGATCGCCAAGGCGTTGATTCACGATCCGCAGGTGCTCCTCCTCGACGAGCCCTTCACCGGCCTGGACCTCGCGGCCGCGGGGGAGCTCCGCTCGCTTCTCGGAGCGCTGCGCGGCGCGGGCCGGGTCGTCGTGCTCGCGACGCACAACGTGGATGAAGGGGCGGAGCTGGCGACGGACGTCGCGTTTCAGGTGCGCGGCCGGTTCGTGCAGTACGAGCCTCGGGGTGGACGCGGGCCCGCGGAAATCGCGGACGCGTACCGTCGGGCGGTAGGAGAGACGGAGGGGGGGCGCCATGCGTGAGTTGTGGCGGCAGGCCTGGACCATCGCGCACAAAGATCTGACGCTCGAGTTTCGATCGCGCACGGCGATCGTCTCGGCGCTGGTGTTCACCGCCCTCGTCCTCACCGTGTTCAACTTCGGACGCGATCCGACGGCCGTCTCGACGCTCGATCTGGCGCCGAGTATCCTGTGGGTGACGTTCACGTTCGCCGCGATGCTCGCGCTCAACCGCGCGTTTCAGCTCGAGCTCGAAAACCAGGCCCTCGAAGGGTTGCTCATCTCGCCGCTCGACCGGCGCAGCCTATACTGGGGCAAGCTCCTCGCCAATCTCGCGTTCGTCGTCGTGGTGGAGGCGGTGGGACTGCCGCTATTCGTGCTGTTCTTCAACGTTGCGGTGGGACACGTCCTGCTCCCGCTCCTCGCGGTCATCGCGCTGGCGACCGTGGGCTTCGTCGCGGTGGGGACGCTCTTCAGCGCGATGGTCGTGCGGACGCGATTCGCGGAGCTTTTGCTTCCGGTGGTGCTGTTTCCCTTCCTGTTGCTCCCGTTGACGTATGCCGTTCAGGCGACGGCGCGATTGCTCGCCGGACGTCCCTTGAGCGAGGTGGCGGGCTGGCTTAGGTTGCTCGCCGCGTACGACATTGTGTTCGTCGCCGTCGCGTCGTGGCTCTTTCCGTATACGGTGGAAGAATGACGATCGCACAGAAGGGTCGGTGGCTCGTGATCGTGGGGCTGGTGTTGCTCGGCGGCGTCTACGTCCGGGCACTCGCGTTCACGCCGGTGGAGCGGTTCCAGGGTCCCGCGCAGAAGATCTTCTATGTGCACGTCCCCTCTGCGGTCACTACCGAGCTGGCGGTGATTCTGCTCGGCCTCGCCGGCGTGTTCTATCTCTTCTTGAAGGATCCACGCCTCGACCGCTTCGCGGAGTCGTCGGCCGAAGTGGGCACGGTGTTCGCGGGGATCGTGCTCACCACCGGTCCGATCTGGGGAAAGCCGATCTGGGGCACGTGGTGGACCTGGGACGCGAGGCTCACGAGCACCCTATTCCTGTTCTTTCTCCTCATGGGATATCAGGTGCTCCGGGGCGCGATCACCGATGACGGCCTGCGCGCGCGGTACTCCGCGGTCCTGGGAAGTTGCGCGGTGGTCCTCGTGGGGTTCATTCACCTGAGCGTCTATCTCTTTCCCACGCTCCACCCGCAGCCGATCGTGCTGAAGCCGAGCAAGCCCTCGCTCCCGCCTGAAATGCTGCTCACGTTGCTGCTCTCGTTCGGCGTGTTTCTGCTCCTCTTCACGGGGTTCGTGATGCAGCGGTACGCGATCGCCACGCGCCGGGCGGAGGCCTTCCATGGATAGCGGGGTTCCGCAGAACGCGGGCTACCTGATTGCGGCGTACATCCTGGTCCCGACGATCTTGATCGCGTACGCCGTGTCGTTGTATCGCCGCAGCCGGCGACCTTAAGCGTCACGCTTCTCGGCAAAGAGCTCCGCGCGCGCCTCCGACAGGCGCGCCAAACCGTCCGGGACCTGTGTCGCCCACAGGTGCAGTGCCTCGTCGGCGGCGCGCACGTCCCCCGCCAGAAACAGAGCCTGGGCGTTGAGCCGGAGCGCTTCGGCGCCTCCCCCCGCCGCGTAAGCGCGCGCGAACCGCGCCGCCGCTTCCGCAGGCCGGCCGCCCCGTCGATACAGGTCGCCCGCCGCCAGGGCGGCGTCGGGACGCTCTTCGAGCGCGAGCACCTGCTCGTACGCCGCCAACGCGTCCTGCTGGCGGAACACCATCTGGCACGCCTCGCCCAGGAGCATCCAGGCGTCGGGATTCTCCGGGAAGCGCACCGAGGCTTCCTGCGCTGCGGCGAGCGCGCCCCAGCGATCCTCGATCGAACGTCGTAATCGCACGAGTGCCGGATACGCCTCGGCGAACGAGGGCGTGAGCGAGCAACCGAGCCGCAGCCACAGGGCGGCGCGCTTGGGCGCGTCGCGCTGACTCGCGGCAGCCCGCCGCACGGTGAAGCGCGTGAGCGCGGAGCGCAGGGAACGCAGCATGATAGATTGCACCAATCTATGTCACGCGCGTCGCAAACGCCCGGATCCGCACGTCCGCTCGTCGGCCGGCGCATCGCGGTGACGCGCGCGCGCGAGCAGGCCGGCGAGCTCGTACGAGAGCTCGAGGCGCTCGGCGCCGAAGTCGTGTCCGCTCCGACAATTCGCATCGAGCCGCTCGCCGACCTCGCGCCGTTGCGTGCCGCGCTGACGCGGCTGCACGAGTATCGCTGGCTCGTGTTCACGAGCCAGAACGCCGTACAGATCGTGTTCGACCGCCTGGCCGAGTGGGGCGTGTCGCCGGACGACTTCGGAGGACGCCGCATCGCGGCCATCGGCCCGGCCACCGCCGATTCCCTGGTCGCCCGGGGCGTGCGGGTAGACGTGATGCCCGAAGGGTATATCGCCGAGTCGCTCGTGGAGGCGCTCGCCTCGGAGTGCGACTTACGGGGCGCGCGCGTTCTCCTGCCGCGGGCCGAGCGTGCGCGCGAAGCCCTGCCCGAAGGGCTGCGAGCGCGTGGCGCCGTCGTCGACGTCATCCCCATCTACCGCACGCTCCCCGCGCTTGGGGACGGCGCGGCACTCGCGGATGAGATCCTGGCGGGCCGGATCGATGTCGTCACGTTCACCGCGTCGTCGACCGTGCGACACTTCGTCGAGTCGGTCGGTCGCGAGGCGGCCGCCTCGGGGCGGTTCGGAGGCGCGGCCATCGGGCCGATCACCGCCGCCACGGCGAAGGAGTACGGCATCCCCGTCGTCATCGAAGCGCTCGAGTACACGACGGACGGCCTGGTGGATGCTCTCGTGCGCTACTTCGCGGAGAAGGCGTGAGCAGCGCTCTCAAGCTGGGCACGCGCGGCAGCGAGCTTGCCCTGTGGCAGGCGGAGTGGGTGAAAGCGGCGCTCGGCCGGAAGGGCATCACCGCCGAGCTCGAGATCATCAAGACGCAAGGCGACGCCGACATCGACCGCCCGCTCCATCTCCTCGACGGGAAAGGCTTCTTCACCAAGGAGATCGAGCAAGCGCTGATGGACTGCCGCATCGACGTCGCGGTGCACTCGCTCAAAGACTTGCCGACCAGCTTGCCCGACGGACTGGCGCTCGGTGCCGTGCCGGAGCGAGCGGACCCCGCGGACGTGCTCGTGAGCAAGGAACCGGGCATGACGTCGCTTGCGGCGCTGGCGGCTGGCGTCCGAATCGGTACGTCGAGCCTCCGTCGGACGGCGCAGATCCGCTACCTCCGCGCCGACCTCGAGATCGTGCCGCTGCGAGGCAACGTGCCGACCCGGGTGCGCAAGGTGCAGGAGGGACGGGACGGCCTCGCGGCGGCGCTCCTCGCCGGGGCGGGACTCGAGCGGCTCGGGCTCGGCGGAGCGATCGCCGCTCGCCTCGACGCGCTCGAAGTCATGCCCGCGCCCGGGCAGGGGGCGCTCGGCCTCGAGGTGCGAGCCGATGACCGCAAAGCGAAAAAGGCGTTGGCTGGGCTCGAGGACGCGCCCAGCGCGCGAGCGGTCACGGCCGAACGGAGCCTGCTCGCGGCGCTCGAAGGTGGCTGTCAGGCCCCGGTCGCGGCGTACTGCGAGAGCAGGGAGCAGGGAGCGGGGAGCAGGCTGTTCGGGAGAGTCACAGCGCAAGACGGGTCTGTGCAGATCACTGCGTCAGCCGACATGGACGAACGGGACCCCGCAGCGGCGGGCGCTCGCGTGGCGGACTTGCTCCGCGCCCACGGCGCGTCGAGATTGCTCGGCCGATGAGTCAATTCCCGATACGCCGGATGCGCCGCCTGCGTCGCACCGCCGCGCTGCGGCGGCTGGTGCAGGAAACTCACCTCGTGCCCTCGCAGCTCGTGTGGCCGCTCTTCGTGTGCCACGGCGAAGGCGTGCGCCAGGAAGTCGCCACGCTGCCGGGCGTCTACCAAACGTCCGTGGACGAGCTCGTCAAGGACGCGGAGCGGGCGCAGCGCCTAGGGCTCGGTGGAATCATCCTGTTCGGACTCCCGGCCGCGAAGGACGGTACCGGCTCGGAGGCGTACGACGAGCAGGGCATCGTCCAGCAGGCGGCGCGCGCTGTGAAACGCGCGACGCCGGATTTGCTCGTGATCGGTGACGCGTGTCTGTGCGAGTACACGGACCATGGCCACTGCGGTGTGGTGCACGACGGGGAGGTCGACAACGACGCGTCGGTGTACCTGCTCGGCAAAGTGGCGGTGACGCAGGCGCGCGCCGGCATCGACATCGTGGCACCGAGCGACATGATGGACGGCCGGGTCGCGGGCATTCGCAAGGCGCTCGACGCCGGCGGGTTCTCCCGCGTGCCGATCATGGCGTATGCCGCGAAAATGGCCTCGGCGTTCTACGGACCGTTCCGGGAAGCAGCCGGCTCGACGCCGCAATTCGGCGACCGCCAGTCCTACCAGATGCAGGGCACCAACGGCGATGAGGCCATGAAGGAGATCCAGCTCGACCTCGCCGAGGGCGCGGACATCGTCCTGGTGAAGCCGGCGTTGCCGTGCCTCGATATCATCCGCCGGGCCAAGCGGCAATTCGGCTCGCCGCTCGGGGCCTATCAGGTGAGCGGGGAGTACGCGATGATCAAAGCCGCCGCATCGCGAGGCATGCTCGACGAGGCGCGCGCCATGTGGGAGACGCTCTATGCCATCCGCCGCGCCGGGGCGGACATCGTCTTCAGCTACTTCGCGCCCTGTGCGGCGGAGGCGCTCTAGCGGCGCGGGAGCAGCACCGCCTTCCACAGGGCGCCGGCCACGCCGGCCCCGATCAGGGGACCGATCCAGTACACGGCGTGCGCGTCCCACTGCCCGGAGATCACCGCCGGCCCGAAGGCCCGGGCTGGGTTCATCACGGCTCCCGTCAGGCTGCCACCCACCAGGATGTCGACGAAGATCGCGAGGCCGATGCCGAAGCCCGCGATCTTCGGGGCCTCGGACGACACCGCCGTCCCGAAGACCGCGCTGACCAGGAAGAAGGTGAGCACCGCTTCGATCCAGACACCCTGCATGAAGGTCACATCACTCGCGAGCCGCGGCGTGCCCACGGCGGCAGTGGCGACGGCGATGTGCGGGAACAGGCCCTTCACGAGAGCGGCGCCGGCAATGGCGGCCAGCAACTGGGCCGCGATGTACGGTCCGACCATCCGGCCGTCGAACTTGTTCGCGATCCACAGGCCCACCGTGACGGCGGGATTCATGTGGCCGCCGGAGATGCTCATCGTCATCGACACGATGATCGCCATGCCGACGCCATGAGCCAGCGCCACACCGAGGGGCCCGATGCTCCCCGTCGTGGGTCCGTTGGCGATGAACGCCACCACACTGCCGGCGCCCAGAAACAGAAACAGCAGGGTCCCGACGAACTCGGCCGCGAGCGGCCGGAACTGCTGAGGCATCTGGTCCTCGAGGTTGTAGGCCGCGGGCAATCTAGCCGGTGCTACGGTCGCCGCAACACGACCGCCGCGTTGATGCCACCGAACCCGAACGAGTTGGTGAGGACGACTTCGGGCGACGCGGTGCGGCCCTCCCCCCGGAGGCAGTCGAGGTCGCACGCGGGGTCCGGCCGCTCGAGGTTGATGGTGGGGGGGAGCCAGCGTCGCTCCATGGCGAGTGCGCAGATCGCCGCCTCGATCGCGCCGCTCGCGCCGAGCGCGTGACCGTAGTAGCCCTTGGTGCCGCTGATGCTCAGCCGATAGGCGTGGTCGCCGAATACCTGCTTGATGGCGACGGTTTCGGTCGAATCGTTGAGCGGCGTCGAGGAGGCGTGGGCGTTGATGTACCCCACTTCGGGCGGAGCCACGTGTGCGTCCGCGAGGGCGAGCTGCATGGCGCGGGCAGCCTGGCGGCCGTCGGGGCGGGGGGCGGTCATGTGATAGGCGTCGTTCGTGAACCCGTAGCCCACCAGCTCGGCGTAGATCTTGGCCCCGCGCGCGACCGCCCGGCTCCGCTCCTCGAGCACCAACACCGCGGCGCCCTCGCCCATGACGAACCCGTCGCGATCCTCGTCGAACGGTCGGGACGCATGTGTCGGATCGTCGTTCCGCGTGCTCATCGCGCGGATCACACTGAACGCCGCGTACGTCATGGGCGCGAGGGGCGCTTCCGCGCCTCCGGCGAGCATTACGTCGGCCCGGCCCGCGCGGATCTGGTGAAACGCTTCCCCCACGGCGATCGTCCCCGACGCGCAGCTCATGGCGTTGGTGGAGTTCGGACCGGTGAACCCGAACTCGATGGCGATGTTGCAGCTCGCCGCGCCGGGGAAGACGGCCAGCGCGAGCGCCGGATCGAGGCCGCGCGGTCCTTCTGTCCTGAAGCCTTCGAGCTGCGACTCCGCGAACGCCACGCCCCCGAGCGCCGAACCCATCATCGCGCCTACCTGATCCCGATCTTCCCGCGCCGGGTCGAGCTCGGCGTCCGCGACCGCGAACCGCGCGCTCGTCACGGCGAGCTGTGAGAACCGGTCGAGCCGCTTCGCCCGCTTGGCGTCGAGATGATCCTGCGGCCGAAAGTCCGGGATCTCGGCGGCGATGCGACTGCGAAACGGCGTCGGATCGAAGCGCGTGATCTGGCGGACGGCGGATGTCCGCGCCGCGAGTCCCGCCCACAGGCCATCGACTGCCGTCCCGATCGGCGTTACCGCTCCCACGCCCGTGATCACCACCCGCCTGGCACCGTTTTTCATCTACGCTCCCGTTCCAACATGCGCCCCTCCAATCGACCCCGAGGTCACCCGCCCTCAACGAGTCGTTTGATACCCGCGAGGGTTCGCTTCGCGATCCCGTGAATGAATACCGGCCCGATCACGAAGCGCGCCACGAAGGGGCCGACGACCGGCCAACTCGGACCAGCCCACTGGTGCTCGATGGTAACATCCACGCCTTCCGGCCGCGCTTCGAGGTGCCACCACACGTCCATCCCGCGCGTGATACCCCACACGTGGCGATAGCGGATTTCGTGGGTACCCGGCTCCACGGTCATTTCCGATACCCACCGCGCCGGGTAGCGCACCACGCCGAACGGCCGCCAGGCGGCCATCTCGACGGTGCCTACGCCCGTGTCATTGACCCGCTGGAGAAACCGCACCGCGCGATAGTGCGGCAAGAACCGCGGCCAGCGCTCGACGTCGGCCGCGACCTCGAACACGCGCCCGATGGGCGCCCGAATCGTGATGCGGTCGACCGTTCGCATGGTCACGCGGCCGGCTCCCAGGCCGCCACGATGCGGAACCCCGCCCGATGGCGCGATCGGGCCGGCACGCCGGCCTCCGCGAGCAGGGCGTCGAATTCCGGTCTGGTGTAGCCACGACGCAGCGATAACACGGCGTCGTGCCGCGTAACCGCGTTCATCGCCAGACCCCAACACGCGGCCCATACCCCGGCCATTGCGAAGCGGGATCGGCGGAGGTCGGCGAGCACCACGGCGCGCCGAGCCACGCGATCGAACTCGGCCACCCAACGCGCCGCCGTCGCGCTCGGCACGTGGTGCAGCACCTGACTCGCCACGATCACGTCCACCGAGCGCGAGGCGAGCGGCAGGACGCCTCCATCGGCGAGGATCGATGCGAGCGGCACTCCCGGCTCGGACGTGCGCGCGAGGCGCGCCGCGGTTCGGTTCCGCTCGACGCCCACGAGGCGGAGCGTAAGGCCGTGCCGTCGCGCGGCGCGCGCGGCCGCTCGCGGGATGTCGCCGAGCCCGGTTCCGACGTCGAGGAGCGTCCAGTGGCCGCCTCCCCGCCCGGCGCCCCGCGCGAAGAACGGCGCGAGCTCCCGCACCACGGCACGGGTCCCCCCGAAGAGCGCGTTGAGGCGAGCGATGTCGCGCAGCTCACGATCCACGGCGAGCGGGTCGGCCCGCGGGTCGTCCAACAGCTCGGTGCCGATCATGTCTCGTCGAGGCCGGTGTAGCCGCTACGGTAGTACACGAGCGGGCGGCGGTCGGAGGCGGTGCCACCCGTGACCAGGCCGAAGAACACGGTGTGGTCCCCTCCCGGCGCGGTCGCCTGCTTCTCGCATTCGATGCTTGCGACCACGCCCTCAATGACTGGGAGGCCGTGCTGCGACTCGCGATACGCGATCCCATCGAACCGATCGGGATGCTCCGCCGCGAAGCGGCGCGACAATGCCTCTTGATCGTGCGCGAGCACGTTCAACACGAACCGCTTCGCCGCGGAGAGCGCTGGGTGCATGTCGTTCGCCTGATCGATCGAGACCAGGACGAGCGGCGGGTGCAGCGAGACCGAGGCCACCGAGCTCGCGGTCATGCCGATGGGCCGGCCCGCGGGGTCCCGCGTGGTGACCACAGTGACTCCGGTGGCGAAGCTGCCGAGTAGCTGGCGGAACTGAGCGGGGTCGACGCCGGGCATACTGTCACCAGAGGAGTTGGGCGAGGACGCTCGGAGCGAGCACACGACGCGCGGGCACGGTATTGCCGGCCGCGCTGACCACAAGATCCGCGAGGTCGGGACGCCGCGCCAGGCGACGCACGACATGATTGGTGAGCGTCGGCGAGCCCACGCCGACGGCGATCAGCCGTTCGAGCAGCCATTTTCCGAGGAAGGCTCGCCGTCGTGCCTTCACATAGGGCTGCAACACCTGCGCTGGAATGGTCATACTGACCCCGCGCGCCAGCGCGGGGATGACGCACTCCGCTGCGAGCTCGGCCCCTCGAAGCGCCGCGTGGATCCCTTGTCCCGTGAACGGATCGAAGAAGTCGGCGGCGTCACCTACCAGGATCGCGCCACCGCTCGGAGCGACGGCGGCGCGCGACCACTGTGCGAACGGCCCCGTGACGAGTACTTCGCGTACTAGGCGGCGCGGATTGAACCGCCCCGCGAGGCCGGGGAACCGTTCCAATTCGTCGAAGAACGTGGTACGAAAGTCGCGACGCTCGTGGCGGACGGTGGCCTGCGGCACGACCAAGGCGACCGTCGTGACTCCCCCGCCCACCGGTCCCATGCCGACATAGCCATGATCGCTGACGTGCAGCTCGCCCACGCCGTCGACTCCCGCCACGTCGGCCACATGAGCGGTGAAGGCGACGCGCCGTGGCGGGGCGGTCCGCACCAGACCGAGCCGCCGCGCGACCACGGAGCGGAGCCCGTCGGCACCGATCGTGATCCGCGCGCGAAACGTCTCGTGCGCCCCGTCCGCGGAGCGCGCGACGACTCCCGCGACGGCACGGCCCCCCCGGCTCCCCCGGCAATTCAGGACCAGGTCGTCGACCATCACACCCTGACGGACCACCGCCCCGGCGCGCTCGGCGGCGGCGACGAGGATCGTGTCGAACGTCGTGCGCGGGAGGGCAAAGCTGTACGGCCGCGGAGCGTCGACGAAGCGGCCGCACATCGCGGCGCCGCTGGGCGCGACCACCTTCATTCCATATAGCTTGGCGTGTGTCGCGCCCTCGACCGCGTCGAGGATGCCTCCTCCCAGACGCTCGAGGATCGCGGTCGTGGCAGGACTCAGATACTCAGAGCACGGTTTGTCGCGCGGGAACCGCGCGCGGTCGAGGAGCAGCACGCGGGCCCCGGCGCGCGCGAGCAGGAGCGCGCTGGCTGCGCCAGCGGGCCCGGCTCCGACGACCACGGCATCCCAACCGTCAGTCATGAATACCCACGATGATCAGCGCAGCGCGTATGCCGCGGTGGCGGCGACCGCGGCGCCGACGAGCGTGGCCGCGAAGTTCACCGCGTCGTTGTCCAGCCATCGCCATCCCGTCGTGAGCCGGACCGGTTCGTGGCATACGGTATTCCCGCGCTCGAAGCGGGCGTCGCAGGCGGGGCACTCGTACTTGCCCTGCAGCGTCGCGCCGAGCAGGGAGTCGGCGAGCATGCCGGCGAAGCCGGCGCTTACCAGAGTGGCAAACCCCGGGGCCGTGCCCCGGGGTGCAAGCGTGTGCGCGAGCCACGCGACAAGCGCCGCGCCCGCCACGCCGCCGAGCGTCCCGAGCGCTGTGATACCCCCCGAGGTGCCCCGGGTGACCCGCCGCCAGGACGTCACGAGACGAGGCGGGAGGGGGGAGAAGGCTCCGATCTCGGTCGCCCAGGTGTCCGCCGTGGCGGCGGCGATGGCTCCGGCTGCCGCGGACCATGATCCGAGCAGCGCAGCCACAGCCGCCACGCCTCCGTTCGCGAGCACTTGTCTCGCATTGCGGAGTGGCGCGCGCCGCTCGGCCAGCTGTGTGAGGAGACTCCCGGAAAGAAAAAAGGCCGCGAGCACTGCGAGCCCCGGCCAACCCAACCCCCACGCGACTCCGAACCCCACGCCGCAGGCTGCCACCAGCCCGCCCGGGGTGAGCCATCTCACTCGTCGAACAGCTCGTTCAGGATGCGGCGCTTCAACTCGAGAGGGGCGCCCTGGGCCCGGCAGCGGGCCTGCAGGAACTGCAGGAACACCTTATCGAAATCGAACTCTTCACCACAGGGGGGACAGTCGACGAGGTGTTGCCGGATCTCGGTTTCGAGCTGGGGCGTGAGCTCGCGATCGAGGAACTCGAAGAGATGCTCTTTGCACTCGCGGCAATTCATTTTGAGCTCCCCTTGATGTACCCCATGCCCACCGCGTAATCGTACAGCTTCTGCTGCAGCATGCGACGCGCCCGGAACAGGCGCGACTTTACCGTGCCCACGGGCACTTCCAGCACCCGCGCGATCTCCTCGTACGACATCCCCTCCACGTCGCTCAACACCACAGTCTCCCGGAATTGTTCCGGAAGCGTGTCGATGGCGCGGAGTACCTCGTCGTCCACGATCCGGTCGAAGAAGGTCCCCTGGGGATCGTCGTCCTGGACTTCCTGGAAGACCGAGAACGGCTCGATCGCGTCGATATCGACCGTTTCGGGGTGTCGCGTACGCCGCCGGTATTCATTAATGAAGGCGTGGCGGAGGATGGTGAGCAGCCACCCTTTGGCGTTGGTGCCGCGCTCGAACTGGTGCCAGGCGCGATACGCCTTGAGCATCGTTTCTTGGACGAGGTCGTCGGCCTCGGCCGCGTTTCCCGTGAGCCGCAGCGCGACGCGGTACAGGCTGTCGAGGTGGACCAGCGCTTCACGCTCGAAGCTCGCACGCTTCTCGGCATCGGCGGCCTGACCTCCCGGGGCGGAAGCCGGAGGGGCAGGTGGGGTGGGCGGAGTCGGAGGTGTCATAGCGTGACGTAACCTCTCCCCATTCGCCCGGGTTTCGCAATGGGGCCTGGATTGCTAGGTTTCGCGCGCCGTGGTCCACAGTATCGTGCCACTCGCCGTCCTCGAGGCGGTCAAGAACCTCGACACCCCGGTCGAGGACGGGCTATCGGAGTTCGCCGAGGAGCTCCTGTCCAAGCGCCTCGGTCTCTCGCCGACCGTCGCTATGCAGCTCCGCCAATACGAAGGCATGGTGCGGCGCAACGCCGACGCCGACCCGTCGCACGTGGAGGCGCTGTTGCGGCTGGTGGGGCGCCGCCCCGATGCCGACCTCGTGTTTGCCGATGCGGGCCGGCGGGCGGCGCGACGAGCGGTCCGGCGCCTGTTCACCACCACCCGGCTCGCGGCCCGCGCCGTCCCGCGGGCGTTTGGATACATGGCGGCGCGGCGCGCGGCGCGTGCCGTGTTCGCCGGAGAGCTGAAGCGCGAGAGCCAGATTCCCGTGGCGCGGGTCAGCGATCCCCTCGCGCTCCATGCGACGCCGGACGGCGCCGCGTGTGCACTCTACGGCGCGGGCTTCACGGAGCTGCTGCGACTCCTCGTCGGCTTCGAGGGTGCCATGCTGCATGTGTCCTGTCGCGCCACCGGCGGCACCGCGTGCGAGTGGCGGGGTGCCCCACCCGATCCCAGGCACCACTGATGCCGCTACTCGACGGGTTCGACTTCCCGGCCCTCGCCGACGCGCTCGCCGCGCTGGGCGCCGACGGCTGGCTGCTGTACGACTTCCGCAAGGTGAACCCGATCGCCGGGCGGATCCTCGGTGACACCGGCATGGGGACGCGACGGCTCTTCGTCCTCCTGCCGCGCTCCGGACGTCCCGTGGCCGTCGCCCACCGCATCGAGCTGCAGGCCCTGGAGGGTTTTCCCGGAGAAGTGCGACCGTACGGTGCGTGGGGAGAGCTGCATCGCCATCTCCAGGGGCTCGTCAAGGGACGTACGCTGGCCATCGAAACCTCGTCGCTCGACCAGGTGCCGTACCTCGACCGCGTGCCGCACGGTGTCGTGCAGCTCCTCGAGTCGTTCGGCGCCCGGCTGGTGAGCTCAGCGCCGCTGGTCTCACGTTTCGCGGCGCATTGGTCTGCGAGCGAGCTTGCCGGTCATCGTCAGGCCGCCGGCGCGCTCGCGACCATCGCGCGCGACACCTTTGCATGGCTCGCGAGCGAAGTGACGCGCGGCGCCGAACTGCGCGAGGCGGGCGTCAAGCAGCGTGTGCTCGAAGCGATCGAGCGCGCGGGACTCTGGACCAACGACGGGCCCATCGTGGCGTTCGGGCCCACCACCGCGATGCCGCATTACGAGCCGCACCCGGGAGCGGATCGGCGGTTGGCGGCGGGCGACGTCGTGCTCCTCGATTTGTGGGCGGGGCCGGGTCGGGGTTCGGTGTTCGCGGACCAGACGTGGATGGGCTTCGCCGGACGCTCACCCGACGCGGAAGTGCGGCGCGTCTGGCAGACCGTGAAGGGTGCTAGGGACGCTGCGGTGCGGTTTCTCCGGGAGCACTGGCGGCGGAACGGCGCGATCACGGGCGCTCAGGTCGACGACGCGGCGCGCACCGTGGTCCGCGACGCGGGATTCGCTGAGTATTTCGTGCACCGCACGGGCCACTCGATCGACCGGGACCTGCACGGCTCCGGGCCGCACATCGACAATTTCGAGACGGAAGATGCCCGCGCACTGGTGCCCGGCGTGGGGTTCTCCGTGGAGCCCGGCGTTTACCTCCCGGGACGCTTTGGCATGCGGAGCGAAATCAACGTGTACATCGATACGGCCGGGCCCGAAGTGACGCCGCCTAAGCCGCAGGACGAGTTGTTCACTGTCTGACAACTCAGAGAACCGCCAGCACCAGCGCCGCCCACACCGCCGCGCCAACGGCGACGTGGGCCGCTTGAAGGAGCCGGGGAAGCGCTAGCAAGATCATCGCCGCCGCGACGGCGACCTGCAGTGTCACCAGCGCAACCACGTACCATGCACTTCGCGTTCTCGTTCGGAGCGCCCACCACCACACGTACACGAACAGCGTGTACGCGAGCAGACGATGCGTCCAGTGCACGTACTGGAGGTAATTCCCCGCGGGTAGGATCCGGCCGTTACAGAGCGGGAACCCGAGGCAGGCGGTGGCCGCGCCGAGGTTCGCCGTGAGCGCACCGAACAGCACGGTCACGAAGCCCAGAGCGAGCACCACTAACCGCGGGCGCAAGCCCGGGGTCACGCGGAGTCCCCTTATCCCCGGGCTTGCGCCCGGGGTCAGTCGCGTGCCCTTCGCGATCACAATCAGCGTCGCGAGCAGAAGCATCGCGGTGCCGAGGTGGAGAATGACGGTCCACGGGGGGAGGCGCAGCTTCACGGTGACTGCGCCGAGCAAGACTTGTATCAGGAGCAAGCCAACCGCGACGTAAGGCTTCTTGTCGGGAAGGTCCCGCTCCCCGCTCCCCGCTCCCCTGTTCGACACCCACGATTGAACGCCAAGGGCCACCACCAACACACTCACTGCCGCCGCCGCCAGCCGATGCCCGTACTCGATCATGGTGGGGACGTCGAGCGGCGGAAGGAGCTTGCCGTTGCAGAGCGGCCAATGCTCGCCGCAGCCCAGCCCCGAGCCGGTGATCCGGACGATGGCGCCGAGGATGATGAGCAGGTAGGTGAACGTGGCTGCGGTCCACGCGAGCCGGGTGAATCGCGTCATGGGGGCCGAAATGTATATTCCGGCCGCGCATGTCCGCTTCTCCCCTTTCCGCTCCATCGCCCGCCCCAGACCGCTGGGGTGACCGGTTGCCCCGCCAGCTCGGCTTGTGGAGCGCGGTGGCGGTGCTGATCGGGTCGACCATTGGGAGCGGGATTTTTCGGACGCCTGCGATCATCGCCGGGCGTGTTCCCGACCCGCTCCCGATGTTCGGCGTGTGGATCCTCGGCGGCCTGCTCGCGCTGTGCGGTGCGCTGACGTATTCGGAGCTCGCGGCGCTCTTTCCCCGCTCGGGGGGCGTGTACGTCTACATCCGCGAGGGATTCGGCCGGCTGCCGGCGTTTCTCTTCGGGTGGACCGAGCTGCTGTTGATCCGCGCGTCGGCGCTCGGGGCGATCGCGACGCCGTTCGCGGAGTATCTACTGCGCTCGCTCGGCTTCGATCCCAAGGTCGAGCCGAACGCCACGTACGTCCATTACGTGGCGGCGGGCGCGATCGTCGCGACGGCGACGCTGAATTACGTGGGTGTGCGGTGGAGCTCCATCATCTTGAACCTCACGACGGGAGCCAAGTACGGAGCCCTGCTCCTGCTGGTCCTGTTGGCGTTCCTGGTGGGGCAGGGGGATTTCACGCACTTCGGCCAGGTCGCCGGGGCGGTGACCCCAGGGCTGTTCGGGCTCTCGCTCGTGTCCGTGCTCTGGGCCTATGACGGTTGGGGCGACCTGTCGTTCGTGGGCGGTGAGGTCAAGGACCCCGAGCGCAACATGCCGCGCGCGCTGGTCATCGGGACCCTGGCGGTCATCGGGATCTACCTGCTGGTCAACGCGGCGTACCTCTATCTCATCCCGATCGGTCAGATGGCGCAGTCGCCCCTCGTGGCGGCGGACGCGGCGCAGCTGGTCGTGGGGCGAGTGGGAGTGGGGCTCATTGCGGTCGTGGTCATGATCGCCACGTTCTCGACCCTGCTGGGTTCGATTCTGACCTCGCCGCGGATATTCTTTGCGATGGCGGATGACGGGTTGTTGTTCAAGCAGGTGGCGCAGGTGCACCCGCGGTTTCGTACGCCGTCTGTTTCGATCGTGGTCACGGGGTTGCTGGGCGTGGTGTGGGTGCTGCTGCTCAACTTCGAGCAGCTGGCCGATCAGTTCGTGGTGGCGATCTTCCCGTTTTACGCCCTCGCGGCGGCGGCCGTGTTCGTGCTCCGGCGCAGGCAGCCCGACCGGCCGCGTCCCGTGCGGGTGTGGGGCTACCCGGTGGTGCCCCTGCTGTTTGTGGTAGCCACATTTCTCATTCTGGGGAATGCGTTGCGCGAGCATCCCGTTGGTACCGGGCTCGCGTTCGGTGGCATTCTCCTCGGCGTGCCGGTCTATCTGGCAGCGTTCGGCTCCCGCGGAGCCGGGAAGGGAGCGGGTGTGTGACGCGAGTGTGACATTTTCTCAGATTGACGACCTTTCCGACCGCAGGCATGTTTACCCCGCCCTAACACGCGTCCCCTCAGATTCTCGGAGATCCTTCGGATGAAACGCTTTGTGTGGTCGATCGGCGCTCTGGCCGCGGTCGCGCTGTTGATGCTCCCGCGAGCGACGGCGGCGCAGGGGGTCACCTCGGCGGCGATCGCCGGGCGGATCACTGATGAGTCGAACGCTCCCCTGGCCGGAGCCGAAGTCAGCGTCGTGAACCCCTCCACAGGCGCACGCGCGACCCGGCGCTCCGGCGACGACGGCCGCTACCTCTTCGAGAACCTTACCCCGGGCGGTCCTTATATCATCGAAGTGCACACGCTCGGCTTCAGACCGGAGAAAACTGAAGGCCTGACGCTCACGCTCAACCAGCGAGCGATCATTGACTTTTCGCTCAAGCGGGCCGCGGTCGAGCTCGCGAGCGTGACCATCGAAACGGAAGCAAATCCGCTTATCTCGACGTCGCGCACGGGCCCATCGACGCTCCTCACGGCGCAGGCCTTGTCACGTCTCCCCAACATCACGAGAAACTTCACCGACCTCGTCCAAACCTCCCCGCTCGCGGGCACCGCGCAATCCAGCTCGTCGGTCGGCGGTCAGAACAACCGCTTCAATAACATCCAGATCGACGGCGGCGTGAACAACGATGTCTTCGGACTCGCGTCGAGCGGAACACCAGGCGGGCAGGCGAACGCCCATCCGATTTCCATCGAGGCCATCCGGGAATATCAGATCCAGATCGCTCCCTACGACGTGCGTCAGGGAAGCTTTACGGGTGGCCTGGTGAACGGGATCACCAAGTCGGGAACCAACGAGTTCCACGGGTCGATCTTCGGCTATTACCAGAATCAGTTCTTGGTCGGAACGGACACCTCCTCACCCACGCCAAGGAGGGTCACGCCCTTCTATACCGACCAGTACGGCTTCTCCATTGGTGGTCCGATCGTTCGGGACCGGGTGCAGTTCTTCGCGAGTGGCGACTGGCAGCAGCGCGGTTTGCCCTTCTCAAGTCAGTTCTTGATCGGGCCGGACACCACGGGCGGGCTGGATTCTATCGGCGTCGGAATCCGGGCGAGTCGCGCCGATTCCGTCATCAACATCCTGAAAACGAAATACGGGTTCGACCCTGGGACCTTTGCGTCCCCGACGCTCGGCAACCCCGACAAAAACCTGTTCGCCAAGGTGACGGTCCATCTCGGTACGAATAGCGACCTCGAACTTTCGCACAACTACGTCAACGCCACGGCGGAGAACCTGACTCGGAGCCCGATCTTCGGCACGCAGTTCCGTGACGGATACCAGTTGTCGAACTCGGGGTGGGGCCAGCACAACCAGACGAACACGACGCGCGCCGTGTGGAAGGCTCTTCTGTTCAACAAGTTCTCGAACGAACTGTTGGTGGGCCGAAACGCCATTCGCGATATCCGGGATCTCCCCAACGATGTGCCTCTCATCCTGGTGAACGGAAACCGCCCGGGTGACACGAGTAGCGTCCGACCGACGACTGTTCTCGCGGCTGGCGCGGACAAGTTCTCGCAGAACAACTTCTTGAACCAGGATATCTACGAGGTCACTGACAATGTGACCTGGAGTGCGGGCCTGCACACGGTTACCGTCGGCACGCACAACGAGTTCTACAAGTTCTCGAACGGCTTCTTCCCGGGCTCGTTCGGGGTGTGGGCGTTCGTGAATCCTGAATCACTGTTCGTCGGGCACGCCTATCACTACGAGATCGCGCTTCCGGCCGACACGATTCTGCGGCCGCAAGGCGCGATCGCGAACTTCAACGTGCAGCAGATCGGCGGGTACATACAGGATGTCTGGGCCGCCAGCCCCAAGTTGAGAATCACGGCTGGTTTGCGGCTCGACGTACCCTACATGGACCATCCCGTTCGTAATCCGGTGCTCGACACCCTGACCGGACTCAAGATCAACACCTCGGACTCCCCTTCGGGCAATGCGCTCTGGTCGCCGCGTGTGGGATTCAACTATGACGTGATGGGTGACGCGTCGACGATCGTGCGAGGGGGGATCGGCGTATTCAGCGGTCGTCCACCGTACGTCTGGATCTCGAATGCGTTCGTGAATACCGGCCTCGAGCAGTTTACACTCTCGTGCGACGGTGCTCTGGTCCCACAGAACTTCACCGTCGATGTGGCCAGTCAGCCGAAACTGTGCCAGGGTCAGACCAGCGCCAACACCAACGCCGTACGGACCGTCAACTATTTCGACCCCAGCTTCAAGTTTCCCGAGGACCTGAAGATCTCTCTCGGTGCCGACAAGAAGTTGCCGTGGGACGTCGTGGGGACATTCGACTTCCTGTATACGAAGGCGCTGGAGCAGTTCTATCTCACGGACGTGAACCTCAAGGGTATTCAGGGCGCGAGCGTGGGCGAGGCCGGACGGCCCCTCTACGGCGCGATCAACGCGGCCAACGGGCGGACGACGGCGGCCCGCATCAACGCGGGCTTCAGTCAAATCATCGAGCACACGAACGAAAGCAAGGACCGATCCTTCTTCCTGACCGGTCAGTTGCAGAAGACACTCAGCCGCGTCTCGTTCAACGTGGGGTACACGTACTCGCACACCGAGGATCTCATCTCCCTCACGTCGTCGATCGCGAGCTCGAACTTGAATTTCGGTGCGCTGGATGGACCGCTCGCCAGCCGCAACCTTCGCACCTCGGTGTTCGATACCCCGAACAAGATCACGGCGAGCGGCACGATCAATCTGCCGTACGGTGTCGATTTCTCGCTCGTCTACATCGGATACTCCGGCATGCCGTTCAGCTACGTGGTGTCGAACGACGCGAACGCCGACGGGATCTCAGGGAACGACATGATTTACGTTCCCCGGAATCGAAGCGACATCACGCTCTCCGACACGACGACCGCGACCTGGAACAAGTTGAACGGCTTCATCTCTGGGGAAGACTGCCTCAACAACAATCGCGGGCGGCTGTTGCCACGCAACTCGTGCCGCAACCCGTGGCAGGACTACCTGAACGCCCGGATCGTGAAGGGGTTCCGTACCCTGAGCGGTCAATCGGTCGAGCTGTCGATCGATGTGTTCAATATCCTGAACCTCCTCAATGGCACGTGGGGGCGTATCACGCAGACTGCGCAGTTCGAAGAGCAGCCCATGCTGACCCAGACCGGCTACGATGTCGTCAATCAGCGGGGTATCTACAATCTGTTGCTGCCGAAGCGACCCGCCGTGTTGTCGAACTCCCTGACGAGTCGCTGGCGTCTGCAAGGTGGGTTGAGGTATATCTTCTAGAAGTCGCTAGAAGTCGCTAGAAGTCGCTAGAAGTCGGCAGAAGACGGTAGAGGTCGGTGGAGTGGCATACCTCTACCGACCTCTACGACTTCTACCGACCTCTACAACCTCTACCGACCTCTACGTCCTCGCCTTCCTCCACAACCACACGCCCGCCACCCCGAACATCAGGTTCGGGACCCACGCGGCGAACGCCGGCGGGAGCGCGCCCCCCGCACCGACCGCCTTCGATAGCTGGAACATGAGCAGATCCACGAAGGTCGTGGCGAGGCACACCGCCACGCCCCACGCCGTCCCGCTCCGGGGCGTCGAGATCGCCAGCGGCGCGCCGAACAACGCGATGATGATGCAGGCGAAGGGCACCGACAGCTTGAGCGCGCGCTCCACACGGAGCTTCTTCGTGTCCGACCCGGAGCGCGCCAGGGCATCGACGTAGCGTCCCAGCTCGACGTAGCGCATCTCGTCCGGCGCTTTGGGCTCCGCGAGCAAGGCGGCCGGCGTTTCGCGAAGGGCCCGGGTCCGGAGCGCGTCGAAGCGGAATGTCGGCTCGTGACCCGGGCCGAGCAGATACCGCACCGCCCCCTTGGTGAGCGTCCAGCCGCGCGACGCCCGCGCGGTATCGTACGTGGCTTGCTGCGCGGCCACGAGAATCGTCGGGTACTCCTCGCCGGTGCCCTCCCGTTCCATGATCGGGTCGCGCATCTGGGCGCCGTTGGTCTTGAGCTCGAGCGAGCGGATGGAGTACACCCACCCGCCGTCCGCTCGATACACGAACGGGCTGAACCGCGACCCGAGATTGCTCGGCGCCTTCTCGCCCAGAAGCTCGGCGCGACGCGCGGACGTCACCGGGGCGAGCTCCGTGAGCCCGAGATCGAGCACGACCGCCGCCAGCGACGCGAGCAACAGCGGCCGCACCACGCGATGAAACGAGATGCCGGACGCCTTCGCTGCCGTCAGCTCCGAGTGGCGCCCCAGCGCGCCGACCGTGAACACCACCGCGAAGAGCACCGCCACCGGCAGCACCAACGAAATGGTCTCCGGCAGGTAGAACAGATACGAGTAGGCGACCCGCCCCTTGGTGACGCCGCGGCCGAGGTACGTGTCGAGCTTGTCGGTCAAGTCGATGACCATGACGAGAAACGGGAACCCGAGCGCGGCGAGCAGGAACACCTTGGTCCACTCGCGCAACAGGTAGCGGTCGAGTGTGTTCACGGCGCCCGCTCCCTGAGCACCGCACGAAGCACCGCAGAAGGCCAGCGAATCACCGCGTGCGCGACATCGGCCACGTCGCTCCAGTCCCCGCCGTGGGGCGAGTTCCCCGGCTTGCGGATGCGCCACAGTCCGATCAGCCCGACCACGGCGAACAACAGGTTGGGTGTCCACATGGCGAAAAACGGCGAGACGATCAGCCGGTTGCCCAGCTCCTCGCCCCCGATCAACCCGATGTAATAGACGCTGAACACCGCGACGCTCAACCCGATCACGAGGCCGACGCCGCCCCGCTGAAAGCGGAGCGCGATCGGCGCGCCGAGCAGCGCGAACACGAGACACGCGGTGGCGATGGCGGCTTTCTTCTGGATCTCTACCTCGTAGGTCGCTACGCGTATGAGCGCGCCGTTCAGGCGTTGGTCTTCACCGATCCCCGCGCCGGGCGTGACGTACACCGCCGGGGGCTGAGGCTGAGGTGGCCGCGTCACTCCGGCGGACGGAGGAATCTGGAACGGGCGCTGGGGCGTGGGTTGGACCGAACGCGGCCGGGGAGCAGGGCGGGGCGGGGTGGCCGGCTGCTGCGCCGTCTGGGCGTGCGCCGCCGCGGGGCCCCACCACTTCCCGATGCGCCGGAGCATCCGGCAGTAGAGCCCGACCGGCGTCGTGTCCGAATCCGACGGGGGCGGAGCGGGCAGAACCGGGCTCAGGCCCGTCAATCGGCGTAAGTCGTTCTCGATCGAGAGGCGGGTATCATCGGCCGCGCGCGCGGCGTCACGCCGGGCGTCCCGCGCCCCGACCCGCATCTCGCACGTCGACATCTCGCGGTCGCTCTTGTACGTGTCGTTTTCGGTGCGTGTCAGGGTGTTGCCGACCCCGGACACCTTCATGCGGTTGGTCCGGAAGAACGTCCGGTTGAATTGGGATGGGTCGGTCCGGCTCACTTCTTCGATCGCCCCGTCCTCGAGCGTCAGAAAGAGATCTCGGCCGCCAGCGGAGTAGGCCATGCGCCCGCTGTCGGCCGTGATGATACGCCGCCGCTCCGCGTTGCCCAGGTCGTAGAGCGTCACATCCTTGAGTTTGTTGGAGCTGGCGTCGATGCGCGCCGCGCGCAGGAAGAATTGTCCCGGGATGACTTCGTTAATCACCTGCTCCTTGAGGGTCAGCGACGGCTTCTTCCGCTGGATGTCGACCTGGAGCGTGCGGAGCTCGTGATTGGTGCGGGGGAGGAGTTGATCGTTCCACGCGAACGACAGGATCGCCATGCCGGCCGCGCCCGCGAGCACGGGCGTCACGAGTCGCAACATGCTCACGCCGCCCGCCTGCATTGCGGTGATCTCGTTGTCGCCGGCGAGCCGCGTGAAGACGTGCAGCACGGCCACGAGCACGGCCATCGGCAGCGTCACGGCGACGATGAACGGCAGGGAGAGGACGAACACCTCGATGATGACGCCGGTCGGGAGCCCCTTGCCGAGCAGGCTCGAGAGCTGCTTGGCGACCTGCTGGATCAACATCAATGAAGTGAGCGCCGCCAGCGCGAAGGCGAGCGGCGCGAGATGTTGACGGAGGAGGTAACGATTGAGGGTGCGCACGATCGGTGGCGCCATTATATTCCGCAGCCCAAGTCCTTACAAGACATCCACTACCCTGTGACCATTCGAAAGAGCCCGAGCCCCGGCCCCGGCCGGCGCCTCAGCCCTCCCCTGGCCGCCTGCCTGGCGCTCGTGTTCGCCTGCACGGCGAAGAGCGGGGCGGGGCGCCCGCGGGAATTCTCGGGCCAGCGCGCCTTCGGCTACCTCGAGCAGCAGATGACGTTCGGGCCCCGCATTCCAGGCACGCCCGCCCACGAGCGTACCGGCGACTGGATCCTCGAGCGGCTCCGCGCCACGGCCGACACCGTCATCGTGCAGGTCATCCCGCACGTGACGCGCAAGGGTCAAACCCTGCACCTGCGGAACTTCCTGGCGCGGTTCCGGCCCTCGGCTCCCGACCACATTCTTTTCCTCGCGCACTGGGATACGCGCCCACATGCGGACCAGAGCCAGAACCTGGGGCAGCAGCGCCTGCCCGTCCCCGGCGCCAACGACGGCGCCTCCGGCGTCGCCGTCCTGCTCGGCGTCGCCGACGCCCTCAAGGCCAAGGCGCCGGCCAGCGGGGTCGACCTGTTGTTCGTCGACGGCGAGGACTATGGGGACTTCTCGACGGACACGAACGACGTGCTGATCGGCTCGCGCTATTTCGCGGCCCACCAGCCCCCCGGCTACCCGCCCCTGTACGCCGTGTTGTTCGATATGGTGGCCGACAAGGATCAGCAGTTCTACTACGAGGCCAACTCCGAGGCATTCGCGCCGGAAGTCGTCGACCGCGTGTGGCACGTCGCCGCCGATCTGGGATACAGTCGTGTGTTCATTCCCGGCGTGAAACACAATCTCACCGACGATCATGTCGCCCTGCAAAAGGCGGGCATCCACGCGATCGATGTGGTGGATTTCGACTACCCGTACTGGCATACCACAGAAGACACGATCGACAAAGTATCCGCGGCTTCGTTACAGGTGGTAGGTGACGTCGCTGTGGCCCTGGTGAGATAGTCAGCGGTCTTTCAGGAAAGGCAACGACTAGACGCACAGACGCGCAGCGGTGAACAGATGTCAGTGAATAGGCCTCTCCTCCCCCCTTACTTACTTCCCCTGTGCGTCTGTGCGTCTAGCCTTTGCATGGCCTGCAGTTTCTTGACTCCCCGCGGCAAGAATCCGATTCCTGAAGGGCGACAGGCCCGTCCTAGCTTTTCCTCATGGATGATCGGAAAGCCGCCCTCCTGCTCGCCTCCCTCACGCTCGCCGGCGCCGGCGTGCGCTTCGTGCTCGCCCCATCCTCGGTGGCGGCGCCGGGCGACGTGCGGCTCGTTTCGGTCGACACGCCGCCGACCGGCGGTCTTCGCGCCACCGCGCGAAACGCAGCCCGGCTCGCGCGCCCGCTCTTGCCCGGGGAGCGCGTCGACCTTGACCGCGCCGACGTGACGGAGATCACGCGCCTCCCCCGAATCGGTCCCGCGTTCGCGCAGCGCATCGTGGCCTGGCGCGAGCAACACGGTCCGTTTGGCGGGCTTGCGCGATTCGACAGCGTCCCGGGTGTCGGTCCGAAACTCCTCGAGTCGCTGCGTCCTTACGTGTTGTTTTCGGGTGTGCTGCCATGAATTGCATCAACCTCCACCATCCTCCACCAACCTCCACATCCTCCACGACCTACCTCTCGGGGTTGACTTCCCTTCGTCCTCCCATATGTTATGCTGTTCATTTTCAACGAGTTGCGTACGGCGACCGCAGCAGCCACCTCTGACAAGCTGGGTGAGATCCTCCTCCGCGAGGGCCTTATCACCCAGGATCAGCTCAAAAAGGCGCTCCTCGAGCAGAAGAATACGGGGATGCGCCTGGGGTACACCCTGGTGAAGCTGGGCTTCGTCGAGGAGACTGAGATCTCCAAGATGCTGGCCCGGCAGTACCGAATGCCCGCTGTCGATCTGTCCCGTTTCGAGGTCGATCCCAAGATCATCAAGCTGATCCCGCCCGACGTGGCGATAAAGCACGCCGTGCTGCCCTTGAAGCGCGAGGGGCGGACCCTGACGGTGGCGATTACCGACCCGAACAACGTCACCGCGATCGAGGACATCAAATTCATCACGCGGTGCGACGTGTTCCCCGTGATCGCGGGCGAGTACACGCTGCGCAACGCGATCGACAAGTACTACCAACAGTCCGACGCCCAGCTGCAGACGCTCCTCAAGGACATCGAGGCGGCGGAAGACCTCGAGGTCGTGGAGGACCAGACCGACGAGGACGTCAAGGCGCAGGACCTCGCCGACGATGCGCCGGTGGTCAAGCTGATCAACGGCCTGCTCACGGACGCGGTGAAGCGCGGGGCATCGGACATTCATATCGAGCCGTTCGAGCACGAAATGCGCGTGCGCTACCGGGTGGACGGCGCGCTGCAGGAAGTGATGAAGCCGCCGGTTAAGATGCGCGCGGCGCTCACCTCGCGCGTAAAGATCATGGCGCAGCTGAACATCGCGGAGCGCCGCGTGCCGCAGGACGGCCGTATCAAGCTGAAGTTCGGCGCCAAGGTGATCGACTACCGCGTGTCGACCCTCCCCGTGCTGTTTGGCGAGAAGATCGTGCTCCGAATTCTCGACAAGGGCAACCTGGCGCTCGACCTGACCAAGTTCGGGTTCGAGCCCAAGGCCGAGCAGGAGCTGATGCGGGCCATCCTGAATCCCTACGGCATGGTGCTGGTGACGGGTCCCACCGGGTCGGGCAAGACCACGACCCTATATTCGGCGCTGTCGCGCATCAACCAGATCGACGTGAACATCATGACCGCCGAGGATCCGGTCGAGTACAACTTGATGGGGATCAATCAGGTCCTGGTGCGCAACGATGTGGGGATGACCTTCGCCGCGGCGTTGAAGGCATTCCTGCGGCAGGATCCCAACATCATCATGGTGGGCGAGATCCGCGACCTCGAGACCGGCTCGATCGCGATCAAGGCGGCCCTCACGGGCCACTTGGTGCTCTCCACGCTGCACACGAACGACGCGCCGTCCACAGTGACGCGCATGATTGACATGGGGATCGAGCCGTTCAACGTGGCGAGCGCCGTGAACCTCATCGTGGCGCAGCGGCTGGTGCGACGCGTGTGTGTCGAGTGCAAGCAGGAGCACAAGTACACTGACGAAGAGCTGCATGCCTTCGGCATCCCCACGGCCGAGGCGGCGAAGCTTACGTTCTACAAGGGCGCGGGGTGCGACACCTGCAACGGCTCGGGGTACAAGGGCCGGCAAGGATTGTACGAGGTCATGGCGATGACGAGCGCCGCGCGGCGCATGGTGCTGAAAGGCGGCTCGACGGAAGAGCTCCGGGAGCAGGCGGTGAAGGACGGGATGCTCACCCTGCGCATGGATGGCATGCTCAAGGTGAAGCGCGGCATCACCACGCTGGAAGAAGTCGTGAAGGAGACGGCGGCATGACGGCTGGCGCTTCGCAAGGGCTCAACCTCCGCTCCCTGCTCGAGGAGATGATCGAGAAGGACGCTTCGGACCTGCACATCGTGGCGGGCGAGCGTCCCAAGCTTCGGGTAGACGGCGACATCGTGAACGCGGGCGTGGACGCGGTCCTCACGCCCAAGGACACGCTCTCGATCGCCTACTCGGTGCTCACCGAGAACCAGAAGAAGCGATTCGAGACAGAGAACGAGCTCGATTTCTCGTTCGGCATCCAGAACCTCGCGCGCTTCCGCGGCAACTGCTTCAAGCAGCGCGGGTGTGTTTCGCTCGTGATCCGGCAGATCCCGTTCAACGTGCGCACCTTCGAGGAGCTGGGGCTCCCCGGGGTCGTGGCCAAGCTGGCCGAGAAGCCGCGCGGGCTCGTGCTGGTGACGGGGCCGACCGGGTCGGGCAAGAGCACCACGCTCGCCGCGATGATCGACAAGATCAACAAGGAACTGAAGGGACACATCATCACGGTGGAGGACCCGATCGAGTTCATCCACCGCCATCAGAGCTGCATCGTCAACCAGCGGGAGATCGGGACCGACACGAACAGCTTCGCGGCGGCGCTCAAGTACGCGCTGCGGCAGGACCCGGACGTGGTGCTCATCGGCGAAATGCGCGATCTCGAGACCATCGCCGCCGCCCTGACCATCGCGGAGACCGGGCACCTGGCGTTCGCGACGCTCCACACCAACTCGGCGATGGAGAGCATCAACCGCATCATCGACGTCTTCCCGTCGCACCAGCAGGCCCAGGTGCGCGCGCAGCTGTCCTTCGTGCTGGAAGGCATCATCACGCAGACGCTGCTCCAGAAGATCAAAGGACGGGGCCGGGTGATGGCATGCGAGATCCTGATCATGACGCCCGCGGTGCGGGCGCTGATCCGCGACGAGAAGATCGAGCAGATCCCCTCGATGATGCAGGCGGGCAAGAAGCACGGGATGCAGACCCTGAACGACGCGCTGTATCAGCTATACGTGGGCCGCGAGGTCTCGAAGGACGAGTGCCTGCGCGTCACCTCGACGCCCAATGAGTTCCTGCGGATGATCGGCGAGCAGCCGATGGACGAGAAGGAAGTGATGTCGCCGACCGCGGCGCCACAGCAGCCCGGCGCCGGCAAGGTCGCGGCCCGCCGTTAGGCGCCCGGAAGGGAGTTAGCCATGCCGGTCTTCCAATACACCGCGCGTACGCTCAAGGGCGATCTCGTCAACGATAAGATCGATCTGCCCAGCCGGGACGACGTCATCGCCCACCTGCGAAAGAACCGCATGGTGGTCGTCCAGGTCCGAGCGGCACCGAAAGAGTTCAAGCTCAACCTCAAGTTCGGCGGCGGCGTGCGGACGCGCGACGTCGTCGTCTTTACGCGCCAGTTCGCCACCATGATCAACGCGGGTCTGCCTCTCGTGCAGGCCCTCGACATTCTCTCGCAGCAGACGGAGAACAAGATCCTCGCCGACGTCACCCGCCAGGTGGTATACGACGTCGAGAGCGGCCAGACGCTCGCCGACGCGCTGCGCAAGCACCCGAAGGCGTTCAGCGACCTCTACGTGAACATGGTGGCGGCGGGCGAGGCGGGCGGTATTCTCGACACGATTCTCGTCCGGCTCGCCGAGTTCCTCGAGAAGAACGACGCCATCGTGCGCAAGGTGAAGGGCGCGATGATCTACCCCGGGGTCATTCTCTCGGTGGCGGTGATCGCGGTGTCGGTCCTGCTGATTTTCGTGATCCCGACGTTCCAGAACATGTTCGCGTCAGTGAACCTGCAGCTGCCCCTCCCGACGCGGATCGTGATCGGCGCGAGCCACGTGCTCCGGGATTACTGGTGGGCCATCATCGGCGCGATGGGATTCGTGGTCTTCGCGATCAACCGCTACTACAAGACGCCGCCGGGACGGTTGCAGATCGACTCTCTGCTCCTCAAGATGCCGGTGCTGGGCGACGTGTTGCGCAAGGCGGCCGTGTCGCGGTTCACCCGGACGCTCGGCACCCTGATTTCGTCGGGCGTGTCCATTCTCGACGGTCTCGAGATCACGGCGCGCACCGCCGGCAACATGGTGATTCACAACGCCGTGATGGAGTCGCGTGCCTCGATCGCGGGCGGTGAAACCATCTCCGCGCCGCTCGCGAAATCGAAGGTCTTCCCCCCGATGGTGATCTCCATGATCTCGGTGGGCGAGCAGACCGGCGGCATGGACGAGATGCTCTCGAAGATCGCGGACTTCTACGACGACGAGGTCGACGCGGCCGTGAGCGCGCTGCTCTCGCTCATGGAGCCCATCATGATCGTCGTGCTCGGCGTCATCGTCGGCGGCATGGTCGTCGCCATGTACCTGCCGATCTTCGACATGGTGAACGCCGTCCAGTAGCCGTTCCCGTCTCAGGGGCCGGGGGGGCGGGGGCCGGGCTGCGCCCCGCCACCGGTCCCGTCAATCGCCGATATCACGTCCTTGAGCGGAGCCTTGCGGAGCTCGGCTCCGAACGCCGGGAGAGCGATGTCGATCAGCTCCCCGAACCGCCGCGCCGCGTCCGCCAGGCGCTGAGCCAACAGCTCGTGCACGGCGACCTGCTGCGCCGTGGGAGCGAAATCGACGCCGTTCTCCGCAACGTCCGACTGCAGGGCCGCGAGCCGGCCGTAGAGCTGGATCGGCGAGCGGAACGCATCTTCACGAGCCCCCGTCAGGTGGACGTCGAACAAGGCGCCCTCCACGCCCAGCGCCCTCGCGTCGAGCGAATCGGCGAGCGCGGCGATGCGCTTGGCGCTCGAGTCTCCCGCCAGCGCCGAATCCCCCCGGAGTTGCCCCGAGAGGTCGCGCAGCTGCTTCCGGACCCACTCGAGCCGGTTGATCATTCGCGCCGTGCTGTCCTGATCGCGCCGGATCGCCATCGCCAGACGCGCCTGTGCCTGCACGTCACTGTCGCCGCCCGCCGTATTGGGGTCCTTCAGCACGGTGAGCGGCTGGGTGAGCGTGACCGCGGTCTTTCGTCCGGTCCCCGTGTCGGCGAGGGTGACTTGCACCGTGTAGGTGCCCGGGGGCGCGAGCGGCCCGCGCAGCGATAGGTCCAGGTCCCATGTGACGAGCGGACGAGTGCCGTCGGGGCCGACCCGGACGAACGGCTTGCCCGGCGGCGTCGTCCGGAGCTTCGGAACCGTGGGGGCGGTGTAGCGCAGATCCCACCACACACGGTTCAACCCCGGCCGCCGCTCTCCCTCGAGGGCTCGCACGGTGTCCCCCTTCGGGCCCAGGATGACGATCCTCGCCGGCTTCAAGCGGTGCGTCGTGTCGGGCGGCACGCTCGTATCTGCTACCGCTGGTGACACGTAATACGTGAAGTCGGCACCGTACGGGACGGTGTCGGGCTCCACCGCACTGTTCGGGGCGCTCGCCACGCCCTGCTGCGGCCGGAACCGGTAGGCGGGGCGGGGCGTGAACAGGAACACGGTGGACGCGAGGGTGGCGGGCTCGAGCTGCTCCAGCGGGGAGATGTCCTCGAGGATCCAAGCGCCCCGGCCGTAGGTGGCGACCACGAGGTCGCGGGCGTGGGGCTGCACCGTCAGCCAGGAAACCGGCGCGTGCGGCAGGTTGGTTTGCAGCGGGAGCCAGTGCGCTCCATCGTCGACGGTGAGGTACACACCGTTTTCGGTACCCGCATAGAGCATTCCGGCCCGGCTCGGATCCTCGCGCACGACGTGGACGAAGGATAACGGCGACCGGGGCAGGGGATCGGAGATTCGCTTCCAGCTCTTGCCGAAGTCGGTGGTCTTGTAGATGTACGGATCCAGGTCGTCGAGCTCGTGCGCATCCACGGAGAGATACGCGGTTCCCGGATTGAAACGGGACGGCTCGATGTTCGAGATCTTGCCCCAGGGCGGGAGCTTCGGGATGCCGGCGGTGACGTTGACCCATGTCGCGCCGCCGTCGCGCGTGACGTGCACCAGGCCGTCGTTCGAGCCCGCCCAGATCACGCCCGCCAGCTGCGGCGACTCGGCGATGGCGAACAGCGTGGCGCCGTCGAACGTCATGAGGTTGTCGGTCGTCACGCCGCCCGAGCTCTGTTGGTGGGTCGTGTCGTTCCGCGTGAGGTCCGGGCTGATCACCTTCCAGCTCGCGCCACCGTCGGTCGTGACGTGCACGTACTGGCTGCCCACGTACACCCGAGCGTGATCGTGCGGCGAGATCGCGATTGGGAACGTCCAGTTCCACCGATACTTCAGGTCGGCGGGCCGCCACCCATACGCCGCCTCGGGCCACACGCGCACGTTCCGCGCGTGGTCGGTTCGCGTGTCGTACACTTCGAGCCCGCCGTCGTAGCACCCCGACCAGACCGTCGTGTTGGTCACCGTATCCGGGATCGCGAACCCGCTCTCGCAGCCACCCACGTGCCCCCACTGTCCCTCCGATGCACCGCCCGACAGGCTGCGGCTCGGCATGCGGTACGAGGTGCCGTCCTGTCGATTGCCGTACAGGTTGTACGGAACGCGCGTGTCGGTATGCACGTGATACAGCTGCGCGATCGGGAGCACGATGCGCATGAAGGTCTTGCCCCGGTTGAGCGTGATGCTCACTCCCCCGTCGTGCGCGATCATGAAGCGGTCGGGGTTCAGCGGGTCGATCCAGACATCGTGATTGTCGCCCCCACCGTGGAAGTCGGAGCGTCCCAGCGAGCGGCCGCCGTCCTTGGAGATGCTGAAGCGGACGGACACGAAGTACAGCCGGTCCTCGTCGTCCGGCGCGACGGCGAAGCGCACATAGTACGGCGCGCGCTCGGCCATGTTGTGGTCCCGGCTCACGAGGTGCCACGTGGCTCCCCGATCGTCGCTTCGATAGAGCGCCGGATCCTGATCTTCGATCAGCGCGTACACCGTGTTGGGGTTCGAGGTGGCGACCGCGACGGCGATCTTCCCCACGATGTGCTGCGCGTCGGGCAGCCCGTGGCCGACGAGACGCGTCCAGGTCACACCGCCGTCGCGCGAGACCCACAGGCCGCTGCCCGGCCCACCGCTCTGGAGATGCCACGTCTTGACCTCGAATTGCCACATTCCCGCGAAGAGGGTGTTGGGATCGCCCGGATCCATCGCGAGGTCGGAACACCCGGTGTTCGCGTCCACGAATAGGACCCGCGCCCAGCTCTTCCCGCCGTCGGCGGTGCGGTACACACCGCGGTCGGGGGCCGGCCCGTACGCCCGCCCCAGCGCGCATACGAGCACGATGTCCGGGTTGGCGGGATCGATCACGATGCGCGCGATCCTCCCCGTCGCATCGAGCCCCATGTGACGCCAGCTGCGGCCCCCATCCGTCGACTTGTAGACGCCGTTGCCGAGCGCCGTGGTCGAGCGGATGAAGAACGTCTCCCCGGTCCCGGCCCACAGGACGTTGCGCGCCGAAGGCGCCATCGCGAGGGCACCGATCGCCTGTACCGGCTCGCTGTCGAATACCGCCCGCCAGTGAACGCCGCCGTCCTCCGTTTTCCAGATGCCGCCGGAGGCCGCGCCCACGTAGGACACGAGCGGATTGCCGGGTTCACCCAAGACGGCGATGGCGCGATTGCCCTCAGGGCCGACGAAACGGTAGCGGAGGCGCGTCCAGAGTGTGGTATCGAGCTGTTGTGCGTCGAGGCCGGTGACGAGGAGCGCCTGCAGCGCGACGACATGACGGATTCGGATCATTGCTGAGTACGCCCTGGGGCGGAAGGACGGCTAAGAATGGCGGCCGGCTCGCCGACGCGCGAGGGGCGACCGGGGGTGGCTGGGACGCGGGTCGGCATTCTACATTCGAGCCGATGAGCGTCCCCGACTCTGACTCGCTGCGCCACGATTCCACGCCGATGCGCCTGTATCACGAGGCGAAGCAACAGGGCGCCTGGGATCCGCGGAGCCTCGACCTGCGGCCGGATGCGAAGGACTGGGGTCGGTTCTCGGTCGTCGAGCGGGACGTGTTGCTTCGCCTGACGGTGTTGTTCCAGGCCGCGGAGGAGAGCATGACCCGCGACCTCCTCCCGCTAGTGATGGCCGTAATGCGGGAGGACCGGCTGGAGGAGCAGTGGTTCCTCACGATCTTCCTCGCCGAAGAGGCGCGCCATACCGAGTTCTTCCGTCGGGTGCTGGACGAGGTGTGCCATCAGTCGGGTGACCTGCAACGCTACCAGACGCCGAGCTTCCGGCGACTGTTCGCGGAGCAGCTGCCGGCGGCCATGCGGCGTCTGCTGGTCGATCCCACGCCGGTCGCGCAGGCGGAGGCGCTCGTGGCGTACAGCCTGGTCGGCGAAGGCGTGCTCGGTGATACGGGCTATCACTGGTTCGACACGGCCCTCTCAGGCCGCGACCTGATGCCGGGCTTTCGCGATGGCCTCGCGCGCGCCCAGGCGGACGAAGCCAGGCACATGACCTATGGCCTGTTCCGTCTGTCTCGCCTCGTGGCGGAGGATCCCAACGTGTGGCCGGCGGTGAGCCGTCGCATGGAGGACTTGCTGCCCCTCACGCTCGGTATCGTGAGCGAGTTCTTCGATGCCTACGATCTCATGCCGTTCGGCATCACCCTCGACGACACCGTCCAGGACGCCATGGCGCGGTTCGCCGGTCGTTGGGTTGCGCTCGAGCACGCTCGGGAGGACGGGCGGGCGCTCGCCACTCCCCCGCCCGTGCTGGCCGTGGAGCTGACGGCGCGCGACGTGCTCGATTGGGTGGGGTCGGAGCTTCGCCCGAAGCCGGTCGAGGTGCACCGCGAGGACGGAAGCCCCGTGTTCACTTTCCGCGTCGGCCCTACACCGAACGACGCCACGCTCCTGATCACGCAGGAAGTGCTCGCGGAGCACACGGCGAACGACGTGATCGCGGTGCTCCGCGCTAATCGCGTGCCCGAGCGGTTACGGACGGGTGGCAGGACGCGGCTGACCTGCCTGGCCGCGCGCGGCAAGATCATCGTGCAACCGTCCGAATAAGACGGGCTGAGCCGTCAGGGGACGGAGGGCGCGGACGGTTTCTGATCCGGATCCGCGCCCGCGAGATTCGGAAGCTCGAGCCACTGCCGCGGAAAGCGCGGCAGGAACTTCACGTGGCGGTTCACCACCGCCTGCACGCGTCGCCACCAGCATACGATCGGACCGCGCGCATGTCCCACGCTCACCACCGCGAACGGAATCGAGTCCGCCACCACCGTGCGGAGGTCGGGCTGGCTGAGCGAGCAGAGGTCCTCCGGAGACTTCACGCCAAAGCTCGAGTCCGGCCCCGCCCACACGTGGTTGTGCCACACCGCCAGGGTGCCCGGCGCGCACGGCAGCGGCTCGACGTGATCCGCCCCCGAGCTCACGACGTCCGGCATGACGAGCTCTCGCACCTGGGCGGTATCACCCGATGTCGTCCCCTGGAGGCACAGTACGACTTCCCGATCGAGGCCCGCGGCGAGCAGACTGATCCGGCGCAGGAGCGAGGGAGCGATGACGAGACGTTTGAGGGGCTGCGACGCGAGGATCGCGGAGTCGGCGGGTGTGAGGGCGGCCTGCGCGGCCACGAGCCCCGGCATCAGCAGCCCCGCGACGATCTGCCAGACCCGGACCCGAAGCGCGCGCCGCATATCGTAGGATAGCGAACTCCATGCGGTGCCGCGCTCTTGCACTTTGCCACACCACTCCTAATACTTACGCCCTGCGCCCGCAGTCAACAGATCCAACGATATCTGTAAGCAATTGAAATTACTACACCTATGAGCTCGCCGAGTCGACGATCGGGCAACGCGGGCTTGCGAGGAGCGCGATGAGCTGGCTCGGAGGCGGCTCGCGGGGATCGGCTATACCCACTCCGCAAAGTCTCCTGCGGTCGGTGTACGTGGGGCGGCTGTGCGTGGCCGCCGCCATCTATCTGGCCGCGTCGTTCAAGTTCGCCGTCGTCACGCCCCTCGATCTTCTCATCACGTCGTTCATGCTCGTCGCCGCGGTGCTGGTCACGATCGCGTCCTACTGGCACACGCACATTCGCAACCGCTCGCCCGGCCGGACGTTCCTCTACGGGCAGGCGCTGTTCGACGTCGCTCTGATCACCGCGGTCGTGCACGTCACCGGCGGTCCGCAGAGTGATCTCACGCCGTTATACGTCCCGCTCATCGCGGTCACGGCCGTCCTGATGCCCCCGGCGAGCACGGCGCTGATCACGGCGCTCGTCGGGCTCGTCTACATCGCCGACGTGCTGTTCGGGCACAGCACGCCGATGACGGCGCAGATCGCGCTCCAGCTGCTGGTCTTTGTGGCGGTAGCCGCGGTGACCGCGTACTTCGCGAGCCGCGTGTCGGTCATGGGCGCCGAGCGGGAGGCACTTGCGGGCGAGCTGCGGCAGGCGCGGCTCGAGGCGTCGGACGTACTGCGCAACATCCCCACGGGAGTGGTCACGGTCGACCAGGGCGGTCACCTGCTGTACTGCAACCCCGCGGCGGAGCAGATCCTCGGCTTCAAGGAGCGTGGCTGGCGGGGCAAGCCGATCATGCCGGAATTCGCGCGGATCGCGCCGGAGTTCTGGGCCGCCATCACGGCCACGGCGCGGCGGGGAGTGCGGGCGATGCGCGTCGAGGCCACGGTGCGGCGGCCCGACCGAACGTTCACGATCGGCGTCACCACCACCACGCTCGAGGTCGAGCCGGAAGGCGAGCCGCGGGTGACCGCGATCTTCACCGACATCTCGGACTCGAAGCGCCTCGAGGAGCTGCATCTGCGCGCCGAACGGCTCGAGGCCGTCGCCGAGCTGTCGTCGAGCCTCGCCCACGAGATCAAGAACCCGCTCGCCTCGATCCGGTCATCCGTGGAGCAGCTGGGGCGGGCAAAACGGGTCAATGCCGACGAGAAGTTCCTCACGTCGCTCATCGTGCGGGAAAGCGACCGCCTGTCGCGTCTCCTCTCTGAGTTTCTCGACTTCTCACGCGTGCGCGCCACCGAGTGCCGGCCGCTCGACCTGCGGGACGTGGCGGCGGCCGCCATCCGCCTGGTGCGCGAGCATCCTGATTGTCCGGAGGACGCAGCGATCGAGCTCAGCGGGGACGCGGCGCCGATGGAAGGAGACGAGGATCTCCTCCACCGCGTGGTCTCGAACCTCGTCCTCAACGCGGTCCAGGCCACGGGGAAGGGCGCGCACGTGGAGGTACGCGTCGGCCGACCCGCGTCGCAGGAGCTGCCCGGGGGCGCCGGCATTGAAAACCCCGTGTCGCTCGCTGTGAGCGACAACGGCCCGGGCATTCCCGAGGGCCTGCGGGCGCGCCTGTTCGAGCCGTTCGTGACGGGACGAGTCGGGGGCACGGGGCTCGGCCTCGCGATCGTGCAGCGCGCCGTGGACGCCCACCGCGGCATGGTGCTCGTCGATACCACACCCGGGAAAGGGACCACCTTCACCGTGTATCTCCCAGCCGCCCGAAGGAAAGAGGAAGCCGCATGAGCCAGCAGCCATCGATTCTGGTGGTCGACGACGAGATGGGGATCCTCGACGTGCTGCGGATCCTCCTCAAGGGCGAAGGATTCGAGGTCACCACAGCGCAAGGAGGAAAGGCGGGACTCGAGGCGCTGAAGGGCAGCCCGCCCGATATCGTCCTCACCGACATCAAGATGCCCGGCGTGTCGGGTACGGAGATCCTCTCGGCCGTGCGCGAGCAGGATCCCGAAACGCCGGTGATCCTCATGACCGCGCAGGCGTCGCTCCAGAGCGCGATTCAGGCCGTGAACCAGGGGGCGTTCTACTACATCCAGAAGCCGTTCTCGAACGACGATCTGGTGGCGATCTGCCGGCGCGCCGCGGAGCAGCGTCTGCTCAAGGCCGAGAACAAGCAGCTGAAGCAGGAGATCCGGCGGCGCGAGCGGTCCGGGCTGGTGAAGCCGCTGGGCAAGTCCCGCACGTTCCTCGAGGTGCTCAAGCTCGCCGAGCAGGTGGCACCGACCGAGAGCACGGTGCTGATCCAGGGCGAGTCGGGCACCGGGAAAGAGGTGATCGCGCGCTACATCCACGAGCTGTCGGCGCGCACGGACGGCGGGTTCTTCTCGCTCAACTGCGGCGCGCTGCCGGAGAGCCTGCTCGAGTCGGAGCTGTTCGGTCACGTGAAGGGATCGTTCACGGGTGCCGTGCGCGACAAGCAGGGCCTCTTCGCCGCCGCGCGCGGCGGCACGTTCTTCCTGGACGAGATCGGTGAGATGTCGCCCGCGACGCAGGTGAAGCTGCTCAGGGTGCTGCAGGAGCGGGAAGCGATCCCTGTGGGTGGTACCGAAGCCATCCCCGTGGACGTCCGCGTCGTGGCCGCAACCAACCGCGATCTCGAGGACGACATCAAGCGCGGGCGCTTCCGCACCGACCTGTACTACCGGCTCAACGTCATCGCCATTCACCTTCCGCCGCTGCGCGACCGTCGCGACGACATCCAGATCCTGTGGGAGGAGTTCCTCGGCCGGATCGCCAAGGAGCGCGCTGAAGCTCCCAAGACCCTGACGGAAGACGCGAAGAGCGCTTTGTTCGCGTACGACTGGCCCGGTAACGTGCGCGAGCTCGAAAATGCCCTCGAGCGGGCCGTGGTGCTGTCGAAGAGCACCAGCATCGATCTCTCGGCGCTGCCGGACAAGCTGACGGAGCCGCGCGCCGAGCCGCTCGTGGCGGAGCGGGCGCACCCCAATCCCACCCTCGATGTCATCGAACGCGCCTACATCACCTGGGTGCTGCAGAGCGAGGGCGGGAACAAGACCCGGGCGGCCGAGGTGCTCGGGATCGATCCCTCCACCCTCTATCGAAAGCTGAGCCGCTACGAGGGCGATGCGACCAGCTGAGGTGGCGTCCTCCCCCTCCCCTCCGCCGGTCGATCACCTCGGGGCCGCGACCCTCGAGCGGATGGCCGCGGCCCCGCGCTATAACCGCTGGATGTTCGAGCGGCTGCGCCCCTGGGTAGGGCGGCGCGTACTGGAGGTCGGCGCCGGGATCGGCAACATGTCCGCGTTCCTCGTCGATCGAGAGCGGGCCGTCCTCACGGATACCGAGCCTCATTATCTCGCTCGACTGCGCGAGTCGTTCGGCGATCGGCCCAATGTTCGAGTCGTCGAGCTACGGCTGCCCGCGTTCGATCCGCATCTCGTCGCCGAACGTGTGGACACGGTGTTCTGTCTCAACGTGCTCGAGCACATCGAGGACGATGGCGCGTCGCTCGCGGCCATGCGCCAGCTGCTCGGGCCAGGTGGGCGGCTCGTGCTCCTCGTGCCGGCCCTGCGGCCGCTGTACGGCACGCTCGACCAAGCGCTGGGACATTTCCGCCGCTACACGCGCGGGGAGGTCGTGGGCAAGCTCGAGGCGGCGGGGTTCCGCATCGGTCACGTCGAGTACTTCAATCTCGGCGGAGTGCTGGGTTGGTGGCTCGCGAGCCGCGTGCTGCGTCGGCCCATGATCTCGGCGGCGGCGCTCCGTTGCTACGAGGCCTTCGTGCCGCTGTTCCGGCTGGAGCGCTGGCTCCCGTGGCGCGTGGGGCAGTCCTTGATCGCCATCGGCGAAGTCCCCGCGTGAACGACGATCTCCTGCTGTCGGTGATCGTGCCGGCGTACAACGAAGTGACGACCATCGAGGCCGTGCTCCGCCGGCTACGCCAGGTCCCACTGCGGCTCGAAGTGGTCGCCGTGGACGATGCGTCGACCGATGGAACGAGTGCGCTGCTCGACCGCCTCGCGAGCGAGAAGCTCGTGGATCGGGTCATTCACCACCCCGCGAACCGAGGCAAAGGAGCCGCACTGCGGAGCGGGTTCGCCGCCGCGACCGGAGCCGTGATCGTCCCCCAGGACGCCGACCTGGAGTACGATCCGATGGATCTGCCTCGCCTGATTGGCCCGATCACGGAGGGCCGGGCGGACGCGGTGTACGGCTCCCGCTTTCAGGGTGGCCCGCACCGCGTGTTGTTCTTCTGGCACGCCGTCGGTAACAACTTCCTCACGCTCGTCTCCAACATGTTCACGAACCTGAACCTCACCGATATGGAGACGTGCTACAAGCTGGTGCGGGCGGAGGTCTTGAAGCGGCTCCCGCTGACCGCCGAGCGGTTCGGGATCGAGGTCGAGCTGACGGCACGGCTCGCTCAAGCGGGGGCGCGCATCTGGGAGCTTCCCATTTCCTACAGCGGCCGCACGTACGCCGAGGGGAAAAAGATCACGTGGCGTGACGGGCTGGCGGCCCTGTTTCACATCCTGCGATACAATCTGTTCCGGCCACGGCGCCAGGCGTGAGCACCAGGCGCCTGTACGCCGTCGTCGGGGCGTGCGCCGTCGTGTTCTACCTCGGCGCGCTCTGGAATCACTTCGCGCTCGACGACAACCAGATCATCGCGTTCAACGCCCTGGTGCACGACATCAGCGGCATGTGGCATACGTTCGCTTCGGCATACTGGCCGCCTGACGTAGGCGGCGGGCTGTATCGGCCCTTGCCGATCGCCTCGTATACGCTGGACTGGGCGCTGAGCGGCGGGTCGGCTTGGTGGTTCCACACCGTGAACCTCGCCTGGCACGTGGGCGCGAGCGTGGCCGTGGCCTACCTGGCGAGGCATCTGAGCGGTGATCGTGCCGCCTGGACGGCCGGTCTCCTGTTCGCAGTCCACCCGGTCCATGTCGAAGCCGTGGCAAATGTCGTCGGGCGGGCAGAGCTCATGGCGGCGATGTTCGTCGTTCTGGCGGTTTACGCGGCGCTGGCGCGGGATCAGCTCTGGTGGAGCCTGGCTGCGCTCGCATGCGGAGTGTTGAGCAAAGAGAACGCGATCGTGGTTCCGGCGCTCATCGTCTGGGCGTGGGTGCTGGGTTTAGCGCGCCCCTCGCGGGAGCGGATGCTCGCGTACGCAGTGTCGTGGCTCGTGTTCGGGGTCGCGTATTTCGCGTTTCGCATCGCGGTGCTGCAGCAGGGCGTGGCAAACACTCCCGCGCCAGTATTCTTCGGCGCCTCTCCGATCGACGTTCGGCTCACGGCGATCGCGACGCTCGCGGACGTCGCCCGCCTGCTCGTGTTCCCCCTCAAGCTGCGCATCGACTATTCGCCCGCGGAGCGAAGTCTCATCACGTCGCCGCTCGATCTTTCGTTCATCGTCGGGTTACTCTGCCTCGCCGCCTGGGCGGCGCTCCTCTGGCTTTGCTGGCGGCGGGGGCGCCGAGTCGAAGCGTTTGGCCTGGGCTGGATCGGCATCTCCTTCTTGCCGGTCTCGAACCTCCTAGCGCTGGGCAGCATCCTGCTGGGCGAGCGGAACTTGTATCTACCATCGGTCGGACTCGCCCTGGCGGTCGGTGCATGGCTGCAGGCGCTCGACCCCCCCCCCCGATTGGCGGCGGTGCTCGGTGTGCTGGTCTTTGCGGGTGGAGTGCGCACGGCGTTGCGCGTGCCAGTATGGAAGGACTCGCGCGAGGTCACCATCAGCGAGCTCGAAGACTCCCCCAACTCGTTCCTGGCACATGGGCATGTGGCAATCTTCTTGCTGACCGCCCATGAGCCGGCCAAGGCGCTCGACGAGTTTCGGATATCGACCAGCTTGTTCGACTTGAGATTGCCCTGGCTATACGTCACCGGCGCGGAGGCTGCGTGGGCGACAGGGCAACCTGCCCTGGCCGACTCGATCCTCACGCGACTCGAAGTCGTCTGTCGTCCCTGCGATTTCTTCTACCGGTACGAGGCCTCGATCGCTCGGGCACGCGGATACCCGGTGGCGGCCGATTCATTCCTGGCTCGCAGCAGGAGGAGCCGGAGCCGATGAACCCCAAGCGCGTCTATCAGATCGTCGCCTTGTGCTCTGTGGTGGTCTACATCGGCGCGCTCTGGAATCGGTTCGCGGTCGACGACCTGCCGATCATCGTGCAGAACCCTTTGGTCATTCACCCTTCGGGCATGTGGCGCGCGTTCGCCGCTCCCTACTGGCCTCCGGACCTGGGTGGCCACATGTACCGGCCCCTCGTGATCGCGAGCTTTGCCCTCGACTACCTGATCGACGGAAAGCCCTGGTTCCACCTCGTGAACCTGCTGTGGCATGCGGCCGTCGCGGTCGCCGTCGCAGCGCTCACCAGGCGCTGGTCCGATGACGCGACGGCCCTGGTCGCGGGGCTCCTGTTCGCGGTCCACCCGGTCCACGTCGAAGCCGTCGCGAGCGTCGTGGGGCGGGCGGAGCTCATGGCGGCGCTGTTCGCCGTACTCGCGGTGTACGCGGCGCTCGTGAGGGAGAGCGTGGGATGGTGCGCCGCCGCGCTCGCATTCGGCATGCTCTCCAAGGAGAACGCCGCCGTCGCCCCTGGGTTGATCGTCTGGGGGTGGATGCTCGGCTTCGCGCGACCAGACCGGCGGCGGATCGCGACCTTTGCAGCAACGTGGATCGGAGTCCTCGCGGTGTACACGGTCGTTCGCGCCGTGGTACGCCATCCGTACCAGGGATTCGAGAGCATCGCGCCGATGTTCGTCGGCGAAACAGGCCTGACGGTACGGATCACGGGTGTCAGTGCCCTGGCGGACGTGGCGCGCCTGCTCGTGTTCCCGCTGACCTTACGGGTCGACTACTCTCCGTCCGAGCGGACCGCTGTGACGTCCTTCGCCGACCCGCGTTTCCTGGCCGGATTGCTCTGCGCCCTGCTGTGGGGCCTGGTGCTCGTGCTCGCCTGGAAACGCGGGCGCAAGCTCGAGGCGTTCGGCCTTGGCTGGATCGGGATCGCCTTTCTTCCGGTCGCCAATTTGGTGTTCCCCGCAGGGTTCTACCTGGCCGAGCGCACGCTCTATCTACCGTCGGTGGGGCTCGTGATCGCGGTTGCCGCCTGGCTCGGACGGCTCCCGCGTCACGTGCTCCGACCCGCGGTCGCGGCCGTCGTCGTGGCGGCCGCCATCCGAACCGCGTTCCGGGTTCCGGTCTGGTACAACGACGCGAAAATCACGGACAGCATCATTGCCGATTCGCCTCGATCTTACGTCGGGCAAAAACGGTTGATCGCCCTGTATCTCGACAACCGGATGCCGAAGGAAGCCGCCGTGGCGGCGCGTGTCGCGGCATCGCTTTACGATCGTGACGCGACCATCTACGTGACGGGGTCCATCGCGGCGTTCGCCACCGGGGAGCCGAAGCGAGCCGACTCCTTGCTCGCCGGCCTCGAGCGGCTGTGTCACGGAGGATGCGCCGGCTACTATCGGCACGAGGCCGAGGTGGCGCGTACGCATGGTTACCCGGAGGCAGCAGACTCGCTCATGGCACGCGCCGCGCATCTCCGGGGTGCCAACGTGCGGTAATCGAGCGTGGCGGTCGGCCAGAAGAATCGCAAAAGTCCTGACTCTCAGGCGTCAGGCAGCACCTGATCTGCCATATCCAAGTCGTTGTGAATACGTCTCTTGACTGCTCAAGGGGTCAGAGGCATAGTGCTTGCCGCCAACCGGGCGGGGCACTTCGACTAGCAGGGTGTCTGCCGTCAGTGAAAGACTCCAACGGGGGCGATTTCATGATGAACCGCAAGGGTTTTACGCTCATTGAGCTCTTGATCGTGGTGGTGATCATCGGCATTCTGGCCGCCATCGCGATCCCGAAGTTCGCCAACACCAAGGCGAAGGCGTATATCGCCTCGATGAAGTCGGACCTTCGGAACCTGGTGACCGCCGAGGAAGCATTCTTCGCCGACTCGGTCAAGTACAGCGCCACCACGTCGTGCACCACCCCGCCCACCGCGGGCACCGTGAACTGGTGCGCGACGACCGGCAATCGGTTAGCCGGTCCGACCGTGAACGGTGGTGGCTGGAGCGCGACGATTACGAACGTCAACCTCACCAACCCGATCGTGACGTGCGCGATTTTCGTGAATACCGGTGTCGTTGCGCCGGCGACTACGGAAGGCGCGCCCGCCTGCCAGTAAGCGGCGGCGGTGTAGCGACTAGCGCGAGCGGCGGGGACTTTCCCCGCCGCTCGCTGCATTTTGAGGCCCCCCGAAGGACCATTGCGGTCGGCCTTGGCGGCTTGCAAAAGACCCGACTCAGACACTTGAACGAGGGTTCAGGTCAGGCCGCCGCTCTGGCACTTAAGCAACTGCGAATACAGTCGTTATGCGCAAAACGGTCAATCCAGGCACAGGGATTGCCTTAAGTCCCCGGGGGACAACTCGCTTCTGGAACGTTGCAGGCTGGGTAGAGGGACTCCAACGGGAGATAATGTCAGATGAACCGCAAGGGTTTTACGCTCATTGAGCTCTTGATCGTGGTGGTGATCATCGGTATTCTGGCCGCCATCGCGATCCCGAAGTTCGCGAACACCAAGGCGAAGGCGTACATCGCCTCGATGAAGTCGGATCTTCGGAACCTGGTGACCGCCGAGGAAGCATTCTTCGCGGACTCGGTCAAGTACAGCACCACCACGTCGTGCACGACCCCGCCCACCGCGGGCACCGTGAACTTCTGCGTCACGGTCGGTAACGTACTCGCTGGTCCGGTCGTGAACGGTGGTGGTTGGAGCGCGACGATCACGAACAACAACCTCACCAACCCCTTGGTGACCTGCGCGATTTTCGTGAACACGAACGCAGTGGCGCCGGCGACTACGGAAGGCGCGCCCGCCTGCCAGTAAGCGGCGGCGGTGTAGTGACTACGCGAGCGGCGGGGACTTCCCCGCCGCTTCGTTTTTCTGCCTATTCCAGCGCCATGCCGGCCAAGCCCGCGCTCCGGACCGAGTTACTCTTCTACTTGTCGTTCCTCGCCGCCGCAGCGTTGCTCGTGGGCGTGTTGACCATCCTCGTCGCCGGCGTGTTCGCCCCGGATCGGACCTACATCCTCGTCATGCTGCTGGTCGTGCTCGAGGTAGCCGTGTTCGTCGTGTTCGGCCGGCACCTGATCAACCGGCTCGTGCTGTTTCCGCTCGAACGTATGGTAGCAACCGCCGATGCCGTGGCGGATGGGGACCTTGCGCGGCGGGCACCCGATGCCGAAACGCGCGATTTCGCGACCCTCGCCGAGCGACTCAACCGGATGACGGACCATCTGCTCGACGCGCAAAGTCAGCTGATACGATCCGAAAAGCTCGCGAGCATCGGCCGGCTGGCCGCCGGCGTCGCTCACGAAGTCGGGAACCCGCTCGGCGCTATCGGGACATACGTGGAGGTCATGCGGCGTCGCGGGGCGGACCCTGAGGTCGTCGCCGGCGTCACGCGCGAGCTCGAGCGCCTCGACCGCATCGTGCGGGGGCTGCTCGACTACGCGCGGCCCGGGGATGAAGCCCTGGCACCGGTCGATCCCGGCGCCGTGATGCGAGGGGCGTACGGCCTCCTCGACGCCCAGGGGGCCCTGAAGCCCGTGCGCCCGACCCTCGAGGTAGCCGAGGCCGGCCCCCCGCTCCGCATTCTCGGGCGCGCGCACCTGCTCGAGCAAGCGATCGTCAACCTGGTGCTGAACGCCGTGGACGCCGCGCCGGGCGGCGTCGTGATCCTGGGCGCGCGGGGCTGGAGTTACGAGACCCGCGGCGCCCCGCCTAGGCGTGACAGTGACCCCGGTCAATTGGCGTTCCCGCGCCGGACCGAACGCCGCCCGGTGCGGAGTGAGTTCGCCCCGGGGCAGCCGGGCGCGCTGCTCTACGTCGCGGACTCGGGGCCCGGCGTGCCGCCCGAAGACCGCGAGAAAATCTTCGAGCCGTTCTACACGACCAAGGAGCCTGGCCGGGGGACGGGATTGGGGCTGGCGATCGTCGCCCGTGCGGTGGACGACATGGGAGGCGTGGTGTGGGTGGACACGGCGCGAGAGGGTGGCGCGGCCTTCAAGATGTTCTTCCCAGCGCTATGACTCGCGTCCTCGTCGTCGACGACGAGCCTGGACTGCGTCAGTCGCTTGGCCTCCTGCTGGCCGACGCCGGCTACGACGTTACCGCCGAGGGAAACGGCGCGAAGGCGCTCGAGCGAGCGTTGGCGGAGTCGTTCGACGTCGTACTCTGCGACGTGCGCATGCCGGAGATGGACGGGATCGCATTCCTCCGCGCGTACAAGGGGCGTGGCGGCAACGCCCTCGTCGTCATGATGAGCGCGTACGGCGGCGAAGAGGCCGCGCTCGCCGCAATGAAGGATGGCGCGTACGACTACATCCCGAAGCCGTTCCGTCCAGACGAGGTGATCCTCACACTCCGCAAGGCGGAGGAGCGGGAACGACTCGGCAACACCATCGCGACACTAAGGGCACAGCTCGACACGCGACCGGGCGCGCGGGCGCTCGTGGTGGAAAGCCCGGCCATGCGCCAGGCGCTCGAAATCGTGGCGCGCGTGGCGGCGCATCCGACCACAGTGCTCATCACCGGAGACCGGGGCACTGGGAAGGAGATGATCGCCCAGGCGATTCATCGGGCGAGCCCCCGGGCCGGCGGACCGTTCGTGGCGGTGAATTGCGCCGCGATTCCCGACACACTGCTCGAGTCGGAGCTGTTCGGGTACGTGAAGGGGGCCTTCACGGGCGCGCAAGCGGACCGTCCCGGATTGTTCGAGCAGGCGGAGGATGGCACACTCCTGCTCGACGAGATCGGGGAGTTGCCCCTTCCGCTTCAGGCGAAGCTGTTACGCGCGCTGCAGGAGAACGAGATCCGGCGAGTGGGCGACCAGAAGACGAGGCGCGTGAACGTCCGATTACTCGCCGCCACCGCGCGGGACCTGGCCGCCGACGCGGCGGCAGGGCGGTTCCGGCATGACTTGTTCGATCGGCTGAACGTCGTCGCGATTCATCTCCCGCCCCTCTCGGAGCGGCGGGAGGACATCGCTCCACTGGCTCGACACTTCGCCGCGCTGCTCGCGCGTCGATTGGGTCGTCGCCTCGAGCTGAGTGACACGGCGATCGCTTGGCTGCGAGAGCAGGCCTGGCCAGGAAACGTGCGGGCGCTCGAGCATTCGATCGAAAGGGCGGCAGTGCTCTCGGACAAGGAGATCCTGGAGCCGGTCGATCTTCGGAAGGAACCGCTCCCTGCTCCCCGGTCCGGGGCGGCGGGGGAGCAGGGAGCGGGGAGCGGTACGCTCCGAGAAGTGGTTGAGCGCGCGGAGCGCGGCGTGATCTCCGATGCATTGCGGGCGGCGGGCGGCAACCGCCGCGAGGCCGCGAAGCGCCTGGGCGTGAGCTTGCGAACCCTGTTTTACAAGATGGATCGGTACGGCCTCGAATAGTGCAACAATCTGCATGAGTGCAGCAATTTGCAGTACTCTTTCGATGTAGCCAATCACAATAAGTAATTGTCATACAATTGCTTACGTCATGGCATAACATGTGATATGTGTTGCCAGCGAACGGGAGGAGACCGTCATGCGGCGTTCTGGCTTCACCACGATCGAGATGGTGATTTGCGTGATCCTGATCGGGATCATCGCGTCTATCGGCTTCCCCAAGATTCGCAACGCGCTCGACAAGTCCAACGTCCGCTCCAGCCGGGATGCGCTCGGCACCGAAGCGGCGATCGCGCGCTCGGCCGCGATTCAGCGCGGCTGTCGCGGTGTGCTCCATTTCACCTCGGGAGCCACGGCGACGGTATGGGTCACGACGGCATGCCCCGCGAAGGTCGACACCATAGCGGGCGTGGAGAACCTGGCCACGCGGTTCAACGTCACGCTCACGGCCACACGCGACTCGGTGCAGTACGATCCACGCGGCCTGAGCATGGACAACGCCGTGACGGTCGTTCGCATCACGGGCGCCGCGGGAAACAAGGACTCAGTCATGATCAACACGATCGGCAAGGTGGTGCGGCAATGAAACGCGAACAGGGTTTCACGATCGTCGAGGTGATCATCGCGATCCTGGTCCTCACGGTCGGGATTCTTGGACTGGTGACGTCGGCGGCGTTGGTGACGCGCATGATCGGGCGCGGTCAACGCTCCGCCGTCGCGGCGCAGTACTCGCAGATGCGCCTCGAGCAGCTACGGGCGAGCGGCTGTAAGACGCAGGCGGGCGGCAACGAGGTGTGGTGGCGGGGTGGGGTGCCGATCGACTCCGTCACCTGGCGCTTCAACAATCTGGCGGCCAAGCATTGGCAAGTCGTGGTGCGGAGCAAATATCAAACGGCGCTTGGGAAGTGGCGGACCGACAGTACGGAGACGGAGATCTCATGTCTCTTCTAGGACGTCGAGGCTACTCGATCATCGAGCTCCTCATCGCGCTCGTGCTGCTGAGCATGGTGTCGGCCGCCATTTACAAAGTGCTGGTGAACAATCAGCGCTTGTACCTGGCGCAGACGCAGACCATCGACCTGAACCAGAACATGCGCGCGGCCGTCGCGATCCTGCCCGCCGAGTTCCGGGAGCTCGATGCGGCGGACGGCGATATCCAGGCCATGACGGCAACGTCCATCACCATCCGCGCGATGCGGCAGCTGGCCTTCGTGTGCCTGACGCCGCCGTTGGGCGGCGGGATTGGGCAGCTCACGCTTACCATCCGCAAGGTGCCGATGTATGGCACTCGGCAGACGTTCAACGTGAACGACTCCCTCCTCATCTACTGGGAGGGGAACCCCCTGACGCGGGCGGACGACCAGTGGCTACTCGGGCAGATCAAAACGGTCGTGACCGGCGCCGTGTGCTCCGACAGCGGCCCGGCGGGCCCAGGGACAGTGCCGAACCAAGGATTCACCCTGTCCATGCAACCCCAGTGGATCAACAACGCCGCGTTGAACGTCGCGAATGCGATCACGCGGGGTGCACCGGTGCGCGGCTTCGACAACGTGACCTACAGCGTCTACCAGAGTCCCACGGACAACAACTGGTACTTGGGCCAGACCAATAACAGCGCCGGCGGCGGCATTCAGCCGATCATCGGTCCGCTGATCGGCGCCAACGGCGTGACCTTCAGCTACTACGACAGTGTCGGCACCGTGACAGGCGCGCCGACGTCGGTCGCGCAGATCCAGATCCTGTTGCGTGCCCGGACGGTGTCGCCGATACGCGATGCGAGCGGCGTGCAGGCGTTCAAGGTGGACAGCATCGTGACCCGCGTTGCGCTGCGGAACAATCCGCGGTGCGGCACGGGCTCGATGCCTCCCGCTCCGTGCAACTGACGGGCGGGGCATACGTGAAACTCAAGGAGCGGTCTATGAAGCAGGTCTTGAAGAACGAGCGCGGGATGGCACTCGCCCTCGCCATCGTCGCCCTTGTCGTCGTCGGCGCGCTGATCGCCGGTGCGTTCTTCTCCGGCACCCAGGAGCAGCGGGTGGCGGAGAACGTCCGCCGCGTCCAGGCGTCGTTCGGCGTCGCCGAGCAAGGCGTGTACGACATCATCCGCGTCTGGCCGAACAGCACGCAGGTGTACAACGGGATGTACCCGTACCCCGCGGGCGGGGCTGCCAAGAGTCAGAGGGCCATCCCGATGCGGACCGCCGCGAGCAAGACTGGGAGCTACAATGGCACGCTCTACAAGTTCAATGACGTGAACTATCTGATCGATATGAGCGCGCAGGACACGATGAGCCTCGCCGGCCGTATCCGTGGGGGCGGCGCAAGCCAGCGGGTCGGTCTGCTGGCGAGGATTCGGCCTCTTCAGATCAACGCTCAAGCGTCCCTCACGGCGGGCGGTGGGATCGTCGCCGCCGGCAACGCGAGCATCGACGGGAATGACCACCAGCCCACCGGTTGGGCGGGCTGCCCGCCGCTCGATTCTGCGAAGGCGGGAATTCGCATCGAAGACTCCGCGGCGGTTTCGGCCAGCGGGCACCCGACTATTCTCGGAAACCCGCCGGTCCTGAAGGATCCCACCCTCACCGACAGCTCGTTTTCCCACTACGGGGACGTCACGTATACGCAGATGACCTCGATGGCTACTATCAACCTGCCGGCCCAGAATTTCGCGAACTCGATTGGTCCGGTAGTGACCAATGGTGCATGCGATATCAGTGTCCTGACGAACTGGGGGAGCCCCACCACGCCCACGGGGCCCTGCGGTAACTTTTTCCCAATCATCCACATCTCGGGGGACGGTGCGGTCATCAACGGGGTGGAGGGTCAAGGCATCCTGCTGGTGGACGGCTCGTTGTCGATCCAAGGCGGGTTCCAATTCTTCGGGATCGTCATCATCAAAGGCTCGCTCAAGACGGCCGGTAGCGGCGGTACGCCCGCGCACTTCTGGGGCACCGTCGAGACGCAGGATACGGTGGCGTTCACCGATACGACTACGAACATCAGCGGCAGCGCCAACCTCCTGTACTCTAAGTGCGCTATTCTCAAGGCGTTAAACGCCACTGGGTTCGGTACAATGATGCGGTCGCGGGGGTGGGTCCAGCTCTACTAAAGTGGTCTAACTGTAGGCCACCAAAGTAGTTGTTGGTTCGGCCTCAAGTAGGTTCGAGGCTTGACAGGATAAGGGGCGGGGCTTACTGTAGTTTGCCCTCGCCCCATCTTGTCTTTAACCCCTTAGGCAATATGGCCCTGTTCGGGTTGCTGGGCGGCAAAAAAACGTCGGTCGGCTTGGATATCGGCTCCGGCATCATCAAGCTGGCGGTGATCGACCATTCCGGCAGCGAAGCCGAGCTCATCAAAGTGGCCACGACCGAGGTCGCCGCCGACGCCATCGTCGAGGGCGAAGTCATGGACCCCGGCATCGTCTCCGAGGCGATCCGGGGCCTCTTTTCCGCCGCCGGGGTCAAGCAAAAGTCCGTCGTCACGGCGGTCGGTGGCCGCGACGTGATCGTCAAGAAGATCCAAATGGATCGCATGAAGGAAGCGGACGCGCGGGAGGTGATCCGCTGGGAGGCCGAGCAGCACGTGCCGTTCGACATGGCCAACGTGGAGCTCGACTTCCAGATCCTCGATCCCGACGCCGAGGGGCTCCAGATGAACGTGCTCCTCGTCGCGGCCAAGCGCGAGCTGGTGGAGGGCCGCACCCTGCTCCTGGGTGAGGCGGGCCTCGAGCCGGCGATCATCGACGTCGACGCGTTCGCCATCCACAACGCCTTCGAGCTGAACCACCCCGACGCCATGCAGGGCGTCGTGGGCCTGGTCAACATCGGCCACGAAGTGACCAACGTGAACATCCTGGAAGACGGCGTGCCGGTGCTGACGCGCGACCTCTCGGTGGGCACGCGGCGCTTCCGGGAAGACCTGCAGCGCGAGAAGGGCCTCTCGGCCGAAGACTCAGAGCGGGTGATCCAAGGACAGACCCAGAGCGGCGACCTGGCGCCGTATGTCGATGCGCGCGGTGAGGAGATCTCGGTGGGCGTGGAGCGAGCGGCGGCGTTTCTCGCGACCGCTTCGCGCTCGGCCGGGGGGCTTGGCCGCGTATACACGATCGGCGGCGGGGCGCGGATCCCGGGCCTGAACGAGGCCCTGTCGAGCCGGCTGCGGGTGCCGGTGGAGCTCGCGAGTCCGGTGCAGCGCCTGAAGGTGCGCGATTCGGTGTTCGAGTCCGTGGCCGTCGACGAGGTGGCACCCCTGCTCATGCTGTCGGTGGGCTTGGCGCTGAGGCGCGCCGCATGATTGAAATAAATCTTCTCCCGGGCAAGAAGAAGAAGGCGGCGACCGGCGCGGGCTTCAGGCTCGCGCTGCCCGATTTCCAGGGCCTGATCGCCACCATCAAGAACCCGTGGCTCTTCGTCGTCAGCGCGGCGGCGATCATCGTCATCGGCGGCGGGCTCTTCGCCTTCATCGCGTATAGCACGCGCCTGCGCATCCTCAACTCGAAGCTCGCGGACGTGCAGGCCGAGAAGCGGCGGTTCGACGCGGTGATCGCGCAGAAGCGCCAATCGGAGAAGATCCGAGATTCGCTCGTCGCGGAGATCAACGTCATCCGCGGCATCGACGCCGACCGGTACGTGTGGCCGCACGTGCTCGACCAGATCACGAAGGCGCTCCCGCCCTACACCTGGCTCACCGGCATCTCGGTGGCGGGCGGCAACAACCTCGCTCCCGGAACGCCTGGGGCCATTGCGGCACCGGGAGGGGTCGATTCGACCGGTGTGCCGCAGGTGCGCGTCTGGATCACCGGCAGCACCGTCGACATCCAGGCGTACACCACGTTCCTGCGGCAGCTGGCCGCGTCGCCCTGGCTGACGGATGTGATGCCCGCGACGACGTCCACTGTGGTCGAGGCGGACCGCCCCGTGACCGCGTTCAACGTCGCCGTGCGCTACCGCGTCGCGGACTCGGTCTACATCCGCACCGTCCCCCTCACCCAGTCGGCGAGGTAGCGCCATGGCTCTGATCCCCCAGGACAAGCAGAGCCAGGTCTTTCTCCTGCTCACGGTCGCGCTCGCCGGTGCCGGCTGGGCGTTCTGGGACTACTGGATGAAGCCGACGGGCGAGCAGATCTCCGCGACCCGCACCACGATCGACAGCCTGCAGCAGGTGATCGACCGGGCGAAGTCCGATCTCGCGAGCGGCACGGTCGAGGACCTGCGTCGCAAGGTCGAGCAGTACACCGCGCTCCTCGCCGTGATGCGGCGGCTCGTACCCGACAAGAACGAGGTCCCCGCGCTCATCGACGACATCTCGACCAAGGCCAAGGTGCGCGGCGTGACCATCGGCCGGATCGAGCCCCAGGCGGTCGAGGCCGGGCCGCCGTTCGATACGTACCGGTACCGGCTCGAGATCATCGGCCATTTCGACCAGCTCGGCGAGTTCATGTCCGACATCGCGAGCCTGCAGCGCATCATCGTACCGCAGGACGTGAACCTCAAGGCGGCGAATTCGCAGGCGCAGAAGCTCATCGGGGACACGACCGGCGCGCTGCTCGAGGCGCAGTTCATGATCCGGACGTACGTAAAGGCGGCCGCGCCGCCGCCGGGCCCGCCCGGCAAGAAGGGGGCAAGGCCCACCGGAGCGACGCAGTGAGCGCGAGGCTCGCGGTGTGCGTGGCGGCGCTGGTCGCCACGGGTTCACTCGCCGCACAGGCGAAGCCGACTCCCCCGAAGCCGAAGCCGGCACCGGCGGCGCGGCCCCCCGCGCCGGCCGCGGCTCCCGCCCGCGCCGCCGCGGCCCCCGCGCGTCCCGACAGTGCGAAAGCGGACACGACGCGAAAGGCGGACAGCACGGGGACGCCGGTGCTCGTGCGCGAGGTGTTTTCCTACGAGGGCGGCGGCCGGGATCCGTTCCTGTCCCTGCTCCGGTCGGGAGACATCCGCCCGCTGCTTTCGGATTTGCGGTTGGTCGGCATCTACTACGATGGCCGGTATCCGGCGCGGAGCGTGGCGGTGCTGCGCGACGTGACGAACAACAAGATCTATCGGGTGAAGCCGGGCGAGATCATCGGGCGCCTCAAGACGACGACGATCCGGCCGCGCGAAATCGTGTTTACGGTGCAAGAGTTCGGGTTCGAGCGGCAGGAAAGCCTGCAGCTCGCCAAGCAGGAGGTAACGCCATGAAGCGCATCACAGCCCTCGCCGCGTGCCTGGTGGTCGCGGCGGCAATCCCTCCCCGAGCCCTTGCGGGGGGTGGAGGCGGCGCAGGGCGGGACGGTGAGGTGAAGGCGGTCAGCGTGCGCCCCGCGGACAAGAGCGTGGAGGTCGTGATCGATCTCCAGGGTGCGGTGGACGTGCAGGACTTCACGCTGGCCAACCCGGCCCGGCTGGTCGTCGACCTCCAGGGCGCGCGCCTCGTGGCGCCCGCGGTGCTGTACGACGGGTTGAATCGCGGCGGGATCAAGAACATCCGGTACGCGCAGTTCCGCCCCGGGGTGGTACGCGTCGTGATCGACGTGGACGTCCTGACGGGGTACCGCATCGAGCGGAAAGACGGTCAGGTGCGGGTGCGGATCGTCTCGGAGCGGACGGGATTCGCGGCGTGGTCGAGCCAGTCGGCCGCGAGCGCGCCTCCCCCGGTCGCGGTACAGCCGGCGTCGAGCCGCGGTGGTCAAGCGGCGCGTGTGGCCGCGCCGGCGCAAAGCGCGGACGAGATCACCATCGACGAGTTTCTCGCCGAGCACGCCAAGGAGAGCATGCAGTCCCAAGCGGCGCGCATCACGGTCACCTGGGACAATTCGGACCTGCGCGAGGTGGTCGCGGGCTTTGCGGCGTTCAGCGGCCGCACGATCATCCTCTCGAAGGACATCAAGGGCAACGTCAGCGCCGAGATCAAGAACCAGCCGTGGGACCTGGCGTTCGCCGCCGTGCTCGAATCGCAAGGGCTTACCGTCAACGTGCTGGACGGTGGGATCTACCAGGTGATCGACAAGAGGGACCTGGCGCGCGCCGATTCGACGGTGCCGGTGGAAACGCGGCTCGTCCGCGTGAACTACGCCAGGGCGTCGGCGCTGGTCCCGTCCGTGCAGTCCATCCTCACGAAGCGCGGGGCGGTGGTCGCCGATTCCACGAGCAATGCGCTCGTCATCACCGAGATCTCGAGTCGGATCACCCGGGTCGAGGACTTCGTCAAGGGACTGGACATCCGTACCCCGCAGGTGTCGATCCAGGCGAAGATCATCTTCGTGGATCGGACGGATGTGGAAGAGCTGGGTCTGAAGTACGACCTGGGCTCGCAGACGCAGTTCTTCAACCAGCTCATCCAGCGGCCCGACCCGCGCACCGCGAAGGCGGTGGACACAAACGGCGACGGCATTCCGGATGCGTTCGTGCCGCAGTCGAACTTCTTGCCCACCGACGTGATCGTCGATCTCGGGGGCAACTCGTTGTCCGCACTCGGCAACGCGAACCAGGAGATCGTCAACCCGGCGCTCGATCTGATCTTCTCGACCGCCGTCGGGAACTTCAACCTGACGACGTTCCTGCAGGCGTTGCAGCGCGTCGAGCTCGCCGATCTCCAGGCCGAGCCAACGATCACCACGCTCGACAATCGCCCGGCCGAGATTCTGGTCGGCGACCGCGTCCCGATCCGCGTGATCGACGTCAGCTCGCAGACCGCCGGCACAACCGGCCCGCCCCGCGCCACCGTGCGGTTCGAGCAGACCGGTATCAACCTGCGGGTGACGCCGCACGTGACGGCCAACCGTCAGGTGTTGATGGAGGTGCACGCCGAGAACTCGAGCGTCAAACCCGCATCCGTGGACATCGGGTTCACCTTCCAGACGCAACAGGCGGACAACCAGATCTTGGTGAACGACGGCGAAACCGCGGTCATCGGCGGCCTCACGGTGACCTCGGTCACTGTGACCAAGTCCGGAATCCCGTTCCTTGTAGACCTGCCGATTCTCGGCAAGCTGTTCGGTTTCAGCTCCGAGACGGAAGAGCGGCGCGATCTCTTGATCCTGATCACGCCGCACATCATCGACGACCTGGTGACGCCCAGCACCGGGAAGTAACCAGGAGCGTTCTATGTCGCGGGTTCGAGTCGTGCGGACGTGGTGGGGGAGTATCGCGCTCATCGCGGGCGTCTGGGGCTGCGAGACCGCCAGCAACCCAGGTGGCGTGCAGCGCGATGTCATCCCGCCGTCGATCGCGCTGTCCACGACGGCCGACACGCAACAGATCGCGAGCGGTCTGGTGTTCACCGTGACCGCATCGGACAATCTGAGCCTCAAGGATATCCAGCTCACCTATTCGGGCGGCTACATCGCTCAGACCGATACGATCTTCAACACGGCGACACCGTCCCTCACGCTGGCCGAGCACATCGCGTTTGCAGGGAACTCGGGCGCCGGCGGTCTCATCAAGATCGTCGGCCGCGCCACGGACGGCGCGGGCAACTTCGCCACGGACTCGATCTTCATCTTCCTGTCGAACGTGCAGGCGCTCAAGGTGAACCTGCTCGCGCCATCGGTCGGCGCGGTGGCTTCCACCGGGAAGAACATCACCATTGCCGTTCAGGCGCAGCAGCTGGGCGGGATCCAGCGTGTGGGATTCATCGTCGCGTCGCGCAGCGCAGTCACCGACCCGACCACGCCGCCCACGGACTCGCTTGTGTTCGTCACGAACTTCCCCCCGGACACGACGTATACGGACACGCTGACGGTGACGGCGACGACGGGGACATTCACGGTCACGGGGTTTGCGGTCGATGCCGGCGGGCGTCGCGGCCTGTCGAACTCGGTTGTCGTCACCGTACAGTCAGCGGCAAACGACGTGACGCCACCCACCGTGTCGTTCTCAATCGCGGCGCGTGTGGAGGTCAACGACAGCATCACGGTTCACGCGACCGATCCGAGCGGGATCTCGCTGATCGGCTTCCAAGTGGACACATCCCTCACGCTCACCGGGCCCGCGCTGAGCCTGGTCACGGTGAACGTCGGCGCGGCAAACCTCACGGACGTGACGAAAACGTTGAGCCTGGGTCTGGCGGCGCTGATCACGCAGTTCCCCAAACCGGTGATCGTGCGCGGGTACGCGTGCGACCTGGCAACGCCGACGAACAACTGCGGCTACTCGCAGACCAGCACGCTGATTACCGCGCCGCCGCTGCGGGCGGGGCGGGCGGGCCCGCTGCGCGCCGCGAATCCGAGCGGCGGCACCGACACGGTCGTGGTCGTCGCAGGGTTCACCCGGCCGCTCCCGCTGGGCGGGTCCATTGCGGACGCGATCTACGACTCCACGCGGCGCGAGCTGTACCTGACCAACCCGACCCTGTCGCGGGTCGAGGTCTTCCAGGTCGCCAACTCGACGTTCGTGGCATCAGGGATTCCGTCGGCGGGCGCGCAGCCCTGGGGTATCGCGCTCTGGCCCAAGGACACGCTGGGTCACTATGCCGACACGATCGTCGTGGCGAACTCCGGGGGTACGCAGCTGTCGGTGATCAACGTGGGCCCCGGCGCGCCACGCCAGCTGTTGTGGCGGCAAGACCTGCCGGATTTCCTGGTGGAGACCTATCACGTGTTGACGCAGGCTGGGGGTTTCCAGCTGGAAATCATTGTGTTCAACATCTCGGACCGCCCGCAATACGTGGCGACCGTGTGCCGGGTGGGAGCCGCACCGCCGAATTG
>Ga0070711_100000037_pt1 | contig 86331 bp, 110 predicted proteins | sample LARL53metaG_FD_65452 | JGI IMG/M metagenome (GOLD analysis project Ga0070711, IMG submission 65452) | Corn, switchgrass and miscanthus rhizosphere microbial communities from Kellogg Biological Station, Michigan, USA - LAR L5-3 metaG | ecosystem: Host-associated > Plants > Roots > Rhizosphere ... | reverse complement strand
ACCCATAGTTTCGCCATACTTCAGTAATCGATATAACTCATTATACGTCTCATCTTTTATCTTTATTACTTTACCCATGTTACTAAGTAATTAGGTAACTATATATAAGTGTATACGGTTATCTTAGGTATATGATAAGCAAAAGTGAATGTGTAAGTTCGGTAGACGAATGGCCTCGTGAGGCAAAGATGGTCGCGATGGACCTCGTACGGCAGGTAGCAACACTACATGACGAGAATATGAAACTGCATACGACAGTCAGAGAATTGTCGAAAAGGATGCTAGAGAAATGACTTTAGATGCGGATGTGGAAAGACGCTTACAAGAAATAGATAAAATGCCCTATAGTAGGAAAAGGGAAGACAGTCTTATTGATTTATTCCTAGGTATGCTTACAAAAACAGAGAACTCACTGAGGAAGGGATTGTCGGAGAAATGAGTCGGTTCTGTGACCATAGGTGGGTCCAAGTCGGACTTAACGATGGTGGCAAAATGACGTATCAATGCGTATTTTGTAATCAGGTGTATAAATGATGACTGACATAGAACGACAAGTACAACTAGACTTTTATCGCAAACTATTGGCTAGACTTGAAAGCATAGACATAACGCTAGACGAAATCAACACGACACTAAAGCGATTTGGTAGTTACATGCCTGAGCCTTCACATCCAGAAATCAGAGCAGGGGTGGACTGATTGAAACAACCTAGTGAGGCAAAATGTAAAAAACTCCTTCGCAATGCTTTTCGAGATAAAGGATTTTTGAAAGCAGTTGCAGAATATGTGGAACAGCAAGAGAGGGACAAAGGGAAGAAATGACAAACCATGATATACGAATACAAGCAATGAAAGGTTATGTTCGTAGTTATTTAACATGGAAAGCTGTTGGTAAAGATGCTAGCGGCAAAGAAATAACTCCAGAAATCACAGCAAGATATGAAGAGATTTGTCGAATGTTAAAAGAAGAAGGGGTGACCTGTCCATGACTAACTGGGACAGCATAAACGAGTTGCGCGACAGGATAGTATTATTGCAACAAACATTACGACAGCGCGATAGAGAAATCAGGGAATTGCGGAGAGAAATACAGAGACTAAAACCATACAGTGAGATTATCCCACGATGACTACTATCTGGCGCTGCTGGCAATGTTCCACTGAATTTATCTATGAAGGTGGCGACGATGGTAAGCCAAAGATTTGTGAGGAGTGTAAACCTAAGATATGACATTGTATTGGTTTCTGTATTGGATTTTTACTAGAACTCCTTTGGCAAGACTGAATGGTACTATGGAGAGACGGAAATGAAGAAGAAACAACCACAATACAAAACACTGAAGGAATTCATTAAAGGTGAAATGTTTGAGTCTGAGAAACACATGGCAGACGAGACTATTAGTGTGAACAGTATGAGGTATTATCTGGGAGAATATGTGGCGCTCCAACAAGTCATGAAGTTCTTGGATGGTAGGAAATGACTAGGTCTCATAACGACATCCTACAAGATAGACGTGCCATACAACACATAATGGGAGATTATACGGTAGAAGAGGCTCAGGCCTTGTTTTGGGCCATGTTAGGAGAACTCCATTATACACTATGTAAGAGACATCCAGAACTGGAACATGAGTATAAGCGGGCAATGGTGGATAGTTTGAGTCTGATAACTAGGGGTGTAACGAAATGACTACTAAGATTAAACCATTAACTAAAGCTCAGAAAAAGATAGAAGTAGATAGCCTAAATGAGTTGGCCAAACAATACAAAGAAAGTCCACCATCTACTTACACAGAATGGCAACGTCAATCAGATCATTTTCATGACTTGTTAGAAGAAATAGGCGAACTTCATGATCGCAAGGGTCGTGATTACGGTACAGACGAAGACCAATATGCCAATATACGAGCTAGTGAAGAGTTTGGTATTCCTGCTTGGGAAGGTTCTGTCATGAGAGCAAATGATAAGATGGCAAGAATCAAGACATTTTGTAAGAAAGGTAAGTTAGAAAACGAACCATTAAAGGATTCGATTAAAGACGCTGCGGTCTATTTCTTGAATGCGTATGTGTTACTTGAAGATTGGGAGAATGGTCGTAAGAAATGACTACCAAATGTAGTTGTAAAGATCATACTGGAGAATACCCTTGTCTTTTCTGCAATTGGACATGTGAATGTCAAGGTGAGTGTCATAAGAAATGACCGCGTACATATGTCGCAGGGCTAAATGCCATCACACAATCAATTATCACGACGCTTCGGGCAAATGCGTAATGCGAGTAAACACGGGGAAAGCGATAGTCCAGTGTGGTTGTGAGAGGTTCGCAGAGAAATGACATACTATCCCACTTGCGACATTTGCGAAGAACGCAGAATAGGAGTGGTAAATACAAGTCGTAAAATAGTTTTCTGTGAAGAATGTGGAAAACGTGAACTCAATCATAATATAAGAATGGGTGAAAAAGCAATACGACATAGCAGATTAGGCTACTGCAAGTTCTTTGATGTCTGTGAATACAAACAAGAAAATGGGTATACCTGTACACATGAAGGCGAAGCCAATCATTATTGTGGTAAGTATAGGGAGTTGGATAAGAGGTGACTCAAATGACAACAGAAGACTACCCATGCATTAGTGAGGAGGCGCTGGAACGAGATCATTCATGGCCTCGTTGTACGGTAATGGATTGTAATGGTGAGGCTATGCATTTTATTACAAAAGGTTGCTTCCTGTGCGACTACTGTTACTGCAAGGATCAGAAATGAAAAGACATATTGTGGCAAGATGTTTAGACTGTAGTAAGAGCATATGGATGGTTGCTCAGATAACTAAACATAAAATAGGGTATCCCAAACACAGGATAAAAGTAATTGATTCTAGTCAATACGACAAATTTGGATTCCCTCTAGACTCTACTGCTCGCAAAATGAAGCGTGAAACATTTTATGGTTAATTATTGCCATAATTACTGTCAAGATTTTAGAGTAAAGCGCGACTATTCTATAGGACCTTATTGTTCAAGTTGTGAGTGTCATGTGTCAGAAGACTCGTTAGTAGGAAATCTAGGCAATCTATGCAGATGTTGTAGGATGGGCGTACGACGTGTCTGTAAACTTCCTCTACATCAACGTAATAAATTGTGGAAGAAAGTGAAGAGGTATTAAAGTCTGCAATCAGGGCAGGCTTTTTCACTATGGTTTTTATCAGTAGTCAGTAAATTTATGAATCCTATCTTTTGCTTACAATAAAAACATCTGTTTATCTTCTTCGCCAATGATATTCACTAATTGGTTCATGAATGAATTCAAATAGTCTCTGACACGTCCAACTACAATATTTTCTCCGTCTGTCTATTGGATGATTACATTGTTTGCAGTGTTTCATTTCTTATGGCATTTACAATTACAAAGTTTATTGTCGCATTTGGCATGATATCTAGCAGATAGTCCCCATGACATAGAACACCAATAGCCTACAACCTTATCTTTCAATTATTATCCTCCTTCTATTCTTCAATGAATTATGCGGCTTCCTTCTAAGTCGACAACCACAATCTACGCAAAAAGTAATGTCTCTAGACTTTGTGCTGCTTTGACATCTTTTACAATAGCTACTGGTTTCGTAATTTACACGTACCAATCAGTCTATCCACTCTCTTTTTCCTTTTCTAAATTTGCCGCAAGGGCAATCGGCGAGCAAGCATTCCTTATTACCGTTAACGTGGTTATCTCTAGCGTGGCCACATCTCAAATTATTACACCACTGCGATTCCATTATCAAAACTCCTTAGACAGATAATCAGTCTTAGAAAATCCATGAATCTCGTCTAAATGTCGTCTTAAATCTTTCACTCCAACTCTGCAATTCATACATGTTATAATGTTATGTTGTTGACATTTGTTTATGAGTACACTATCTTTTGTCATGACTTAAACTTCACCTTTGTTCGTAGCATTCTACCACAATCAGAACAGCGTTTTTCAGTGGTTATTTTCCATTCACCACAAAACACACAACGTCTATAACCGTGATTGTAATATCTTTGAAATTTCAATAATACACCCTCCCCACACTGCGTTTTCTATGTGCTTTTTGTCGTACTGAATTCTTGCATTCAGGACACCTTATGTAGATTTTAGATACGACCAGTTGACAATTCCTACAATATGAGTATAAGTCATAGTTTATTCTTCCACAGTTTTTACCTTTCATCATTTCACTGCGACGTCTCCGCATCTCTGGAGTTCGTATGTACTGGCCAGGTCTAGGCATTTCAGTAGTATACCTTTCCACGTCCACGTAATGGCCTATCTCTGAGGAGAGAGCCACACTCATCACAGGCTTTCATGATTGGCCTTTTTTCTCCACACTTCATGCAGAATTTAAATTTGTTATAATCTATTTTTGACAATCATTCAACTCCTTCATTACTTCCTCAACATTCTTCTTCACTCTAGCTCTAACTTCAGGAGATTCATTTTCCATACTCTTCTCACTACGTTTATACAACACTTCATTCAGCTTTGATTCCCATTCGTTTTGACGTTCAAGTTTGTATAATCTTTCGTTTATCTTCTCAAGTTTTTTAGCAAGATCAGTATGGAATTCTTCTTTATCATCCTCCTCTAAATAGTCGAGCCTTTCTTCTATATCATGAAGTCTGTAATTTATTGTGTCGTAGTCGGTCATTTCACAGACTCCGCCCAATTTATACAGTCAAGGCAGACGAAACTAGAATTAGTGATTGAATCTGGATCTTCTTTAAACTTTCCAACTTTTACCTTCTTACAAATCACACATGTCAAAGGCTTTCTCTCATTCTTACGAAATTGTTCGAATGATTTGTGGGGATTTTCGTACTTCATGTCGTTTTTATGGAGTGTTCCAGATAGTTATTACAACTACAACGAGTTGCACCAGTATTATGTCTAAGAAGGCAGTGACCATCGCTATTCTCCGTATCATGCCAGCGCTTTTCATGACGACATCTCACACAAACTTCACTCAACTGGAATACACCTAATCATCTTAAACATCCATTCTTTGGGTACAATTACATGACAACTGCCGCCTACTGGTGTAGCCTGTTTAACCACTGGTCCTTCGATTACCCGTCGCGTCTCCATTGTTGTATTTCCTCACTTTTATTGATTGTATTAGGTCGTTGCATGTTTTATTGAATATAACAACATTAATATAAACCTATTACCTAACATAACATTATGTTTACCAAAAAAAGAGGTGGTGTAACCCAAAACAAAAAGACGTCAGTGGTTGATAAAAACCTTACTGACTATGAAGTGTTCAAAAAGAAGGTATATGCAAAACTGAGGAGCCATAAATACGGTTTGACATGGCATGAAATAAGGGATAAGGCAAAGCTACAACAGACTGTTCCTAATAATAGATGGACAAAGCAGTTGGAGAGAGATATAGGATTACAACGGGTTAAAGATGCTAGAGGTATGGTTTGGGTGTTAGTTCAATGTCAATAGAAAATATTCCATTAACGAAATTAAAGATAAGCGAACAAAACGTCAGAAAAGAGGTAGGAGATGTTTCTGAGCTTGCGCAATCTATAGCTGAGAAGGGTGTCTTACAACCACTTTTAGTAAGACCTGAGAATGGCAAATATGGAATAATTATAGGTTCTAGGAGATACAGCGCAGCAAAGCAGGCTAAGGTGTATGATATACCTTCTACAATTAGAGAGATGAATGACGATGAGGCCATGACTATTTCTTTGGTGGAGAATCTACAACGCGGTGATTTGCAACCAAAGGAAACAGCTGAGGCATTTGCATTACTGTTAAAGAATGGTCTATCAGTTAGGGATCTAGCTAAAAAGGTTGGTAAGAGCAAGACATATATTCAGTCTGTGGCAGGGACTGTCCAGATTCTGGACACTTTAGATAAAAATAATATCAGAACTGAGTCATATCCGACTGATGACAATAGAAGGTCTGGTAAATCTATTCCAATGTGGCATGTGTCTGACCTGGCTGATGCACTTGAACAAATAAAACATGATGGGATACATGAGATAACTGATGATAAAATAGTAGAGGTGGCAAAAGGGATATCTCCGCTACCAGAGAAAGAGACGCAAAAAGTGCTAAAGGAGTTCAAGAATGATCCAACCAAACCAATAACCGAGGTCATATTCGATGTCCAACATCCTGACTTAAATCTAGGTGGAATGTCATTTGACTCTAGGGACGAAATAGAAGTGTCCGCCGAGAGTGAAACATCATCTGAAATGAACGGCAAATTTATCTATAATCTAAATCGAATAAACGAAGAATTCGACTTTTACACTATAGGATATGCAAATAGTAGCGTCGAGCATTTCATAGAACGTTTAGAAGCCAAGAAAGTGAAGATGGTTATAGATACAAGAAATAGTGTTGTAAGCTTCTATAAGCCAGAGTTTAACGGCGACGTTATAAAGAAAGAGTTACAGAAAAAAGGAATAAAATATTCGCATATGCCTGAGTTAGGCGTTCCGAAAGAACGTAGACAATCTCTAAGTAGCGACAGTGACTATAAGACGTTATGGAAATGGTATGATAAAAATGTCATTCCAACACTAAACGTAAACATAAAATCTACAAAAATCGCATTTATGTGTAGAGAACTCGACCCAACACATTGTCATAGACATCGTATAGCTGCAGCGTTAGAATCGAAGGGAATGAAAAGTCTTGACCTCTGAAGTATTTCCAAATGTATATGCTATATGTTGGTTTGCAGATGATGGTGATGCCATATTTGCTCTAACAACTACTAAACAAGATGCAGATACAATCATCAAAGAAACATTAGAAGAGTATAAGGACTCAGTAGAAGAGGATCAACTTTCTATAAAACCATATCCACTAATCACATCGGAATATATCAGAAACTGGCGGGATGGTGTTATCAACGACCATGTAATGGTGGAAAAAATTGGCAGATAGTCTAACAGAAGTTCATGAGGAAACTATTACTGTAATAATCAAGACATATCCTGAACGAGCCAGAAAGCATGGTACTATTGTATGTGTAGGAGGAATAAATCAAAATGGTGAGCTACGTAGACTATACCCAATACCACATCTATTATGGTTGGATAGAAATATTAGTCCAAAATATGGATTTAGTAAATGGGATATAATTAAAACGAATATAGTACGAAACCCCAACGATCCACGTAGTGAATCACATAAAGTTGTAGATTGGAGAGACATTGAGGTTGTAGGTCATATAGGTACTAAGAATGGTGGTTGGGAACAGAGACGCAGATTATTAGCGCCCCATATATCGAGTGGGATGAAAACTCTAAATGAGAATAAAACACATTGGGCTAGTCAGGGCATAATTAAACCCAGGAAGATCATAGATTTCGCTGAGACTGATAGGGTTCACATAAATGATGAAGCAGCAGAACAAGTAATGGATATCCAAATTAATCCTATACCTAAAAAAATTGGATTCAAGTTCAAGTGTGGAGATATAGATTGTCCTACATGTACTGGTGATAAAGATTATGATAATCATTACACCATGTGTAGTGATTGGGAAGTGGCTCAAATGTATAGAAGAGATGGATTTGAGAAGACAAGACAACATATGATGAATATAGCAGAGACAAAGGATCTCTATTTGATAATGGGAACCCTTGCTCATAGATGGGCAAAGTTCATCAATGTGGGTATATTCTATCCACCAAAAATTGAGATGGTGATACAGAAATGATAAAGTCTGTGTCTATAGTGACATACGAGGACCAATACTTTGATGATTATGGTAACGAGACAACTTATGGCAGTACTAATGTATTAGGTGTATTCGAGAATAAAACACTTGCCGAAAGATTCATTGAAAATGAACTTGAAGTATGGCTTATGGAAGAGCATGATTTTTTTGGCAATAATAATGATGGTTTGTTTATTCTACGTACCAGACAGAGAGATACGTATCCAACATTCTTACAAAAACAATGGAATAAATATAATATCAAGAAATATACGATTCAACATGCTGGTGAATTAAAGAATGCACGAAAGCTTAACTTAATGAGAAAAGAACGATTTGCACAACAGACATTAAATGAAATGCATGAAGTGATTAATAATGACTAGAGTAATTTGTCCACGTTGTGGCAAATACGGATTATTCAGGCCTTGGAAAGATGGTCATAACGGAAGGGGACATTTGGTATATCATAGAAAGCGGGATAACTAGCCAAACCGATGTTACATCGATCCCCTAACATCTATCGATATTAAAGCAGATATAACGATGGAACAGCAGAAGCAACTCAAACTGATATGACATGACACAGCGTAAAGGACAGAATCTCATTAATTATATTTATAAAACCAGAAAGAAAGCAATGCAACAAATAAAAGTACCTGGTTTTCCTGAAATAGAACATTTCCTACGATGTCAGAAAGTTGATCAAGCCATATTTTATATGTCAGACGAAGAGTTTGATAAAGCGATTTCTACTATCTAGTCGCTAATATCATTTTTTAGTTCTCTTAGGTGTTTTTCACCCGACTTGGCGCGCGCCGTAGAAGCCTCTGGATACGTAAAACATATTAATTTTACCTAACTTAACAATAGCATCACGACAGAAGAGATACCAGATTACACACAGATAGCACTAGACGAACTTAGATATCGTTACTCAAAAAAGAGGGAAATAGGCCATGTTTCTGATGTGGTCAATTGTCCCAGGCAACGTGTGTTTAAGGAGCTTAGTCCGACTGACGTCACCATGCGAGAGCTAAACTACTTCACCCGTGGAAAGGCGATGCACGAAGCCTTACAGGGATTGTTTCTTTCAAATCCACGCAGATTCAAGAAGGAATATCCAGTAGACTTCGAAGATACAGAGGCAACGATTGACCTATACGATAACAGGTTAAAGGTTGCGATAGAGTTCAAGACTCATGATACCGAAGATATCGAGCAACCTCACAAGTTTCATTTAGATCAGCTCAAATATTATATGGCAATACTAGATTTAGATAAAGGTGCCGTAATTTACCAACTTCTGAGGCATAAAGGAGAGAAACCATTGAAACAATTTCCTGTTTATATGAAGAAGTGGGAGAGATTGGCCCAGTTAGCTAAACTTTCGTCAGAGATGGAGAGTCTAAAGAATGCAGTGGACAAGAAAGATCCATCATTAGCACGTGCCATTTATGACGATAAGGAGCTAAATTGGTTATGTTGGACATGTCCATTCAAAACTGAATGCGAAGGTATGCGTCCAACTTAATTGTACTACCGTTTTCATGTAAATGTCGTCACATTATTACACATACATGTAAGGTACGCCTAATATTATTTTACCCAATTGTTGTGTACTTTTCTTTAAAAACCTTTATTACTCACGCTACATGTCATCTTATAGATGATTTTAACTCTCCTGAATCACGAAGGAAAGAAAGTTATAAAATTAGACTGTCAGTTTGAGATTGAAGAACACAATTACAGGAAAATGGAACAAGTAGCTAAAGACTTGGGGCTAACAACGATGGTTCAGTATATAGGGTATGCTATGAATAAGATCATGCAAGCACACTGTACTGAGTCTAGTCGGGTCAGGTTGGAATCTTCTTTAGAAGCGCGTTAATTCTGCTTCGTTCCTCTTCTAAGTGTTTAAGTTCTTCAGCTAGGGCTTTCTGATAATTGTCAATGTCTAGTTTCTGGTCTACGTTAGAAGCAGTGGTATCGCCAAATCTATTCTTCTGCCAGTTTTGAGCTGCCCAGTCCCTGGATTCAATATACCTATGTTTCTTTTCATAGTAGACTATCATTTCCATAAGAACATTTTTCATAAGATCCTTTACACTTTCTATACCATATTTAGCTGCTTCTTCTATAACGATTTTTTGAAAGATCCTATCCAACTTTTTTGGGTATGCCAGGTATGAATACTTTTCTCTAGTATCGTCTTTATCTATCTTCACCATTCTAGCCATGTTTTATCACGCCCCTCCCTCTCTGCAAGGTATCTCATTTCTTTAATTATTGTATGTGTCTAGAAACATTTAAAGCTTTGTAGACATTTGTGTAGAATATTTACAAATAATGGCAATACGAATACGTACTAATGTTGACATTTGACTCCTTTCATACCTAATATAGTATCATCATCTATATTTAGTTATGTGTTTATACACTATACCCGTAAAGATTTAATAACATGTACCTTTAAGTTATGTAGATATGACTGACTGGACGGAAGAAGTGATTCGAATGAGAAAGGAACTGCACAAACTCTATGATTTTATGAACAGTCGCGACAATAAGGAGATTAAAGAATTTGTGGAGGAGAAGGTGAAATGAGTACAATACAGGTTCAAGAATATCAGCATAAGAAACCAAATGCTTTACTCAGGCAGGGTATTGGAAAATATAAACATATTCGTGGAGCATCTAGTGATGGTAAAGATGGTAGATGTGCCATTGGTATAATGCTGTCCGAAACAGGTTGGGACGGCAAATCCCCCGCCCATGCTACCAGGTCATATGACGGCATGTTTAGAAAAATTATTCGAATGAATGATGAGGAAAAGTTGTCACTCGAAGAGATATCCAATAAATTAGAGGAGATGGGATATTAAAATGGCCAAACTATGTCAAAATTATACAAACCAAAAGACGGGTAAAACATACCCAGGCTGTGGTCAACCTCTAAAATGGGTAGACGAACAACCTTTAACTAAGGTGGGAGAGTGGCCTGGCGGGCGACCAAAATATGCAGGTCATTATGAACATTATGACGGCTCACCTAGCAGACATGACGACAGCAACCCACCAAATCAGAAAGCATATCAACAGACGTATGCACCACAAATAGAACAATCGGATAAGGATCAAGCTAGATTACAAACAACAGGTTATGCAGATGCAAAATCTAGTTCATTATTTGAACAATTTACTAATACCAAGCTGGAGCCATTCATGAAAATATTGGAACAGAAACTTGACAAGCTTATTGATAATGGAGAAACCAAAGCGGCAAGTAACAACGTTGGTATAGTGTCGCTAAGCAGAGATCTGGACAATCTAGCCACACTAATGGAGAATAGATTAGACGAATTAGGACAGAAATTCGACGCTGTTTTAAAGACAACCTCATTTCAAGGGGCTGCTGAGCTCTACAAGAAGGAATCAGGAAATATCCTACCAGAAGGTGAAGAGAATGGCAACAACGGAGGAGATGAGGTATCCCTTGAAATTTAGGTTTACCCAACCTATCGCTAGCGAGGTTTCCACCACCGATGCTGTCAACGCGTGGGAGATGAGGCTCAGCTTATCAAGCCCTCTCCCAACCACGATCTGTTGTAGACCTAGAAATTGTTCAAGGCGAACCCTGGCGGCCCCTCCCACCTAAAGGCCAGGGAGAGGGTGATCAAACTCTTGGAGAGTAGAGGCTTCACAGTTGAGCCTGACGAAGTAGAATTTAATGGCTGTCTTACCGAACTTGGAGAGCGAAATTATACAGCAGATATCGTAGCGACACTGCGATTAATCGTAGAAATTGATGGTAAAGATCATGGTTCTAGGATTCACAAACATAAGGATGAGGTAAGAGACGATTATTTTAGACACATTCAGAATGCCCCCACCATAAGAATCGCACAAGATGTAGCGGTAGGCAAAAAGAAAATGTCTGATGCGCTACTTATGGCTGAGTTTTGTTATCAAATTTTCAGTAAGGGAGTCATATGAATTGTCGGAATGCAGTTGTGGCAAAACTCACCGTTATATCTCACAATATAAAGATCAAAAATGTGATGCAATAGTTGGATATAAGCAAGGAAAATTAACAATATTTGGTAGGGACCAAATAACACTGGTATGTGGTAAAAATGCAACTCATATATTTTCCACAACTAGTGCACGAATTGGCACTACTATCACAGATAGACACTATCTTTGTGATGAACATTTCCAGAAGTTAGCAGTTGAAGAGTGGGGCATGGAGACAGTTTGACCCACTCGCACCAGTGCAGGCAATGTGGCTGCCTAAGCGATTGCTACGACAACTACTGCACCGCTAAATTCAGTATACCTCGTTGTCGGGTAGGACAATGTAGTACTATAACGGTACCAAAGATAGTTTGGGAGCTTGCGCTATGACATTGGCGACGACGGCATATATGGCCAACAGCAAATACCTACACAACCAAAGATATTGTAGACGCTGCGCAAAGTGGTACGGTCCTGAAGAATGGACCAAATTCGAATCTCCCAACAAATGCAAATGTGGTAACAGGATGAGGGTCACGCCACGGGGAAAGTGTAGACAGAGAATGAATGAGTTGAGGGATTACATTTGACACTTCCTAGTTGTAAGGGTTGGTGTGACAGATATGGCGGCATAAGATCCTTAAAATCAATTCGCTCTACTGAAGGACGCATATCTTGTAAATATACTGGTGGGGTAAGGTACTGTCCTCGTTGTGAGAAATTCTTCCTGAAGGAAATAGCAGAACAATTTGATAGAGGAGTTTACTGTCCATGTTGTCGGACAAAGACCAGGGGTAGGGCTAGCAATGCAAGGGCGGAGGTGTTTGAACTTGTCAGTTATTGATGAGGAAGAGATAGGCTCAGAGGACCTTTACGACTTGGATGAGGATGAGGGGGTAGAGGAGGAAGAGGGGGTTCAGGAAGATGACTAGCGTCGTTTCCACTCCAAACCAAGACCCTGTACCTAATAACACGACATCCATCCATCATCCATCCATCCATCCATCCATCCAAGGAAAATGGTACAAATGAGGAAATACGAAGCCACCAGGGATATACATTTTACTATATCATTAGACCAGTTGATTGAGATAGACAAATTTTGTGATAGTCATTATAAATCTTCTAGGAATGAAGGAATAAGAAAGCTCATTGAGGTTGGTTTAACTTGTATAAATAATTGGAGTAAAATCACTAATCCCGAAGTTCTAGACCAATTACATAGCCAATTCGAAGAGGGTACCATAGTAGACGATATCCAAAAAATGCAACCTAAACAGTTTGATGTTCTCTATTCAATATTTACAACTGAACATAAGGTTAGGTATGGAAAACAGGAGACTTTGCTTTGACCGAAGAAGAAAAGCTTGCAGTCCACCTCTCCCGACGTTCCATTGACATTGTGCTGGTCATACTAAATTTGATATCCACAACTGAAAAAGGCAAACACAAACTACTGGATAAACTCGACATAAATCAAAGTGACCTGAACGAAATAAACCAGGCCATATCTAAAGCCAAGGAAGTAGCGGACAAACATCTTGGGGAGTTGTACCGTTAATGCAGGTATGTAACAATCTATGCCACAGGTCATCAGTACCACGTGGCGACACTAGAAAGAATATCTATGAGACCAGGGTCTATTGTAGACTCTGCGAGTGTTACTTTTTGAAACCATATCCTTCTCACTGTGAATGCTGTACAACGTTAGTGCGACATGTGAAGGGGGGGCGGTTGAGGAAAGTGAAGTATGATTACAGTTATGGTTTTAAGAATGGTAGGTCGAGATGGATTGTAGAAGACATAAAAGCGGCTGTCGCGGCAGGGAGGCTTTAGTCATTTCTTATTCTTGCATCTTCACTATCGACATCTTTTCCCAACATATATAACAATATGATTCATAGTTATCTATATAATTCTCATCACATCCTGAACATTTTTTCATTTCTTATTCTCCTCCTCCTTTTGTCATCCATCCATTCATTTTTCCATGTCTTACAATCACATTTAACGCAAGCCATAATCATATAGTCTCGGTATATACGCAGTCCATGATCATTTGAGTCGTGAGGACAATCAGCGCATTTCATTTCTTGTTATTCCACCTTCTTCCTCATCTGCTCCTTGAATGCTTCGAACTCCATCTTCAATAAGGCTATCTGGCTATACACTTCGGCTGACTTTTGTTGCGATATACGTAGTTCATTCAACTCTTTTTGTAGTGTTGATATCTGGTCATCTTTATCTTCTAATTTAGTCTTAACGTCCGCTCCATGTGCTTCTATTTCTTCATACGATAGATATGTTAAGTAGGGTTCGATCTTATGAAAAAATGCTAATCTTTCACGTTCCGTCTTTCTGTAGTATGTACTACCTGAATGGCCTATGAAGCCCTCACTAAAATCTTGATATCCTAAGTCTGAAATCGTTGTCTTTACAAATCGTCTGAATGAATGGAAAGTGATTTTATGGTGCCTTCCTTTATTACTATCTCTTGCCCCATATCCTGCTCTATCTAGTGATGCGCTAAAATGTCTTGATATGGCATGATACATATATTCTATTTCGACTCCCTGGAATTTACCACTGCTAAAAAAGTAGTCAGTATCTTTGAAAGGTCTAACTACTGGTTTATTGTAATTCATTCTTTCTCTCTCTCTATATTTCTTCCACAACAATAACTGTCTCGTACACTCTTCAGTCAGGTAGACAGTCCTTGCAGTTTCTGTCTTTGTGTTTTCTGCTTGTAATCGAATTTTACGTTTTTCAAAGTTAATATCACAAAGTCGTATTGAGAGTGCTTCTGATGCCCTCATACCAGTAGCGGCTAATAACAAAGCATAAGTGAATAGCCTGACAGACGATTGACATGATTGTATGATTTTCCTTACATCTGCCTTCTCTAATGCTTCTAGTTCTGGTTTTTTCCTTTTCACATTTCGAACTCTTAATTTAAAAATTGTCCGACTGATTGTTATGTTGTTATACTCTAGGTAGACTTTGGCAGCAATCACTCTATTATTAATGGTAGATTTCGCTAAATTTCTTGATTGTAAATCCTGTCTGTAAGCGGTAAGAGCTCCATAAACATCAAACCTTTTTGTTTCAAGTGAAACGATAAAGCTATCTAGGTCCGTGTTGTATACTCTAGTTAGAAAGGAGTTGAAGTCGTTTAATCTCTGGGCATATGCCGTTCCAGTACCAGGCGAATCACCTGATACAACCTTACAAAAGTCCTCGATAGGCTTCGATAATACCAGTCGTTGCATCCGACATTAAGATAGAAAACTGGCCTTATATGTGTCTTGTTGTCACACAAAGGCAATTCTTTTAGTTATAACAAGGCACATAAAACGAGGATTTTTATCTTAATCCTCTATTGTCATTTCTTGGTTTCTGACTCGTCCAACAATCTAAGTTGGTATATTAGTTAAATATCTTGATACGAGATATTTGGGATAACGATCAAGGAAAAGTCTACTAAATGAAGGATATTTTATTGCGTCCCTGATACATCTATGTAACACTTTATGACATCGTACACATAGAGTTCGAAGGTTTTCTAATGAATGTTCTCCTCCCTCTTCTATAGGAATAATATGATGTGCCTCTATATCACCTGATTTGTTTATATCTGATTTATATCCACATATACAACTCCAGTTGTCACGTTGATATACTGCTATTCTTATCCTAGTAGGAATAGGATAGGTTGCAACAATAGTGGTCATTCCTTATTTAACATGCTCCTCGTGAAACCTGATTAGTCTAGCCACTATGCTGTCATAACTTTCATGCCTACTACCAAGTTTATCTAACTTGTCCCTGGTCTTCTTCTTTAACTGAATACTAGTAACTTCCTCCAATACTTGTCGTGTCTTCATAATGTTATATTTAATACTAGCTTGTGGGGTTATATAACCTATAGCACCTATAATACCATAACCTTATAATATGGCCATACTGTTAGGAGGAGTGATGTCGTGGAGAGCAAGGTTCGCCATTCTAGGGTCAATCTTTACAGGCGGTGTGTCTATCGCGGTGCTTTTTGGAGCCCCGCTTGCTGTAGAAGCAGGTCATCAATGATGGCGCAAACACACGCCATTTTTTTTAACAAGGGCGACATGATCTTTGGACGTAGCTTTAGCGAATGGACAGCAAAGTGGTGGCAGGCGTTCCGATACGCGAATTGGCGTCGGAATCTGGGACCTGTATTCATGATTCCTGGGGCGTGGATAGCCGAGAATGATAGTGGTATGGTTAAGGGTAATAATAAATTCAAGATCAAACGTGACAAGGCAATCCTCTTTGCTGTAATCAATTGTATTCAGCAAGAAGAATACGTATTGCAATCAATTATGACGATGGTTAAACAAAGGATGGATGTTGTAGATGTACCAGCAATTCAATTCATGCTCGATGGAGAGCCTATGATGGATCATATATGTCGTGTGAACAGCCCTACATTCATGTTACATGGAAATAAATGCGCTTCCGATGGGTTCTGGCTATTTTTGAGACCAAACACACTCGATCCAGGATACCATCTCATTACCTCGTATGGGACATGTAGCTCAGGAAAGACACAGATAGGAAATGACACGAACATCGAAATTATTCTGTAGATTATGCGGCTCTTGGATCCATGTCAAAAATCTGAGGGACATAACCTGGCATCTATCTAATACACATATCGTCGACCAAGAAATCCTAGTCCGTGAGGGAATCATGATGAATTCTAACCTTGATCAGAGCTAGTCTCATACTCCTTTGTGCCCTGGTGTTTGCTCTAGGCGCGCTTGTGGGTCTCTCTGCGGTCGGTGCATGTATTGGTGACACATGTGGTGATTCAGAGGTCTTTGTTCATGATCCTAATGAGCCTCTCGTCTTTGGTCACACATTTTCCTATTGGTCAATTCAGTGGTATAAATGGGTGATGCCATTTCCACCATCTCAATCACCTGAGCTGGATCAGACAGGTAATGCGACACAGAATTCTCAACCAGGGGGCCCAGTCTATTATTTAGCTGGGGAGCATGGTGCATTGGCTCCTGATAGAAATATAACAATGCCCGCATACAAGCCCGTTGTCTTCCCTGTTTTGAATACACTCGTGGCGTATTTTCCAGCACAAGATGGACCCTTCTCGTTCGTCAAGGAGACGGGGTTCGCCAAGCAAGCACAGATCGAATGGGGGCCAATATTTGATAAACCTGTTATTGTAGAGGCGTCGCTAGATGGTAGACCTCTAGGCATTGTCAGGGATGTCACGCCTGTATTTGATCTCAAGATTCCCACAGAAAACGTCTTTCATGATGAATTGAAAGGTAGTGGCGATGCACGTGCTATAAGTGCTGGATATTGGGTCTTCCTTCTATCAGGATTTAGCGCTGGAAATCATACCCTTGTTTTTTATGGACATTCAGATAATGGATATTTTGCTGGCGCGACATACCATATTCATGCCTATAAATAGATTTTAAAACTTCCAAGGTAGGCATTTGAGACCCACGAACTAAAGCGCAGGATTTTCGTCACCTATGGAAAACGCGCGTAATGTTAGTAATGTATATCGGATTTATAAATACTACTAGTATCCCACTATAGCGCTAGGCTATATCTCGGGAATTTGCTGTTATTTATCCACCTCCTTCTATCTCCCCGTCTAACGAAATATAACGGTGTTATAAATATAAGGTTTTCGTATAGATACCTTTAAGTTATATAAGTATATTAGATAGAGGTAACAAAGACGAATAATGCTCGACGAAAGTGTTCTAAAACTTACATTCGGGGTTGGAATTTCTTTCTATAATGATGTAAGGGGCTTGGAAAGATGTCTTAGATCGGTATACGGCAATATTGAGTATGTTCTTTGTGTTGATGGTAGGTACAGCTACAATAAAGATTTTGAGGGACCACTATCGACAGATGGTTCGCGTGAATACATACGTAGCATTGCACATGAGTTTAAGGGTCGTGGTATCTCATTAATTGACGCGCCAGATCTGACAGAAGCAAAGAAGAGACAGGTCTATGTTGATGCCACAAAGGATTATGGAATAGACGTTCTTCTAATTCTTGACAGTGACGAATATGTTTTCTGCGCTGATTGGTGTGCTTTTCGCCATGAATGCTATCAAGCAATGGTTGTCCGCGATCATGGTTCATGGCAGATCTACAACATACCTTTTCGTGAACCGATGAGTCGACCGCGTCTGTGGTTCCAACCATATAAAATTGAGGTGGGACCGTGCCATTATGATTTCACTCTTAAGGACGACGTAGAATGTAGAGAAATCAATCTAGGTGGAGATATAGTTCATGAAATTGGTAACATTGTGATTTCACATAAACACGACTTACGAACTGTAGAGAGTCAGTTCGCTCGTGAGAATTGGGAAAAACAGCAGGTAAGAGAAGAGGACATTCACAGAAACGAGTTGAGAGAAAAAATGAAAGCTGAACGTAAGGCTAGACAGACATGAACTACCTCGTGACAGGTGGCTATGGTTTTATCGGCTCACATCTAGTCGAGAAGTTGATTGAGTCAGGCCATAACATAACAATCTTAGACAATCTGAGCAATGGGCATTTAGAGAATCTTGCCAATATACACAACGAGACTTTCTATAGAACGACAGACGTACAAGACTGTGATAAGGTGGACTTTAGTTCTAGAGGAGAAAGAATAAAGTTCGACGGAATTTTTCATCTTGCTACTGCCCCACGATCCGCAAGTCTCACGAATCCTAAACAAGATATTGAGGTTAATTGTAAGGGCATGATCGCAGTTCTCGAGCTAGCAAGGAAACATGATGCTAAGGTCGTGTTTACAAGTAATAGTGGTATATACGGTCCTATGTCATATTATGATGATATTGGTGTAAGTTTTCGGAATATAGGTATAAACGAATATGGACATAATGTGCCGACAACTCCTTATGATGCCGATAAACTAGTAGCCGAATATTATTGTAAGATATATCATAATGTCTATGGTGTCAGGTCCTGTGTCGTGCGATTCGCTACTGTGTATGGCGAACGTCAGACAGTGAATGAAGTATTGAACTGGCGCCCACTGGTTGCAACGTTTGTTAAGAATGTAGTGAACAATGAGGAAGTAGTGGTTAATGGTGATGGCGAACAAACCAGGGATTTAATCTATGTTAAAGATGCAGTTCAGGGAGTCATAAAGGCAATGGACAGTAATATCAATGATGCCGATATATTTTTACTGTCTACAAACACTGAGACTTCTGTTAATACTATTCTGAAGACTGTAGAAGCAATTGCTAAAAATAATGCTAAGATGATAAAATTCACAGAACCATTGAAAGGGGATATCAAAAGAATGAGGTATGACTATTCTAAGGCTAATAAAGTATTAGGATTCGAGCCACAATATAGTTTACAACAAGGGATTAGAGAAATGGTTAAACAGTTGCTGGTACAAACTTAACGTAGGGATCTTTCGTTCCTACTACTAGCGGTATGTTAGGCCCATTATCTGATATTTTCATGTGCCAGAAGAAGGCAGAAAAATCACACCAGATTGGTATTCCTAACTCATGCATTTCATTACTCATTACGACATCATTGTTCATTCCTTCATGGGGTGGTAGCCCCATAATTTTATCATCAAGACTGAATGATAACTTCTCAGCAACATCTCTTCTTAGGATTGGGAACGGCTCACCCATAAATCGAACTGGTACTGGCTGTTGTTGTGACATTACTCGTTCGTATTCTTTTGAGCCAACTAGCATAGACCTGAATATGTAGGGCCTTCTATTTCCAGTTGGTTGCATTGACACATTAAGAAAGTCTCTCTTTTCAGTATTGTCGTAATTTGCTACACCACAAACAAAACCATAATCCTTCTCCTCGATATGTCTAAGTAATTTGTTTATGCTCTCGCTATTTACTACAAGGTCGTCACATAAAATTGCTAGGTGTGTGTATTCTTTATATTGCTCCAAGAATGCTTTGCGCATTAATCTGTTTGTCTGATGGATGGGATACCAATAATATATTAATTTGTCAAACCTAGTGAGATATCTATCTACTGCTTCATCAAACTGCTTCAGATCATGTGCTTTTTTGATTATCACAAGTAGTTTCACATGACTAGGTATTGTGATAGATGATGTATAACTTGCTGTCTTTTCAACTATAAGTAACTTCACATTGCCTTTAATATTACCGTCAAAGATTACCTGATCACCTGGACTTATCTGACTATGTGAACCATCGGAAATGCTTACTGTATAGACTTTGCCATCTATATCCATTTCTTCGAAAAATTTTATCATGTTGCTGGCACAAACTTAGTAAACGGCGGACGAGTGCCTACAACCAAAGGAATAGGATGGGCCTCTGACGTCTTCATATGGTAGAAGAAGGCCGAAAAGTCACAATAGATTGGTATATGTAAATCATAAGCTTCGGTGGACATTACCACGTCGTTGCAACAACCCCAGGACGGATCAGAATATCCATTCATTCTATCATCAAGATCAAATGAAAAGCGCTCAGCAACATCCCGTCTTATTATTGGGAACGGTTCCCCCATATGAAGTATTTCGATAGGTTGAGGTTGAGACAAACACCATTTATGTTGTTCAGATCCAACTTCCACCCAGATATACATGTAGTTTCTTTTTCTACCAGTAGGATATAGGGATACATTCAACATGTTTTTCCTTTCAGGCGTGTTGTCTACATTAGCAACACCACAAACAAAGCCATATCCATTCTCTGTGTGTTTTAATATTTTATTCACACTTTCTTCATTAACAATCAAGTCGTCGCAGAGTATAGCTAAGTGGGTATACTCCTTACTGAGCATGAATGCCTGACGTAATAAGGGCCTAGTTTGGTATATTGGATACCAGTAAAAGAATATCTTATCATATTTGTATAACACATCATCGACGGCTTTATCAAAGGCGGGTAGGTCGTGTGCCTTTAAAATCGCGACTAATAATCTCAAATTACTCTTTTTTATGCTAAGTAGATACTAAATAGGTATGAGTATAGTAGCTAGTCCTACCCAACAGGGAACAGGGACGGGTGCACCTCCAGCACATCTACAGACAAATATCTTAAATGGTGGTGTAAGGATTGCCAGTTCGACTAATCCAGGAGTACAAAATGCTGTATACGTTATCACTGGTGGTCCTATAACGTCGAATGTTAATCTAGGTTTGCCAGCATTATCATCGGATGACACTATCGCAACACTTAATTCAAATAATGTGTGGACTTCACCACATACTTTTACTCAGGGACTAACAGCACAGGGGCCTATCAATGCAGCTTCAATAAATTCAACAGGTTCAATCAGTACTGCTAGTCTATTAGCGGGTTCGGTAACTGCAAATGGTCCTATGAGTACAACTGGAGACTTTAATGCTGCTAATCTTGTCACCCCAGGCTCTCTACAGGTAGGTACAGCAGCTACTATAACAGGAGCAATAAACGCAGCAGGGACTACAAATCTAGGAACCACGATAGTTACAGGTAATCATACAGTTACTGGAACTACGAATCTGGGAACTACAAATACAGGCGCACATACAGTTACAGGTGCACATACAGTTAATGGTAGTGCACAGATAAATGGGTCACATATTGTTTCAGGCACCTTTAACAATAGTGGTAATGGTTTCTATATTATCTCAGGGAAGGTAACTCATAATCCCTCCACTATAACCTATAGTAGTGGGGGCAGTAACCACCTTACTCTAACTAATGATATTCTTGGAACGGATACTGGTGTTTATGGAATCAACACTGGAGCAAGTCATGGTCTTGTAATTGCTACTACTCCATCCCAAATCTTAGGAATATTTAATCGTACCGCTACTCAGCAGGCAAGTTCGGGGAATGTTACAGCTCCAGCTACTTATACGACTGGCGTACAAAGTATGATAAATCAAATGTATACCGCTTTACGAAACTTTGGACTCCTTGCTTAAATTATTTATCTGGTAAATCTTCTATATTAATCTCTACAAATCGCCGTCTCTGACTGCCTTCTCTATGAAAAACGAATACTGGCTCCCTGTTTTCATCCTTGCATTTACCACATAGATAAGCTATGGCACTACCGTCATGGTGTGCTGGTTTGTTTAGTGCACGTTTATGAGATATTGGTACTCTATAAATTCTGTCAGATACCCAGAGAAAGTCAAAACACGCGGAACAATGTAGAGCGCCTGGGTCAATCTGTGTGAGTCCTACTTCACGAGCCAATCTTTCTAATTCCGTATAAACCGCCATACTTCCGTAGCCATTATAACTCATACCTTTTAGTTCTCTACTTACAATATAAAAGATACTAACATGTATGTCGTCTGAAGTCGAAAGATTAGAACGCGAAAATCAGATACTAAGGAACGCATTGTCTGAATTAGAAGCAGAAAAAGCCACACTAGCACATACATTTCTAGGCTCTTCACTCCGAATTAGAATGTTGTTACAGCCAACAACGGGACAGGAAAACAATGCCAATCCTGCCCAGTGACGTTCTATACTATCTGAGTGGAGGAATAAGCAATACAGACCCTAATCTGTCGTTAGGGGGTGCAATAAGCTCAACACAATTCACAGATGATATGATGCACAATATGTTCGCAGATGTTACAGGAACTGAGACGACGACAGGAAGTACGAAATATCGCTGTATCTATATTAAAAATAATCATGCAACGTTGACAATGGGGGCTGTAAGCTTCTTTATTAATACCGAGGCTTCTTCTCCAGACAACACAATTAGGATAGGAGTAGGAACCTCTGCACTCAATGGGGTCGAACAGACAATAGCAGACGAGAACACTGCGCCTATAGGTGTGGCGTTTAGCGCCCCGACAACTGCTGGCACTGGCCTTAGTATTCCCAACATTCCAGCTAACGAAACATTTGCGTTGTGGTTCCAGAGAATAGTAAATCCTTCAGTGAGTCGTGACTACTTTGGTAATACGTTTGTGTGGGAGATAAACTTTCAGTCTAGTTCGGTTTAGGTAAACTTTTTATGTTATGTATATGGAGTTACCCATATGTGGGGTAAGAAAAATAAAGAGGTCAATCCTCTGATTTGTTCAGCTAGCCCTCGTGACATCCCAGAATTCCTTGAAGCCGCTGCAAAACTACCTGCAGATAAACTCTTTGCGAAATACCATACCGAAAGAGAAGCATATCGTTTACTACGCAAATACTTCCTAGGCGCTAAGCAGTATACACATATGGTACTACTTAGCGATGACCTAATTGTCACCCCAAAAGAGTATGAAATGCTTTTGAATGATGTTAAGGAGTTTGACTATCCAGTAATCGCAGGCACATGCAATATACAATATGACACGCCTAACGATTACGTTACTGGTAAAACCATACGTTATGGTAGATTTGTGGACTTATACAAAAAGGAAGAGTTATTCAAAGGCGATCCTATCAAGTTCTGTGAGTTTGACGGCTTTGCGCTTACATTCATAAGGAGAGATATTGTAAAGAAGATAGAATTTCATTCCAAGATGTATACTAGCACTGCATTCGATTATGCTTTTGCGCAAGAGTGTTTAGATCGAGGTATACCCCAACGCGTCGATACTCGTGTCAAGATGCTTCATTTGGCATGCAGGAAGGGCGCAGCCAAACAGGAAAATTGGGGCGTCGGCATCAAGCCGCCGACAATGATATTTGAGCGATACAATCCTTAACGTAATTTAGTTCTCTATTTCCATAGTTCACTTTCATTATCGTATAATTTGACATTCAGAGAACATACTATAGCAAGTGACGATTTAGCAGTTAAGGTCAAACGATATAACCCAGACAGTATTGGAAACAAAATCGGAAGATGGTGGGACGGTGTTAAGCATAAAACAGATCATGAACAACATTTCTTTCCAGAACCTAACTTTTCAGAGCATGTACGAGGTTGTGGATTTCTTACCGCAGAATGCAGGCGATGGGATGAAGAACTTGATGACTATACCGACTGGTTCTATCTGGCTAAAAATAAACACAATCTTTTAACACAGAATGGTAGAGACTATTTCCATGTTCAGTGTTATGGAATAGCAGCTTCAATCTCAGCACAGACTGGAACAAACGGTATGAATTGGATAGGATTAACTAGTTCTACAAGCGCTCCACTTACAACTGATACTATCTTAGTAGGCGAAATCACTACGAGCGGTCTTACACGAACGTTAGGAACTGTGGCTCACACGCTTTCTGCGACTACAACCACTGTGAGTAATACTTTCACCGCTACTGGTACGTTAACCAATGTTCAAGCATCCGCCCTCTTCAATTCTAACTCAGGAGGAGCTAACATTATATCACATGAAGCAACCTTTACGCCTACGACGCTTAATAATAATGACCAGCTCGCGATTACGTGGACACTTACATTAAGTTAAGCCTTAACTGATAACCTTAGGCTAACAATAGCCTATTTATTAGAGGCCGACTTTCCTCTTATTTATGAAAGAACGTTGGTCAACAAAAAAATATTTTATCAATCCTCAACATTATATTAATTTAAAATGCGTTAAATGTGAGAAGCAATTTACTAGGAAGAAGGGATATCATGAAATGTGTATTAGCAGAAGCAAAGGAAGAGGTCCATTCTGTTCTCCCAAATGTGCGTTAACTGGTAGAGTAGTTTCTGATACTGAAAGACAAAAGATTTCCGAATCTCAGAAATATATATCATTTCAAAATAGAGGTAGAAAAGGTCATCCAGTATCTCAGGAGACGAGAGATAAAATCAGGATGTCGAAGATAGGAATATCAAGTAAGACTGATTGGAATATAATCGCAACTGACGCAAGAAATCGTGGAGTATCTAAATATGTAGTAATGAGAGCGCCAATTCCAGATTATATTTTTGTTCAGAATGGTAGACTGGTTGCTGTAGAAATAGAAAAAGAGCAATGGGAAACTGGTATCAGATCAAAAATGAATGAGTATGAGGGATATCATAGCAAATGGGATAAAGTTATTATTGTTTGGTACACTCCTGACAATATCAAAAGAAAAGAATGGACTTCACATAATGGTAGTTGGAATCTAGTTACCTCCTAGACGGTTAGTTCTCTCTTTTCTTTTTCATTTAATTTATTTCATTATTGACTAGGCCGATTAAAGGTTTAACAGGCATCGCCGCTACAGGCGATGGTACTCATTTTGGTAGTAACGATATTGACAAGATAAATGATCTTCTAACTGGAGGAGTTCAAGCAGGAGATCCAGTAACAATAAACACTAATACGACTTTTGGTAGTGGTAACCTGAGGGCTACAAATCCAACTCTTACAAACATACTTTCAACTGCGATGTCACTCAGAAATCCAACTAACACATTCAGCTCTACGGTTGTTAATCCCACGGTTACCGCTAACTCTAACTTTCAATTCAACATTCCATATGACTATTATATTTTTATAGATCCAGACGATGGGAATAAGTATAAGGCTAGGAACGGTAGAACTGGAGCAATAGACTATGTTGATTCCACTAATGCGGATGTAGTAATAAATGGCGCGATAAATTCCTTATCATCAACTTCAACACAGGGAACTAGTGGACCCACCTTGAATGTCTGGACTGGTGGAAAGTATGGAAAAATATTTGTCGGCCCTGGGACATTCAGCGTTGCCAATTCCATAGTACTACAGAGCAATATCTCCCTGACAGGATGCGGACCTCACGCCACCACGTTCAAACTCCAGAACAGTCATGCCAATAATGCAAATTCTACCGTTATGAAGAGTTTTAGATATGATAGTAAATCGTTCGAGGGTATAGGTGGCACATCGGCTGGGCAATGCGATATAGGAATACAGCTGTCACATTTCACAATAGATGGTAATAAATCCAATAATGCCACGTTACTGGATGCAAATGTTAGAACTTCCACCGTCTCAGGTGGTATAGAAACCGCGGTCCCAAGCTGGGGTTTTGGAATTGCATTGTATGCCTCAGACACATACCTTGACGATATTGAGGTGTTTAATTGTAGGGGTGCAGGAATATGTATTTGCGGCCCTGCGGGCATCAACTATTCTGATGGTAATGCATATACTAACGTTGGTATGACTAGACTATCGAATATATTCGCCTATACAAATGACCAACAAGGGATATTGAATCGAGGAGGGGGTTATTTCATGTTGAATAATTTTGTAACAGCCCATAATGGTGAAGCAGGATATGATAGCGAGATCTGTGGGGGGGCCTCTCCGTTTTGGGCCGCTACATGCGCATTTATAAGCAATGGCCAAATATTCCAAGATGGAGATAATCACGCAAACGAGACAAAGAGTGTATTTAATCCAAACGCATATGAGATGCGTATTTGTGGCGGTCATGTATTCATGACGAATTGTTGGGTTGAAGGACCAGATGGTCCAGGTGATGCGATAGTACTCGGACTATATGGATTATCAAACAATATGCCTCTTGGAAATGGTTTCCAACTAGGCACTAACTGTAGTACAATAACAATGAGAAATGTGTATATTGATAACTGTCACTATCAGGGACTCAGGGGCTCATCAAGCGCGCAAAGATGTGATATTGAGGCATATATAAATTGCGAAATAGAGACAGGTTGGGGCACACAATATGGTCAGGCTGGTGCATATTGGGCGGGTTCAACAGGAAACAAATTGGACCTGCATATCAAATATCTACCCTCTCCACCTGGTGATACGACTATATATCATCCAGCGTTTACCCTGGGGAATACATCAGGAGCTGCATCCGATAATAATAATATCACATTACACTTAGCCGCAGTACAATATCTTATCAGATGGAATGCCTCCGCAGGAAATGGAAATATCATTAATATTATATACAACCTTCGAACAGACGCGGCGGCAGCCCCTCTTGGTTTCTTTACACCAGATAGCACATCAATTGATTATACAAAGAACATTATCAATGTGCAGGCCGCAGATTACGGACTCTCAACTGTAGGGTTTATGAGCCAGAATGGTGGTACTGCCACACTTACAGGAAATGCAGCAACCACCGTTTTTACAGTTGCTCATGGCCTATTTGCAGCACCCAAAGTCGTAGAAACAAGAGCCAGTAACTTGGCGGCAGCCAATGCCCCAGCTTACTATACGACTGCAGATGCTACAAACATAACATTTACTTTCGTCTCTGCGCCTGCTACTGGTAGTCTTACATACTGGTGGAATGCTAGAGTAAATGTTCAATAAGAAAAAGCCAGAAATGCATATAATAACTCCTTAGTTCTCTCTTTTCTTTTTCTTTCATTTATTTCGTTAATTATTGGTTAGACCTATTAAGAATTTAGCAGGCAGTATCGCCACAGGTGACGGTACTCATTTTGGTACTAATGATCTTGACCAGATAAATAATCTATTTACTGGCCAAGACCAGTCTGCCACAGATCCAGTAACAATCAATACTACTACAACATTTGGTGCTGGTAAACTACTGGGTGGTAACTTTCCATATACATATATTATATATAAATCTGGTAGTAATTTCATTGCTGATAGTGGACAGGGAATTAGTCCTAGTACAAGTACAAGCAATTCGGACTTTGCAACACTATTTAATAATGTAATTAGTGGCATAAATCCAGCTGGAACACCTACCCGTATTCAATTAGGGGCTGGGGACTTTCCTATTAACAATCTCATATCAATTCCACCATCTACAATTGGAAATATAGAGGTTAGAGGTATGGGTATGGGTGTCACAAACCTACTCATGAGTACTGGCCTGAATAGTCAAGGTGCTAATGACGCCATAAAGGTTGGTGCACTTACCGTGTCAAGTTCTGGGAATACTGGAACACTTACTGCTAACGCAAATATCAAAGCTACGACTGTGACAATGTCCACAGCAGACTCGGCAAAGTTTGCAGTTGATGATTATGTCTTGTTGGAGCACACTGGAATATATTCAGCAGCACCATCAGGTGGTGCACGACAGGGAGAAGTTCATAGAGTCACTGCCGTCAACACTGGCACAGGAGTTGTCACGTTAAACACTCCAATTCTTGCGAATTACACTACAGCGAATACTGCACTGCTCATAAAGCTGACATTACTGACTAACGTTAAATTCGCACATCTTACCATAAAGAAAGATGTTGGAAATCTTACGTCAAGTACTATACAATTCTTCACTGCATATCATGTCAACAACATGCAACTTGATTGTGTCCAACTGATAGACAGTGTTGCTAATTTCTATAGTGCTTTAACATATCAATCATGTATAAACTCCTCTATAACAAATTGTTATATCCTACAGAACGCTGCTAACGCGTCCAATCAGCAGTATGGAATAGCGCTTACATCTCACTGTACTAACATAATAGTTGATCATTGTAAGGCATATGGATCATGGAGGCATCCATTCGAAGTTACTGGAAGGACTAGTGTATCAGATCCATGCACTGCTGGACAAGGAAGAAACGTCACGATTAGCAACTGTCTTTCAATAGGCTCTAACACTGGATCTTTTGATACTCATGCTGATGCAGATCAGGTAAGGTTTGAGAATTGTGCAGTTCTTGGAACTACAGGAGGAAATGGATTTGAACTGCGGTCTGCGAGACCAGTGGTGTCAAATTGCACTGTTAATGCTGCAGTGACTAGAGGTTTTGATTTATTAGAAGATGCGAGTGACGCACAAATAATAAGTTGTTCAGCATCAAATTGTGGAAATGAAGGACTGCGTATTCAGACAAATGTTAAAAGAGTGAAAGTCATTGGAGGTTCGTATAATAATAATAGTAATGATGGAATTAATGTAGCAATAGGTGCCGACTATACTGTAATCTCTGGTGTCAATGCCAATAACAACACCTTCAATGGCATCAAAATAATAGATACAGATCATGTAAACATAAATGGATGTCTTACAACAGGAAATACTCTACATGGAATATATGTTAATGCACCAACACTCACATTAAGTAATGTCAGTGTAAGTAATAATGATACTACAGGAAACACTCTTTCAGGCATATTATTAGATCCTAATGTGACTGGATCGTCGTCGACGTTTTTGGGCAACGGATTACTACTTAGAAACCCCGCTAACACATTTACTTCTACCATAGTCAATCCAGCGGTAACAGCCAACTCCACCCTTCAGTTTAATGCACCATACGACTATTATATTTTCATAGATCCAGACGATTCTAGTAAGATTAAGTGTCGAAGTGGTAGGACTGGCGCTATAGAATCGTCGCATGCAACTAATGCAGACGTCCCAATACAGTACGCATTAAATCAACTTACATCAGGTGGATCTATATTTATAGGAATAGGTAGTTTTCCAATTACTAGTCCAATTACATCGTCTCATGGTATCAACATAGTAGGCAGTGGGAGAGGAAACACGACTCTACTTCACACAATGACAACAGCTGCAGCTCTAATATCTCTGATAGGTGACAATTCCATACTTGCAAGACTTACTGTAGATGGGAATTTTCCCACAAACTCAACTGCTGTATCTGCAGAGATATCCACTTCTGGTACAAATGTGATTATTACAGATTGTGAAGTGAAGAATTTCTTAACTCGTGGCGTAGCTAATTCTGGAAAAATAACACTTGCAAATTCAATTATAGGGCCTACTACTGGTACTGCCACTGGTTCCACTCCTGGCGGATTTTGGTCTGGTTCTTTGACTGCATGGAATAAGATAGAGAACTGTAGATTTGAAGGTATTAATGGTGGCGCTATGCTTTATACAGGATATACCATAATTAGTGGTTGTATTTTTGGCAATAATAACAACGCCTCATTCGGTGGTGGTCAGCTTGCGGCCTCAACCAATGGAGTTGTCACTATAATAGAGAATAATATCATATATCCTGGGGCAGTAGCTGGAGCAACAGGACTGGAGGTGAATAATGGTGATCATTTCGTCAGAGGTAATTGGATAAATGGACAGGCCTCGGCAGGAATAGCTGTTAATCCAAGCGTTCCTATTGGTAATACTGTCATATCTGACAACGTTATATCTGGTTGTGGAACAAGCGGTATTCAGTTTATTGCTGGTGGGTCAGGACAGCAGTATTTTCAAATAAAAAATAACAACTGTAAAGGGAACGGTCATTATGGTATAGAGATTGGTGTAGCGGCGCATAATAACTACACTATCACAGGCAATATACTTTATGGAAATACACTAGGTCAGCTTCTAGACAATGGGACTGGCACTAGTAAAACTGTGATTAATAATATTGGTTATAATCCTGTAACACAATCAGCAATAACTGTTACTACCTCACCATTTACATATACGAACATTGACGGATATCCAGAGGTCGTGACAGTAATAGGCGGAACAGTAAGTCTAATTCAGCTTAAAAGGGGAGCAACAACAATCACACTTTTTACATCAACCCCAGGCTCGGTTTACTTACAGCAAAATGATGCTGTGGTTGTAACATACAGTTCGGCACCTACAATGGAGAAGTTCCCACAATAGCACTTTAGTTCTCTCTTTATCTATTTCTCATTTATTTTTATTGCCTAACACTAGTCATAAGTTTGACCCTACTAATTGTAACTATACCAGTTGGAGTCCTGATACATGTGGTTGTATAATAACATATGAATGGGATAAATCAACTAGAGATACTCCTGAGATAAGGGAGCATAGGCCTGTTCATGAAGACGTTCTAATTATCGGTCAGGACGGTCAGCCTATAAATCATAATAAAAAATGTGAACATCATAAACACTTACCTGACACAAAGGCTCATTTTGATACCATTCTAGAGGAAAACCAGCGTAAGAACAAAGCTCATGCAGAGATAGGTATTGACAAACAAATAACATGGGAGTTTGATTCTAAACGCAAATTGCATATATATCACGAAGGTAAGAAAGTTCTAGAAGTTGCCAAAAGTTGACGACTCTGGCCTATATTGTAGGTTCATATTATTTAGGTAATACTAATACTGCAAATACAACTACCTTCGCCACTTTAGCAGGTAATACTCTCGCTAATCAGGTTACGGAGGCTAATGTTCAAACTAGGTTCAGAGACGCTGGCAACTTCACTAATCTATTGATACGGGTTATTGCTAATACTTGTTCAGCGACTACGACTTGCACTTTAAGAGATAATTCAGTATCAGTTAACAACACTGTAAGCATACTTACAGGACAGACGTCAGGAGAATTTGAGGATACAACACCACATACTGATACTATAACAGCAGGCCATGACTATAATCTTACAGTCGTTCCTGCTGGTGGTTCGACAGGTGTTGTAACGATATCAGTAATTAGGACACTTTTTAATACAACAACAAATACAGCTACAAGATTAGTATGTAGTAATGGTAACGCAATTACTGCAGTAAGTACAACATATTACAATGTGATATCTGGAGTAAGTGGAACAACTAACACTACTGAGGCTCCAGCTAAATGCCGCCAGTTACTGGCAGGTACAATGAATAATATGATGGCGGAAGTATCTGCTAATAGCAGGACGACCACAACCACAGTAAACAGCAGACTAAATGGCGGTAACGGAGCAACGACTATCTCAATATTAACATTGGCAACGGGAATAAAAGAAGACGTGACATTGACTAATGCCGATACAATTTCTGTAAATGATGATTATTGTACTGCTTATACTGTAGGAAATGACTCTAGTAAATCAATAACATTTAGAAACATTGCAGTAACATTCGTGTCTACTGCAGGATACACACAATGCTCAGTTGGTGATTCTATAGGCCTTGTTCCTATCGTTACAGTAGCCAGATTTATACCAATATCTGGACGATATTATAACTCTGGTACAACCGAGTCACAAGTTCAAATGAAAGCAGGAGAAACTAAAAAGTTTACTAATTTAACCATAGTTTTATCTGCACAGTCAGGTACAGGAACTGTAAACTTTAGAAAGAATGCTGGTAATGGTGTCCAAACTGTTTCAGTAACAGGTACAGGTGCATTCACAGATACGACTAACGTCGATTATGTAATATCTACAGACGAAGTTAATTATGCCTTTAGTGCTGGTGCCACTACAGGTAATACAGTTAACTCTTTGTCTTCCTGGGCCTTTGGCAAGGCCTTCGGCCTTGCAGAAACCACCACGATATCAGAGGTAATACCGAAAAGAAAAATAGGTAGACTATCAAAGCCAGTGTTTACCCATACTTAGTTGTTTAGTTCTTTACTTTAGTCTTTAAGTAAAGATATAGTGATTTGGGCGAATTTGTAACTACAGTTAATGCTACTAGTAATAGTTCAGCAAATACTGCTGACACATTTATAGAGTTATCTGGGGTAATTTTAGGAGTTAAACGTATTAGGGTAAGGCTTGGAGATGGCACTGCTACTGCAGGTCTAGATAATGATTATATAGTTAGTATAGCCCGAAAGACAGCTGGCGGTGCCACTGGAACTAGTGGAACGATTACAAAAATGAATATAATGGGTGCTGCTTCTGGCGCTACGGTTAACGTTAAGAACGGTACTGGTGCTTTCACAACAGCCACACAACAAGCAGTATTAGACTCGGCAGTGATAAATGGGCGTGCAATTTTTGAATGGGTAGCTAGAGACGAAGACGATATAATAAGAAATCATTTCACAACTGGTAGTGGGGGAATTATAGCAGTAAATATAGCGAGTTCAGTAGTATCACAAAAGTTTCAAGTATCGGTTTTCTGGATCGAATACTAGTGATAAAGTAATGTGGCTTTACCTCTTGATGCTATAGTCCCGATATATTATTCAGCTAGTGTAAACATAGCATCAACTAACAGTCAATCGCTTCAGCCAGCGATGGCTCCCCTTCTTCTTATACAACAAGGGGCTTACTTAAAAAATATAGATAAAAGATTATTTCAGAAACTAGACACAATATTCCAAACAGTTCCAGGCACTAATGAGGTCATAGCGATATACGAGTCTTTATTACACAAAGTCATTCCCAAAATTGCGGCAGATAATGTTTCTATTGGAGCAGGGTCTATTCTGCGTAAAGCGCTTCCAAAGATAACAACAGGTAACGTCGTAATATCGGAAGCCATAAGAGTGTTGAGAAGTTTAAGTAGAGCGCTCTCAGAGACTGCCATCGTAATACAGGGTAATGTAGTAGAAACCCCTGCAAAGGTCGTTAGTGAAGTAGCAGTTGCAATATCTGATTTGATAACCATGAAAGCGATTCCTTACATAGCAGAGACGATAGGCATTTCAGACATGATTGGTGCGATCAAAGCTAGACTTTTCTTACACTTTAACGAGCCTGCTATCACAGTATCAGATGGGGTAAACAGAGTTCTTAAGGCGGTCAGAACAATGATTGAGGGTAAATGCAGTATATTATTTAGTGGGTTGGGGCCTGAATAATGACATTACCTATAGATTGTATTGTTCCAGTATATTACAGCGCGTGTGTTAACGTCGCGTCAACAAACAGTCAGTCTTTAGTTGTAAACTCCCCTCCAATTCTGCCGCCTAGACAATCAACACCCCCGCAGGTCAGAGTCGATAACGTATTTAACGCTAGTGGATTTTCTGGACTTGCTGAAGCTGTATCAATATATGATAACCTTTTTGCTGCTAGGCAGAAAATCTCAACGATTACAGATAGTGTTTCTGTGTCGGATTCAATTAAGAGATCGATATGGAGAGGTATTTTAGAAAATATATCTCTAGGAGCTTTAGTTTTTAATGGAGCAACGAAGATAGGTACTGGTAACTATGTTCAGCTAGACAGTACAGCGCCGTTTACGAACGCACTCACTGTGGTTGCATGGGTGAAATTTATCAACGCTGATAATAGAGGATTTGGAGGGGTTATATCGTTCATAAATGGCTATTTTGGTAACAGATTACTACTAGACGAGGACGCGCAAACCATATTATTTGAGACCGCTACAGTGTCGAATGCTATAGTTGACTGTTCGTATACTCTTCCAGGCACGGTATTTTCAAACACATGGCATCATTTCGGAGTTGTTTATGACGGCTCGCAGATGCAGATTTATTTTGACGGTTCACCAGTAGGTACTCCAGTTAGTCAGTCTGGCACCCTTCTATCAGGAGGTGGAAAACCGCTTATTGGTCTAGGCTCTTCAAACGCATACTTCTTACATGGAAATGTGGCAGAGCTAGCCCTATATAATAGTGCATTAAGTGCGTCTGATATTTCGAATGTATATAATAACGGCGCTAACACTGTAACTACAAACCAGATTAGCTACTACAAATTCAACGAAGGTAGCGGACATATTATACATGATTCCACTGGTTCAATTAACGGACAGATAATCAATGACCAGTTATGGAGTACTGACGTACATAGTCCACTTCCGAACCCATCAATATATCAAGGACGTTTTGGATTAGAAACTATAACTCGTCGTATATCACCATTTATAGCTGAAACCATATCTATAGTTCAACAGTTCCTTAGAAAGCCTATTCCATTCATACGCGAAAATATAGTCATTGAGGACATGCTGAATAACATATCTAAAATTATTGCCTTATTTGAGCGAGTATTAGTAGGGGATGGTAGCGGATATACATCAGGATTTAATAGCGGATTTACCAATTTTCCATCTATACTTATAAAAGTCATTCCGAAAATAACGACTGAAGTTGAGACCATATCTGCAGTTTTATCGAGAAAGGTCGTTCCTAAAATCTTATCACAAATTATAACCATTTCGGATTTATTGAAAATTACTACATTAATCAGAATGATATTCGAGACTGTTAATGTAGGAGACGGTAGTGGATTCGAAATAGATTCATTCACCAGTGCATTTATTAATATTCCGTCAATACTCATAAAAGTTATTCCAAAGATCACTACTGAAACTATTTCAATAGCGGAAGTACAACTAAGGAAGGCTATACCCAAACTCACATCACAAACTGTTACTGTCTCAGGATTAGTCAAGGGAATCAGAGCTATAATATTATTACAGACAGTCACAATACTAGATTCGAGAATCAGAAAGGCGTTGCCGAAAGTTACCACTCAAACAACTAATATATCAGACTCGTTACTGCGTAAACCAATACCAAAGATTACTGCAGAAATAACTTCGATATCTCAACAGTTATTACGAAAGGTCGTTCCAAAGATCGTAACCCAGACGGCGACAATAATAGAAAGTCAATTAAGAAGAGTCATACCCAAAATAGCGTCAGAGACGACCACCATACTAGGTGTAGTGGTTGGAATTAAAGCCAAATTCTTCACTCTCTTGGAGACAGTAACTCTAGGAGCTGGAGCAGTAAGTAAGATAGCAAAGCATCTTATAGCCGAAAGCGATAGCGCAACAATATCAGAGTCGTTATTGAGGAAGGCCATTCCAAAGATTACAGCCCAGCTTACTACGATAACAGAAGGGACAATTAGACGTGTTATACCAAAGATACTTACCCAGACTGTCACAATAGTCCAAACACTACTAAGAAGGATTCCAATATCTCTATCAAATACTACTTCGATACTAGACGCTTTAACTAAGATAGGAATTCATTTGAGATCCATGTCAGATGCTATAACCATATCTGAATCTAGATTAAGAAAGGCTATACCCAGTATAGTTACAGCAGCCATAACAATATCAGACTCTAGACTTAGGAAAGTTATTCCAAAGATATCTACAAGCGTTATATCTGTATTGGATTCTCTCCTTGGACCTGGAGGACATCTTGCTAATCTAATAGGTATAGTTGCAATATCGGAACAACTTAAAGGAATAGCAAAGCATGTTAGAGCAACTACAGATACGACTACAATATCAGAGTCATTATTAAGGAAATCATTAATGCGACTATCTGAAAGCATTGCAATAGTAGACTCTAGACTTAGGAAGGTTATTCGACCTATCTCAACTCAGACTATTACAATATCAGACTCTAAAGTTAGAAAGTTCATACCAAAGATATCTACGCAGACTATTACACTACTGGGCACTGTCGTTGGTCCTATAAGACGTGTAATGTCTATACTACAGACTATTACAATATCCGAGTCCAGAGTCAGAAAAGTAATACCTAGGATTGCAACTCAGACGGCGACGATATCTGACGCGATTAAGATTCCAATAATAATAAAGATCATCGAGGCGATATCGATTGTAGAGTCACGACTGCTAAAGATATTCAGAGGAATTATTCAGACAATCACGGTATCAGATAGTGTATCAAGACAAGGACAGGTACAGTCTACTAGGACTGTAGTCTATACGTTATACAGAGACGTGTCGAAGACCTCTGGAATGCCTAGCGGTGGTGCTGGCTTTGGTGAAATGACTCATCGCCCAATACCTATCGATCCCTATATTGTAAATTATGAGATGGAGTATCGCAAACGCTGGAAAGGTGAATATTAATTTAGTTGACAAATAACGAATCAAATAATCTTAATCAGTTGAGCGAGGAAGAGGAAGAAGAACAGGAATTTTATCAGGCACTTATCGAATGCTGGACTGACACTAACGAGCAGTTAGCACAATTTAATGAAACTTTCAAGCGATATGTTGATTTCAAAGTAGGCACAACATGAGCCATTTTCCTCCAGCCCAGGTAGTTCATAACCCAACACAATCTAAGGTAAAGAAGCAGAAGAAGATCAAGGCACCAAAAAGACCAAAGCTCGTACATGTCAGGAAGCTTAGGGTTAGGAAGCCAAAGAAGCTGAAGGTTAAGAAGCTAAGGAAACCAAAGAAGCTTAAAATTAAAAAGATTAAACTTAGAAGTGTTAGAGTCAGACATCCGAGAGTTAGGAAAGGAAGAAAACCAAGAGTCTACCATCCTAGAAAGCCGAGGAAGGCCAGAAAACCTAAAAAGGCTAAATTTGTGTATAGAGGGCCTTCAGTTGGTCAGATCTATAACGCTTTATTCCCGAATGGTTAGAAGTAGAATGTACCTGCGATATCTTGTCCTGTGTAAGGCGTCCACTGACCACTATAGCCCATAAAGACATTAACTTTACCGCCTGTTCCATAACTAGGATATTGTCCTGTAGGAGCGAACTCAATTAAAAGGCTATGGTTTCCGTCAAAGGCATCATAAGCATTGCTTGCTACAAGTATATAATTAAGTCTAGGATCAATGTCTGGTTGTTGTTTCATCCATAACATTATTCTGTCTCCCGCTTTCAAAGTGTAGCCTGTGGGAAGAGATATAAGGAATCTATAGTTGGTTGCGAATGTTGATATACTACTTGCATCAGTTTGTGGACCTGATGCTATGAGCGCCCCAGCTGAGTTAAATATAACGATTTGTAGAGTACCAACAGGATCACCAACCCTATATAACGTAAGATCCACTTCGCTTATGGTAGTACCTATCAGTTTACTCTGGTTATCGTTAAGTATCTCACCCACCATAGCGGTAGTCCAGAATTGTCCGTATAGATAGTGCACTCCGACTCCAGCTCCCGATCCAGCTGCTCTGACATTATAGCTAACTGTGCTGACAGGGGGAAGTGTTCCAGGTGGTGGGGTAGCTGACGTCCACGCTATACCAGACAAATCCACTGCATTGATATTAGGAAGTCCTGCATCTGACCAACTACTACCATTAGATTTATACATGGAGCTATTTGGACCGTCGTATGAATTACCACCTACAATCAATCTTCCTATTACCTGAACGCTATTATTAATATCCCCTCCACTGTATTCAACGACTATGTATGTGTTAACTGTGTTAATGTGTGTGTTACCATAATTGAAGAAATTAAATTGTTGTGGACCTGCTGATACAGTAGGTATGTTAGATGTACTAATACTACCGAATGAATATGTTACAAGTCCTGTAGTATTTTCCAAAAGATACACGGAGACATTACCTGTAGGATTACCATTCTTCATTAACCAAACGTCTATCTCATATATCGTCTTACCTATCAGAAGGCTTGCACCGTTTACTGGAATCTCAGCCACTTTTGTTGGGCCTCCATTATATATTGGATATCCGCCTACAGTCGCCCCACCACTACCAGGAGGGATACCACTTACATTGTATATCTGAGTAGGCTGTACTCCTGTTTGACCTGTAGACCAAAATCCGCCTGCTATATCTGTTCCAGTAAGAGTAGCTGCAACTCCGTTTACTACATCCATAGCATTACCGTTAGCGCCATCATACAGAGAGGTAGTGTCGGTTTGCACTTGAACGTAATTATTAATGTCGCCGCCTGTAAATTCTAATGTGACTATATCACCTACTGCTAATGTATAATTAGACAATGAAGGGGTCTTGAAAGATACAGATTGATATGCGCTACTTAGAACATTAGCGTTTATTGTTCCATACGTAGCTACAATGCTGTCGTCAACTCCTCTTCTAATGGTACATGTTATTGGAGCAGGGACACCAGCAATTGTTGGAAATCCAACTATTCGTAAGTTAAACATTGCTTCGGCTAGGATTTTATTATAGAGCAAAGACGAAGTGTTAATTACTTTCTGTCCTGCTCTTTGTGCTAATGTTGTAGCACCACTCATATTAATTTGGCTGGCAGTACCTGGAATTAATGGGCCTAGTTGTGTCTCACCTTTATGAGCATTAGGATCTATTCCAATATTACATCCCCCACTATCATCTACTATTACGCTATAAACGAACTTACAGACGTTGTATGCGTTTGGTCCTATTGTTACTGCTGGTGGTAAAGGTGGTGGGCCAGACGGAGGTGAAGGGGACGGGGGGCCGCCAGTAATAGAAGTATCAATTTCGCGAATTGACATCCATTTATAATTGACCCAAGGACTAAAATCGTCCCAATAAAACGCGATTAAAGGGCCTCCCCAAATAATTATTTCATCGGGATTGCCACCGCATAAATTATCTAAAAATCCCCAACCTCCTATATCTGTAGTCGAGTTCACTTTTTTCCATGTGACTCCGTCGCCTGAGTCATTCCACCAGTGCTCCATGCGGACTCCAGTAACTCTACCAGTATTCTTATCCACGACATTGAATAGGATAAATTTCTCTCCAACCCACCTCTTCAGTACGCTAGAAAAACTGAAAGTAGCTTTTCTGTCATCCGCATGTGCTTCGTGGAAGTGCTCCTTTCTATGTCTGTGTTCTTCATGTCCTGGATCGCAACGTGTCTCAATTGAGTAACAAGAACCTTGACAATTACCTTGTAGATTGTGTGAACCTGTTCTGCATTTAATTCCAAAATGGAATAGACCTTTTGGTTTAACAGATTTTATACCATCTATGTTGTGGAAGACTGTTACCTCCACGTTCTTCCAGTCTTTAGGACCTTGTATAAATTGACGTGCCCTACAGGTTTTGTGATCCAAGTCCTTTCCACCTGAGGCCTGAAAGCTATAGCCAGATAGAGTAGAAACGTAAAATAAGACATCGTCATTATTGGATAAATGAAATGACCCATCTCCGTTTACAATTTCCTTAATCGACCGAGGTATACCTAATACTCTCGAATCTCCTTTGAGTCCATTTTGAGAGAGATACCATGATTGTCCAGCCGCTAATGATGGATATATTTCAGTCACCCCAAACTTATCTCGTGTTCCAGTAGCTACAGTTGTAGGAGGCTGTGTGTTGGCAGCGGGTGGTATGGGTGATAGATTATTAGCTGGATTAGAAGTAGGAGGTATTGTAGGAGTTGTGTTAGAAGGTGGGCTAGGGAGTATAGGGTTTTGACTAAAAACGTCTATTTCTCTACATGATGCATATTTGATATCTACATCTGTTATATTATTTAGGACAAACTTACACAGCGGCCCACCCCAAGTAATGACTGTATTATTCGAACCACCACAAGCTGGATTACCACCACCCCAATTACCCTGATCAGTATATGACAGAGCTTTTGTCCATATGTTTGAATTGTTACTATCTATCCAATGCTCTGTTATTGCAGAGGCTCCATCCTGTAAATTATATACTACTGTTTTTATTCCTATCCATTTCCCAATCCATGCAGAGAGTCCAGTAGGAATAGTGGTTGTAGTTACTGGATTAGCAGCGCTTGGGGTAACGCCTGCAGTATGTTGTAAGTCTTTTAGAATGGTGCATTTGCCTGATGTTGGTGTAACTACGTGGTGATAATCAGACGCTTCGCATGATTTTGGAAATCCATTCAGTATCGTAGCATCATTTAAATTTCTTGCACCTCTCATATGGTGACTGATACTTGGTTCTCCATTATGTGAAGACGAAGAGACAGCATTAATCCTATAATAACATGTTTGTTCTACATTGGTCCAGTCCATCGCGTCCTGCATGAACTTTTGGGTTTTAAGAGTAGCCTGATTTAATGTGATCGAAGCCTCTGTAAATCCATTATTTGCTGCTATATGATAGGTTATATTTCCACTACCTGTTATCTTAAAGCTGCCGTCTGCATTAGTGGTACAAGTAGTGCCGTCTATAACGTGACGAGGGTCAGTATTTGGAGTTGCAGACAGGAACCAACTACTACCTCCTATCTTATCCAGATATAGTTTTACGATTTTAAATATATCACATTGTGTCGCAGGCGGTGGTGCAGGGGTACCTGAAACTCCTGAGCTTGGCGGATTGGTAGTTGGTACTGAAGTTGGTGGTGCAGTGACAAATTGATATGTTCCATGTCCTCCAATCTGATTATTTATTGTATAATGTGCAGTACTTGGAAGTATCACGAAATATAGAATTGGGTCTGCATTTGCCTGAGGATTAGGTAAGGTTCCAGCATTAATCGCCTTAGATATAACTCCCTGTATATCTGACGCCTGAAATGTTGTTGGCGGCGTGGTAGTATCTATAGCTGCGAAATTGAATATTGGAGTGTTGCAACCATACTCTCTAAGATTATTATAAAATGCGGTGTTAGTTAGAAGTGTCTGTACGCCTCTCTTTATTTCATCTGCTGTTCCAAGAGTAGGATTAGCTGAATTTGTAAATGTCCAGGCTGGACCCCAGAACAACATTGCAATAGTACACTTACTAAGAAGTGTACCACCAGAATACGTAAACGTAGTATTAGCAGTATTAGTTGACGAGGCAATTCCTGGAATAACACATCCACCACCTGCGTTTGAATAATAGCTAGTTGACCAGCAATTAACTCCTACAGTATTTGTGTAGTTGCCGACTCCCTTTGTAACCTCGCAATTATCAGCTATTTCACAAGGCGGACTACCTGGACAGAATGTGTTTGAAATCCACCCAGGTACACCCGCATTTGCGTTAGGGTCTGTAATTGCTTCTAATATCTCATGAGAAATGTAAATCTGAACGTCTGTACCAGTGCCAGGTGTAGAATTCCACGTAGCCGCCCACGCGTAATATACACTATTACTGGTCATTAATTAAATAAAAAGTTAAAAAGATAAAGAGAGAACTAATCCTCTAGGTTCTGATATATTTCGTCGTCTTTGAATACATCGTCGTTTACGTTTGTGCTTGCCCGATGCTCCTCACCCATCAACTTCTTTGTTGGATCAATACTTCGGATTGATTGGAATTTCACGTCATAGTCCTGTAGGTTATCTGATCTGAACACCGTCAAAGGACCGCCGAAGACTATCGGAGGACTACCTGATTTGCTTGGAGGAATGTTGCAGTTACCAATAGAGCCTCGCGGTCCCCATTGGTCATGGTCTACCATCGAATGTGTTTTCTTCCATACATTGTTTCCATTCTCATCTGTCCAATGCTCCAGTTGCACTGAGCCGTCTGGTAAGTTGTATACGATTGTCTTGATTCCGAACCAAGACCCTAACTTGAAGTTATATGCGCTGTTGTTGTTGACACCTGAGATATCTGTACTGTATCCTGTGGTATGATATAAGTCTTTTTCATATTTCTGACGCGCTAAACCATTAGAACCTTTATTGCAGTAGATATTCGCATGATAATTGTCCGAACAACCTAATGCGCATCCACATGGTCCGACACTAGTACTACTTGTTGTGCTTCTCTGTCCACGCATGACATGTTCTATATGCGCCTCTCCATTTGATGAGCCACTTCCTACTTGATTGATTCTGTAGTAACTAGTCATTTCGATATTCTTCCAGTCCATTGAATCTTGCATGAATCCTTGTTGTGCACATTTTGTAAAGTCGGTGCAAAGCTTGCTCTGATTGAATCCCCCATCTTGTGTGATTGCACCTCTAATCTCAATCTGTCCTTTGATCTTGAACGAACCGTCTCCGTTGGCAATGTATTTTGGTTTGTAACTATTGCTTGCCTCTGGATTATTGCCACGTGGGTCAGAGGATGGGTCGTTGGTCATGAAGTAATTAGAGCCTGGTCCATCTCCGTAGATTTTGGTAACACCGAATTGGTCTACATTACCTGGAGTCGGGGTAGGAGTTGGTGTTGGAGTAGGAGTAGGAACTGGCGTAGGAGTCGGCACTGGAGTTGGTGTCGGAGTAGGGGTAGGGGTTGGCGCGGGTACTGGAGTCGGACTAGTTTTTAAAATTTGTAAAATTTGATTTGCAATATCTGTTAACTTAGATATGGCTGCTAAAACTGCTGCCTCATCAGGTTTTTTTGGTGGCTTTGGTTTTGGCTTGCCGTGCTTAGCGAGAAATTCGTCGTCGGTGAGGTTTACTAAATCGTTTTCCTCACTTATTAATTGATCATCTATTGACATCAATAACTAAAGTGTCAAAAATGATAAAGGGAACTAAAATCCCTATTTCTTCAGTCTAACGTCCCATGTGGTATCTACTTCGAAAGTAGAATTTTTACGTTGTTCGCTTCTCTTCTTATACAATGCATGGCGTGAATGTTCGCTCTGATGTAACGCTGTTCTTTTACTGGCCCTATCTATCTCAGTCCATGTTTGCCCATTGTCGTAACTGACTTCTTCATACCCGCCACTTGCGAGTTGGTATTGTTTTGGTATTACTTTTAATTGATCCATATCTGCCGTTTTTGGTAACTCATTGAACCAGTTTGGAAATACGAAGTCTGATAAAATCACTCCATCTATTTCATAGAAGCTACTCTCACATGGGTCACATAACTCCTGATACATTAGACATGGTTTGCCTGAAGGATCTAATCCCTTTAAGGTGACGTTTGCTGATGGGTCACCTATACATTCAATTATTTCATGACTGAATCCTATGCTTGGTGATTCTCCCGCTTGTTTTTCTGTCTTTGTGAAAATCTTGGAAAGTGGTTCTCCGTTTGGACCCACATCATGATAAGCTAAGGCGCCTGGCGAATCTGACGTGTCTAGGAATACACAATACCAATCGGCTATGGGTGGTTTTTGTGACTTTGGTATGAATACGAAATCTACTGAACTTCCCCATACTGGAGCCACATCTCTATCACACTGTTTCTTTAGAGCAGCCATCCATTTCTGTACGTCTGCATCTGTTGTATCGGTGCTCAGATTTTGTACTGCTATGACACCCATAATCTTTACTGGTGTAGGCGTAGGTACTGGAGTAGGCGTCGGGGTAGGTATTGGTGTTGGGGTTGGAATGGGGGTGGGTGTAGGTACTGGCGTTGGTGTGGGTGTTGGAATTGGTGTAGGAGTTGGGGTAGGGGCAGGTGCTCCTGGAATTGAGACTATGGCTGAAGTATGATCTGCGACATTGTTTTTGTCTGTTACATATAGAACGAATGTGAGATGATGGTCTATTTCATGACCTCCAGACTTGTTACTTGGAGCAGTAAAGCTAATCTTTGGACTATTTTTATCGGCAATTGTTGCAGTTGTTCCACCTGGTTGTGTCCATGTGAATTTCAATCCATCTCCTGAACTAGAAGATGCGTCCAATGTGACTGTATCTCCTGCATTCGCAACTGATGAAGCTGGACTAATTATTGCTTTAACTGTCAATGGTGTAGGAGTTGGCGTTGGAGTAGATTGTAGAGAAGTAAGTATTTCATTGAATGTCGGAGTCAAAGCGTTTAACGCATTAAGAATAGGATCAGGGCCTGGTGTGGGTGTCGGAACAGGGGTTGGCGTTGGCACAGGTGTTGGGGTAGGAGTGGGCGTAGGTACAGGAGTTGGTGTTGGGGTGGGTGAAGGAGTACCACTAAAATCTATCTCTCTATCTGACATTAATGTAAAGTCTACATTCTCCCATCCGTCTACTCGTATCTTGTCAGCCTGACATTTCCATGTACACTTTATACCATATTTTGGACTACCTGTATCTTCCCAAGTCGCGGCTAATTGCCATGTGTTATTTGGTTTGCCTGTAGAATCGAAAGGAGTTAAATCAACATAATATTCAAATTGACTTGTAGATTTATCGGCTGATACTTTGTGAACTGATTTAATACCTACCCAAGTATTGTTTGCCATTACTGGCACATGTATAATTTGTTTTACGTTTGGAACATGTTCATATGCTAGATGAGTATAATTCCAGTTTGCATATACGCCGCTACTATTACTAGGTGTAGGATAATTAGTTTCGACAAGTGATCTAATAGTGTCGTCGTCTCCCCCATTCACTTTACAAGCAAGTGAGGTATGAACGCCTAAATTGTTATGACCTCTGATATATCCAGTGAGTTCATGGCATTGAATGCCTTGTGTGTCATATAAATATCCAGGGTTGTTTGCATATGAGTATTTTTGTTTCTGTCTTTTGCCTCCTCCTGGAATCATACATAAACGAATAGTTCTACCAGATGGAGAACCAGACGCATAATTAACTACGTTTCCTGGAGTATTATAATAAACAAGACTACCTTCTGCGTTCCTTGTAACAGGAGCGCTACTGTTTATATTATCGAAATCGAAATGTGAGTCCGTTCGTGGGTCTTTAAGTGATAAATCAAGATATACTGCCGAACCACCAGAGGCAGTCGGATAAATTTCTGCAACGCCGTCTTTTCCTATGTTCATATAAGAAAGAGACTGTGAAAATGATATAGAGAAGTAAGGATTATATCACTTGATACATAATATAACCGTATGCGTAAATGTTCCATTTGTAACTCATCGTATACGTTTAAGGATAGTCGAGGACGTGAGCACTGGTATAATGTTAAAATCGCTCCTACATGTGAGAAATGTAATAATATATACAATAAAAATCCTAACCGTATAAAATTCATGGGTAAGTATATTGTTATCAAAAATCCAAGAATAGGAGTTTGTAATTTATGTCGTGCAGTTAAAGGATTTGATTGTAAAAGGACACAGATGCATCATGATAATGATATTTACAATATAAATAATCCTATTAAAAATACTATAGAGTTATGTGTTATATGTCATAATAAAACAAAGAATGTATTCGGTCACAACAAAAAGAGTGTGGATTAACTCTTTGTAATAGTGAATGTGTCTAGCGCGACATTGCCTATATTGAAAAACGTTCCAGTGCAGAGTGTGGCCGCATTCGTGAAGGCAAGATAAAGATATCCAAAGTCGGCATTATCTGTATATGCTATCCAATTCGGTGTAGGTGTTGTGAATGCAAGAGTAGAATCGAGTGGTTGTCCTCCTGTTCCCACATTGATCATGATAGGCGCTAATGGATTGATATAAGCATTGGTTCCTGTTACTGTAGCGGTGGGAGTGGTTGGGTTATTATAGAGTATAGGATATGTTCTTTGATAATTGTAAGGGTGACCTGACAATACTAAATCTACACCATATTGATCAAATAGTGGATGGTATGCTGCACTAAACGAAGTAGGTACATAAGCTCCGACTGGACCAGTACCGCCGTCGTTGTACATGGGTTGGTGATAGCAAACTATTGTCCAGAAGATATTTCCATTCTTAGACGCTGCTGCCAAATCACTAGCCACGAAGTTATATTGGGGACTGGGATTAACATAAAGAATCTCTGTATTCATTACAAGAAAATGAATAGGTCCGTAATTGAAGCTATAATATGGGGTAGTTAGGTGATAATGATTCAGGTAATTGTTCAGTAATGCGGGCTGTGCTGATCCTGGAACCGTTGTATATATTTCCTGATCTCCTAATACCACATGAGTTATGGAATCAATAGCACTAGTCATACTGAACCAACATGCGGGATCAGTAGTTAATGCTAAATCTCCTAGTCCTATGAATCGTTGTAAAGGTGGTACACTTGTAAGCTTTCCTGCCAAATCATTGATATTTTGTTGTGCTGTGACACTCGCACATGAGAAGCTTCCTGCTGCACCTACACCAAAATCAGGGACTGACGACGGTGTTGGTTGGGACGCGCCCTCGACTCTGACGACTACTGAATCTTGAAGATATGGAACTGGGGTTGCGTTAGCCGCGACTATACGATCTAACCATATGGGGTAATAATCACCTGCGTTTAATTTACCTATATATAACGCATTAAATATCGAAGTTGGTTGACTAAAGACTACACCCGCGGGCGGAGTAGTATGATCATCTGCTAATAATGCTGGAGTTGAATTAACACCGCCAGCGCCTAAACCCATTTTAAAGCTAACGTCCTGATCGCTGTTAAGAGTCTCGAACCAGATATAATTATTCCTTAACGTCGTCCCAACAGCAGTATTCTGAACATAAAAGCAGCGATACTCATGTGTTTGACCTGCTGTTGCCTGTGTAATACTCACAAAATCATATAGATTAGAAGGTGCTCCAGAGGTTATTGCCCCTAATGTTATCAAAGAGATTGCTCCTCCTATACTTGAACCACCAAAAGGATTATTCACACCACCTGAAAGAAAGAATTGTATGTTACCAGATTGTATTGGTGCTGGAGGTAAGGGAGGGCTTGTTGGTGGTGGTGGTGAAGTACTCATCCTTTATCTTCAACCATCCTATTTCCATCGTCATGAAGTGTTATTCTCTTTGGTCCCAATGGGACTACTTTCTTATAAGTTTTATAGTCTTTTATTGTGTCCTGGATTACCTTTAACTTGGATAACTCGTTATTGATATCATGTTTCTCACTTAGATTAGCCTCATTATTGATATTTCCAGCTGTGAAAGTCCCGTATATATCTCCATTATCATATCCCCATGTGACATCAATACCCCGTTTTGATGGTATATAGGTAGAAGGATTGATATCACGTAACTTAACGGTCTTACTAAATATGGTCATAATCAGAACCAGACGTCGTTATCCACGCCGACTAACACAGCACCATAAATATACAGATTCTTTGGAGTAGTATTAGTTGTAGTAATCCCAAATCTCATAGTCTTATCTGCGTCAGCCGCTCCGCTGTTGGGAAGATTTGTGGTCTTCGTGGTTGCCACTGTCTGATCTACGGTACCAATTATATTAGTGGATGGAGTATATGCAAATTTGATACCATGAACACCATTGAAAGGTTGAGTTGTATTTGTTACAGTTCTAGTCGTTCCGTCACAACTGACCAACTGGTAAGTTGTACCAGTGCTATCACAGAACTCGAATCCTAGAGATTTGGTGATTCCAGCAGCGGAACCAGCGCTTTCTATATTTATTCCAATTCTTCCTTGAAGAAAAGTTGTTACTGTCTGCTGTTCAACTTTTGCCTGAAACTTTATCTTACTTCCAAAGTCTACTGTTATTCCTCCAATATCTGCTTGTGCTACAGCACTCGTAGTAACACCAGTACTAAGATTGACACGCCATCGGTTAGCTGAGATGTTATCTGTGATTGTTCCTGAACTTACAATTGAAGTGAAAAAGTTTGCTACTCTTGGTGATATATAATTTAGATATATCAACTGTCCAGTGTTTGATGCAAGGATATCTGAAAATAAGCCTCCTGTTGAAGCTAGATTAGTGCTATGATCATGTGTTGTCATAGGAAGCATCGCTACCCACGCATTGTTGGCAGCATTCCTTTGATACATTGTGTTAGCAGTAAAAGCACCTGCACTATCTGTTGAAAATACTAATTGTCCAGGATATGTGGAAGACATAGCACTAAGATTAGCGGAAGTATCAATTGTTACAGTTTTTTGGTTTAATCGAGCTGCGCTGTCCGAATCCGAACCTGCAGTCCACACGCCTCCTGCTGACATTAATAATTTATTGTCTGTTTTTTATAAAGATAGGAACTAAGCGCTAATCAATGAAGCGCCTGCTGTTGCAACTGCTCCAAAAGCTATACTGCTAGTAGTAATCATATTTGTATTAAGATTAGTAACTTCTGCCTGTGTCAGAACTTTCTCTCTGTAGTAACGAAAGTCAGCCATATTTCCCATAAAGAATCCGTCATTAACTGCATTGCTTCCGACATACATATTCGTCCTAACATTTGGAAAAGTCGAATCAGTTGGAGTATCAACTATAAGTTTGCCATTAGCGAACATGTCTAATGCATTAACATATGTCGGATGGACACCATTACTTACATTATAAGTCATGACTACCCAATTCCATGTATTTAATATGAGTGGTGTTGTAGTAGTTACAGAGCTATGACTAACTCCTCCACGATAAATCCATGAATGAATAAAGCCGTTAGTATCTATAAATAAAGCCCACATATCGTTAGGGCCATCAATCTTCTCAGCTATGAATCTTTTTGCTCCTGTGGGAGTGGCAGCAAATGTGGTCGGATAGATAAGTGCAGCTACTGAGAATCCAGTTGTGGTTCCTAGCATCTGAATATTTGTATGATCAGCGATTTCAATAGCCTGACTTGTGCCGTCGAAATTCATTGCTATAGTACCAGCAGCTCCGTAGCCTTTGTCTGGACCAATTGCAGCTGTAGGCGTCTGCCCCAGAATAGTTCCTGAATTGCCTTGAAATGATGCATCTCTTACCACTTTTCCCCATGCGTCGAACCTATACCAGCATGTCAATGTTTTCAGGTCAGGTTCAAAAGGTATTTTAAATACTGTAGTTTTTGGTTTAGAGCTAGCGAAGCCTTGTTCCTTATACTGATTTATTGAGTTTGTAACCTTGATATAATTCTTGGTATCTCCAGTTTGTAGTTGTAGTGTTTGAGCTTCGAATTGTGCTAGTCTCTCAGATAGAAGTTTGTAACGCGCAGCTAGTGGGTCTAACGAGTACTTCCTAATTTGATAAATAAAATTTGAACTCAAAAACTAAACACTATATTGATAGAGGGCATGTGACAAAGTAAAGAAGTCAACATTGACTGTATGCGTAACCCCTTGTCCAGTTGGATAAACAGTTCTAAATAACATAACGCCAGAGTTCGGATCATCAAATACAGCGCCTTCATTTACGGTGCAAGAAGCAATAGAGGGTGCGAAGAATCCTCCAAATCTCATAATCGCGCCTGCTGCGGTTTGAAAACCGTCTGAAGCTAAACCTACTCTTGCAACTTCGGACTGTAATTGATAGTCTGAAGCAGAGACAGGATTACTACCAGAACCAGCAGCGAAGTGTGTAAAGTATCCGTTAGCTGCCCCGAATCCAGAGTTTAATCCTACAGAGTTGGTGACAAGTTCGGCTATCCTAACAAGGCCATCATTTACGACCTTGTTGGTTGATTTGCCGACATGTGTCGGTTCAAACTCCGTGTCGTCTACTGTTTGGTCATTCCATAATCTATCCAATTTGTCTGAAAATGAATCACTATAAAGTTTAACTTCCCAATAATTTTTGTTAACTGTAGCATGTCTTATTTTAGTAAATATTTTTGAAATATAACTGAGACTATCAAGATCCCAACTGGCACAATATCCTATACCATGGCGTTCTAGTTTAGAATCTTGCATGACATTAGGATTTAAAAATAAGAAAAGGGAACTAACTAATAGAATCAACTAAAAAGTCGACATACTGCACACATAGCAACGACACATACGAAGCGCCATGTGGGTGAGATGGTCTAATTCCTCCACCACTTGGCAGGGAGCTTCCCATCTGCCCACTAGATGTACCAACAGCGGTAAAATTATAATCCACCTGCTGTATCTCTACTGCAATTGATTTAGGCGGTGCTATTCCTGATAGTGTGTCAACTAGATCAACTAACTGACCTGGTAACCATACAAAATTATTTGGAATAGTAACATATGACATTCCGAACTGTCGTATAGGTTTAGCAAGAGATGCAAGTATACTAGAAGCATATGTCTGCATAGTCTGATTATCGGTGATAAAACTCACATCATGTACTGCTTCTACCAGTCCGTATTTGTTTATGGATAGGGGGTCGCTTGCCTCTGTTAATAGTCTCAAGTTTTCAAAGAATCCATGGGTATAGACTGGACCAGTGCTAGATACGGACCAGCCACCTGTGTCAGTCTTAAGTGGAAACTGATTTCTGGCCTCAGTGCTTGGATCTAGGACAGCTTGTCTTGTTGCGCTAAATCTGTTTTGAGTTGTAGTGTCCCCGTCATTATGCCAGCGCACAGTATTAGATTCGTCAGTGCCCTTTGCGTAAAGGACGATCCAATAAGCTACATTAGGCTGTAAGTTCTGGACATACCACTTATAATTAAAATCGAATACTGACGTAGGAGTAGGCGGTATACTAGATAATGGAATCTGGAAGTTCATCAGGATAGCACCTGTTGGAAATCCTGTACCTCTATCTTGTACAAGTGCGCCTGTTACGGCTTGCACCCCAGCAGCACCCCCAGTTCCAACTGTGGATAAAGTTAGCGCTAGATTCTTTAGCTGTGCACTACCAGGGATTATTTGTTGTGCAATGTCCTTATTGAATAAAGAGGTATAGCCAAGGTTTGTACTACCAGCGACATTTGCCTTTGGTGCGATTGTACCACCTTTTAACCATAAACGATTAGCGAATCCATCAGCCTGGTCACATGAGTCAACATATGAATACGGACCAGTCCAATATGCCGTCTTGTCGGCTAGGTCATTATCGCCCATCCCATTCTTAATAGTAATTCCTGAATGTATTGCTGTGGGATATCTGAAAAATATATCATCGTTTTCTATTCCCCATATCGCGCCACTATAATCTGCTATCTTGTTTAGAGCTGCAGAGGCTTCAACTAATGGTTGTTGTATTCCAGGAATAAAATTATTCACTCGTGGGTCTATACCATTCTCTGTGAACTGTCCTTGAGAGATTAGAGTAGGACTTGCACCGAGTGGTAACTGTGACGTGCCTTCAAAAACAGTCTTAAATAAATTATATGCTACCATAGACTGGTCAGTAGTTGCACTGGCTGAATTATCTACTGAGCTGCGAGTAGCAAACTTTTGAAAATCAATTATGCGTTCATTACAAACAATCTGGCTTCCATATCCTTGAAATATATAATATAGTATTCCAGTATCATCTCGATTAACCGTAACCTTCTTACAATATCCATGCAGAATATCTTGATAACTTGTTGCTGTCTTGCCTGCCGATATTATTACACGATTGCCTAGCCCTACCTGCGTCCTATCTATCTCTTGCTCATTGTCCTCAACGAATATCGAAAATGTTCCAGCTTGGTTGAGTGCCACTGACACTATTACCTGAATTACCTTTATGCTATTCGCAGTAGGATTGAATGAGTCATAAGTAAGTAATGTAGTGGTGTTATCATTTGATAACATGGTAACTTTGACTCTGAGTTGTTGTATGTATGAGGGGTCAGAGGTAGTAAGTCCTGCACTCATTACGTGAAACCACTATTTGCGAATGCATACTTGTTAGTAATCTGCGCCATCTGTTTACCATCTACCATAAGGTTTACAACTATAGGCTGACCATATAGAGATGAGCCTGTATTTATTGTAGTAACTCCAGGATTAATTGTGGCTCCGAATGGAGAACCTGGAGCAAAGCTACTCGGAGCGTTTTGTCCTGTAAATGCTTGTCCTGTCTGAGGATTGGTTAATGATCCTCCTGTCGTAGGCGAAAACCCTTGTTGTTGACCTGTTGCTCCACCTCCTAAACCTAGCGCACCCTTAACTTGATTTACTAGGTTCGTTATGAAACTCTGAACTGCAGTAGTTAATGCGTTCACAAATGCGTCTGCGGCTGCTTTCCAAGCATTAGGATCTACTAATACCTTGAGTATCTTTTCTGCGTCTTTTTCTGCAAGAGTTAACGCCGTGTCTATTGCTTGGTTTGCCTTATCGTTCAATGATTTCCAATTATTAAGGTCGAATAATGGTGCTATGATTTGTGTTACATCCTTAGCTGCAAGCTTAAGTGCCGCGTCTATCGCCTTGTTAGCACTATCATTCAGCGTCTTCCAATTGTTAACATCGAAAAGCGCTTGTAACATCTTTGTAACATCCTTACCTGCTATAGTTAGCGCCGCATCTATTGCTTTGTTAGCACTATCATTTAGTGTCTTCCAGTTATTGATGTCGAATAGCGCTTTCAATATATTTGTAACATCTTTACCTGCAATCGTTAACGCTGTATCTATCGCCTTGTTAGCGTTATCGTTTAACGTCTTCCAGTTATTAAGGTCAAACAACGGCGTGAATATTGTTGTTACGTCCTTAGCCACAATTTTAAGTGCTGCGTCTATTGCTTGATTAGCCTTATCGTTTAATGATTTCCAACTGCTAAGGTCAAACAATGGTCCAAAGATAGCAGTAACTGCGGCTGAAATATTTTTAAATGTGAGTGCACTTTGTAGAGTAGCAATAGCCTTAGGAATTATCGGACCCCAACCTTCTGCGGTAAACAGCGGTCCGAATATAGAGGTGACGGCCTCTGAGATATTTTTAAATGTGAGTGCACTTTTTAAGGCAGCGGCTGCTTTGGGGATTAATGTTGCCCAATTGTTTATATCGAATAATGGAGCGAATAATTTACCAATATCTTGAACATTAGGAGCAAAAGATCCAAATAAGAAATCCACAAGTAATTTACCCATCTTGCCCTTATTCTTGTCGAACTGATCTCTTAGGTAGTTAAGAAATGAATCAACTGCACCGCCTATTGCCCTCTGTGCTGCATCTCCTGCAGCTGCTCCTGTAATTGCTTGAGCAACCATATTCCAGAAAGCACTACTAACTTTAGTCTGCGCTTGCTTTCCAGTCAGATAACTATCTAGAGCATCAATTATAGCGGCTCCAGCATTATCCATTGAACCAGTTTTAAATAATGCCTGTAGAGCCGAGTTTATAGCGTTACCAACTTTCGTGATTACTACTGGTATATTCGTTATAACAAATTTAAATGCATCCTCTATTGTTTTCATTATTGCCTGACCAAGTATCTGGGCGTTACTAGTATCCTGAGTAGTGCCGATCTGAGCAATTTGACCAACAATACCGACATCCTTAGTGCCTGTCGAAAGTCCTCCGAGAGTCGTTGGGGCGAATGGACTGCCCATTGCACCTGCATTCCGAAGAACACCTTTTACTGCACTCCCTGAAGTACCAAAAGGATCTTTAAGGAATGTCTGAAGTTTATCTATAATATCTTGTATATCTTTTCCAATAGGTGTCTTAATAATCTGGTCGTGTATTTCCTTGATTGCCTTTGGAATCTCACCTGTGTTATTGAAGAAGCCCTTTCCAGTAAGTCCCAAGTTGTCTGCTAAAGCACCGATTAAGTCGACGAATGGTTTTAACGCAGGAACCTGCTGTACCAAACCAGCGGCGAATTTGTCTATTGAGTCTCTAACTCCATTAAAATTCGTGGCTATTGCAATCAAAGCCGCAGCCACAGCTGTAATAGCTATTCCAATTAGTCCGAACTTTAGTGGAAAACTCGCACCTGTACTTGCTAATGAATTCACCCCTTTCTCTGCATCTCCTGTTCCACGTGCTAACACACCTATAGCTGTAGAAAATGCACCTACGGCCTGAAGACCTGTTGAGAGAAGTGTCGCTGCGAATCTTTCATGGGCTATTCGTGCTGCCTCGATCCTTACAGTTTGTTGTTCTGTTGATGCATTATATTTGGCTATTTTATCATTTATACTCGTTATATCCTCCCCTAGTTTAGTGGTGGTACCGCTGGCCTTACCCTGAGACGTACTAATTTTATCTACAGCCGTGGCCCCAGCCTCTGTATCCTTAGTCAACATTTGTTGTGCCTTCTGATACCTTTCGACAGCTGATGCATATTGTGTACTGTTTCTACCAAATTTTTCAAGTGCTACGTTTACTTTTTCTTGGTCTATTGCTATTGTTTCCTTGTCCGTCTTTACCTTACCCTCTATTTGTCCTACCTTTTCATAGGACGTCCCAAGCTTCTCATTAGCATCTGATCCAGACGCGACGTCCTTGTTATACTTATCCATTGCTTTTTGTATACCTAATAACTGAGTATTTAAGCTGGCAGCTCCCGTGTCTACTCTGGCTTGTGTCCTTTGCATAGCTTCATAACCTGAGGCAACCCCTACAGAGCCACTTGCTACCGTAGATAATGACCCTCCTAATATGAGCATATTACTGCCAAGATTACTAGTGCCTGTCGATAAAGTTTGAACAGAGCCGCCAGCCGTACTAGCATTGGTTCCTAGAGTACTTATGTTGGAACCTGCAGTATCAGCATTAGTTCCAATACTACCTATATTAGTAGCAGCGGTACCAGCGTCTGTTCCTAGAGTTTCTATACTAGTAGCAGCTGTATTAGCATCGGTGCCGAGAGTATCTACCGAAGTAGCAGCGGTACCAGCATCGGTGCCCAAAGTGTCTATATTTGTAGCGGCAGTACCAGAATCTGTTCCGAGAGTATCGATACTCGTACTAGCAGTACCACTATTAGTGCCAAGAGTATCTAAAGCCGTGTTAGCAGTATCAGAACTTGTGCCTAGACTATCCAGACCCGTATTAGCGGTATCAGCACTTGTTCCTAATGAATCTAAACCAGTATTTGCCGTGTCAGCATTCGTTCCTAATGTATCTAAGGAGGTATTAGCAGTATCAGCGCTAGTCCCCAACGAACCTAAATTAGTATTAGCAGTATCAGCATTAGTACCTAGAGTATCTAATCCAGTGCCAGCAGTATCAGAGTTAGTTCCAAGAGTATCTAGACCTGTTCCAGCAGTATCTGCGTTAGTCCCTAGTGTACCTAAAGCAGTATTAGCAGTATCGATATTCGTTCCTAACGTACTAAGATTAGTTTCAGCAGTACTAGAACCAGATCCCAAACTGTCTAGACTTTGGCCCGCCGTATCTGCCGCTGACTGTAATGACTGTAGTTTTTGAGAAAGGTCATCTAGGGCGCTACTAAATTCGTCTGCTCCCGTCAGGGCTACCTCTACCGATAACTGGTTACTCAAATCGCGATATAGTTCTACCCCTTAGTTATATGATAGGAACTAAATTCCTACCCTACAATAATACAGTCGAATTAAAGTCGTCGATTATATCCTGTGCAGTATACTCGTCGAAGACAACGAAAAAGAACGGTTGTGCTGTCTGAAAGCGAGTCCCCATCTCTACATAAATCGAATAATCAGCAGTAGAAGATACCTGTGCTGTTGTATCGTCCGAGTTTGTAACACTAATATGGTCTCTTAAAAACCCAGTATCAACTGGTGCTCTCTCCTGCATTTTTTGTACCATTTCATCTGCTATTTTCTTTGGTTCTGAAGATTGAAAGTCTTTGACCTTTTGCGCTACGTCTTTAAAATGAGAAGCTATATCTTCTGCTCCTGTGACTGTAAATGTAACGTCCATTACCAGGACTGCCTCTTTGCCTTCACTTCAGATTTCCAGCGTTCCTTCTCCATGTTATATCTCTCTGCTTCATTTTGTATATGTTTCATTGATATCATATTAGCTATATCTTCTTTGTAAACTTCATGATCTTCTGAGTATTCCCATGGCCTAACGTGGAATTGGTCGAGCATTATGAATTGTTTGTATATTTCCATTTCTTGTGAATTAAGTTTGTAGCTACCTTCACGAAAGAGGATTGTAAATGAGTCTACGAATTTGGGATACCGTATATGGTCCTGATATTTTGACTTTCAAGTATTCTTTTAACTATTTCAAAGTCTGATACCTCAAACTCTTCTGCAGTCATACCAAGATAATAGAGTGCTGCCTTTTGTAACACTTCCATATTCTTTGCTGATCTCTCTGGTGAGGGACGCATCTTTGCAGCTTCAGCCCTCAATCTTTCAAGCTCTGAATAGTCTTTTGTTTTTATTTTCTTTCTAGTATAGGTTTTTGGTGTACCATCAACTTCTATGGTAAACTCGTTCATAGGAGTATATTTTTTGACATCTCTTAATTGAGCATCATTAAGTTGTGATAGTAATGGCTTCCATTCCTTTCCTTCTGTTATAACTGGGTCTATTGTAGTTGTTTCAGCAGGAGGATTGAAAGTATCTGATTCTTTAGACTTTTCCTTTTCTTGGTCTTCTTGCGACAATAGTTTAAAGGTATGTTTGCTTACTATTAACTAACTAATTAGCCGCTAACAGCGACCTGTTGTGCAACTCCCGAAAATGTTATAGTCTTGATTTTGTTTGCAGTTGGTGAGTCTGGGGTGTTGAATTTATCTAGGTATAGATTGGTGAAGTTTAGGGTGACTGGACCAACTGAATTGAGTTGGTATGACGCGGTTCTTGCAGTTAGCGCAATTGCGTCTGAGATAGTGTCGAATGGTCCGCCTGTTCCATCAGCTGACACATCAGTGTATATAATATCAAAGTCTACTGTGATATCTCTATTAGTCGGTTCGAGGTATTTAATTACAGATTCGCCGAGTGGTTTTATTTTGTCGAGGTTATGAGTTACACCAGCCTTGAATGTTATAGTATCATATGACTTTCCATTAATTGTAAGTGGATGTGAGCCTCCTGTTAATCCTGACCACGGTGGTACAGTGGTAGAGTTTGGAGCACAATACGATGGAGTACCTGCACCGCCTGCACCTACGAATGTAGTAGCTGGAGTATTCAGCACAGAAGCAACCATAGTTTGAGTTACTTCTACTTTTGTCTCTGTAACTGAAATCTCTATTTTTTCTGTACGAGCGCCTTTTACAAGATAGAAGTATTCAGTAGCGTTAACAGTCTGAGACCAGAGAATAGATAATGATCTGTATATGTTGCCGACACCTGTCGCGCCAGTGCTGCTAAAGTATTCTGTCCCATATTTCATGAACAAACTGTTGAAAGGCTGATACTTTAGGACGATGTTATAAAGTTGGCCTGATTTTACTTCTTGGTAAATATCCCTGGAGCCTAACTGTCTATTTTTAATCGATTGAATATCTATGCTGAGTGCAAGATCAGTGATAGCTCCACAGCTTGTAAAAACTGGTGAAGTTGGTGTGGTTGCGTATGTTGCCTCTTCCACGAACTGTGGGATTCTCGTAAATTTATAAGCACCAGTTGGTTGATACGACATAACTAGTTAGTCTCCGATTTGATTGTAAACACTTTAAATTACTCGATATGTAAGTTAGAGGTAACGAAAATAGAGAACTAATGACTTGGGAAAAGAAGAATGTTACAGCACCGATAGTCGATATACCTAAATACCTCGTCTACCTTATCTACCTTAGGTATAAAGAAATGACAAAATCGGTAAAGGTAGACGACGAGGATTACTCTTACGTCGTTAAACAAGCGAAATATGGCGAATCATTTGCCAAAGTCCTAAAGAGGCTGTTAAAGCGATGAATAGGGGATTAATCATATTTGGAATGATATGTACTATAATTGGTACGATGATTGGATTCTATTTGATATTCAGTTCGCCCATGCCTAGATTCATATTGTTTGGAGAAGCTCATGCGCAGACATCCAATCTCGACGAATTATCGGGTTATATGAACACATTATCTGCATTTACTAGCGCTTGTAATAATGCCCTTGATAATCAGGCAGTTCAGGCCGCATGTGCACAGATATTCAATGAAGAACATGATTTACTAAAACCATTCATGGATCAGAATAGAGATCTGATGTCTAGGGTGATACTTGGACCTTAGAATTGTTCGACAAGAAGCCTCAAGCGGTTCAGGTAAAGTGTGGAAGTTGTAGAAAGAAATTTCTACCTGAAGCCATTAAGGTTATGACTACCATTAGAGGCTTCATGGTCTACGCATGTCCCAATTGCCATACTGTGTTCAACGTACAGTCTAACTCAGTGATTGCTAAGTAGTCGTCGCTATGAAGTAGAGAATCTCTATTTGCACAACTGCCATCCAAAGGTCTGTAACTGCATCCCTAACAGGAACATCAACAGTTCGAATGACACGCATATAGCCACCATTCGGACCTATCGTTGGCACATTCCTTCTATTTATTTGAATTATTGACTCTAATGAACGTTTTATATCGTCAAGTTCTATAGGTCTAGTTCTAGTATTTTTGCGAACAAAGATATGAGCGTCTACAAAGTCTGTTGCCGTTTCATACTGCCATCCTATAACTAAAGGACTCCTATCTATCGATCTATCTAGAAAGTGAATCTGATATGAACCGTAACCATCCCACCATAAATTTCTAAATTTAATTTGTGTTGATTTTACTAGTGCGGTAGCATCAGGCCAGTTAGCCATTGCCCAATTCTTTAACGTTAATGACATGGGCTCTGTTAGGTTGCCCCCTCCTGACTTGCCTGGGACGACTACACTACTCATATTCTATATAAGACGAAGAAAGAAGTAAAGAAGTAATTAACGAAGACGTCTTGAAAGTCCTAACATTTTACTGACTATTGAATTTACATTATTCAATCGTGCAGTATGTCGTCCTGGAGGCCTAATCCTTCTATGGTCAGAGATTATTCCTTCTATTTGTACTGTATCATTCATAGAGAATCTGAATGTCATTTGTCCACGACCTACAGAGTCTGAGATACGGATTTGGGCTAATACCTTTTGTGCATGACGGAACTCTAACGGTTCAATCATGTTTATACTTGGTCTAGGTAATCTATGTTGTGATTCAGTAATACCTACAGTATCGCCTATGAAACGTCTAACTCGTCTACTTATAGATTCGGTAATATTCATTTTTGTCGTAGTGTAAATCTTTGTTGTGGGAGTAAGGTCAGTCCAAATACTTCTAAATATTTTCTTTATTCGTGTGGCAATGTCAGATATTGATATACCTGTTTCTATTATGATTCTGGGTATAATCCTTGTTTTTGATAAAGCACTAGATATTGATATAGTCTGTGTTGATAGTGTTATTTTGTATAGTTTTCGTGTTAGTATTGACTCTAATGACGCAATGGTTTCTGTCAGACGTCTATTATACTTACCTAGTTTTGTTAATAATTCAGATATCGTTATAGTCTGCGTAGAGAGTTTTGGTTTAGCATTTCTTAATTGAGAATCCGTTATCGATATAGTGTCCGAGATTGACCTGGTTTTTAGTGGTCCACTACCAGCTAATGCGTATAGGAGAGTCCGTATTGATGTTATTCTAGCTTTTAGTCCATACTTCAGAGTTCTGACTGTGGATAATAATCTCTTTCTTAGATAATATTTGAGTGTCCTTTGTGTCCCAGCAATTCTTTTTCTAAGATAATATTGTAACGTTCTTTGTGCTACAATCCTAGATTTTAAAGAATATTTTACAGTTCGCTGTGTTGATAGTAACCTAGCTTTTAATCCATATTTGACGGTTCTAGCAGTAGAGGCTAGTCTTTTCTTTAATGAATATTGTAATGTGCGTGCAGTACTTGCTAATCTCTTCTTTAGACTATATTGTAACGTTCTTTGTGTTGTTAAAAGTCTTAATTTTAATGCATATTTGACTGTCCTCTGCGTTGTAAGTAGTCTCTTTTTTAATGCGTATTTTATTGTTCTCTGTGTTGATAACAGTCTAGCCTTTAAACCATATTTGATTGTTCTAAGTCCTACTCTTCTAGCTTTGAGTCCGTAGATTAGAGTTCTTTGGGTACTTGCTATTCTTTTCTTTAGGGCATATTGTATTGTGCGCTGTGTTGATAACAGCCTTTTATGTAGATAGTATTTTACTGTTCTAACTCCTGCAATTCTTGATTTTAAAGCATAGTTTACGGTTCGTGTGGTACTAGCCAGTCGTTTTTTTAATGCATAATTTACAGTCCGCGCAGTACTGGCTAATCTCTTATGAAGAAAATATTTTACCGTTCTAGCAGTACTGGCTAATCTGGTTTTTAATCCATAATTTATAGTTCTAGCAGTAGATAAAAGTCTCTTCTTTAACCCATATTTTATAGTTCTTGCAGTACTGTTTAGGTTTGAAACTGTAGTGAATACTAATGTATCTGTTGCTGCGCTAATGAATGAAGCACATGTTGTTGCACTTGCTTCGGTAGTACCGTCAAAATAGAATGTATCAGTGAATGCAGTTGAGGCTCCCTGAGTTGTCTTAAATATTATCTCAAATACTATTACGTCACCGACCTGAGTTGTTACTGCGGAACCTGAAAATGTCCCGCTTAGTGCTACCTCTGAAGTACTAGCCTCTGAGAGTGTTATTCCAGTTGCACTATTAAGTATATTTCCAACTTTTGAACCGCCAGCACTTGGACGCCACACATAACATGTTACGTTAGCGGTTGCACTTGTAGTTGTAGGAAAGTTTGCACTTGCAGAACTTTCCTTCGCGGCAAAAGAAAAAGTCCATGTCTGTGCGCTTATAGACGTAGAAGATAAGGGAGGACTTACAAACTTAGTAAAGTAATAATTATTTGCACTAGTATTTGCGAGAGAGGTGACTGCTATACTTGTCTGTAATGTACCAATAGTGCTATTCATCAGACGGTTTACTGTTTGGGCATCACCGCCAGTACTAGTAACTATAGTTAGTGCAGACTGTGTGGCTTGAGGAAGTGTTCCGTGTCCTACTAATGTGTTACTTGAGGCATGAAGATATAATTTTGTCGCTATGTCTGCTCAGCCTAAAAATAGAGAAAGAAGTAGAGACTTAGGAAGTAACTAGTTTATTCCAAGGTGCTTGCCCTTTTTTATGTCCCATTACATAGGATAGAGGTATTGCGAATATATAAATTATGCGGACTCAGGCAGCTGTGTCTCCATCCGTTTCAAACTTAAAGGTATTCGCATCAACTGGAGTAGCTAATGATGCATTAATCACCCTTTTGAACCATACTGCTTTTGTTGCGCTTGCTACCATATCACCTATAACTAGACCAGTAGCGTAGGTAGTTGGCGCTGAAAATGCTGACAAGCCTGTCGGTGCAGTCGTAATGTTTGTTATAGTTTGTTCAGTAGCATTGATTGCTGACGAACCCAAAGCCATAGTAATCTCATCTTCTGTTGACGTAGTTATCTGAGTAACATAAATCTGAGCTGAAAAGAATGTTTGTGCTGAAGTATTTTTTACATAGAGACAAAGATAGTCTGTAGAACCTGCCAATGTTTCTGTCCCTGCTGCATTTGGGAAAAGATTTGCCGCACTGTTATCCACTAACTCTGTTGTGCTAATTGCACCACCTAGAGCTAATGCGGGGTTTGTGTTAGCTGCACCACCACTTAAATAATATTTTATATCCGCTGCTAAAACTGCCATTTATTACAGGGAATAAAAAGTCTGAAGAAAAGTAGAGAACTAACCTATTACATCTTCATCCGAACCAAACGCCGCGTCTCTATTGCTAGAGTCAGCAGCACCAGGTAGACTACGGTATATAGGGGCGTTAGGATTCAACGGATATGTTCTATAAGGTGCTGAAAGAACGAATAACGACTCTGGGCTTGATTCGCGTATCGAGAAGCAGATATCCATCGCCTTACTGTAATGAGCATCACCCTTTCCATTCTCATCTTCGAAATGATCCCTGATCCATGATGAAGCGAAATATTCACTACTCTCTTTGATAAGCGGATAGATAGGATCGGTTATTTGATAGCCTGAATGACCAGTCTCTGATTCTACTCTAGCATCACCATACTGAACGGCTTGTTGAAAGTCGGCATCACTAATATCTGCGGTATCAATATTTCCAGCTAATTTTCTTGCTACAACATAATCTCCATAAGGTGGCATATTTTATATCAGTGTTTCTAATAGTGCGTCGTTATAATATGAATTAAAACCAGTCGGGTATATCTTGGTCGTTATCTCCTTACCACAAACAACACAGTAAAAGATGATTTTGGTTTCTGATACCTTGACTGCGTCACAGACTCTGCCACATTTATGAACAAAACTATTTGGTATCATATCATTTTCTTTTTTTGTTCGGTCGTGAACTTTGCGTTATCGTTCTCAGGAAATATTTTATTGGTAGGAGTATAATCCCATGTACCAGTTACGGTACGACACCATGAACAAAGTATCTTGTATTGAGTATTAGACGTGCGCACCCATGTCTTTGTGCTAGATGCGCAGTCGTGAGGAAATTCTACTCGCTTAGATACCAATAAAACATTAAAAATGAAAGAAGGGGAAGGGAACTATTTCTTTGATGGTACTCCAACATTTCCTGTTAGAGCGTTAAGTTCATCTAATATCTTTTTCAATGCGGCTTTGTCTGCTTCTGTATTTGCCACAACGAGGTTGATATCGGTTCCGCTTGCTTCTAGCTTAGCCTTTAGTTCAGGTGATAAGTCAGTTGCTGCTTGTACCAATCCGATAAACTTGTCATGGTTCGCTACAATAGCGTCATGTGCTTCATTAAGGTATTTTGTAATCGTGTCTATCTTAGCTGTATTCCATCCGTGATTTCGCATCTGTTTGGCTATTACGCCGATAATCGCGCCTCCGAATGCTGCTATAATTCCAATATTGTCATATAATATCGTAAGTGAGTCTGCTACTACCATTATAAAACAAGAAGATATGAAGAAAGAATTAGGAACTAATGTTTGGTAAGGTTGCCCAGATCATTTGGTCTCATGGGTTTCGTTGCCTAGAACCTCTTTCAGTAAGTGTTGGGTATTTAATTGTACTCCTGGCAAGTCTTGAAGCTCTTTGATTAATGTCTGCCGTTGATTGTTTGATAGATTGCCTTGTGCGTTTAGTTGTTCTTGACTGAGACTGTGTAGTGAATCTAGTTTATCATTTATCTGTTTGACTACTATCTGTCCTTGTTGTTGAGCTAGTTGTTGTTGTTGAATACTGGTATAAGTCTGATACGCGTATATAGTGCCCACCATGACTATAAGAACGGATAATAATGTAATGATAAAATGCGTTGGTTCCAATTTTAATTACTTCTTGTAAACTAAATTAATGAATAAAGAAGTAATATATTGACTGAAGATTTCATTGTAGCCGCTTATCCTGTTATCTCAATTCTAATAGGAGTAGGGACTTTAGGTGGTTTTATTTATAAAATGGGCGCTTGGATTAATAAGAAGGCTGAAACTAAAGCTGCTATTCTTAAAGAGGTTACTGAGAAGAAAGCAGATGAACTTAGAAAATATGCTGAAGAAGTGGCTAAAGAAGTCAGAGATATTAATGAAAAACAGATAGCGGATCTTCAGAAAAGATTAGATGGTTTAGAAGACAAGATAGACAAAGTTTTCCAGAGGGCTGACCTTGTAAATGGTAATGTTTCGAACATCAGAACAGACATAGCAGACCTACAAGAGGATTTGCTTGAACTATATTCTGCGGATGATATAGAGTATGAACAGAATGAAGATAGTGGTAGACATATAGAAGTCGACAAAGGCAGAGGACGTGATTCAGTATCTTCAAGAAAGAACAGAAAGCGTGTTGACCTGAATAGAAGATTAAAAAGGAGAAAGATAGAATCGGATAGAATTGAACAGTCTGAAAGGGAGAAACGATAGGTTTTATCCTACCTCAATATGTAGTTCTACTCGTTGATACCCATTAGTCAAAATAATTCTGTCTAGGTCACGCGATCCAGTCCGACCTACTCCCATTCTTTCTTTCAGTCCTTCTCGGAACACATTATTAAGCGAATCATATTCTGCTTGTGACATCTTTATGACGTCAATCTGCTCTTTTATCTCCTTTATTTTATACTCGGTCATGTATAATGATATAGAATAACAAAAAGTGAAGGTAAGAACTAATTACTTGCTCATATGTGTTAGGTTGTTCAGTATGTCTAACTGAATTTGGCGGTTTATGAGTATATCTTTGTAGTTCTGCGCTATCAATTTATCAGTGTGATCTGTCTGGTTGTCTATATGCAATGATTGATTTCCTATTATATTCAGTAGGTGGTGATTGTCAAGGGCAACTTCTTGTAGATTTGTTACCTGATCTTTAACTTCAGTATCTATTTTTGAGACTGTGTTATTAATACTGAACATAGTGAGAGATAGTAATCCTGCTAGCATACCCAGAATTATGAAATCAAGTATGTATAATCTCCACATATCATTCAGTCCTCGCATATCTATGGTCTAACTCTACATTTTTTAGTCTTAAGTCAAGTATGTCGCATAGTCTTAATGCATCATTTGATTTTTGATACAAATCCTTAACATCAGCTCTAATCTCCTTTATATCTTCTTTTACCTCCTTAACCTCATATCCAGTGAGTCCTTGCTTAGCATCATTCCTTCCTTCCTTCTTTAGAAAGAATACTAATGCAGTGAGGGCAGGAACTATAAACGTCAATAAATAAGGCCAATATTCAATCTGCATGATAAAATCAAACAACTCACTAGAGATATAGTGGAAAAAAAGTTAGGATAAGAACTAATTATTTTGTCCTTCTAAGGTAACGAATCTCCTGTAAGATTATCGAGCCTGTAATTATGGACATCCACACAACCCACGCCCAGTCTGGCAGCAATTTATTTTATATTTAGTTTTTCTTTAAGTATTTTCTCTATGACTCTTGAACGTGCACCAGTAGTTAGTCCGAATTCCTTGAATGCACGTTCGTCTACTGCGTCTAAAAGTCTTAGAGACATTGACACATTGACAGGAGTCTTCCGATCGCTAGGGTTCACTAGTTCCTTCTGTTTGCTAACCATCTAGTAATTTCACCTCTGTAATCTTATCTATCATTGACCTCAATCTCACCATCTCTTCAGTTGCAATGTCTAACTTAATTTTGGAAATTATAGACTGCACCACTATCTGGGATTTAGGGTCAAGGCCAATTAGGTCGTCAGCCAATTCCATTATTTCCCTTTTTCTCTGGTTCTTTTGATTCTATTGGTGTCTGTGATGATTCGGGGTAAGGTGGTATAAGTCCACGAATTATTTTTGTAGCGTCTTCTGGATCTCGGAATTCTATCATATGACTGCCCTTTTCATAATAAACGGTTCCGATTGCAAAAGGTTTCTTGGTCCTTTCTAGCTTAATTGTGAATCCTAAATGATATTCAGTCATACTTATTCCTCTTTTATTGCGTCACGCCCACTTCCGCAGTCACAGCCTGCGTTACCCCACATTATACCGCCAGAGCCGTCATGATACGCGACCTTAGGGAGTTCTTTGTATTTTTGGCCGCAGTTACTACAAACTAATCCCAATTATTCTTTCACTGGTCGTTTGCCTTTAACTTCAATCTCTGGGTTGGGAGCACCAGGTTTTACACCAGTCTTACCTAATGTAACTAGTTCGTCGAATGATAGGTTACGAAAGTCTTCATACTCAAAACCAGCATACATTCTCCCACCTGGAGTTTCCACGTAGAAAGTAGTTGCTGCGTCAATCTTGCCCTCTTCAACTAATTTGTCTAGAAGCTTTGGGTCATATTCTATAGGGTAAATTGTCTCATGTCTTGCTATACCTACACATACAGTCTGACCTGTCAATTCGTCGAACTGGTATTGTCCTATTGGTATGTTATACTTGCCATTCACTACGAACTTTTCTATTTCGTTGTCTCTGTGGTCGTGGCCGTGATATTCTTCATAGAAGTATACTGCCTCATTTGTATTTCTGAAACTACCTTTTCGTACTCTGTGTATTTGTTGAATGTGGACTTTTGTATTTTCTCCGTCTACATTCTTCTGGTCAAATATTGCATGGACTTGGTGTTCTGATGGGGGGATATAGTCTAGATTAGGATTGTTGTTATAAAATTGCTGTACTTTTTCATGTGCCTGCTTAAAGAAAGCAGCGTGTTCTGGTCTTACCATTTATATAACATGTTTGGCAAATAGTACTCATAGAGAACTAAATTGGAACACTATATGTTAAGATGGCGATGCGACGACTGTGGGAAGGTATACAGATTATATCCTCATACTATAATACATGATAAAATTTATTGTGTTGATTGCTTAGAAAAAGAGAAAGTTATAGGCTAAAAATTGCCTTAGTGTGGTTTGTATTCTATGCTGCGCCTGTTAGTTGTCTGATCCGACCTGGTACCAGAATCACGGGTAGAGACCAGTCACGATAAAGATATCCGTCTACGCCTTCTAGCTCCAAACGATATTGAGCAGTCCTAACGGGGCCCTGTAGCATAGCTACAGCTTTCCTATCGAAGACCGCCATTATCGTACTTGTCATCTCGTTATCAACATACCAGGTATAACCAGGAAGTCCTGGAACTTGGTTGATGATCTTCGCCATGGACATATCGGGCATTGGGATGGCCTGGAGCACTCCTTTTATAAATGTGGAACTTGCGTACGACCGCCAAATCTGGTCATGAGATGCAATTACGTTAGGTGCACCATTATTCGCAAATATCGTGTCGCTGACTGTGCCTATGTAGACTCTTGGGTCGAATGTGTTGTGATCTGTGGTGAAACCTGTCCATGCTCCGCCTGCTGAAACACCTGTAGCAGTAGCTAATTTTGTAGCTATCTTATTGCTTTTCAGACGTTTGAAGTCAGTTACAGCCGTGTCAACTTGTTGTTTATACAGATCATGTACCGTTCTCAGCTGTGCCTCATCAGTGATTTGGATAGTAGCTACATCTTTTGTCAAGTCATAGCTAGTTCTTGACACTGCTGCTCTCGCTGGGATTGGTGCTACACCTTCGGGAACTCCCTGCTGGGCCGTGAATCTCGTGTATGTGTCTACCTTCAAGTCAAGTTGTGGTGTTCCTATTGTCGTCAACGCTTGCTCTAACACGAAAGTTCTGAGCTCGGTTCCGACCATTTCCGCCATCACGTTTACGACGTCGATAGCTGAAAAGTCTGCTTCAGTTCCTACACTTGCCTGTCTGGTATGACCATTCTTACGAGTCTTAATGTCTGCGTATTCACGAGCGATATTCTGCCATTCACCTTCGTATGGATCTTCTATTGCTTTGAAAACGTCGTTTGTCTTTCCACTCTTTAATTGTTCTTTGGCATGAAATAGCTTGCCCATGTCGAGAACTTTCTCGTTCCATGTTGGAGCCATGTTGCCGCCTAGATATACTGAATTTGGATCTACAGATACTCCGTTCGCTGCCTTCTCATATGGGAAGTCTGGATTTTCTGGTGGCGAATACCACAAAACTGTGGCTTTGCCTTTGTTATATGCTCTCAGCTCATCTTTATAGGACAGCTGGTCTGTTGTTGTTCTATTATTATTTCCTTCTTCGTTAATTTGATTACTCATTTCTATCATTCTCCTCTATTAGATTTGTCCTCGGAATCGTATCCTGATAATGTCCGCGTCTGCGCTTGCTGTTGCTGGTGCTGCTACACTGCCCTCATTCGCATGTCCTTCATAAACTCCACAGACTAGTTTGAATTCGTCTCTAGCTGCTTGGACATCTGCCTGTAAGGGTGTGGTAGCTATTACCGTACTTGTATAAGCCTGAACATGGCCTGCGTTACTTGCAGACGGCATTACCAAAGCACCTGGCTGAATTACACCGTCACCAATAACATATACGAAACCATCGACTAGTGCACTAAAGCTAGTATCGGTTGTTTGGATTGTACTTGCACCTGCTGTCGTGTATCCAGAACCTGAAACTGCGACTCTAAAAGGACCTTTGTTATTTGTACTAGTTCCAGCTGTCTTCCAAACATTGCTCTGGACTGTGCAGACATCTCCGATCTTTGTAGTCGAATCGTTATTTGCTTTTGGTTCGGTTGTCAGTTGTGCGCCTGCTAAATAATCGCCTGCTGAAATGTTAACCATTTAGCGAACCCCCGCATGAAGTATAGCCCATGGCGGAATTTCGGTAGTCTTCTCTTCCTCTGGAGCTGCTGCATTTTTAATTGCGACCTTTGAAACTGTTGATTTTAATGACGCATTCTTTGTCTTGGCTATCTCTTCTGCTTTTGTGTTGATCTCTGTTTCTTTTGCTATATTTGCGGCTGCCTTTCTCATTTCGGCTAGTGGGCCTACTATGCTTTGAATCTCTTCAAATGGCAACGCACTCTTTGCGAAAGTGTCAACTCTTGCATCGAATTCTTCTGGTGTGTATGCGCCTTGTAGAATGTTAGCGATCTTATCTTTACGCCTTTCCATCTCAATACTTGCAACTCTTTGTCCAAGTTTTTCATTCAGTGATTTTTGTTCACTGCCTGCTTTCTTGTACTCTTCAATCGCCTTCTTTGCGATCATGAGTTGTTGTTTGAGCTTTTGGTTGTCGGCTAAAACCTGATTTACGTTTGTATCAGATTTAGTATTATTTTGTGTATTTTCTGTCAAACTATGACAGAGACATTTACGAGTAAAGGAAATAGAGAACTAATTTATTGTGTTGAAAGTCGCAAGTCGTCTCGCATATCGTCAATGAATTTCTGCATGTTGTCAATGAAACGTCTGTCGTCCTCAATTCTAGCTTCTAGGGTCTTTTCATGTTCGCGATTCTCCTCTACCGTATGAACTTCTTTGTTCCAAGGAGCATGATGTATTTGTGGTTCTTTTTCATGAAGTGTTGCTCCTGCATGATATGCATCCCCTGGAGGAATCATAAGTTCCTGGTCTTGTGTCTTGACCTGTTTCTTTTTCTTTACACCTTTCGATTGTTCTGGAGTTGCTGGATTAGTAGTTACCTGGTCTGGTAGTTCTGTCGTTTCCATTTTCTGAGTAGCGTCTTTGCTGTCTTCGTCTTGTTTTGGTTTCTTCTTCTTGGTAGTGGGAGTATTGCCAACGTCTATGGCACTTGTGTTGTTAGTAGTTGTGACTTGTGCTTGTCTTACCGAACTTAGAAGCTTGTAATTACAAAATCCGCATGAACCGTAACCATGCTCGTGGATGATTGCTGCTTTCTTCAAGTAGGTCATACACTTATCGTGTTCGCCTGTGCATTCGCCGTTGATTGTGGCTAATTTTATTCCATAAGCTGGATCTTTTACTACTGCCAAATGCGTACCAGTCCATCTCGTCATTTGTTTATCTGGTTCGTTTGCATCCAATTTATACAACTGCGGACTAACATACAAAGGAAGGTTGCCTTCTTTGAACGCTTGCTGCGCATAATCGTCAGTGATTTCAGCAATTGCGTCATACCTTGAACCCTTTCTTACGACATCTACTATGTTACCAATCCTGAATAGTTCCTGGTATTCTAACTGATGTTGGAGATTGTCGTCAGCAGAAACAGGGTGGTCGAAATTCTGTTGTAATACTAGGGGCTTACCAATATACGTCCTAATATTTGCGTCTAATGTTTGTGGTGTTACGCCCCATTGATTTAAATTGACTGAGGAATCCATGAGAAATGCTTTAACGAATAATTTATTGTTTGATTCAAAGGGCTGAATCTGCATGTCAGCGATATATCTGTCGTAGTTTCCGCTGTAATGCTTGGCAACATATTCACATACACTCTTGGCGTCTTCGTCATTACCATGATCTGCCTCACACATCTGTGCGGAGTATGTTTTGCCGTTTTTAATCCATGATATACCAACTGATTTTACTGCTAATGATTCACCTTTCTTTAGTAGCTGTGCGCCTTGTGGCGCCCATGATGGACTTTCTGCGTTAGCTGTAACCTCATCTGGTTCTTCTTGTGACGCAGGTTCGTCCTCACCTGGAGGAAGAGGAGCGTTAGCATATCCAGTTCCGATTAAACCTCTACCCACAGTTTTTTGAGCTGGATGCATGTGTTTTCGAATATGATCGTTATTATCTAGATTGCTGTCATTTTGACCAGTGTATGTGTCTGGTTGCATGTTATTTGCTTCATCAACTCTATTATCACCAAATTGGTCATAAGCAGGACCATCGTTACTTAGATCATGAGTATGGAAATTATCGTCTATACTATTTGGTCCGTGTCCTGTGACTGGTGAGCCAATCTCTGGACTATCTTCTAATGGGTCATGTTCAACAGTCTCTGCTGTTGGATAGTAAGCTTGTTTAGTTTGATCGTCGTCTAATCCTAAATCTTTCTCTACATCTTCTAGAAAACCTTCCATCTCTTCAATGAAATCGCCGTCTGAGGTATTATCGTCTACGGAAGCTGGTTCGCTATCGTCTACTATAGCTGCAGTGTGGGAACCTGTATCACTTCCTTCGACATATTCTCGGTTCTCATATTTGACTGGCTGAAGTTCGTCTTTTTCTTCAATACCACCGTCACCGTTATAATTAGCTAAATTGTTACAGAATGAACGTGCATTTTCTTGAGATAAACCATTCTTAACTTGGTCTTCGACGCATTTGTTAATGTCGTCGTCATAATAACTAAGATCAATCTCTTTAGTATCTGACTTTTCATTATAGTCGGCTTCTGCATCTGAATGCCAATCGATTGCCTCAGTATCAAGATAATCGTCCAATTTGCCTGGGTCTGTAAATTGGTTTTGCTGTTGTAAGTTACCTCCCTTAAAAGCATCCTGACATTCTTTCATCGCGTCGTCGTCGGATAACGAATCATCCTTCTTCTGTTTGGCCTTGACGCAATTTTCAATCATTTTTGAAGCTGCGTTCATATCTGGATTCATCATTGTTTCCTCTTCGGTATCGTCTTCTGGTTTCTTCTTTTTCTTATCAGCACCTGATTTATACCAACTAGGGTTATCATTACCTTTTAATGCATCCCCTTCCTGACTTTCTTCAGTAGGATTATCTTGTGGCTCCTCTTCGTCGTCATTTTCGCCTGTGATAGCGTCACATATTTTCTGTGCAGTCTCTTCGTCGTGGCCGTATTGTTGGGCCTGGTCTACACAATCATTATAGTCGATTTGTGCTTGTAATGTCTTACCACCTAATTTACTTTGTAGTGAGCCACATATCTTATCTGCTGACTCGTTTGATTTGCCTTTACTTTTCTGGTCAGAAATACAGGCCGAGAAGTCCTTGTACGGTCCAAAAGGTACCATTTAATGTGAAGTAAAGAGATACGAGAGGAATAGAGAACTAAACAATTACCGAGTTATCTTATGAATTAGTAGGGCCATTTTCTCTTTTACAGCCGCTTGAAGCCTTGTGCCGTACTTAGTCCTACAACCATTACAAAAATAGTGGTTACACACAGAACAATATAGGACGTTATTAGTAGTGTCGCCACATAAAAAACATGTGGGAATTTCTACGGTTTTAGACAAACTAAATCCGTATACTAGGCTGCATGTATTGTGTCAGGAATTGTACTTCTTGTTGGTGGTCGAATACAAATGGCGCTACTGTGAATACTGCGAATAGGAACTTCAGCAGGATCACGATTATGATTAGTGCCACTATGACGTAAATTAACCACATTAACATTATCTATTATACACCCCTTTCCATTTATTCTGTGCTTCTTGTTCTGCTAACTTTGCAACTCTTGCAGCTTCAGCACGAGTCCTTTCGTCTTCTGCTAGTTGTGCTACTCTTTCGGCATCTTTCTTTGCCTTTTCTAATTCAGCTTGTCGTTTGATTTCCGACTCTTCTAAATCGTTTCGTCGCTTGACTTCTAATTGTGGTAGATGTCTATGTTCTCTCCTATCCTTTTGTTCTTTAACCTGTTTTCTTGCTTCTTCGTCGCTTAATGTCGAAACACGGACGCCTGCCGATTCAAGTTGAATAGAATACTGTCGTCGACAATGTTTGGCTACATAACTTGTTGCCAAGTTTTTATTATTCTCATCATATAACAACTCCCATTCTAGTTTGCGATTACAATCAATACATCCACTATTTGCTATAAAGTCAGATAGGTGGCCCAATAATCCATCATGAAGGACTATTCTACTTTGATGTTCACTTAAAATTTCTGCTTCTTCAGAAGTTGGCTTTTCTTCTTCCTTTAATACTGTACTCAATTCTTTAGGTTTAATGTGATATGGATAAATAGAGAACTAAAATTACTTACAAACGCTCGAATTATCTATGCCAATTTTTTTCACGTAATTGCAGAGCCCATTTGCTTTAAGTGTTCCTAGAACTCCCATTTTAGAACCATATGTTATGGCTGCTTTTACTCTGCCAGGACTGAGTTTACCACCTTCAGTAACGGGATATTTACCCTGTTTTGGCATGAGGCATGTCTCACCTTTATATTTTGTTCCTTGACATGGACCTGCTGCATTCATAACTTTAGCATTCTTAGTATTAGTTCTCCCGATAACTTGAACCATTATGTTTATATAATATATAGGTATAAAAAATAGAGAACTAAATTGATAGTAGTTACAGCATCGGCAATTACGGTCACATTGTTATTAGCGACAACGGTATTCGTAGCACACCCAGCATTCGCCTTACAGCATTTCTTTAACTGTATTACGGATATAAGCAACAAAGATGGAGGGGATCATAATCTAACGGCTCAACAAGTCTTAGATTGTTTTAAGAAAGAATTCCCGTCTAACGATCAATCAGTTTCGTCCTCCTCAACTATAATAGAACATACACATAGTCAAATACTCAGGTAAATTTTTTATCGCGAATCCACTTCGTCGCGATGTATTTTTTTTCAGATATGAGTGGCTTACCCTCATGGTACGTAGATTCGTCCCTGGTTCCGTCTTCCTTTAAATTCCACCATACTATTGCCCTGCCAGCCTTTGGCTTAACTGACAAGTTTAGTTTATGAAAATATGTTTCTCCCCCTTCTTCTACGTCGTTTAGATACATTAGGAAGGTAACTATTCTTTGTCCACCGCGCTGTAGCTGTGTTCGATTTCCCTCAAACTTATCATCAAAGTCGTCCCAATGGGGTTTGAAATAGCCACCTGGTTGATATCGTACTACCTGAAGCCCTTCCCCACACTCTATAGCAGTATTAGTATGTACTGCGATCCTCTTCTCGATATTGGCTATCAGTGGATTCTCATGTATCCTAAAGAACATTTGATCACTCTTTCTAAAGTCGTCTACCTGATATGCTCCAGAGACTGGGTTTACAGTAGTCGAGGATTGTAGTCTATCTGTTGCCATATCTATAAGGTCGTCACATTCATTTTTAGAAAGGAATGAATCGATTATTTCGTACTTCATGCTGTCGTGTCATCCACACATGTTTGAGTAGTATCATCCCAATGTTGATTTTCAGGGCAGTTATCGTCAACGCATTTACCAGTATCTGGATCTGTATGCTGATCTACTGGACATTCTTGGCATTGCTGTTTCTTTTCAGCCCATATTTGACCTTCAGGACACGGCTCAGTTTGACCTAATCCTAATCCCACTCCTAAAGCCGAGCCAGCTGTCGTTAATGCTAGTCCAGGTAAGAGTGTGTTTAGGTCTGTTCCTCCTCCTCCCGCTGTCTCTACTATGTCGGTTACGTCTTCGCCTGTCGATATCTCCAAGCGACACCTACAATTATCATGAGTATCATCTGGAGGGACTAGCATGTTTGGATCGTCACTATTCCAAGTCATTCCTTCTAATGACATACACAATTGGCATACTCTATCATCTTGTGCAGTGGCCCATGCTATTACGTCAACAGCTTGGGCAGACTTTACTCTGGACGTAGGTAATAATCTTAATGCATTAACTTTAACTATTGTGGCCACAGCAATACTCTTCGTTACAATTTTCGTCGCTAGACTAGTAACAAGATTTGCTAGTGTAAGTGTTGATCTATGCGTAAATCTAGCTTGTTTTAGTATGTTTTGAACCGTATCTTTTTGATGTAATACTGCAAACATTCTACGCCAAAAGATATTTGTAAATTCATTGGTTAATGTCTTTATCTTTTCAATATCTGTTAGTGTAAGGAACATATGATGAAGTCTTTGTTTTCTTCCGCCCACATAATTGATTCCCACAACATAAGCGCTTGTAACTGCTGACCTAATTACATGCTCTACTTCCATAGAATAGTTGCGCTGGATAACCGATATGTCGTTGCTCTGTTCTGCTGCGATACTGTTAACTAAGTCATTAAGGTGAGATTTAACCTCATCCTCTATTTGTCTGGCCTGCTGTTCTCGTTGCTTAGATACGACATGTCTTACCTGATGTTTCTCTCCAACATTTCTAGCTAATTCCCTGAGTTTCTCTCGTTGTTGTTCGGAATAGCTAGATGGCATAAATCATTCATTGACTATTATTGTCTTGTGGATTTCCTGTTGGTCGTCCATGAGCTTTCTCTGTTGTTGTCAATAATGATTTAGGACTCATAGCTGGATATTGTACAACTCTAGGAGTCGATTGACCTACTCCTAGAACCTGTTGAGCGGCAGGCCTATCCTCAGGAGCAAGTGCGCTTATGAACTCTGCCTGTCCCTGATCTATCTTACCCTGTAACTGTTGCATTTGGTCTAATACGTCATCAAAACCCAAGATCTCTAAAACTTTTTCGCCAGGCAATAATCCAGCTTCATACAAAGGCAAAACAGCTAACACCTTATCTTTTAATGTCTCTAATGAAACATCTTCGAAAGCTAGTTTTAATCTGATTGATAAGTCGTCGAATTCTTCAGGACTCATGTTAAGAGCTATTGCAAATAGAGTGTCGAACCATTGGGTATCAAGCGTATTATTGATCCACGTTCTTTCTTCTTCTACAACACTTTCTTTCCACGCGAGCATGACTTCCTGAAGCGTGGCGAAGTTCTGAATATCTTCAAATCCTAGTAATGCGGCTGGTACGTTTAGAGTACGTAGTATGAGCTTCTCATTCTCGTTTCTCTCAGTTAGTAACGACGCTAAATCTTTCTGTAGTTCGTGTACTTCACAAATCACATCTTGTGAGATCGCAGTCCATTTTCCAGCTTGGAATTGAGATAAGAATGCGCTTACTTCTGCGATGTTTCTTGTGGTTGGAACTTTGATTAGACCGAAGCCTGCCCACATGCTTTTATTTGTCTCTTTTAGATCCTCCTCATTCATGATCCTGTTAACCTCAGAAACATGCTGAATCGGTTCAATGTCTGATAAACCATACCAAACAGTATAAGGTGAAACATGATAGTCCAAATTTGTGAAATAAACTATATCACTTGCGTCTAAGAAATTATATGGGTCGTTCAAACCTCGACTGTTAGTATTATATTGGATCTGTTGCAACGCCCAAGTGAATTCGTTGATCCTTACCTGTCCTAATAGTTTGGAGTTTAAAATCTTAATATTAGTTGGAAATCCGCTATAATCGTCTGACTCTACTAGTAGTGCGGACCTACCATAAACCTTAGATTGAATTACAGCCCCTTTTAGCTTCTGTTGGAATTTCGTTTTTCTCATGACCTTATCTATCTCACTTTTAGCCTTGAGATACTCCTGGTCTCTCATAAAGATATTAATCGCAGCACGAGCTTCGTTTGGATGTGCAAATGTTTCTATTAGGTCAAATTGAGTCTTCAATTCCTTACCCAATATGAAACTAACCTTACGGTTGATAGCAGCTCTAACTACGGGATCGCAACGATACGATTCTTCAAATCTTATTTTCATAGGGAAATTATAGGGGTCGCGTAACATGGCATATGACCCAGCTCCAATATCAGCAGGATTAATTGTAGCCGATTTTAGATTTTTTGGTTTTCCATAATTAGGACCATCTATACCTGAAGGAAATCTCTCACCATATAGTCCCTTAGCGAGAAATTGTCCATTTTCATCAACAGCAGAACGTGGCAATGTAGAGGTAATGTCTCAGAATACTAGAGAGAAGTAATGAAGATCACGAAAACCTTATTAAATAATTAGATAATACAGAAGATAGAGGTATTCTTGCAGAAAGTAGAACAAATACTATCTGGCTATACCAAGCGAGAGAGGGAGGCCCTGGATGAGTTTTATCGTCAAAAATATACATATGCCAAATCAGGGCGCAGTACTAGTAGTAAATCAGTGTTTCTTGTGTCAGATATGCATTGTGGCGCTGTATCCGCTATCATGTGGGAACCAAGAGGAAATAGAAGACAGAGAAGGAAGCACAGAAAACTTAAAGATTTCTGGATGTCTATGCCTGACCAACTTAAGAATAAGACTCCAACTTGCCTAGTAATAAATGGCGAGCCTATTAATGGTCCGTCAAAGAAACAGAATGGCGCTGAGAACTGGACTTCTGATATCAATCTACAATTAGACGACGCTGAACGATTGATAAAAGCTCTGCCTTACAAAAATATACTACTAACAAGAGGATCTAGCTATCATTCGTCAGATGGTCAGACTAATTGGGAAGAAGATTTAGCTAGAAGACTACCTGACGTTATAAAATATGTTGGAATGTTCGGTAATGCATTAGATGAACATCCAGAGGGTAAATCATATTCAAAGATAAATGACAATAATAGACTTGATGGTAAGGTATACAGCAATCAGCACACAGACTTTTATCTCTGGATTGGTATACAGGATAAAATATTCAGCATAACTCATCATATAGGGTTTAGTCGTTGGCAGCAATATAGGACTACTGGTATCGCATCAGAAATGGCAAACATTGACCATATGAGAGGTAGATATTTTCCTGCGAATATGAATTGCACACAGGTAATTAGGTCTCACGTCCACTATCTCGTCCATGTAGAGTATGGATCTCAACATGGAGCAACTACACCCTGCTGGAAGCTACCTGATGGGTTTATGTTCCGTGGTGGAATGGCTGCTACTAATACACATATCGGAGGATTAGAGATTCTCATAGAGCAGAATGGTAAGGTAGAATACAATAAGATCATGATGGAGAATGAGGATTATCCTAAATACTCAATTGTTTGGCTATGACTAAGAAACACCAAGACGACGACGAGTTCAGGACGTTCACAGTCGACGATAACCTAGAAAGGAGAGTAAAAGATTGGGTCAAGTTCGCAGAGTTCCGACACATAGGTCCCGTCTGTCATACCTGTGGCAAAGCAACTTATGCGTTTTTTCCAGAAGATACCACAGGATTTTGTTTGCCCTGTCATAAGTCAAAGAACCCTGAAGCTAAGCATAAGCGAGGCTGGTATGGTCTAGGGGCGAATGCCAAAAATAAACAGAAAGGTAAGAACGTAGCTGAAGGCGGAGATAAGGAATGAAGAATATTACAAAATACATAAACAAGAAATGTGAAGTTAATCTATTCATTACTTATTGGGACGGTCATGTAAAGGGTGAATCAATACCGTTCAAGATTAATGATCAATTAGAAATCAATGATTGTACTTCTGGACCGCATAATGTTTTATTATTTACTACTGATGGAGATGGTATAACTAAGGCTGAAGAGTTTACTTTTGATGGTTTCGACCAAGTAACTATAACATATGCTGATTCTGGGAGTAGGAAATGACTAGCACAGTTTGTGAAGCATGTGGTAAAGCTGAATCAACAATATTCAAACAACGTAGATGGTGGTGTGAGGATTGTTATGATGTAATTTATAAGAAGTGGCAGAAGTATGGCGGAACTGAGTAAGAAGTGTCGTTGTGGTGCAATTGCAGACAGATTTGTTGTTGCCGACCATGGTAAGACAACTAGAAGATATCATTACTGTAGAAGTTGTTTCAATAAAAGATTTTGTAAGCAGATATGCCAATAAAAGAATCCAAACGGTACTCAGCCCTTTGCGACGATTGTCCACATCTCAAAGCACTACATGACGAAGAGATGGGTTGTGTAAGGGGGTGCAGTTGCAAATTACTATATCCATGAAAAAACATATCCATAGATACGTAACAATCACTAAATGTATGATTACTGGTCAGACAGGTAGAATTAGTATCTGTATGTGTGGGAAGGTAGAATGATTACGCCCCGATGTGGTAGTTGCGGCAGTTATTGCAGACATATATCTAATGATGCATGTCCATGCTTAATCATAGGTTGTCGTTTAGAGACTGAGGTATGGGAATGCCTGAATAAAGACTGTCATGAAAAATGGGAATTAGAGGTATAATAATTGTATACTAGGAGAAAGACATGAGTACCTTCGAAGCCATGAAGAAATTCGTAAACTCCTCGTCAGGACATAAGGAGTATTTTAATGGGCGGACTGCCGCTTGTCTTTCATGTGCACAACGATTTGACTTACCAAATTTAATTATACATATCAACGAAGAGCATACTTTTGTAGATATTATCGAGGGGTTTTGTGAGGCTTCGTTCTACATAGACGATTTAGAGATGAAAAAACAATTGAGGTATCAAAATAAATGACAATTGAACTACAACTATGGTTAATTATTATAATGGTTGGCTTTCTGGTGGGTTGGGAGATAAATAAAAAATGACACCTGACGAAGCAGAAGAGATTAGATGTGCCGATTGCTCTGGTCCATTTTTAGAAGGAAAGGTATTCTATCTATTAGGTTCAGTTAGACCTAGCCCCACAGTGACGGTAAATGATGAAATAACATATGAGTATGACTCTGGTGATTTATGTCAGGTATGCTATAATTATAAAATGGCTCTACTGAAACATCCGACTACCAAAGTCTAAATATTCAATCCAGCCTGTCTCAAATCATTCAAGTCTTCTTCGTTTAGACTTGAGTTAACGCTATCATAATCCATGAAGTGACGGCGCTTCTTGTTAACGAATGATTGTGATAGAATAATAGGCCCAGTTCTTCCAGTCACAGGTGCTCTTGATATCAACTTCTTTTCATGCTTTACTTCGTCTACAGGTTTTAACATACCGCACGAACGACATTCTAGTTTCAAACCCTCGTCTGTGATCTTGAATTTGAGTTTAGTCCTACAAACAAAACACCATTCTTTACTATTGCCTTGCTGACTTTGATCGTCCCAAACGTCTATACGAATCTTATCTCTATCTGCTCTAATCTTATCTGCTTCACTCTGTGACATAACCTAAAACCTCAACAACGTTCCTGAGTAGAGTTTGGCCCCACAAGTCTTACAAAAGTTATCTCCTGGCCCGACATCTGAACTGCATAACTTACATTGTTCAGTTGTTCTCCCTGTCATATTATAAAAAAGAAAGAGGATAAATTAGTTAACTATTTTTGTGGCGCTACAGGGTCACTTGACTTACTACGCTTAATTGGATTTTTATTAAGTTTTTTATGGTAAGTCCAGCCATGACGTTTGATATAATCAACCAATAATAATATAGAAACACCAACGGAAAACGTGGCCATAACAAGTCCTATTTGTGCCACTAAAAGTATGAAGCTGTCTACACTGTCTGAGGCAACTTTGATTACTAGATTGTAGACCAATTTATTAAAAAATATGGGAGTTTACTTCTTCACACAACTGAATGGAAGAAGTGGTGCTGAACTTGTGCAGCTAAAGTGTTTTGTGTCGAAGTGGTTATTTGTGGAGTTGGTTGTATTAGCCGTTATAATGGTTACTGTTGCGTTCTGACCTGCGGGACCCGTTGCTCCAGTATCACCTTTTGGACCTTGCTCACCTTGCACTCCTGGCAAACCTTGCTCACCTTGTGGACCCTGGATTCCTGGGGGTCCTTGCGGACCTACTCCGCCTCCGCCGCCACCGCCGTTACAATTTACTGTAACATGTGTAGTGCCTATATCGGCGTGTTTAACTACACCGCCATGGGCGTGAGAAGCAGGTGCAGTACCACAATTGATCACAATGTTGTTGCTGTTTATGTCTGATGCTGCCATTGCTGAACCTCCTAACATGCTCAGCGCAGTAATTACGAGTATCGTTGTTGGTATTATTTTCTGCATGCAGATTACCTAACTTAGAATATTAGGAGAGAAGTATAAATATCTTACGTATATGTTGGGTATAATTAAAAAATAAGGAAGTTTGGTCGATTATTTATGTGTGTGGGTTAGGTTACCAGTGCCGTTGGTGACTGGGACTGGAGTCGGTGCTGGACCTGGTAAGCCACAGGTTTCGTTACCCTGGACTATACAAATCGTTGAAGTTCCATTCTTTCCTGCTGGGCCTTGAGGACCTGCGGGACCTGCTGGACCTTGTATACCTTGTGTACCATTGTCACCTTTTGGACCAGGAATTCCTTGCGGACCCTGAGTTCCATTGACACCAGCTGCGCCTGCGGCGCCTGCTGGACCTGTAGCGCCAGTTGCGCCTGCGGTTCCATTTTCACCCTTGGCTCCTGCTGGACCTGTGTCACCCTTTGGACCTGGTACTGAGTTCACATTTATGATGAACTCTTGTTGGCCGTTCTTGATGACGATTTGCTTAGCATTATCGACCGTCTGTGTGTCTGCCTTCTTCACTGCTAATGCTGCCGCTCCAAAACCTCCGCCTATAAGGACGAATACTGTTGCGAACAGTATAGCAATTGCTATTTGTTGTTGCAATGTAGCATGTACCTACGTTATCTGTATAGATAAGAGGTAAATATTAACTTTTACCTTTATATTACTTATTTCACTATCGGCGCAGCACAGGTTAATTTGGTATTGTTCGATGTATTATTGCCTTCCGTGTATTGTTTCCCCGTCTGTGCACCCACACATTTTGATATACTCAAACTATATATCTTGTGTTTCGATTGGCCAGATTGATGCCATAGGGTAAATACCAAGAATGAGCCTATAGCAGTCATTGCTAATATCGCCAATGCAATTATAATGACATGCATTTCCGTAACCAACTACCACTATATATTGTCAAAGACGTATTAGGAATTAATAAAAAAAGAGAGGAGGGTCATTTCTTCGTAGTATTGAATGCACTGGCCGCGATTGCATAAGTTGCTGTGAATTTTGTTCCATTCACTGAATGAAGTGCTACTGCTTTTGCGACAAAACTCATAGAACCGCTGTTGAAACTGCTGACTATTGGAGGTCCGTTATATGGCTTTATCAATGATATTGCTACTTGTCCTATTGGAGTTGGTGGCTTCTCTGCAGTATATCCTAACGCTGTAGTTACTGGTCTTCCATGCTGTGCGTCTGTCGTTATACTAGTATTGTAGTCGTAAAGCAATCTCACTTCGACAGGCTTTGACGAAGTCCATGAGAGTGTACCCACCCAGAGCTTTCCGTCAGACCTATACGGAAGTATTACAATCGCCTGATGTGCTTGGTGGCCAGGCAACGCGTCCACTGTAGACATTGCTGTTCCTTCGGTTGTGATGTTGTTATCTAATGCGTATACCGACATTGCACCAGAGAACATGACTCCGACCATGGCGAATATGACTAGTGTTAATATTATTTTCATGCTACACAACTCGCATTTGCATCGGCATAACTACCGTCAGGACACTGATGTGCCTGTGTTTTTGTTGCGTTTGTCGATGGTTGAGTAGTGTTAGTCACTGGTGGTGCTGTCATATTCATTGCTGGCATTGTTGCATTTGTCGGTTGAGTTGGCGGCGCAGTGATAGTAGAGTTTGTATTATTGGTGGTAGGCGCTTTAGTTACGTTAACAGAAGAATTGGTAGGCAATGCGGCTATCTTAGGATTAGTCGGCTGTGGTGTTGTCGCTGTCGAGTTATTATGTGAACACGACGGATCTCCTGGGAACAAACTACAATCAACTGGTTCGGTAGTGTTTCTCGATGTGTTCTTTATGAGTGGGGGCGGTATATTATTGGTAGTAGAACTAAATGCCATACTACTACTCGAATAGTATAGGCCTACTACCATAATAGGAACGGTTATTGCTAATATCGCTATTAGTATTCCATTTCACCTTAATCACGATACATTAGTCTTGTATATAATTGCTTGTTAAGTTAGGTAAATATAAATATAGAGGTAAGATCACTGGCCCGATGTTGCGTTGAAAGTGGTGTCTGGCCTAGAGACGAGGAAGAATCCAACCCAACCTAAGTCACTGAAGTGATTTATATGCGAGTGAAACATGAATTCACCAGGGTACTTGTAATTAAACTCGAAAATGCCTCTATCCCCTTGCTGTAAGGCTACAATATCTGTATATACCCTTGCACTATTAGGCGATCCAGATTCTTGGAAATAACCCATCGTGCCGTGTATGTGGAAGCTATTCAATGGATCAAATTCCACAATATTTAAAAGATAAATCCGATAAGGCGTCCCTGTCTTTAAGTTTATCATATGTTTACCCTCATATCCAAATGGCATTCCATTCACCGAGTAGAACTGATTGTCTGGTCCGTTATTCTCGTCTGACGCTTCTTGTACCGCAGTCAGATTATCACGCATCTGTTGCATTGTAGCTGGGACTGTCGGAGCTAAATGACCACTGCCGTTTATACCTGAGTAGCTAAATGTATACGAATTCAGAGTCATTACCATTTCAACCGCATGAGGTCTAGGAGTTGGAGGATCTATTATCAACATTCCATATAGACCGCGTGAGATATGTTCTTCAACTGGGGCCATATGACAATGATAGGGATAATTACCAACAGGTTGTGCGATAAAATCATAAGTAAAATTGGTTCCAGGAAATACCATACCGCCTAATCCCATAACTCCATCCATTACGCCAGGGTGGATCGAGTGCATATGCATCGAGTGGATGAACGCAGATTCGTTAAGATTCACTAATGTAATCTTTACATGATCGCCTTCTGTCACCCTAATTGTCGGACCTGGTACTGTTCCATTAAAAGTCCACGAAGGAAACATAACTGGGTCCGTCTTATTCAAACTGATTGGAATAGGTTTGCCTGCGCCATGGTAGTCGTCAACGTATAAAGTAAATTGTCTTAGAATTGTGCCATTCGGATAAACAGTTACATGACCACATGAGAAATGAGTAAGATATGTAAGATAGTTTGTATTGCCGTATGTCTGGTCTACCGAACAATGCTTTAATTTATCATACTGTAAAGTATTTAGTTTAACGATTTGTTGGTGTGAAAGTGGTGGGGGTGCAGGTCTATAATGAGGAAATAGAAATGGAAATGATAACGCACCTGTAAACATTTGAGAAAGTATTAACGCGCCGAACGCACCTACCATCACAAACAAAATGATTAATACGCCGTCTATCCTTATCAAACTCTTAATACCTCTAATCTAGGTATATGGTATTAGGAGTTAATATATGTTTATACATACTTCCAGACTGAGCCATCACGTTTAACTGCCTTCTTCTCTATTAACGTAATGCGTCTACACACGACACACATCAACGGTAAAAATTCGACATATTCGTTTGCTACCATAAAAATATTGCCCTGCTTATAACTAGAAACACATACTTCGAATACTTCGTTACGATCTACTGGACAGGATAAAATTGCTGTCACGCTTTGATTTCCTCTTTCTTTCTCTTCTTGTAATCAGAATTAAGTTTTATCATTACCTGTCGTATGTGGTAACAAGGCGTCTGCTTTAATACCCAATGCATACATTCACATTGTAGTTCCTGTTTACGCCTATCGAATCTAACATTATATTTCTTACCAGATGTTGTCTGTGAAGGGACATTGAATGAGTTGTCCGAGGTATCGAGGGTTATCATTTATTTAGCACCCCAAATACTAGGATCTGATAGCGCTTGAAATATCCCCATACCTAATATACCCGTAATTAATAACAATATAACTATAAATAAGGTTTTTGCGTCTTCGATGTTCCTTTTCTCGTCGAATCTTGTTGTCATTGCATTGACTCCACCGTTGCCTCACTCATCCAACCTACCTTACGTTCCCAATCAAGACGTTTACGACATAACTTCTTAACCTGATCAGCCTCTTTCTTATGATTTTCGATGAGATGTTTGGCTGCCTCTTCTGCGATCAAATCTTGGTTACAATACTTACACTGTACAATATCACCTAAAATAGACACAGCTCGGGCGTATGCGATCCATTCTTCCTCTTCTTCTTCTCGCATTACCTATCTCCTAATATCGCATTGTATTGACAGAAGATACAAAGACAGTCTGACTTTCTTTCATCTTCTAACTGTACACCACAAGATGAACAATAGAATTTATGTTGTTTGTGGAACTTATAACTACAATTTCTGCACGTGATACCGCTTGTATGATTGTACAAAATCGCGGAGCATCTTGGACACGACATGTTTCTTATTCACTTTGACTCTTTACTCGTCTATGCAAGTCACAAGTTATTATTGAACTAATCTCTTCGAATTCGTTTAATGCGAGTTCGCAATTACACTTATATTTTATTTTTCTTTCTTGCATGGTACCTTTCCAATGTTTGTCGTGCCTCATCGAACTCTTTTTTCTGTTCCATTTTCTTAAGTTTCTCTAGCGACTTTTGTTTATCGTATATTTGTGTGCGCTGCCACTGTTCGTCTAGTTCTTTGCGAAGTGTCGATATTGTTTGATGTTTGCTAAGTGTTTGGTGCATTGGATGATTATCATCCCCTAACGCCTTCAGTTTGTCTTCTTCTTGGAGTTCGCGTATTGCTTCCTTGACTAGCTTTTTGAATAAATCTGGGTGCATCCAGTCAGTCATTCCATATCTGGACGTCCCAGTTCCAATCTATGATATAATTCTCGGTCATTTCTGTTCCTCTTGATTGAATGATATGTGTGCCTTGGTAGTCGTAGAATGATATTTGTCCTGAAATTCCAACCATTCACCTTTGAAAAATAATAGCGTATCTTCTATAGATTCTAATGCGTCTGCTATTCTTTGTAGTGAATATTCTGTATCTGGATAATCAGGTTCACCCAATCAGTCTCTGCTCTCCGTCTATACGCAGTAACGTTCTAGATTCTAATGGAACTGGTGAGAAGATTTCGTATATGTTATTGTTCGGATGTGATTTGCCAAAAAAGTGGTCGTGAGCTTCCTTCGTGCCCGATCTTATCTTTCTATGGCAGATATTGCAGTATAGTTTTGAGCCTTTCTTGTTGGCGTACTTGAACATTATTTCCCAAAAGTCTTTTTCTGGTTCCGTAAACTTTGGCATTAGTCTTTGTTCAGTACCCACTGGAGGATTTCTTTCTGAATGTAACAGATATGATTAAACTTCTTAATGTCCTTATCACTCCTGTCATACTCTCTATTACATTCTCTGACTATCTGTTTATAACGTTTAATTATCTGTTCGATTGGTTTTAGTTCGAATTCGGGTTTTTTTGTAGATTCGATTATTGTTGTCATAGGAATCTCTCACTTCACACCTAGTTATGTTAAGAACTACTCCTTTTCCTCATCAAGTACTTGTTCGAGGAGAGGCTCTGGCATATCGAATTGTGGTTGAGGGTCTACTAGTTGTGCAATATCCACTTTGGCAGTGTGACAGGCGCATATACAATCAGTCGTCTTAATGAGCTTACAAAAGTCGCAGTGTTTAGTCCTAACGTCAGACACATTCATACGGTTAAGTTATGTAGTCATGTATTTATTAGTTTATTCTTCAAATACTAGAGTAATAGTAGAGCCTCGCCAAGTGTCTTCTTCGAATCGTATACAAAAACACCTCTCGTTGTCAGACGCCCAACCACAACCGACTTTAGTATGAAGGTATTTGCTATGCCAGCATTTTCCACATAGAGTCATTGGTCAGGTGGCTCTTGTTTGAAACGACGTAATACTAGATCACCAGTGCAATGCCCACAAAGATCCATAGACTTGGCATTATTATGATTGTATATGGTCATACTTGCATGTAGTTTATTATCATCGACAAGATCGTTGCATATATCGCAGAGAATTTGTCTCAACTACATATCACTACACGTAAGTGCGAACCCACAGTTTGGGCATTCCAACTTGCAGTGATTTTCCTCCAACTCTTCACCACAACGGTAACAGGTTTCAGTCATGTCTAAACTTCCTTATTTCATATCTCATACCCCAAGCACCGTAGATACTACCAATAACAAACCCAATACTAATACAGAAAATATTGAATAAAACATCTGTAATTGTCATTTTAATTTGGGCACCCACATCGACAGTCTTTTGTTCTTGGCCTATTAGAATAGTCGTGACAAGAACACAGGCACATCATAACAACCACATCAATAGCCTGGGTACTTGGCCTTTAAGTAATTAAGATCGCCCTTGTATTTTTTTCTGTTCTCTTCGCTTTGTGTCTCGCATACAGCACATACGTCCTTATAGACTGTGAATGCTTCGCAAGTTTTGCACCACGTCGCGTCTCCTTCTTGTTTTGTTTTCATGTTTCACCACCCTCTGCTTTCTTAAGCAACTCGTTTAGCTTATAAAGTAAACTGCGGGGGTTAGCTAGATTATCCATGCCTGAAACACACTGTTTTATTTCCTCCCAAACTTTCTTGTCTACGAATTTATATTCAGTTTCTAGATTCTTTACTACGTTCTTAACTGGTGGTGTATGATAATTTAGTTTCCATTCTTCAAGGTCATGTGTACGCCCATCGATACTAGCTACTGACCTTTGTAGTTGACCATTCCATTCTTCAAGGTCTTTTATTTTCTCCTTTAACATATCAAACTCTGTTTTCCATATACCAGTATTACCTATAGCTGATGCCTTTTGTTCAAGGTCTTTTACTTTATCCTCTAAATCATTTAAATCTTCATTACTTGAATCTCTATATTCTTCAAGGTCTACTATCCTAGCTGACATACTTGTAGAACGTGATTCAAGGTCTTTTATTCTGTCTTCGATATAGGTCATTTCTTATTCTCCCCCCTAGTCATATCTTGAACCCTTTATTTCGTATTCTTATTAACTTGCGGTCTATATGTTTAAAAGCCATAGTGCAACAAGTACAATATAGTATAACCTCATCTAAATCATGAGCGCAA